>Ga0265314_10002951_pt1 | contig 16848 bp, 15 predicted proteins | sample 4126metaG_FD_203106 | JGI IMG/M metagenome (GOLD analysis project Ga0265314, IMG submission 203106) | Rhizosphere microbial communities from Carex aquatilis grown in University of Washington, Seatle, WA, United States - 4-1-26 metaG | ecosystem: Host-associated > Plants > Roots > Rhizosphere >... | reverse complement strand
GCACTGAGCAGCGGAGCTGCTCAGTGGCACTCGGACGACGAGAACACGCTTTTGCGGCGTCAGCGCCAACGACATCGCGCACTGGCTGCGAACGACCGCAGCCAGTGGCACCAAAACCACGGCGCGCAAGCTATTTCGATGAGCATTGTCAACGGCCGCGCGGCGCTCCTTGGTAGATAATTCTTGAAAGCGCTTTAGGCTCGCGCGCTCATTCATTTGAACACGCACTTACTTAAAGGAAGCGCGCATGGCCACGGGCAAGACGGGCTCCAAGGGAAAACTTGATTCCAGGGACAAGCCGGATCCGCGCGGCGAAGCGGTCTCGCTGTTCGACCGCGTGCATGCTGCGGCGGGCGCGCTTAAAGCGATCGTCGCGGCGAAGCCCAAGGTTGCGGTGATTCTCGGCACGGGTCTTGGCGGGTTGGCCAAGCACATCCAGAAAGCCAAGGACCTTTCGTACACCGCGATTCCGCATTTTCCCGCGTCGACGGTGAAGAGCCACGCGGGCCGCGTGGTTTACGGGACGCTGGGTGGCACGCCGGTCGTGGCGTTCGACGGGCGCTTCCACGCGTATGAAGGCTGGACGATGGAGCAGGTCACGCTGCCCGTGCGCGTGGCCAAGGCGCTGGGCGCGGAGTACCTCTTTCTGTCCGGCGCGTGCGGCGGGATGAACCCGAATTTTCGCAAAGGCGACATCGCGCTGCTCGACGACCACATCAATCTGATGGGCGTCAACCCGCTGGCCGGTCCGAACGATGAGCGCCTGGGGCCGCGTTTTCCGGACATGTCCGCGCCGTACGACCAGAAATTGCTCGAACGCGCCGAAACGATCTGCCGCGAAGAACATATTCGCGCGCAACGGTCGGTGTATGCGGCGGTGCTGGGGCCGAATTTGGAGACGCGCGCGGAGTACCGCATGCTGCGCACGCTGGGCGCGGACATCGTGGGGATGAGCACGGTGCCGGAGGTGCTCGTTGCGGTGCATGCGGGGATGAAGGTTTTCGGCGCGAGCATCGTGACCGATATGTGTTTCCCCGACGCGCTCGAAGCCGCGCACCTTGACGAGATTATCGCCGTGGCGAATGCCGCGGAGCCGAAGGTGACGAAGCTGGTCAGCCGGTTGATCGGAGAGTTGTAGGTTTTGGGGAACGACGAACGCAAAACGACAGGATTCAAGTATCGGATAAATGGCGAGCTGGAAGCCGAATTGAAAGCCTTAAGTGCGTGTGTGATGAGGCTTCTTGTTCGTATCGCTTGCGCTCAACGAACCCGGGCCTCGCTTCGCTCCGGCCCGGGCCACCCAGTGCGCGCGTATGCGGCGCCGGGCCACTCAAAAAATTCAGCGCAATTTGACGGCGGAGAAGAGGCCCAGCGAAGTCCAGTCGCGGAACCAGGTCTGCAGGTTTGCGGCGAGTTCGGCGGGCTTGATGCCTTTGAGCGCGTTGACTTCATCGAGCGCTTTGCCCAGCGGCTTGCCGGCGACCAGCCGCGAGAGCACTTCATAGCCTTCGCGCGTGAGGTCCATGCGCCGCAGGCTGAAGTTGCGCCGGAACGCGCACATCCAAGATTTTTTGGGCTTGGGGACGCGCGGCAGCGGCGCGCCTTCCGTGTATTCGCGGAACGCGCCGAAGAAATCGTTGACCGGGTATTCGAAGGCGTGCAGGCGCAGCGCTGGAATCGCGACGAGTTTGGCTTTGGCCCACTGCTCCGGCGGCACGGCCTGCAGCGCGGCTTCGGTGAGCGGTTCGGCCTGCATTTCGTCGAAGGCTTCTTCGAGGCTCCATTCGAGGCGCGCGAGTTCGACCAGGAATTCGCGGTGCTTGAGCTTGGGGACTTCTTTGAGCAGGTATTGGGGGAATTTCGTGCCGAGGTGCGTCAGGCTGGGGTGCGTCGACGGATGGCGGTGCACGAATTCATAAGCGATTTCGCGAAACGCGTCTTCGCCCATGACGAATTTCACGCCGGTGAAGTCCTGCGCCATGATGTCGACGAGCCGCGCGTAATACATACCCGCGTACAGGTCGATGCGTTCGAGCGCACTGGCTTCGGGCGAAGGCAGGATCATTTCTTCCAGCGCTTCGACCGTGACGGGCAGAATGCGGCGGGCCTTGGCGCTGCGGATCCCAGCTTCCGCGCCTTGCGGATGCTGGACCACTTCCTGCACCCAGGAGATCGTGCGGTGGTAATCGCCGGCTTTGGCGCGCTTCACGGGCGGGGCCTTAAGCCGGGACCGGCTCGCGGCGCGGCTTTTTGGCGCCGGCCTGCTTGAGTTCCTTGAGCGCGGGGCGGTACTGCTGCGCCTTGAGGGCTTCGGCATGCACGTCCTCGAAAGTCGGGATCAGGTCGTCCCATTCCAGAAGCGTCGCGCGGCTGCCGGCGCGCTTCATCACGTCCGCATAGTAATCCCAGACCTGATCCTTGACCGGATGATCGTGGGTGTCGAGGCAGTAACGTTCTTTGGTGGTGTGCCCGGCCAGGTGGATCTGCACGACGCGGTCGTACGGCACGCCTTCGAGGTACTCCCACGGGTCCCAATGGTGATTGCGGCAGGAGACGTAAACATTGTTCACGTCGAGCAGCAGCGCGCAGTCGGACTCTTCGGCCATGCGGCGGATGAACTCCTGCTCGGGCATGGTCGAGGCCTTGAAGGTCATGTAGGTCGAGGGGTTTTCGAGCACGATCGGGCGCTCGAGGTAATCCTGGACGATCTTGATGCGCTCGACGAGGTGCTTGAGCGTCTCTTCGTTGTAGGGAATGGGGAGCAGGTCGTGGCCGTTGCGCCCGTTGACGCCGGTCCAGCAGACGTGATCGCCCAGCCAGGCCGGCTTGACGCGCGCGGCGAGGTTCTTGAGGCGCTTCATGTAATCCCAGTTGATCGGGTCGGTGCTGCCGATCGACATGGAGACGCCGTGCATGATGATGGGGTACTGATCGTTCACCTGCTCGAGAATCTGGAGCGGGCGGCCATCGGTGTACATGAAGTTTTCAGAGATGATCTCGAACCAATCGACCTTGGGCTTCTTCTCGAGAATGTGGCCGTAATGCACGGTCCGCAAGCCGATGCCGACGCCAAGATCCGGGAGATTCCAGCGATTGCGGATCGCGTTCATGTGCGCGGTTCCCTGTGTAAGCCCAGTCTGAGCATACTGAACAATGGAAGGTTGAAAAGATACGGCGTCTGAATGTGAAGAAGGGAGGGGCCGATTGCGCCCCTCCCTTCTTCCAAAGACTGGCTGACGAAAAACTACTTCGTCGCCGAAGGAGCCGGAGCGGCCTTCGGAACCGCGCAGCCACCCTTGCCCTTGCATTCGTTCTTACCGGCACATTCGTTCTTCTCGGTCTTGCAGCCGCCCTGCGCCTTGCAGTCGTTCTTGGTCTTGCAGGCGTGCTTGGCCGTGGCGCAGCCACCCTTGCCCTTGCACTCGTTCTTGCCGGCGCATTCGTTCTTGTCCGTCTTGCAGCCGCCCTTACCCTTACAGGCGTTCGCACCCTTACAAACGTGCTTGTCGGCGGCAGCGGCGGGTTCTTCCGCGCTGACCTTCGAGGCAACGACGCTGTTGACCGCGACGCCCGAGAACAGGCCCATTACGGCCGCTGCAATGATCTTCTTGCCGTCCATCTGTAACTACCTCCCTGAAATTGTATCTGTCCTCAGGTCCGCGAGGACTTGCGGACCTCCCTTCCCAAGAAGGGAGGCGTAAACACTCTTCGCATCAACCCCTCAGCCGCCGATCAGGCCAGCAAAAGGGCCGTTTTGGTCTCAATCCAAGTCCGCAGGTCGGTATGACCTAAGGCCTTTGAAGCTTCCGTTTTGTGGGGGCAGGAACTTACTAAGCTTCGGGAGTGTGTCAACAACATCTTGACGCTAGCGGTATGTTCATCGGTGCCCATTGGTGTACAATAAGGGCTATATAAGCGTTTATTTAGGGAGATGTCGTAGGAAGGGGAAGATTGAAACAGAGAGTGGCATTGGCGTTTGGGTTTACAGCGCATGGATGTCTCGCAATAATCGGTGCGCATCGCTGATTACCTGTCTGGTGCTTTTGGCCATCGCCTATCATTGACGGAAAACAGGATTGCTAATTCAACATTTTTCCAAGAATGTCCATCTCACTGGTGCAACGTCCAGACGTAGCGTCAATACGAACATTCGCGGGTAATTTGTCCACGAATGTCCGTAGCTTGCGTTTTCAGCCTCATGCAGATGTTGGCGCTGCACCCATCTATTCTGCTCTTTCCAAAATATGTGGTAAGAGCGAAAGCATGGACTTGGCGCTCTCCTGGAGCTTTCTGGGCCTCTATGTGGTCATGGGGCTTTTGCGCGCGTACTTCACTTGGCGCGCGGGCAGGTCCCGGACTGCGGCTCCAATAGAGGAAGCCATTGCGCGCCGCGTGCTCCTTTATTTGCTGATTGCGGCGCAAGTGCTGGTCAACACGCTCTACGGCTTTTGGGCGGTGCTCGGATTCTGCGCCTGGTTTGGTGTGGGCGCGGTGGCGATTGCCGTGGAAATCCGCATCGCGGGCGGCGCCGTTGCGGGGCTCGGTTTACTGGGGATGATCTGGACGCACCGGTCCCTCGGCAGGCAGTTCTCGCGCGAATTGGTCGTTCAGAAACAGCACGAACTGATCACGCGCGGGCCTTATGCGTATGTGCGGCATCCGTTATACACGTTCCTGATTATGTTTTTTGTGGGCACCGCGGTGCTGGCATCGCACTGGGCCAACTTGGGGCTATGTGCGGCGCTGGTGGCGCTGCTGGTTTCGCGCATCCCGGTTGAAGAGCGGATGATGTCGAAGCATTTTGGCGAGAAATACGCCGAGTACCGCCAACGCACGGGCGCGTTACTGCCGAGGTTGCGGAAGCCATAGTCGATGAAAGTTATTCTTCGTCGCCTTCATATTTCAGCTTTCCAAGGAAGAGTCCAGCGCTTTGACATTCCGACCTGGAATATCAAACCGGTGAATGCGCCGTACATACACGGCGACCTCGTGCGCAACTGAATCGCCATGCACCTGCTCAAAGGGAGTGTGGCTGTTCGGCACGTGCAGGAGTTCCTCAGCCACGCCAACCTGTACACGGCCAAGAAAACCTGCGGATGGCGCCGGGGCGGATGAAAAAAGACTACGAAAAGGCCAAGCCGGAAATTACGGTGATGCAGTTTTAATAGAATTGACGAACTAATTCACAGTAGATAACATTATATTTAGTAAAGGAGATGAAGCCATGAGCACAACCCATGTTCGGCCCCGCAAGCCACTTTTAACCGCGCACCGTAAAGACCTGAAAGAAAAACCGAGTTCCGTTACGTCCATGGAATCTAAATTGCACGCAGCTTTGCGGCGTATTTTATTGGAGGCAAAGTCTGATGTGGGGAAAATTGTTGCCGTTCGCAGCCTGGAGGCGGTGGCAGACTTCTTGATGCAGGCGAACGCCGGGCGTCTTAGGGAGGTGGCAACGGCTCGAAACAACTATGACGTTTTGCTTGAGCAACTTTCAGCACCCAGCTTCATTAAAACGGTGGATCCATCCGATCCATTGTTCCGGGCGCGCTTGCGTGGACTTTCGGCGAAAAAAGAATTGATCACTGCCGGAGGCGGGGTGTTGTCCGTGGAGGAGGCGGCAAGTATTTTGGGACTTACTCGGCAGGCCGTGGACTTGCGCCGAAAGAAGCGCCAATTGTTGGGCTTAGATTTGGGAAGGCGAGGATTCGGATACCCCTTGTGGCAATTTGACGAAAAAGTGAAGGATGCCCTGCCGGAAGTATTAGGAAGGCTGCATAGCGAAGCCGGGCAATGGGAAGTCATGGGATTTTTTCTTAATAAAAATGCGTATTTGGACGGCAAGCGCCCCATAGACGAACTTCACGCAGGACGTAAGGAAGGCGTATTACGTGCTGCTGAAGCCTATATGACTCAGGGAGAGCCGTAATCCATGCTGGAACGGCACCCCTTGCCAAAAAAGGATTTTGACAGGCTAAAGCTTCCGCTCATTGCAATTGATCGGGTATGGTGGCGAATTCATGAATCAAAGCATGGCCCAATCTTTTTTGGAGCGAAAGGGGTGCATCGGTTCGACGATCCGCAGAAAAAGTTTGGCGTGATGTATTCAGGTTCAGACGAATATTGCGCCTTTTTAGAAACGTTTGGCCATGCAACTGGAAAGAGGATCGTCGAGACATGCTCTCTTTCGGCACATTTGCTGACGGAAATAAAGCCTAAGGGAAGCTTTCATGTTGTGGACTTGACGGGAAAAGGCTTAGTCCAAATTGGCGCTGACGCTCGATTAGCATGCGGTAGCTATCCAACGGCGCAGAAATGGTCGGCAGCGTTTCACGATCACCCAAGTATACCTGATGGAATTTACTTCCGCTCTCGGCACGACCCGAGAAAATTTTCATTGGCCTTATTTGATAGAGCACAGCAGAAAGTTTATACGGGTCAAAGCACAACCCTGAACCCCGCTTTACAACCCCGTTTGGTCGCAAAGTTGATGGACCGATATGGATTTGGCTTAATCTAGAAACCAAAAAACTGCCGCATTCCCGACCACTGAAAAAGGTCGGCGCACTTGCTTCGGAGGCTTTTTGTAACTCCACGAATCTGTTTAGTGTCCAAAACAGCACAGACGCAATCGCTACTACTCCCCTTCGTCCGGCGGGGAGTGGTCTTTGATCCAGCCGCGGATGCTGCCGACGGCTTCGAGCTCCGGTTCGTCTTTGATGTAGCCTGCGATCTTCCCGCCGGGCAGCACGAGCACCAACTCCGTCGTGTCCGCGGCGATGCCGAAGGACTTGCGCACCGCGCCCGCTTCATCGACGAGCAAAAGCGGCGGCCGGTCGGCGCGGTAGCGCTCGGTGAGCTTCGCGAGCGACTTCGCCTTGTCTGGCGCCTGGCTCAAGTCTTCGATGAAGATCAGCGGGAGCCATTTGGCGCCCCACGTTTTGGTCAGCCCGCGCGCCCACTGCGTTTGCAGGTCGCCGTGCGCGCCCGCCGGAATCGTGAAGACCAGCACGGCCCCTGACTTTTTGAAGGTGTCGCTGGCGACGAGCGCGCCCTTGGGGTCTTTGAGCTTGAATGCGGGTAAATCAGCAGGCTTCGCGAATGCAGCGGGTTCGGTGGCGAGCAAAGGCGCCAGCGCACCCAGGCATAAAAGGAGCGCCGCACCGCAGGTCGCTTTCAACGTGTCGATCATTGTTCGCGTGTCCGCCGCAAGACCAGCCAACCGAAAAGTGCGCCTGCCAGGCCCACGGCAATCAGACCGCCGAAGTACGGCGCGACTTCAGTCCAACTCCAGCCGCGCCAAAGGGCGCCTTCCAGGCTGACGAGCGCCCATTGTACCGGGCTGAACTGGCTCGCGCGCTGCATCCACGCGGGCATGAAGTAGAGCGGCATCATGCCGCCACCCAAGAGCGCGAGTACCATGAGCACGGCCCACGCCGAGCCCGCGACGCCTTGTTCGGTGCGGCCCAGCGTGCTTAAGCCCAGCATCAAGCCCACGAAGCAGAGCGCGGCCGAAGCCAGCGCCGCCGCGAGCATGAGCGGATTTTCCAGGCGCACTTTGAACGCGAGCGCGCCCACGGCCACGACGAGCGCCGCGCTGCCTGCGCAGGCCAGAAAACAGGCCAGGCCCTTGCCGAGGAGAATCTCCAGCAGGCCGATCGGCGCGCAACGCAAGCGCAGCAGCGTCTTGGCTGTGCGTTCGCGCGCCAAACCGACGGCAAACGCGGCCACACAACCGATCAGGCCCCAGACCACGCCGACGGGGAAGGTGATCTCAAAGGAACTCGCGCTGAAGGACGGATCACGTGTCACGGCTTGCTCTTTGAATTCCGCGGTCTGCGCGGGCAGGCCCTTTTTGTATGACTCTGGATCGACGCTGCCGAGGAACTCCGACATGCGTTCAAGGAACGCGCCGATCTTCTTGCGCTCGGCCTCGGGGAGGGTTTCGTCCCAGCGTACGCCGTCGGATGCGGAATCGACCGAGTTCTTCAGCCGCTTGGGGTCGCGAAGCTGCGCCTGATACAGCGCCTGCAGGGCTTCCATCAGCGCGCCGCGCAAAATACCGGCTTCGGGTTTGCGCGCGGGGTCAAGGCCCAGCTCAAAACGCGCGGGCTCCTGCGAGAACGGCTGCGCGCCGGCTTCGAAATCTTTGGGCAGCACCAGATACGCGATGCACTTGCCTTGACGCACCGCTTCGGCGGCTTCCGCGTGCGTTTGCAGGCGCACCTCCAACGCGGGCGAAGCCTGCAACTGTTTCACGAAGGCCTTGGAGAGCCGGCTCTGGTCTTCATCGCTCACCGCGATCGGGAGTGCTTTCGCGCCCGTGCCGCCGGGGCCGCCGAACATCATCCCGAAGAGGATCGCCAGAATCAGCGGAAAGCCGAAGACCCAGAACAGTCCAAAGCGGTCCCGCGCCAGCAGGCGCAGGTCTTTTGCGGCGAGGGCGATGATGGGCGCGCTCAATCGCGGAGGCTCCGGCCCGTCAGGTCCAGGAAGGCCTTCTCGAGACTGCCGCCGTGCTGCGCGCGAAGTTGTTCGACCGTGTCGCAGGCCAGAATCCGTCCGGCGTCCATGATCGCGACGCGCTCGCAGAGCCGTTCGGCTTCTTCGATGTAATGCGTGGTGAAGAGAATCGTCAGGCCCTGGCTTTTGAGGGTGGCGATGCGTTCGAGCAGGTGGTTGCGCGACTGCGGATCGACGCCCGCGGTCGGTTCGTCGAGCAGGAGCACGCGGGGCTCGTGGATCAGCGCGCAGGCGACGCTCAAGCGGCGCTGCATCCCGCCCGAGTAGGCGCGCAGGCGCTCGGCGCCGCGCTCGGTCAGCTCCGCGAAATTCAAGCCCCACGCAACGCGTTCGCGCAGCTTTGCGCCAGCCAATCCGTAGAGTCGGCCGAAGAAGGCCAGGTTTTCCGCGCCGGTCAGGTCTTCGTAAAGCGCCAGGGCCTGCGGGGAGACGCCGAGATGCCGACGCACCTTTGCCTGCGCGGGGTTTTCTTCGCCGGCTACGGAAACCGTTCCGCTGTCGGGTGTTAAAAGACCCGCCAGCAGGTGTAGCGTGGTCGTTTTTCCCGCGCCATTGGGTCCTAACAGGCCCAGCGTCTCGCCCTTACGGACTTCAAATGAAAGCCGATCCACGGCCGCGCGCGCGCCGAATGTCTTGCGGATTTCGCGGACTTGGATCACCGGACGGCTCCAAACTGTAGAGTCTTTCAGGTATTGGCTTTGGCCGAAGGGTGATATAAAAGGGGAAGCCTTCATTCATGCAAGCGCATTAGTGGGAAGCTCATCCGGGTTGGGGGGACGTTTCTTGAAGGCCCGTCAGCAAAATCCACCTCGAATTGTCATTGTCGGCGCCGGCCCAGGCGGCCTGGCGACGGCGATGCTGCTCTCCCGCGCCGGCTGCAAAGTCACGGTTCTGGAACGCCAGCCGTACATCGGCGGGCGCACCTCGGTCTTCGAGAAGGAAGGCTACTTCTTCGACCGGGGGCCGACGTTTTTTTTGTATCCGCGCGTGCTTGAAGAAATCTACGCCGCCTGTGGCCGCGACTTGCGCCGCGAAGTCGACCTCAAGCGCCTCGATCCCCAATACAAGCTGGTCTTCGGTTCGGGCGGGGAGTTGAATTGCACGCCGGACATGGCACGCATGGAGCGCGAGATCGCGCGCCTTGCGCCGAACGATGCGCCGGGCCTGCAACGTTACATGAGCGACAACCGGGCCAAGCTGGCCGCGTTCCGCCCGGTGCTCGAAAAACCTTTCGACTCGTTGCTCGATTATCTTTCGCCATCGCTGTTGGCCGCGGTGCCCAAGCTGCGTCCGTTGACTTCGGTCTGGACGGACATCTCGCGTTACTTCAGCGACGACCGTGTCAAGCTGGCCTTCACGTTCCAGTCGAAGTACCTGGGCATGAGCCCATTCAAGTGCCCGAGCCTGTTCACGATTCTCTCGTACCTGGAATACGAACACGGAGTCTGGCATCCGGTCGGCGGCTGCGGCGCGCTGTCGAGGAGCATGGCCGGCATCGCCGCCAGCCAGGGCGCGGAGATCAAGACCGGCGAAGCCGTCACCGAGATTGTATGGAAGGGCAAGCGCCCCAGCGCGGTCAAGACCGCGCAAGGCGAGTACCCGTGCGATGCGCTGGTGGTGAACGGAGACTTTGCTCGCACGATTCGGCGCCTGGTGCCGGACAAACTGCGCAAGCGCTGGAGCGACCGCAAGCTGGGCAAGGCGCAGTACTCGTGTTCGACCTTCATGCTCTACCTGGGGCTGGAAGGGCGCTACGACCACGTCGCGCACCACACGGTGTACCTCTCGCCCGATTACAAAAAGAACCTCGACGAGATCGACGCCAAACACATTCTCTCGGACAAGCCTTCCTTCTATGTTCAGAACGCGAGCGTGACCGACGAGACGCTCGCGCCGAAGGGGCACTCCGCGCTATACGTGCTGCTGCCGGTCACGCACCAGCATCCGAATGTGGATTGGCGGCTGGAAGCGCCGAACTTCCGCAAGCTGGCGCTCAAGAGCCTCGAAGCGATCGGCCTTGATGGCATCGAGAAGCGCATCCGCACCGAAACGATGATTACGCCGCGCGACTGGGATCAGTCCTACGAGATCGAACGCGGCGCGGTCTTCAGCCTCGCACATAACTTCGGGCAGATGCTGCACCGCCGCCCGCACAACCGCTTCGAGGACCTGGACGGTGTGTACCTGACCGGCGGCGGCACGCATCCAGGCAGCGGCCTGCCAGTGATTTACGAATCCGCGCGCATTTCAACGCGCCTGATGCTCGAAGACCTGGAGTGGGCGCCGGCGCATGCCAGTGCGCGTGTGTGGCCGGGCGACGCCCTGCCCAACACGGTCTCCGCGGCAGGCGGCCAGCCGTAGGCCATGGACGCCGTCGACGCCGCCCGCAAAGCCCAGGTCCAATGGGCCACGACCACCATCCAAGAGCGCTTGGTGGTCATGCGCCGCGCGCGGCATCTGCTCGCAAAAAAGGGCCGCGAACTCGCCCAGAGCGTGGGACCGCGTCCGGGCCGCAGCGAAGCCGATACGCTGGCCGCCGAAATTCTTCCGATTTGCGATGCGCTGAAGTACCTCGAACGCCATGCGTATTCTCTTTTAAAGCCCAAGCGCCTCGGTTCGCGCGGACGCCCCGCATGGCTGATGAAGGGCTACGCGGAAATTCGCCGCGAGCCGCTCGGCGTCGTGCTGGTCATTGCGCCGGGCAATTATCCGCTGATGCTCGCGGGTATTCAGGCCGCGCAAGGGTTCGTTGCCGGCAACGCGGTGCTCTGGAAACCCGCGCCCGGCTGCCGCGAGCCGGGCGTGGCGTTTGAAAAGCTGATGCGCGAAGCGGGCCTGCCCAAGGACCTGCTGATCGTGCTCGACGAGACCACCGAAGCGGCCAAGTCCGCGATCGCGGGCGGTATTAATAAGGTCGTGCTCACGGGCTCCGCCGAGACCGGCAAGCGCGTGCTGGCGGACCTCGCGGGCCGCTTGATTCCCGCGACGCTGGAACTCTCCGGCTGCGACGCGGTCTTCGTGCTCCCCGGCGCGGACCTGGATCTGGTTTCGCGCGCACTGCTGTTTGGACTGCGCATGAACGCGGGCGCGACCTGCATCGCGCCGCGGCGCGTCTTCGTCACGGAAAGCGCGGCCAATGATCTTGAAGGGCGCCTGCGGGCGGGTTCGGCGGGGATGAAGCCCATCGCGATGCCCACCGGCCCGGCTAAAAAAGTGGCCGGCCTGGTGCATGCGGCGGTTGAAGCCGGCGCAAAGCCGCTGACGGAAAAACTTCCCGAGAAGGAACCCGTGGGCGCCGAAGCTGAATTTCCGCCCGTAATCCTGTCGCAGGCCAGGCCCGAGATGGATCTGTTGAAGGCCGACCTGATGGCGCCTGTCTTGTCCTTGGTGCGCGTCAAGGACGCCGAAGATGCGCTCGCGCAGGCTGCGCGCTGCAACTACGCGCTGGGCGCGTCGATCTTCGGCCCCGTCGCCGACGTTGAGGCGCTCTCGCATCGCGTGCGCGCGGGCTTCGTGACGCTCAACGACCTGATCGTGCCACTGGCCGACCCGCGCCTGCCGTTTGGCGGGACCGACCAGAGCGGTTATGGGAGCACGCGCGGCGCGGAAGGCCTGCTTGACCTGACCGCGCCCAAGGTCGTAACGCGCACGCCGGGGAAATTCCGCCCTGTGTACGATGAATTTCAGCCGGAAGACGCGGCGCTCTTCGAGTCCTACTTGCAGGCCGCGCATGGCGAAGGGCTTTTTACGCGAATGGGCGCGATGTGGGACGTTGCGCGCAAATTGCTGAAGCGCAAGCCGCCGGCGCCGCCGAAGAAATAGCCGTGGCTTCGAGAAGGAGCATTTAGAAGTGGTGAGTCCGAAGAAGCAGAAAGTCGGTGTGATCGGCTCCGGCCTGGCGGGTCTGGCGGCGGCGTGCACGCTCGCCGCGCGCGGCTATGCGGTGACCGTGTTCGAACGCAACGCCTGGCTGGGCGGCAAAGCCGCGGAACTGAAAGAGCAGGGCTTTCGCTTCGACATGGGCCCGACGATTCTGACTGTGCCGCGCGTGCTCGACCGCATTTTTAGCGAGGCCGGCAAAGCGACCGCAAAGTACCTCGAGCTGATCCGCCTCGATCCGCAGTGGCGCTGCTTCTTTGATGGCGGCAAGACGCTGGACCTCGTCGAAAACAAAGACGCGATGGCGAGAGAACTCGACGCGCGCAAAGCCGGCGATGGCGAAGGCTACCGGAAATTTCTGGGCCTCTCCGAAGATCTGCACAAGATCACGGAGAAGTGGTTTTTCTGGAAATCCGTCGGCGGCGTGAAAGATGCGGTGGGTTTGGCCGCGATGCTGAACCCGACAATTCTCAAAGACATTCGCACCATCCGCATGGGCCAATCGGTCGGCGGGACGGTGCGCGAACACATCGGCAACGCGCACGCCGCGCAGATGCTCGACCACTACACGCAGTACGTGGGCTCGTGCCCGGACAATTCGCCCGCGGTGTTGTGCGCGATCGCGTCGATGCAAACGCACGAAGGCGTCTGGTACCCGATGGGCGGAACGCGCGCGGTGCCGCTGGCGTTGGAGAAGCTGGCGCGCGAGATGGGTGTGGAGTTCCGCACATCCACCGGCGTGCGTCGACTGATCCTCGACAATGAACGCGTCACGGGTCTCGAAACCGAAGCCGGCGAAAAAGTCGCGCTGGGCGCGGTGGTCTCGAACAGCGACGCCGTGCGCACGTACCGCGAATTGGTCGGCGGCAAGACGGGCGAACGCTTCGACAAGCAGGCCTTCGAACCTGCGTGTTCCGGCGTCGTGTTGTACCTGGGTTTGAAGAAAGCCTACGACCACTTGCTGCATCACGACTTTGTCTTCTCGCGCGATCCGCACGAAGAGTTCGACTACATCTACAAAAAGGGCGAGCCCGCGCCGGATCCGACGTGCTATCTGGCCGCGACGACGCGCACCGAAAAGGGCACCGCGCCCGAAGGCGGGGAAGCGCTTTACGTGCTCGTGCACACGCCGTTTTTGCGTAAGCACCACGATTGGAAAAAGATGTTCCCCGCGTACCGCAAAACGATCATCGAAAAACTCAAGCGCACCGCGGGTCTCGCGGATTTGGAAGAACGCATCGCGTTCGAAGCGCACCTTACGCCAGAAGACATTGACCGGCGCTATCACGTGTTGAACGGCGCGATTTACGGGATCGCCAGCCACGGGCTGTACACGGGCGCCTTCAAGCCCGCCAACCGGCGCAAGGATGTGCGCGGGTTGTATCTCGCCGGCGGCGCGGCGCATCCGGGGCCTGGCATGCCGATGGTGATGATGTCCGGCTGGATCGCCGCCGACGTGCTCGACAAGGACGGCGTTGCGGCGAATTAAACTTTTGCCGCGGATAATTCTTCAATAAGCGCCAATGCGTCGGGAAGCGAAGCGGCTTCGCGCGCTGGCCCACCCGCTTCGATGCTCCACTTTGGCCCGTTGCTGACGCTGACGCACACCGCGGCATTTTCCTGCAATGTATAGCCGTGGCGCTCCAGCGCGCGGCGCGTCCAATGTGCTGCGGGGCCTGAACCGCTTAATTTTATTTGCCCGCGCGCCGTGCGCTCGATGTGGAAGGTTCCGTCAGCCGAATTGAAAGCGAAGCCCTGTCCGCGGAAGGTCCGCTCCAACACGCCGGAGAGCGCGAGTTCTTCCGGCAGGCCCGTGACGAGTGGCGTACCTGGCGCGAGGACCCACAGCCGGTCCGCGCAGCGCAGCGCGAGGTCCAGATCGTGGGTTGAAACCAAAAACGCTTTGCCTGTTTCGCGCGCCAGTGTCCACAAGAGCCGCAGCACTTCGACGCGGCGCGGCACATCCAGGAACGCGGTGGGTTCGTCGAGCAGCACCAGTGGCGTTTCTTGCGCGAGCGCCCGTGCGATCAGTGCACGCTGGCGTTCGCCATCGCTGAGTTCCGGAAGCATCCGCGTCGCAAAGCTTTCCAGCTCGCATTGCCGGATCGCACGCTGCACCGCGGCGCGGTCTTCATCAGATAGGCGACCCAGCCAGCCCGTGAACGGAAAGCGGCCCAGCGCGACCAATTCCCACACGGAGAGATATTCGGTCTCCACGCGCTCAGTCAGCACGACACTGAGCAGCCGCGCCAACTCAGGCGCGCCGAGCGTGCTCAACGCCTGCCCGGCAATCTGAACGTTTCCCGCCAGCGGCGCCTGCATGCCGCAGAGGGTGCGCAGGAGGGTTGACTTGCCCGCGCCGTTGGGCCCGAGCAGACAAGTCAGCTCGCCTGCGCGCAGACTCGCGTTCATCGCGCTGGCGACGCTGACATCGCCACGCCGAGTGCCGCGATACCCAATCGAGAGGTTTTCTGCCACGAGCGCCGCGCTCATGCGCTACCCTCCGGCCGGCGCCGCAAAATCACCCAGATCACGACCGGCGCGCCGAGCAGCGCGGTCGTGGCGCTCAGTGGTAGCGAATATTGTTGCCCCGGCAATTGCGCGGCCAGGTCGAAGATCAGCGCGGCGCTGCTGCCGAGCAGTGCGGTAGCGGGGATCAGTGCGACATGGTTGGTGGTCCGAAAAATTCCGCGCGCCAGGTGCGGCACCGCAATGCCCACAAAGCCGATCGGTCCGCAGTACGCCGTGACGGTACCCGAAAGCAGCGCGGCGCTGGCCATCACCACTTGCCGTGCGCGGGATACATTCAACCCCAGGCTGCGCGCGTAATTTTCGCCGAGCAGAAGCGCGTTGAGCGGCTTGGCGGCGTACATCGCAACCAGCAATCCCACGCCGATGGCCGGCGCGAAGACCGGAAGCTGGCTCCAGGTGACTTTGCTGAAGGTGCCCGAGCCCCACATGAAAAATTCCTGCACCTGCTCGGGAATCGAAAAGTGAATCAGCACGCTTACGATGCTTGAGACGAGATATCCCAGCATCAGGCCCAGCACCAGGATCGCCGCATAATTGCGCATGCGCCGCGAAACGAACCAGACGAGCGCAAAAATTGCGCCCGCGCCCAAGCTTGCGGCCAGCACGACTCCGGCATGGCCCATCAGCCCGAGATCGGCCAGTCCGAGGCCCACACCCGTGCCGAGCATTACGAACGCCACACCCAGGCTCGCGCCCGCGCTGATCCCGAGCACATATGGATCGGCGAGCGGGTTTCGGAAGAGCGTCTGCATTTGCAGGCCGCCGACGGAAAGTGCCGCGCCGGCCAGCAGCGCGGTTAGCGCGCGCGGCAGGCGGTAATCCATTACCAGAACGCGCGTGCGCGTTTCCACGTCGCCGCCAAAGAGAGCGCTGAAAACTTCGGATGCCGAAAGCTTGACCGAGCCCAACATAATTTCGCAGATGAAAGTGAATGCGAGCAGCGCCAGCAGCAGGAACCAGGCCCACAGGCGAAAGGAACCAGGCAGCGCGGGCGGGGGTGCGGACGGGTCGGCCATGCGGCTTATTGAAGCTTCCGGTACCAGTGGAATTCGCCGTTGGCCGGCAGCAATTCGGGATGAAAGATGCGCACCATGTCCTCGAGAATTTTTTCCGGATAGGCCAGGCCGGTCTCCCAGAAATCGTTGCCGCCTTTTGCATTCAGCACGCGATTTTGGTTGAAGACGCGACCTTCCTTGAACGCGCGAAAGTTCGCGTAGCGTTCGTCGGATTGTTTTAATTCGTCAAGCGATTTGGCCGTGCCTGGGTTCAGCCAGAAATCCGCGTCCAAACCTTTGGTCACCACTTGTTCGACGTTGAGCGGCATGTTGCCTTTGTATTCGGTGTCGGCCCATAGGTAGGCGCCACCTGCGTCGTGGATCAATTGCGCAGTAAAGCCGCGGCCCGAAGGCACGGCCCAGGTGCCCTGAAAGGATGAACCCAGCAGCACGCTGGGCTTATTGGGTAGCTTGGTTGCGGCCTCGGTTAGTGCTTCGTACTTCTTCGCGCTATCGCTGAAGACCGCATTGGCCTCCTTCTCCAGATCGAATAGGACCCCAAAAACCTTGATCCATTCCGCCTGGCCCAACGGGTGCTGTTCGAGGAACTCGGCGATCACAACGGTATGCAGACCGCCCTGCTTCAGGCGCGGGCTGGGATCGCTCTCGCCGGACATTGGGAATCCAATCAGCGCTGCATCTGGGGCGAGCATGACCACGCGCTCGATGTTCAGCTTGTTGCCGTCGCCGATTTCGGGCAGGTTGTTCTGCGCCGCGCGCGAAAGCAGCGCGGGGTTATTGAGCAAGTTATTGTTCGCAAAGCCGGCCACCCGGTCGATCGCGTTTAGCCGCGAAAGCATGCCGATGTGCGTCGTATAGAAGCAGACCACGCGCCGCAGCGGGACGGTGAGCAGTTGCA
>Ga0265314_10002949_pt1 | contig 16854 bp, 15 predicted proteins | sample 4126metaG_FD_203106 | JGI IMG/M metagenome (GOLD analysis project Ga0265314, IMG submission 203106) | Rhizosphere microbial communities from Carex aquatilis grown in University of Washington, Seatle, WA, United States - 4-1-26 metaG | ecosystem: Host-associated > Plants > Roots > Rhizosphere >... | reverse complement strand
CTTCGACGAGCGGGTGCGGGCCCTCAACTCGCTTTCCTTTGCGGTGATGACGGTCTTCGCCTCGGGCATCTCGATGAATGCCCTGGCGAAGCTCCTCCACCTTCTGCTCGGCTGGAACTACCACGCGAGCCTCTGGATCTGCTCGGCGGTCGTCCTGCTCTACGTGCTAAAGGGCGGGCTCACTTCGGCCATCTACACGGAGGTCCTGCAGTTCTTCATGATCGTCCTTGGGTTCGCCCCGGTCGTCTACCTGGGCCTGAAGGACGTCGGCGGCTACGCGGCCCTGACGAACCTGCTGAAGGGGGTCGCGACCGATCCGGCCGCCCTCCACCTGAGGGAGGCGGGAACGACCTACGGGCCGGACGCCTGGACGAGCGCGTGGCATCCCCTTCTCGCGGGCCCAGCGAGCAACCCGCTCGGGGTTGACTGGTTCGCGATGGTGTTCGGCCTCGGGTTCGTGCTCTCGTTTGGCTACTGGTGCACGAACTTCCTGGTGGTCCAGAGGGCCATGGCGGCGCGCAACATGACGGCGGCCCGCAACACCCCGCTTGTCGCCGCGGTGCCGAAGATGCTCTTTCCGGCCCTGGTGATCCTTCCCGGCATGATCGCCGTGGCGCTCATGACGATCCCGAGCAAGGGATACCGGATCCCAGCGCCGATCCTCGACAATGCCGTCTTTGCGAGGGCATCGGCCGTCGTGGCGGCCGACGCCTCGCTGCCCGCCGAGCAGGCCTTCAAGGACGTGAGCGCCGCGGTCGGCAAGCGGATGGACCCGGCCAAGGTGGCCGCGCTCGTCAAGGACTGCGCCGCGGGGCCGATGGCGCCGGAGGTCTTCCGGGACCGGCTCTGGAACGCCGTCGCCGAGTACGACTACGACGGGGTGATCCTCTCGCTCGTCAAGCGCTACTGCCCGCCCGGGCTCCTCGGCCTCGCCCTGACCGGCCTCCTTGCGTCGTTCATGTCCGGCATGGCCGGCAACGTGACCGCGTTCAACACGGTGTTCACCTACGACCTCTACCAGGCCTACATCGCCCCCTCCAAGAGCGATGAGCACTACATGCAGATGGCGCGCGTGGTGACCTTCGCCGGCATCCTGCTGAGCATCGCCTGCGCGTACTTCGCGGCGCTCTACAACAACGCGATGGACATCATCCAGCTCGTGTTCGCATTTGTGAACGCCCCGCTCTTTGCGACCTTCCTATTGGGGATGTTCTGGGCCAGGGCCACGGGGACCGGGGCCTTCATCGGGCTGCTCGCGGGCACGGCGACCTCGGGATTGGTCCACGCGCTCACGATCTCGGCGGGCAACGCCCCCGGGATGAAGGGCGGCTACCTCGCCATCGTGCACACCTTCCCGAGCGAGATGGCCCAGAACTTCTGGCTGGCCATCTTTGCGTTTGTCGTCTGCTTCGGCCTGACGGCCGGCATTTCCCTGGCGACCGCGCGCACCAAGACCGACAAGGAGCTGACCGGCCTCGTCTACTCGCTTACTCCAAAGATAAGGGACGAGGGCGTCCCGTTCCACCAGAGGCCGGCGGTGATCGGCGCGGTGCTGCTCGCCGCGTGCGTCGTCCTCAACCTCATCTTCGCCTAATAAAGGATCCACTATGGGACTCGATATCCGCTGGCCAATCGGCCTCATGTTCACGCTGGTCGGCGCCATGCTGACCGCCTACGGCTTCCTGACGAGGGCCGATGCCGAGATGTACCGCCGCTCGCTCGACATCAACATCAACCTTGTCTGGGGCGTCCTGCTGCTCGTCTTCGGCGCGACGATGCTGTACTTCGCCTACCGCGGGAAGAAGAAGGCCGCGGCGCCCTGAGCCCCGGCCGCGCGCGAGGCGCTACTTGAGGACGTCCTCGCTCACCGCATCAAAGAGGTGGGCGTGGGTGAGGTCGAAGGTGACCTGGACCCGCTGGCCGGACTCGAAGCGGTCCGTGGGGTTCACCCGGGCGACGAAGGACGTCGCCCCGGTGTCGAGGTAAAGGAGGGTCTCGGCCCCCATGGGCTCGGAGACCTCGACCTTCACGTCGGCCGTGCGCGAGGGCTCGGCCGAGGCGACGGTAAGCAGGTCGTGGATCGCCTCGGGCCTGATGCCAAACACGATGGGCTTGTCCAGGTGGCCGGTGGAGCGTACGGCGAGCTTCTCGTCGAGGGAGATGGAGAGGGGCGGCCCAACCGTGTTGTCCTCGACGAACGAGACCCGGCCTGCGGCCGCCCTAAGGGTTCCCTTGAAGAAGTTCATCGGGGGCGAGCCGATGAACCCGGCGACGAACATGTTCTCGGGGCGGTTGTAGAGCTCCAGGGGCTCGGCGACCTGCATGATGTTGCCGTCCTTCATCACGCAGATCCGGTCGCCCATGGTCATGGCCTCGACCTGGTCGTGCGTGACGTAGATCATGGTCGCCCCGAGGCGGGCATGCAGCTTGGATATCTCGGTGCGGGTAGAGACCCGCATCTTTGCGTCCAGGTTCGACAGGGGCTCGTCGAAGAGGAACACCTTGGGCTTGCGCACGATGGCTCGGCCGAGCGCCACACGCTGCCTCTGGCCGCCGGAGAGCGCCTTGGGCTTGCGCCCGAGCAGGTCCTCGAGGCCGAGCATCGATGCCGCCTCGCGCACCCTTAGCTCGATGTCCGCCTTCGCAAACTTCCTTAGCTTCAGGCCGAAGGCCATGTTATCGAACACGGACATGTGGGGGTAGAGCGCGTAGTTCTGGAAGACCATGGCTATGTCCCGGTCCTTCGGAAGCACCTCGTTGACGACCTGTCCGCCGATCTGCACGGTCCCGCCCGAGATCTCCTCGAGCCCCGCGATCATGCGCAGCGTGGTCGATTTCCCGCAGCCGGACGGGCCCACCAGCACCATGAATTCGCGGTCCTCGATCTGCAGGCTGATTCCCTTGACGGCGGTGACTCCAGGCCCGCTTTTCTCCGGGTACACCTTGGTGAGGTTTTCGAGCAGGACCTGGGCCATAAATGGGTGGGGTGTACCGCGTTAACAGGTGCGAGCATTTTCACCGGAAAATGAGCCTTGCAAGCGATTTACCCCGTAAACAGAACGAATGCCCGACACAGGCAATAACATTTATTGCCTCGCTAAACCCTTATCAGGTCGCCTGGTGCGCTTTGCGCTGGCGCGGCACTCGATCGGGTGCCCGTAGCCTGACCAATGCCATCCACTCTCTCCTCCAAACACACATTTCCGCAGAATTTCGTGTGGGGCGTGTCCACCGCGGCCCCTCAGATAGAGGGCGCGGCGTTTGCCGACGGCAAGGGTGAGTCCATCTGGGACCGCTTCTCCAGGATTCCGGGAAAGGTGCTCAACGGGGACACGCTGGACGTGGCCTGCGACCACTACCACAGGTTCCCGGCCGACTTTGCGCTCATGCGCTCCCTCGGGATACGCAACTACCGCCTGTCGATCGCCTGGCCGCGCATCTTCCCCAAGGGCGACGGGGCGATCAACCCGGCCGGCATCGATTATTACCACCGCCTGTTCGATTCCCTGGCCGAGAACGGCATCACGCCCTGGGTGACGATGTTCCACTGGGATCTGCCCCAGGCGCTCGAGGACCGGGGAGGCTGGACGGACCGCGTGACTGTGGATGCCTTCGCGCGGTATGCCGACACCATCGTCTCGGCGTTCTCAGGCAAGGTTAAGAACTGGATTACGCTCAACGAAATCCGGTGCTTCACCACGCAGGCGTACGGCCCGAGGGGATTCGCGGCACCGGGGCGCCCGGTCTCGGCGCAGCTGCTCAACCAGACCTACCACCACGCGCTCCTTTGCCATGGCCACGGCGTGCGGGCGGTCCGGGAGCACGGGGGTCCCGGGGCCCGCGTCGGACTGACGGACAACTGCGACGTGCCGATACCCGTGACCGAGTCCGAGGCGGACATCCGCGCCGCGAACGCGTGGTTCGTGGAAAGAAACCTCCATATCCTGGATGCGATCACGCGGGGCCGGTACTCCGAGGAATACCTGAAGCGGGTGGGCGCCGACGCCCCTCGGGTCGGCGAGGGGGACTTCGCCCTCATCAGCGCGCCGACTGATTTCCTAGGGATCAACATCTACACCGGATACTTCGTGCGGGCCAAGGAGGGCGCCCTGTACCAGGAACTCCACTTCCCGGCCCACTACCCGCGCGCCGACAGCAGGTGGCTTAAGATCACGCCTCAGGTGATCTACTGGGGCGTGCGCTTTGTGCACGAGAACTACGGCGTGAAGGCGATCTACGTGACCGAGAACGGCAGCGGCTATGACGAGGAGCCCGTGGTCAACGGCGAGGTCCTGGACCTCCACCGCCGCGATTACCTTCGCGGCTACCTCAGGGAGCTCCAACGGGCCATCGACGACGGGGCGCCGGTTGCCGGATACTTCGTGTGGTCTTTCCTCGACAACTACGAATGGGCCGACGGCTACCAGCGGCGCTTCGGCATCGTTCACGTCGACTTTGCCACGCAGAAGCGGACTCCCAAACTGTCCTCGCATTACTATTCCGAGGTCATCAGGCTCAACCGGATCCTTTAATCCATGAGCCTATTCGGTATCGACCTGGGGGGGACGAAGATTGAAGGCGCAGTGATCGACCCCAAGCGGCCCGACTGCGCGCTGTGCCGCCTCAGGGTGCCGACGGAGGGGGCGAAGGGGTATGACCACGTGATCCGGCAGGTCGTCAAGCTCGTCAGGTTGCTCGAGCGAAAGTCAGGCGAGAAGCGCCCGGCGTGGATTGGAATCGGCACCCCCGGCGTCGTCGACCCCTTGACGGGCGTCCTCAAGAATTCGAACACGACCTGCCTCAACGGCCGGCACATCCGCGAGGACCTCGCAAAGGCCCTGAAGGTCGAGCCCCGGATGGCAAACGACGCCAATTGCTTCGCCCTGGCGGAGGCCATGTTCGGCGCCGGCCGCAACCGGCGCGTGGTGGTGGGGCTTATCCTCGGCACGGGCTGCGGCGGCGGGATCGTGGTGAATGGCAAGGTGCTCGATGGAATCCACGGGATCGCAGGGGAATGGGGACACAACCCGATCCCGGGCGAGCACAAGCCCTGCTTCTGCGGTCGCTCAGGTTGTGTGGAGACGGTCATCGCCGGTCCCGCCCTTGAGCGCTATTACACGGAGAGGACGGGAAGGGCGGTGCGACTTCCCGAGATCGTGGAGCGCGCCGCAACCGGGGACCGGGCGGCCAAGGCGACGCTCCTTAGGCTCCAGACCAAGTTCGCCGTGGCGATCGCCGCCGTGATCAACATCCTCGACCCCGACGCAATCGTTATCGGCGGGGGTGTCGGCAACATCGACATCCTTTACGAGGAGAGCACACGCGAGGCCGTGCTTAAGCACATGTTCAACAAATATATACGGACCGAGTTCCTCAGGCCGACGCTGGGGGACAGCGCCGGAGTGTTTGGAGCGGCGATGCTCAGCGCCTCGTCCAAATCCTGAGCGAGGCCAGCAGGAAGTCCTCGAGCGCGGCGGACTCGTTCAGGTTGACCCTCAATAGCCCGGCGGCCCGCTCCAGGCTGTTGATCGCGGCGATGAGCGGCCTGCGCGCCTCGGAGTCCCCCGCCTTGAGGAGCTTGAGCGAATGCTCGCGTGTCGCGCCTTCGATCCCGGCGAACATGCGAAGGCGCAGGCCGACGGATACCTCCGCCTCGATGGCGGCAAGTTCGTCATCCTCGAGGCCGTCGGGAAGGAGCGCCTTGCGCCGTGCGGACTCTGCCGACGAGGCCTTGTCGAGCATGGTGCCGAAGCGGGCGACAAGCCCGTACAGGACAAAGACACCCTCGGAGGCGGAGCGGCCCGCGGCCACCCCCTGGCCGAGGCGCTCGAGCCACGCCCGGTAGTCCGAGAGCCATGCATCCCATCCCTCGGCGGGGACCGCCGGGGCCATTCCTGGAAACCGAAAATGAAGGACGCGGCTGCGGATGGTCGGAAGGAGCGCGTGGGGCTTGCCGGTCACCAGGAGGATCGTCGTGTCCGCCGGGGGCTCCTCGAGGGTCTTTAGGAGGATGTTGGACGCGGCCGCGTTCATACGGTCGGCATCCAGGAAAATGACCACCTTGCACTGCGAGACGCTGGGGGAGACGTTTATGCGCCCGATAAGCTCGCGCACCGCCGCCGCGGTTATCGAGCGGGAGCGCCCCGAGGGCCTTATCTGGAAGCAGTCGGGGTGGCGGTCCGGGGGGTAGGGCGAGGGGGCCTTTGATCCGCGGTTAAGAAGCCGGTCGGCGAGGGCGAGCGCGGCGCTGGCGAGGACGTCGGAATCGTCGCCTGCAAGCAGCAGGCTGTGGGAGAGGCGCTTGCGCCCGATGGCGCCCTCGATCACGGACACCGCCGGTGTTCCCGCGAGCGCGGGCGGCCACGGGACCGAGTCCGCCGTCATCAATCAATCCGCGGCTTCACCGCCGCCCAGATCTTCTTCTCGGTGGACACGGCATCCTTGCGCCCATCGACGACGACGAACCGGGACGGAAGACCCTTGGCGAGGACCAGGTAGCCCTCGCGGATCTTGTCGTAGAAATCGATGTTCTCGCGCTCCATCCGGTCCGGCAGGTCGGACGCGCGCTGGTGGATGCGGGCCAGGCCGACCGTGGTAGGGACGTCGATGACGATCGTCAGGTCGGGCATCACGTTGCCGACCGCGAAGCGGTTGATCTGGGCCACCGGGTCCGCAGCCAGGTTGCGGCCTATCCCCTGGTAAACGGTCGACGAATCGAGGTAGCGGTCGCTCAGGACGATGGCGCCGCGCATGAGCGCCGGGGCGATCACCTCGCGCACGAGCTGCGCCCGGGCGGCGGCGAAAAGGAGGAGCTCGGTCTCCGGGCACATCTCGTCGCCCTTGGAATTATGGACGATGATATTGCGGATCTGCTCCCCGATCTCGGTGCCGCCCGGCTCGCGCACCGTGACGACATCGCGCTTGAGCTTCTGAAGGTGCTCGGCAAGCCGCGTTATCTGGGAGGTCTTTCCGCTTCCCTCCGAGCCCTCAAAGGAGATGAGTTTTCCCGTGTGTTTGGACTTCAGAACCATGTGGGGGGCAGCTTGGGCAAATCCGCGCCATTTGGCGAGGACGCTTTGAATTCCAATGGACGAATCCCTAAAAACATCCAACGCTTGCTGCATGTCCGTGAATCTTGTCCCCCTCCTCGCATACGCCAACGTCATCGAGGTCTTTGAGCACTGCGACCCGGTCGGCCAAGTCATCACCTTCGGCCTCGCCATCTTCAGCGTCGTCGCGTGGGCCGTGATGTTTGGCAAACGCAGCGAGCTCAACACGCTCCGCAGCCTCAACCACCAGTTCGAGCGGCACCTGCGCGACCAAAAGAGCCTCCTGGACCTGCCCGAGTCGCTTCGGGAGCGCCGGGATATCCCGTACGCGGACCTCTTCGGAGACGCGGTGGAGGCCTACTGGAAGGCGGCCGCGATCGGCAAGGAGAAGGGGATGGACACCTCGCGTTTCCGCCTCGAGCACGCGGAGAACGCGCTCCAAAGGGCCCTCGCACGCCAGACGCTCCGCTACGAGACCAACATGATCTTTCTCGCCTCGGTCGTCTCCGGGGCCCCGTTCCTCGGCCTCCTCGGGACCGTCTGGGGTGTCATGGACGCCTTCAGCGCGGTCTCGGTGCAGCAGACCGCGAGCATTCAGACCCTGGCACCCGGCGTCTCGGCGGCGCTCCTGACGACGATTTCGGGCCTCCTTGTCGCCATCCCGAGCCTCTTCGGCTACAACATGCTCTTCGCATCGACCAAGAGGCTCGTCACGGAGCTCGAGAACTACGCGAGCTCGCTCGCCGACCGAATCGAGCTCGAGGCGAAGTAACCGCCGCCGGACGTACCACCATGGCGAGGACCTTCAGGAAACCCCGGCAGTCGCACCCGATCGCGGAGATGAACGTGACCAACCTGATCGACCTTGGGTTCACGCTTTTGATCATCTTCATGATCGCGACGCCCCTGATCAACCAGGAGCAGACGATCCCGGTCACGCTGCCCTCGGAATCCAAGAGCGCGCAGCAGAAGCCCGACAAGAGCACCCACTATGTCGCGATCTCCATAGACGCGAAGGGCAACACCTACTTGGACGAGCGCACGACCCCCGTCGGCATCGCTGAGCTGCGAAGCCGCCTGAGGGTCTACGCTGCCGAGTCGAAGCCGCCCGTGGTGCGCATCCGCGGCGACTCGCGCGTGCCCTACGAGAAGATTGTCAACCTGATGGATGAGCTGAAGAAGGCCAACCTGCTGAAGTTTACCTTCGACACACAGACCGCGTCGAAATGAGCGCAACGTCCCCCGGAGCCTACGGCGTCTCCGCGCTGCTACACGGCGCGGCGGTGGGGCTGATCATGTTCTTTAGCTACGCCGCGACGAGCATGGTGCAGGACACCCCGAAGGTGTTCGAGCTGGTGGCGGGGGCCGGGGACAACTATGCGGCCACCGAGGCGCCGGCCTTGGGCACGAGCGGCGGGGTGAAGCTCGCGCCGACCCCCGTCGCACGGCCGGAACCCGCGCCGACACCGGCGCCTGCGCCCATCCAGTCGGCCCCGATGGAGGAGACCGCGCCGCCAAAGGCCGCGAAGCCGGCAAAGCCGGTGGACCTGGTCGCGGAGCTCAAGCGGGTGGAGGCCAGGCGGGAGCGCAGGCTCGAGGCCAAGTACCAGAAGGAGAAGGAGGCCGAGCAGAAGCGGATGGCCCTGGAGGAGCTTCAGAGGCAGAAGGCGGCGCGCATCGACGCGGAGGGGATCCGCGAGGGCGTCATCGGGGGCTCGACGAACAACAAGACGGGCGGGGCCGGGGGGAAGGCCCTCACGCGCGAGGAGGGCAGCCTCCTTGACGCCTACTTCTCGCTGCTCAAGTCGCGGATCAAGGAGAACCACACCCCGCCGGAGGGCGTCAGCGACAGCCTCGTCGCCAGGGTCGAATTCTTTGTCGCGGCCGACGGCTCGATTTCTCACGTGCGCATCGCCAAGGCGTCGGGCAATTCCGAGTTCGACCGTTCCGTGATCGAGGCGTGCGAGAGGACGCGCTCGATCGGGCCGCGCCCCGACGGCAGGAGCGAGACCGTGCAGATGGCGTTCAAGATGCGCGAGGACGAGTCGCCCTAGAACCCGGATCGGCTTTCAACCCCCCAATCACTATGAGCCCCAGAAACAGGCTATCCTGTGTTGCCATCCTCGTCCTTGCGGCCTCGGCGGCCGCACAGGTCCCGTCCCCCGCGCCGTATCAGGATCCCGCCCAGCCGATCGAGGCCCGGGTGAGGGACCTCCTCCAGCGCATGACCCTCGAGGAGAAGGTCGCCCAGCTCCAGGGATTCCGAACCAAGGACCCGCACGCCTTCGACGAGCAGGGTAATTTCGTGGGAGGCACCGATGCTGCGGCGCTCAACAATGGCGCGGGCTCGGTCTGGGCCGGCGGGGGCCCCGCCGACCGCTTTGCGCACAACCCACGGGAGCGGGTCCTGAGGCTTAACTCCGTCCAGAGGTACATGAAGGAGAAGACGCGCCTGGGGATACCGGTCTTCGCGTTCTCGGAGGCGCTGCACGGGTACATGGCGGCCGGGGCCACGAGCTTCCCCGCGGCGGTGGCCCTTGGCGGAACCTGGGACCCGGAGCTTGTAGAGAGAGTGTTCGCCGTCGCCGCGCAGGAGGCGAGCGCCCGGGGCGTGCGCCAGGTCCTCGCGCCGGTCCTCGACCTGGCGCGCGATCCCCGCTGGGGCCGCTTCGAGGAATGCTACGGCGAGGATCCCTACCTGGTCTCGCGCATGGGAATGGCGGCTGTCTTCGGGCTCCAGGGCAGGGACCCGATCATCGGCCCCGACCACGTGGCCGTAACCCTCAAGCACTTCGCCGGCCACGGGCAATCCGAGGGGGGGCGAAACATCGCACCCGTCAGCTTTGGCGACCGGGAATTCCGGTCGAACCACCTGTATCCCTTCGAGATGGCGGTGAAGGTGGCGCATGCGCACTCGATCATGGCCTCGTACAACGAGTGGGACGGGGTTCCGAATCACGTGAACCACAAGCTCCTGACGGACATCCTGCGCACCGAGTGGGGCTTTGACGGCTATGTCATGAGCGACGGCGGAGGGATTGACGTCCTCTACGAGGACCACCATGCGGCCGCCGGCCCCGCCGAAGCCGGGGTGCTCAGCATCGAGGCCGGGCTCGACTACGACCTCGGAGGAAAGGGGCGCTGCTTCTCGACGCTCGCCACGGAGGAGCGGGCGGGAAAGGTTTCCATGGCGGCCATCGACCGGGCGGCAGCCAACGTGCTGCGCGTCAAGTTCCTGTGCGGCATGTTCGAGCGGCCGTACACCGATCCGGACCTGGCGGGAAAGGTGACCAACACGGACGAGCACAAGGCGCTCGCCCGCCAGGCAGCAGAGAAGGCGATGGTGCTGCTTAAGAACGAGGGACGCGTGCTCCCGCTGGACCCAGCCAAGATCAAGACCCTGGCCGTCATCGGGCCCAACGCCGCAGAGATCCACCTCGGGGGCTACTCGGCGGTCCCCATGGAGGGGGTCAGCGTGCTGCAGGGCATCAAGGACTTTGCCGCGTCTACAACCATGAAGGTGCTCTACGCGGAGGGCTGCAAGCTGACGGCAAACCACGCCGCGGGATGGCTCGTGAACGAGAACCCCGTGGCAAACGACCCCGCGGACGATGCTCGACTCATCGATGAGGCGGTCGACACGGCCCTAAAGAGCGACGCCGTTATTCTTGTCCTGGGGGAAAACGAGCTTCTGCGCAGGGAGGCCTGGAGCGAGGAGCACCGCGGGGACCGCGACACCCTGGAACTGGTGGGCCGCCAGAACGAGCTGGCAACGGCAGTCCTGGCGACCGGAAAGCCCGTCGCGGTGCTGCTCGTCAATGGGGGACCCCTTGCGGTCAACAGGCTTCAGGAACGGGCGCCCGCGATCGTCGAGTGCTGGTACCTGGGCGGGGAGACGGGCCATGCGGTGGCCAACGTGCTGTTCGGCAAGGTGAGCCCGAGCGGGAAGCTCACGGTGACGTTCCCGCGCTCGGTCGGGCAGGTCCCCGACTACTATGACCACAAGCCGTCGCGCATGCGAAGCTATGTCTCCGCGGACTCGACGCCCCTGTACCCGTTCGGCTACGGCCTCAGTTATTCCAGCTTCGAGTACGGGAACCTCCAGGTCGCTCCTGCCAAGATCGCGCCCGGCGCAACGGCGAAGGTCGCGGTCGACGTCACCAACACGGGGAGCGTTGCGGCGGACGAGGTGGTTGAGCTGTACCTCCACGCGGTCGTGAGCCTCCCGGTGCGCCCGGTCGAGGAATTGAAGGACTTCAAGCGGGTGTCGTTAAAGCCCGGGGAGAAGACCACGGTGACCTTCGATCTCACCCCGGACAAGCTGGAGGCGTATGACCTGGCCATGCGCCGCACCGTGCAGCCGGGCGACTTCGAGGTCCTTGTCGGGCGTTCCTCGGCGGATGTTCTAAAGGGCGCCCTGCGGGTCGAGTAGCCCCTAGCCGGTCGTCCTGAGCCTGCCCGCTGCGGGGAGCACGCAGGCATAGCCCTCGCGGGCGAGGTGCCCGAGGAGGAGCTCCACGAACTCGACGCGCTGCGCGGCCCGGACGCCGCCCTCGTGCGCAAGGACGATGGCGCCCGGGCGGATCTGCCGCGCGATGCGGGCCATGGCCGCCTCCGGGCTGCCCGGCCCGCCATCGCGTCCGCGGGCGCTCCATAGCACCTGTGTCATTCCCCGATCGGCGAGCTGCGGCTGGAGAAAGGGGTTTCGTATCCCGACAGGCGGACGGAAATAGCGCTCGAAGGGCGCGTCAGCCAGTAGCAGCGCGCCCACGCACAGGTCGATCTCGCGCGCGATTCGCCCCGGGGAGGCGCACCAGAAATCCGCGACGGGGTGGGTCTGAGTATGGTTTCCGATAGAGTGGCCCTCCGCTATGATTTGGCGCGCGAGCCCGGGATGGTTCCTAACCTGGTCGCCGATGACAAAGAAGGTCGCGCGGGCCCGGTGCTCCTTGAGGAGTTCAAGGACGCGCGGCGTGCTCGCCGGGTCGGGGCCGTCGTCGATCGTGAGCCAGACCTCCCTGCCTGCCGTGGCGAACGTGCGGGCGGCTGGACCGAAGGCCTGCTGGGAGGGCAGGGCGAACTGCAGGGCGATCCACGGGTCGGGAGCGAAGAATACGACGAGGGCCACCCAGGGATGATGCAGGAAGGCCAAAGCCGCGGCGCAGACCTTGAACCCAAGGAAGACGGATAGCCAAAGCTTCACAAGAGGTCCGGTATTGTGCGGGGAGATTCGCTGGTCGGGGCATCCATCTCTGCCGAGGGTACGTAGGGCAAAGCTCCCATACCAAGCGTGAAATTGCTTGTCGGGAGCGACGGGCTGGGCGTAGGTCGAAGCGCATGATGGTCAAATTAGCCTTCGGCGGCCGCGGGAACACGGCGGAGGGTTTGCTTGGGGCGGGCGGGCCGCTGCTGCGGGGTGAGCCATTTGAACGCTTGATTGAGGCGGCGGGGCCCGAAGACGTGGGCAACGGCCTGTCCCTCTGGAAGGGCCCGGAGGGAATGGTGGGCCTGGCTCGGCTTGATCCGAAGGGCGACCTCGAGACGGCCGCAGGCAGCCTTTACAGGGAACTGCTCGGCGCAGCATCGGGCCTGAACCTCTATCGGATCTGGAACTTCGTCCCGGGGATAAACGGGGCGGCCGCCGGAGGGCTGGAGAATTACCGCGCGTTTTGCCGTGGCCGCTCCCTCGCATTCGAGTCGCTCCTTGGGCCGGGCTTTACGCGCTGCCTTCCCGCCGCATCGGCCGTCGGAACCGAGGCCCCGGACTTGACCATCGTCTTCATCGCGGGCCCCTGTCCCGTCGTGCACCACGAGAACCCCGGGCAGCTACCCGCCTACAACTATCCGGAGGAACACGGCCCCCGCTCGCCGAGCTTTTCTCGGGCGACCGTCGTCGGCAGGGGCGATGCGGTCGATGCCTATGTCTCGGGGACCTCATCCGTCGTGGGGCACGAGACCGTCGCCCCGGGCGACACGGTGGGCCAACTGGAATGCACGATCGGCAACCTGCGCCGCATCTCCAAGGCCTGCGGACTGGGCGAAAACCTTTGCTCGCAGGGTCCAGGCCTCAGGCATTTCAGGGTGTACCTGCGCCGTGCGGGCGACCTCGGCCTAGTGTCCGAAGAAATGGCGAGGCAGGGCGTCATCGCGCCCGGCGATGCCGTGAGCTACCTGCGGGCCGACATCTGCCGGTCGGCGCTCAACGTGGAGATCGAGGTTGCGGTCCGCGGGGCCATAAGGACCTGACGAAGCCTGGGGACGTCCGTCTTTCCCCTGGCGGTCACGGGAAAGGTGGGCAGAGCGACGATTCTTCCCGGTATCTTCCAGGGTGCGAGAAGGAGCCGCAGGGAGCGCCTGATCTCGACGGGCCTTAGGTCCGTCAATGCCGCTGCTGCAAGGACCGGGTCTGGGCCCTCCCATGCATAGGCCAGGGCCTCGCGGACACCAGGCAACGATTTGAGCGCGCGCTCAATCTCGGCAAGGTCGACCCGGCGTCCCGCAAGCTTGACCATCCGGTCGGACCGGCCGAGGAGGACCAGCTCGCCGTTGCGGTCGAGCCGGCCGCGGTCGGATGGCGAGAAACGCCCGCCCCCGAGAACAGCACGGCTGGAAACGGTGAAGGCTCCGCGAGCTCCGAGGCTTAGGCTCACCCCGTCCAAAGGAGTGCCGACGCTCCTGCCCTCAGTCGTTGCCTCCCCGGTCCTGTCAAAGGCTATGCCGCCCGTCTCGCTCGTCCCGTAGAATCCGTGGATGTGCCGGCCGAACCTCGCAAGAAACGCCTCGGCCACGCCGGGCTGCAGGGCGGACCCTGCCGAAATCACGAGGCGGAGGGGATTTAGGGACTCCTTCCCGAGGCCGCTTGCGGCGAGGGCCCTGAGGACGGGCGGGACGGTCGCAAGGACCGTCGGCCTGAAACGCGAGATGTCCGCGGCAAGGGCATGGGGAAGGACGCTCGACGCGCAGACGACCCGCGTTCCCTGGAGCATGAGGGGTAACACCAGGTTTCCAAGGCCGTAGGAATAGCCAAGGGGCACGGTGGCCAGGTTGGAATCGCGCGGTCCAATGTCCATGGTGCTGCAGACCTGCCCTCCGTCGGCGGCCATCTGCGCGTGGGTGGCATAGAGGCCCTTGGGGGTCCCGCTGCTGCCGCTTGTGAGCTTAACGAGGCACTCGTTTCGCAGCGGCCGCCCGATGCGGCCCCGCGGCATCGGTCCCGCGACCCGGTGGAATGCGCCGCCTCGCCATATGTGCGTCGCCCCTATGGCCCGAGCGGCGGTCGCCTGGGCCTCCTCGGGCTCCGAGGGATCGATGGGAGCTGGAATTGCCCCCGCCGAAAGCAGCCCCATGAACGCGCAGAACCAGTCGCCTCCGTTTGGCACGGACATCACGACCCGCCTGCGCCAGGGGCGGGGCACGGTGGAGCGATAGTTCTCCGCCCATTCCGCCGATGCCTTCGCCAACGCGGCGCGCGACCACTTTTTGCCCGTGTCCGCGTCGATGACTGCCACCGCGGACGGGGCCTTCGACACGGTCGACATCCAGGTTCGGAACAGGGGGCTCTCCATGGTCAATAGGGTGTTATACCCCTGTGGCCCTGCGAGAAAATTGCGGTGTACACCCGCAATGGGCCGGGGCATCCTCGGGCCGGAATGAGCGACACCGAGCACAAATCGTGGGACGTGATCATTCTCGGGGGGGCCCTCGCCGGATCCTCAACCGCGCTTCTGCTAAGGAGAAGGAATCCCCGCTGGCGGATATTGATCATTGAGAAGAGCGAGAGCCTTGGACGCAGGGTGGGGGAGTCGACCGTCGAGACGAGCGCCTTCTTCTTGGGCAGGGTTCTCGGCCTCACCGACCACTTGAACGAGAAGCACCTGGTCAAACAGGGGATGAGGTTCTGGTTCTCCAACGAGAAGACCAGGGGGCTTGCGGACTGCAGCGAGACGGGCCCCAGGTACAATGTGCGCTTCCCAGGTTACCAGGTGGACCGGGCGGTGCTTGACGAGGAGGTGCTCGCCCGCGCGGTTTCCGAGGGCGCCCACCTGCTTAGGCCCGCGAAGATCAAGGCGGTTGAGCTCGCCGAGGGCGGCGTGCAGACCGTGCACTGGACGAACGAGGGCGGCGGCAGCGGCACGGAGACGGCCAGGTGGGTCGTCGACGCCTCCGGCGTCGCCGCCATTCTTGCCCGCAAGAATGGCTGGCTCATTACCAACAAGGCGCACCCGATAGCGGCCTGCTGGAGTCGGTGGAACGGCGTCAGGAACATGGACTCGCGGGAGTTCGCGGAAAGGCATCCCGAGTGGTCCAGGCGCTCGAAGGCGGTCCGCTTCACCGCGACCAACCACATCTGCGGGAAGGGCTGGTGGTCATGGTGGATCCCGCTTCGGGGCGGCGACATGAGTGTCGGAATCGTCTATGACCAGCGGATCACGGAGCTGCCCGAGGGCGCAAAGATCGGCGACAGGCTCCGGGCCTTCCTTGTGGAGCACCCGGCGGCCAGGGAACTGCTCGAGGGCGCCGTGTTCCAGGATGACGACGTCCACTTCAGGCGCAACTGCGCGTACCACTGCTCGCGGTACGCAGGCGACGGCTTCGTCCTCGTCGGCGACGCCGCCGCGTTCATGGACCCGTTCTATTCCCCGGGCATGGACTGGATCAGCTTCTCCGCGAGCGCCGCGGCGGCGCTGGTGGACAGCTGTCTCTCGGGCCGGAGCGCCGCGGAGCGCGTGGAGCGCCACAACGTGAACTTCACGGCGTCCCACGACCGGTGGTTCGACGCGGTTTACCGGGACAAGTACTACTACATGGGCGACTTTGAGCTCATGACCCTGGCGTTCAGGCTGGACCTGGGGAGCTACTACCTGGGCGTCGTCGCGCGGCCCTTCGCCAGCGGCAACTCGGCTCTTGAGATTCCGGCCTTCGCCCCCCACGGCGGGCGCACGGCCGGAATCCTCATGGCCTGCTACAACAGGCGCCTGGCGTCGATCGGGCGCTCGAGGATGGCTCGCGGGTGCTGGGGCAGGAACAACACGGGCCGCTATTTCGGTTTCATCAGCTACGAGCTGAATCGGCGCCTGATGCCGCGTGTGCTCGGCCAAATCGTCATGTGGATGCTCCTCGAGGCGAGGGAGGGCTGGAGGACTTGGTTCCTGTCCTCGGCGGCGGACGCGCGAAACGCAGTACCTGCTGGCACCATAGCCGCCGCTAAGATTTGATCCCAAAGATGCCCAATACCCCTCCCAATCCGGCCCTGGCGCGCTTTCCCGCCGAGGTGCTCGAAGCCTACGAACGATACCGAGCAAATGGCGACGCCGGCGCCATCGAGGCGGTGGTGCTGGCCGCCGTGGTCGACTACAGGCCGACCGGGTCAGGGGCCGCGCCCGAGGTCGGGGACCAGACGCGGCTCTTCGAGGACCTGTCCTATGACTCCGTCGCCGTGGCCGAGCTCATCTTCTTCTTCGAGGACCTATTTGACCTGACCATCTCGACCGAGGACATCCTTGGGGTGAGGACAATCGGAGACCTTCGGGCCTGCGTGATGGTCAAACTCGCCGAGAGGGCGAAACCCCGGTGAGTCATTTTGGTCCGCAATACGGATTGAAGGCCGGCCCCCTACGAGGCAGCTTTGGGCCCAATGCCGATGCCTGACCCCCTGACAGCCAAACTCAAGCAGCTCATCGTGGAGACGCTTCGACTCGAGGATATATCCCCGGCCGATATCCCTGATAACGAGCCGCTTGTTGGCGGGGGGCTGTCGCTTGACTCCATCGACGCCCTTGAGCTGGTCGTCCGCCTGGAGAAGGAG
>Ga0265314_10002948_pt1 | contig 16857 bp, 16 predicted proteins | sample 4126metaG_FD_203106 | JGI IMG/M metagenome (GOLD analysis project Ga0265314, IMG submission 203106) | Rhizosphere microbial communities from Carex aquatilis grown in University of Washington, Seatle, WA, United States - 4-1-26 metaG | ecosystem: Host-associated > Plants > Roots > Rhizosphere >... | reverse complement strand
ATGATTTCATCGATATGGTCGAAATTTGTTTCCGGTTCGAGCACGTCCGTGACGCGATTGAGCCCCAGGCTCGCGAGCTTCTGATCATCGTCCTTGGGGTTGTATTTGTAGTGTTTAAGCCCGAGCCCCGGGACCAGGCCATGGGCCATGAGGGCGCCGGTGCTGGTGACGCTGTGCACCATGCCGCGGTCGATCATGTCGCAAATCACCAGCGACATCTGGGCGATGGTCATGGCGCCCGAGAGGGTGAGGAAGCGGATGATCCCCTTTTTCTGCATCATGAGGCGGACGACCTCCGCGCCCTGCCTCACCTGCATGCCCACGCCGTTCATTGCGGCAAGTGAATCCAAAAGATCGCTGACGGGATGCGCCTTCCCCCTGAGCCGCTCATCGAGAACCAGCGCCAGGATCGGCACGATGAAATTCGGATCCGCAAACACCGCATCCGGGAAAAACCCATCCTTCACCTGGCCCGGCGCGCACATGTCGTATGGGTTGATATAAAGGGTGGTGCCCGGCTGGCGCGCGTGCAGCGCGGCGGCATGGCGCTCCGAGTAGCCGCCGATCACCACGGCATTTTTGATGCGGCTGTTCCTCGACGTCGACGGTAGCTTCTCATACTGCTCAGGCGTCAGCACTTCAGAAAAGAGCTTTTCCTTTTGAACGAGCTGCTTACTCAGCATCTTCCCCAGGGGACTTGCGGGGAGGCCATCATAAACGACCGCCGGCTTGGCGGATGCGGAGCACCATGTGGTGAGCGTCGCCGCCACTTCGCCGAGCATGCGCGCCCCAAAAGCGCATCGGCTCATGCCGTCAACAATCGCACTAACCGTCGGACATTTTCCCAGATCGAGCAATTCAAGAGGTTGCAGTTTCAATGTGCTGGCCATCGCTTACTCATTTCGTGTGTGGTCAAACGAGCGACGAGTGTAATGCCCTTCTGTGCCACACGACAATGGTAGCGCCGGCAAATCCCTGCCTCCCCTGCCGAATTCACGGCGTCCAAATGAAGCCGCTGAATCCCGGACACATCATCCCCGCCGCGCTGCCTCGATGGCCGCGATGTCGATTTTCCCCATGGTCATCATCGCCTTGAAGGCGCGCTTCGCCTCATCGCCGCCGGCCGCCAGCGCATCCGTGAGTGCCCGCGGGGTGATCTGCCAGGAGAGGCCCCAGCGGTCCTTGCACCAGCCGCAGGCGCTTTCCTGCCCGCCGTTGCTGACAATGGCGTTCCAGTACCGGTCGGTTTCTTCCTGGGTGTCGGTGGCAATCTGGAAGGAGAACGCTTCACTTTGTTTGAAGGTCGGGCCGCCGTTTATGGCAATGCAGGGTATTCCCAGGACGGTGAACTCGACCGTGAGCTCCTCATCCTTTTTGCCGCCCGGAAAATCAGCGGGAGCCTTTTGAACGGTGGTGACTTTGCTGTCCGGAAAGGTGGCCGCACAAAAGCGGGCCGCCGCGAGCGCGTCCTTGTTGAACCAGAGGCAAATGGTGTTCTTGGGCTTCATGATCGTTCGCTCCTTTTGCTGAGACCGGGGACATGGGGGGGCAATCCGCTAATCGTCCAATCCCCTGCCTTCAAAAATCCTCTGCATGCACTTCTCAACGCGCCCTTCGCGCGTCTTGGATTGTTTGGCGGAGGAGAAGTACAGAAGGTAGCCTCTTTGCCTCCCCGGGGTCAACGCATGAAAAGCGGTTTTGAGCTCCGGCATTTCGTCCAGCTGTATCTGGAATTCTTCGGGAATTGCAAAGTCTGAGGTATCCTTTTTTGGAAGCTTGATGCCGGCCTTCTCAACGGCAACCGCTTCGCGGATGTAGGCCTTCAGCACAGATTGCATTTTCCGGATCGCCGCCGCGCTCGTAAACCGGATCTGCCGCCCCGCCTGCACATTCTCCGTCTGCTGAATCAAAACGTGCCTGGGATCCTTCAGCAGTGCCCCCTTGAAAAACAGAATCGCGCAATAGTGCTTGAACCCGTGGAACAGCACGATGTTCTTGCCCTGAAACGTGTAACAGGGCCAGCGCCACTTTATTTCTTCGGCAAGCGCACACGCACGGGCGATTTCCCGAAGCGCCTTGAATTCTTCCTGCCATTGACGGGGCTTTCGGAAAAACCCGTCTACCTTCGGATTCGTCTGGCTCATCAGGGCATCCTCCAATGGGGCGGCGGCCGGCGTGGCGGAAGCCGTCAATCCGCGCCTTTCGAAAACAGGCGCCGCACCAGGTGTCCTTTCCACATCCACAACCCGGAAAGGACTATCAGCGGAAAAAAGACATACCGCGTCGGCGCCGCGTATTGAGGCAGGTTCTCGAACGGACTATAGATATAACCGAAGATCGGAATCGCAAGAATAATGTGCATCCACCGAACTATGGACCGTTTGGCGCCCGGCGTCATGGGTTTGCTCCTGTTTTGCGGTCAGTGGTCTCTCGGGTGACGACGACAGAAAGCTGCTGCAGCATCTTCGCCCAGCCGTATTCAGCGCCGCGGAATGCCTGGTTGCCGCGCGGCTGGGAGACATCGAAGCCCGAATGCTCGAGGAACAGCCGCGTTCCTTCGCCATCGGGCTTGAGTTGAAAACATACCTGCGTGTTGTCGATCGGCCCGCCGACCGACCAGCTGAAGACCAGCCGGTGGGGGGGCTCACACGTGAGCACCTCGCACCGCACGGTGAGCCCGTCGAAATTGACCTTGGGATTCGGCGGCACATGAAACGCAAAGTGATGCCCCACCCGTGGCTCAAAGTCGTTGGGATACATCCACTCCGCAAGGCTCGCGCTCGTGGTTATCGCCCGCCAGACCTGCTCTGGCGGCTGCGGAATAAAAATCTCGCGCTGCACGGTCTTGGTCATTTCAGCTCTCCGCCTGTTTGTGAGGGGTGCCTGGTTCGCGGAACTTCTCAGCCATTTCTACCGCCCTTCGCCATGAAGATTTGGAGCCGCTGCAGGCGATCGTCCCAGAACCTCTCGTAATGCGTGATCCAGTCGCGCACCGGGCTGAGGCGTTCCGGGATTAGGTGATAACGCCGCTCCCGGCCGTGACGCTGCTCGGTCACCAGGCCCGCGTCAAGGAGCACCCGAAGATGCTGCGAGACAGCCGGCCGGCTCATCCGGAAATGCCCGGTGATCGAGCTCACGGAACTGTCGGTATCGAGAAGCAAATCGAGCATCCGCCGGCGCGCGGGATGGCTGATGGCGCCAAAGACATCCGGCTTGCGATTGGAGGCGGTAACCATGCGGATAATATACGTAAGTAAACCCTTACGCGTCAAGCGCCCGTCTGTCGCACGTAAAGCAACCCGAATTGTTAGGTCAGGAATCGCCAGATATACTCCGGGCCGGCAATTCAACGGTTCGCCATTCGACAGCGATGCGTTCATCACACGCTCGCAAACGATGAATCCGGAAAAACCTGGCCAACTCCATCCACCCCCACGGAGGATCATGATGAAACCCTACACCAACGTGCGGGCGGTCTGGGCACTGGCTCTCGTTGGGATTGGCATCGCCGCAACTGCCCCAGTGGGGGCGCCCGATGGCCAGTATCCCTACGACCAGCCGGACGACAAGCAATTCGTAAACAACACGAACGTGCTCGAGCGGTGGTCGCCGACCGCCGGGAATAACCAGAGCTACAAAATCGTCTCGCCGCGAGCCCAGGTGAAGGCCTCGTTCACCGACAAGCCCATCGTCGTCGATGGCATCCGGGAGGCGGCGTGGGATGCGGCGACCCCCTATCCGATCATCCACAAATTCAACCCCGGAATGACCGGCGATGCGCCCGATGCCACCGCACAGGGAACCCTCCGGCTCCTGTGGAATGGGCCGGTGCTTTACGCCCTTATAGAAGTCACCGGCGACAGCAGCCAATCCGATGCGGGGACGCCGAACTGGAACAGCGGCAGTTATTACCCCAACACCGACGGGCTTTTTGTCTCGATGGATGTCTTTAATGATCGGTGGGGCATCGAGACCGACACGCAGGGAGTCTTTTTTCTGAGTGCCAACCCGGCGCTCTCCGCCGTGACGTCGTATACCAACCCCGGCGTTCCTTCGCTCGGTTCGTTTTTCAGCCCCACCAACCAGGATTATTCAACACGCCTGAAGGCCTTCAAGGCGTCGGGATACAAGCCCGGCAACGGCATAAATTACACCTATGAAATCGCGCTCCAGATCGAAGGATGGGGCGATGAATGGAATCGCGAACTCAAGAACGGCACGCAGATAGGCCTCGAGGTGGGGATCTTCGACCAGGACAATTCCTTTACCTATTTGAGCAAGACGCAGTACTTTGCCGGACACGAGGGGAACTCCAATTTGCCCAACTCCGAACGCGTGCGGAACCGCGACTGGGGCGTGGTGACCCTTGATGGCTGGGATGGCAAAACGCCGTTCGCGTATAGCGGATGGCGCGCCGATGAGGATATCCGGTTCTGGAATTCCAGGGCCAATCCCGGCGGCTCCGGGGACGGCACCGCGAAGGAAGCCAGCGGCGACGGAAGCACAGTATGGACGGCCAAAAGCAAAGCCCGGATGATCGCCGCCAAAGTCGCCTACGGAGACATTAAAGATAAGCCGGAGGCAGGTATTTTACAAAAGGATGCGGCGGTGCTGGAGGTTTGCCGGGCGTTCGCAGGCCTGCGCTGGGCGGATACAAAATATCCGGATCCGCACGATCTGCCTGCGCTCAACACGCTTCCCAATGTCTGGCAGTTCTTCGACAAGTCCAAAGGCACCAGGGGCATGGTCACCAACGCCACGGAGTGGGCGGAGCGGAAGCGGGAAATCCTGGACCTGGCGCAGTTTTATGAATATGGCTACAAGCCGAGGCTGGGAGAGGATTACACGATCACGCTGACAAGCAACACCTATGACGGCACCGGAAATCCCAGCGTAACCGCGCGGGTAACGCCGACGAACAGACATTTTTCCGGCGGCGTCGCGCAGGAAGGAATTATCAATGTCACTCTCCCGGCCGGCATGCCCGAGGGACAAAAAGCGCCAATCTCCCTCGGCGGCAATTGGGCGGCCAATGGCATCGCAAGCGTCGCGTTTCCCAACTGGGGGTTCGATATTCGCACCGATGTGGGCGCCTGGGGCAATCCCAACCGCACCGGCGCGTTTTATACCATCTTCCCCTACGCGCGCAACAGCACCTCCGCGGATTCCAGCATCCTGATCGCCAATGCCACCGCGGTTTCCGTGTATCTCGACATCCTCGAGGCCGCCTGCGCGCAAAATCCCAGGCTCGCCGCGAAGATCGATCCCACGCGTGCCGTCACCAAGGGTTTCTCCATCGGCGGAAAAAATGCATTCGTGGCCGGGCTCTTCGATGAGCGGGTGAAGGTAATCGTCTGCGGCGGCGCCGGCGCGACCGGACCGGCGAATTGGCGCTACAACGCGCAAGGCCAGACTTACGATTTCACCGGCACGCCCTACTTTAATCCCGGAGCCCAAGCCATCATCGCCCATGGCACCGAGGGTCCGGGCAACAGCTATCGACACAACCGCGTGCGCGAAACCGAGCTGTTCCGGCACTTCATGCCCTATGGCCACATGTACAAACACGAGGAGGGATCCTATGCCTACGGCGACTATGGCCGGCTGCCATTCGACCAGGCCCTGCTCGTATCTACCCTGGCGCCCGATCGTGCCATCATCATTGACACCAACCTGAACGACTACAACGACGGCGCCCTGACCGACAACATGAGCCTGGAAATCGCCAAGAGTGTTTACAAGGTCCTGGGGGCAAATGGCGACAACTTTATCAAGTTCAACAGCGGCAACTATCTGCCCCGCGGAGATCCGCACGGCGCCGCCAGTGCCGCTCCGGAAGGTGCGTTCTTAAGTGATTTCTTTTACGGCACGCATGCCCTCACCGGTGCGGATGCCGACCGCCTCAATACCGATCCCTATCTCTTGAAGGTTTCGAACAGCCGCACCCAGAGTCCTTATGACTATTATTGGGGCGGATTCAACACCATCACCGGCGGAACGGGCGGCGCTTCTGGGGCAGGCGGTTGGTATTTCTATAAGTTCTGATTTGGATAGTTGTGCCGGAGGCGACCGAATTGCTGAACCAGAACGATTCAAGCAGCTTGGATCGGCTGAGGAAAGTGTCTCACGGCTGACGGTGGGGGGGTTAGAATTTGTAGTCAAACGAAATCGAGAATGCCGGCGATTGCTCGCGGAACGCGCCTTCCCAGAGCGAGCCCAGCACCATGTCCTTGTTGAGAGTCTTGTCGACCCATCCAAGCACATTGTAGGCGTCGACGCGCAACGTGGAGTGCTGGTCAAATTTATACTGCGCCCCCAGATTGAGCGTGGCACTGATGCCGTAGGGTTTGTTCCAGCTCGCGGGATTCGAGGCGTCGCCAAGGCCCAGACCGGTGAGGGCCTGCTGGTTGTGCCACAGCATGAAATCCTTGCCGCCCGGATAGCCCCACATCACCTGAATATTGCCATCCAGCGAGAGGTGCTGATCCACCTGGTGATGGGCGGTGAGCTTGGTCACGTTGTTGGACCACGCATTGAGATCATATCCATAGCCGAAGCCGGTGGAAGTAATGAAATTGTTCGAGTGGATGTTCTCACCGACGAGCTTGGTGAATGCATGGGACAAAGTGAACGTGTCGTTGCCGGTGTGGTATTGGCCTTCTAGCTCAAGCCCCGCCGTCTTGTACATGCCGGAGGGAATTTCCTGCTGCGCGGTGTCATTCCAGGCGAGGACGTCAAGCTTGTCATAAAAGATGGACGAAGCAAACATCAGGTCTTGCGTTTGCCGGCGTTCGTAGCGCACTTCATAACTTCGCATCTTCTCGGGGTCCGACCGCTTGTTGTTGAGCCAGTCCGCCCGCATCCCTTCCTCGGTGTTGGTCCGGAGAGATTGTGCGCCAATAAGCTTGAGCGCGTCTTTGTCGGTGGGGGTCCAGATAAGCGCCAGCCGCGGCGAGAACATCACATCCGTATAAGAGTGCTTATCCAGGCGGGCGCTCGTGAAGAGTGTGAGTTGCTTGTTGATGCTCCACTGGTCTTCATAAAACAGCGAACCCATCGCCGTTTGCCAGGGATGCTCGTTGTCCGCAAGCGTCAGGCTCGGCGCCATCCAGCTGTTCAAACCCAGCCAGTAGAAGCCATATTCCACGCCCGCCGCCATCTGGTGGGAAGGCAGGCCGGTCCACGTCAGCTTTGCATCGCTGATGGACTTCTGCTCCTGGTGGGAGTTTGCCGGGCCGAACAGAAAAAAGCGCCGGTAATCGGTCGCGTCCCAGCTCGTGGAAAGATCCAGCGTCAGGTGTTCGCTGAGCGCCGCCTTGTAACCGACAAAGGCGGTTAGCTGCTGATAGCCAACGCCCGCCTCAAAAAGCGGAAACCCGTCGGCATTTCCCCACGTCCCGGGCGCGTAGACCTTGTCGGTCTGGTTGAGCATCATGCCGCCTTCGGAGTAGCGCACCCAGGTGGTCAGCCCGCCGGTGTCGAACTGGATGTGGAATTTTTTGTGCGGGCTGTGATTGAATTCCTGGTCCTCTTTGTCAAACGGCAGCGAAACCGGCTCGCCGGCGCGCACCGGACCCGATCTCGGGCTGTTCCAGTTCCAACCCTGAATGATGGGCGCATTTCCGGCCGCCGCGCCTTCCATGTCGGCAATGCCGCCGTAGAGAAAAAGCCCCGTGTCATCGTTGAATTTTTTGCCGAACTTGTACTCTATCGAACTATACTGATCCATGAACCCCTGGTGCACCGTGATCTGGCTGCCCTGGAAACTCAGGCCGTTAAAGGTGGTAAGCGACAAAACGCCCATCACCGCCCCCGGGCCGTAGGTCGCCGAGCCGGGCCCGCGCACCACGTCGATCTGATTGATGTCCCCCATCAGGATCATGTCGCGTTCGGTCAGGGCCCCGTAGTGGGTTCTTTCATTCATGTCACGGCCGTTGACCAGCATGAGGTATTTGTCATCCCGATCGCCGATGATCCCTCGCATGCCCAGGTGACGCGCCTCAAACGTGTGATCCGCAAATTCCATGTCCGGCACATACACGCCCAGAAGATCATTGAGACTGCGCGAGTTGGCCTGGTCGATCATGCTGCGATCGATGTGCGTGACCGCCGCAGGGGCCATGTAGCGGTCGGTCTGCGTGAGCGTAATCGTCGTCACCGGCACGTTCATGAGCTCTTCGAGGCTCATATTCGTGTAATCCAGGCTCAATTTGTGATCGGGTGTGTCGGCTAGGGTGCGCGTTGCCAGTGTCAGGAGAACCGCGATCCCAAATTTCACCGGTCCGTGCTTTTTTGTAAGCATAGGGCCACCCTTGTGGTTTGACATGAAACCCAGCAAGCACGGAACTTATCGGCAGCGCCCGATTGACTTTGAAGAGGCAATGCTGACCTATTGTGGTGAGGTGGGACGACTACGCATCCCCCGCCCGCAGTCGATTCATAAATACCCCCTTATCTAATATGTTAACGTGACCACATGTATGACGATACTGGGAGGCGCGGATTATCGGTCGCTTGCCTGCCGCATTCCGCGTTGACTGTTTTAGGGGAACCAGGCGGGCCTCCGCCAAAGTGGCCTGCGCTAACCATCCAATCGATTCTCTTTATGCCGCGACATTCGCGAATAACCGCTTGCCCTCTGCGATAAATTCGCGATCATTTTCGCGCCGAACCATTCCTTTTTCTCGCATGCGGAGCCACACATGTCACAGCAGATTTCACCGGATGCCATCATGCAGTTGGGCCTCGGATTCTGGGGATCCAGAACGCTCCTGAGCGCTGTCGAAATCGGCCTGTTCACCGAACTCGCCAAGCGCCCGCGTACGCTCCACGATCTGCAACACAGGCTTGAGCTCCACGAGCGCAGCGCCCGGGATTTTCTCGACGCGCTCGTCGCACTTGGAATGCTCCGGCGCGACCGCGGCCTTTACGCCAACTCGCCCGCCGCCGATCTCTACCTCGACCGCGCCAAGCCAACCTATGTCGGCGGAATCCTCGAAATGGCCGGCGGGCGTCTATTCCGATCTTGGGCCGACCTCACCCAGGCCCTCCGCACCGGCCGCCCTCAGAATGAATCTCAAAAGGGGGGTGATCTCTTTGGAACGCTCTACGCCGATCCTCATCGCCTGGAGCAGTTCCTCTCGGCGATGACCGGCATCAGCCTCGGAGCCGCGCACGCCATCGCCCGAAAGTTCCCCTGGGACCGCTGCAAGTCCTTCGTGGATATCGGCACTGCCCAGGGCGGATTGTCAGTCGCTCTCGCCGAAGCCCACCCGCACCTCAAGGGAATCGGCGCCGATTTGCCGGTCGTCCGTCCCATTTTTGAAAAGTACGCCGCCGCCCATAACGTGTCGGATCGCGTGAAATTCGCGCCGCTCGATTTCTTCCGCGAGCCGCTGCCCAGGGCAGACGTAATCATCATGGGGCACATCCTCCATGATTGGGACCTCCCCACCAAAAAAATGCTCATCGCAAAGGCGTTCGAATCGCTGCCGGCAGGGGGGACATTTTTAGTGTTCGAAGCGCTCATCGACGATCAGCGCCAGGCCAACGCCTTCGGACTCCTCATGAGCCTGAACATGCTGATCGAAACCCCCGGTGGCTTCGACTACACCGGAGCCGACTGCATCGGCTGGCTCCACGAAGCCGGCTTCAAGAACGCCCATGTCGAACACCTCGTCGGCCCGGATTCCATGGTGTTGGCAACAAAGTAACCTGTTTCCCCCCATTCTTCCTCCGCACGCAAAACTATCAAGCAAGAATACAACTCGCTGCTGGAGCACAGAGCAGCTGGTTCCAACAACCAGAGCCTTTATCCGCTTGTTCGTTGAGATGGACCACCCTTGTTTGTAAGATATAACTCCGGCGAGCCTGGTTCACCTCTATTTTGGAGCGGAGATGCGACAGTTCATTGAGTCATTGGAGTCCCGGACCCTTTTTTCAGTGACATTGCTCACCGATCAGGCGGCCATTGTTTCCGATGCCGCCGCGATAAAAACGGCGGTCAAGAATTTAGCGGCTCAAAACAACACCCTCCTGGCGGCGATCACGGTCGATCTGAAAACACTGCCCAAGACAAACGCACCGCTGTTAAAGACGGTGAAATCGGCTGCCGCCAAACTGGCGACGGCCACAGCTTCTGATGAAACATCCATCACCACCTCCAGCGGGAAGTTGGCGAAGAAATCCGTTACCGACGGTGACACCCTGTTGACCGCCTGGACTCCCAAGGGCGAGACGGCCATCGCCAGCGACGCAACGACTTTGAATTCCATCGTTGTCGCTCCGCTCGGCAAGCTTCAATTGGACCTGAATGGTCCGCTGGTGGCCGATCTGGGTGTGATCCTGACGCAGAATCCGACCGCGACCAAGCTTGCATCCGACATCAACGCACTCGACGCCGCCTATGCCGCCGCGTCGGCGCAGCTGACCACAGCCGCCACCCAGTATCAAACTGGCCTGACAACCCTCGCATCAGATCTGGCTGCCATTCCCACCATTCCCAACATCCTGTTCAACTACGCGGGTTCTTCCAGTGTCACCGCCGGAGCACACAAAGGTAAATCAACAAACTTCACATTCGACGTAACCGTGGAATCCGCCAACGGCTCGTGGACCGCGACCTTTACAACTAAAAATAAAGCAGGCGTGCCGGTCTCTAAACAGGCGCAGGGGACGCTCGACAGCACCGGTGCCCTTAACGGCACCCTTTCCGACGGCACGCAAATCACCGGCATCGTGAATGGCAAGACCATCAAAGGAACCGAGCAAAACGCCCAGGGATCCGGGCCGTTCTCGATCACCCATCCATGAGCAGCGGACGGGAATGAAGTGGCTGGGGAGATGAAATGGGGAAAAACCTGCGAATGCGTATTCCGGTGATAACCCGATTGCGAAGGAGCTCCTATATTTCCGCAGTCCTGTCAATTCCCAGTTCACCCCCCTTCCCTAGGTCCTATAAGATACGTTATGTATAGTTATAATTTGCCAAGTTCATCTTTCGATATTTTCCCCCATTCGCTAATATACCCGCATGGCCCAGACTCTCGATCTTGTCAGCGTCGATGTGAAGCAGGAGAGTTCTCCGAAACGCGAGAAGCCGCTCCCCTTCCATCTTATTTGCGATGATTTCTACGCTCTCTTCCTCGATTCTTCGAGAACCTACTCCTGTGCGAAGTTTTATTCGCCCTCCACCACCCTCGAAGAAGCCCAGCAGGCCAAAATCGATCTCGCACTCGCCAAATGTGAATTGCGCGCCGGATACCGCCTGCTCGACATCGGCTGCGGATGGGGCGCCACCGCGATGCGCGCCCGGCGTCATCACGCCGTGAAAGTCACCGGCCTGACCACCAGCAAAACCGAATACTCCTTCGCCCGCCAACTCGCCGCCGGAAACCCGAATGTCGAATTCCGTCTCGAATCCTGGGACGAATACGGCGAGCCCGCTGATCGCATCCTCTGCGTCGAGGCGCTCGCCCATTTCGGCCGCAAGCGCTATGGCCAGTTCTTCGGAAAATGCCGTTCGCTTTTGGAGAAGGGGGGTATCCTGGTGGTTCAAACCCTCACACAGGGCCAGCCCAATTTCAGCGACGACTTCCTCAAGTTCGCCGGATTCCTCGCCAAGTACGTCTTTCCAACCGGCGATATCCCCGCCCCGGAACTCATCCTCCGCCACGCCCGGCTGAACCGCTTCGAGGTCGTCAGCACCGAGTCCCTCCGAATGGATCAGGTGCAGACCCTCGACACCTGGAACGCAAACCTCAAGGCCAAGCGCGACGAAGCGGTCAAACTCGTGGGTGAACCCACCTACCGCGTGTTTCGCAACTACTTTGCCCTGAGCGCTGCCTATTTCCGGACGGGGAATTTCAATCTGCACCAGTTCAAACTGCGGGCCATCTGACACCGGCCGCAATTATGCCCGTGCCGCGAAACCCCGCCGAGGTCTCACGCGCCGCGTTCGCGTTTTGCAGGACGATTTCTTAGAATGCTCGCCTGCGGTTTAACGGCTGCAACAACTGGAGGCAGGCGAGCAATTTCATGGATATCCGACAATTCAACCTCCCCGCCGGCATCGGCCTGACGCATATCAAAATTTATGACACCCCCGGCCCCGATGGCCTCATCTCCGGCGGGCCCCACATCCATCTGGTCAGTGCGGAAATCTACGTCGTCCTCCGCGGCACCGGCAAGATGGAACTCCTCTCAATGGACGGCCTCGAAACCGTCGACCTCAAACCCAACCAGGCCGTCTATTTCCGCCCAGGCACCTTTCACCGCTCGCTCAATCCCCATCGCGATCTGGAAATCCTCGACGTCATGCAAAATGGCGGCCTCCCCGAGCGCGGCGACTATGTCCTCTCCTTCCCGCACGAAATTCTGACCAACCCGCCAGCCTACGCGCGCGCCGCCCGCGCAACGACGCTCCCCGAAGCCCTCACACGCCGCGACCTCGCCGTTAGGGGATACCTCGAAATCAAAAACGCCTTCGAACGCTCAAAGCCCGAAGGCCAGGAAGCCCTCCGGAAGTTCTACCGCGCCGCCCGAAACCTCATCGCGCCCAAGGTCGATGGTTTTGAATGGGTGCTCAAAGTGGGGGCGCAGACCGAACTCAAGGCCAGCCTCGACGCCTGCGATTTCATCCGCTCCGGCCGGCTGGATTATCTCGAAGCCTCGGAGCACGCCCTGCTCGATCCGATGACCGATCCCGGCCAGCCCGGGATGTCCGGCGAGACCCACGCCTATGCCCTGGATGAAAAATTTCTGGCGGAAGGAAAGCGAGTGGCCTGACCCCCCTCCCGCCCCACCTCCCTACCAGGCCATTCCTATGATGTGTTTTGTGTTTCCTCTTTTGTGTTTGGAGTTTAGAAAATGTCCTCCCCCGTGGTAGCGGTTGTCGGCGCGACTGGCGCCGTCGGTGTCGAATTCATGGAACTCCTCGCATCGCGGAATTTCCCGATGAAGGAACTCCGCCTCCTCGCCTCCGCCCGCTCCAAGGGAAAGACGGTCACCTTCAAAGGCCAGACACTCACCATCGAAGAACTCACCGAATCCAGCTTCAAGGGCGTCGACATCGCCCTCTTCTCCGCCGGTGGCAGCATCTCCAAAAAGTTCGCCCCCATCGCCGCGCAGGCCGGTGCCGTGGTCGTCGACAACTCCTCAGCCTTCCGCATGGATGACTCCGTCCCACTCGTAATCCCCGAGATCAATCCCGAAGCCATTAAAAAACACAAAGGCATCATCGCCAACCCCAACTGCTCCACCATCATCGCCATCACCCCCCTCTGGCCGATTCACAAAAAGAACCGCATCGTCCGCCTCATCGCCGCGACCTACCAGGCCGCCTCCGGCGCCGGCGCCGCCGCCATGGAAGAACTCCGCGAATCCACCCGCGCCCACCTCGAAGGCAAGGACTACAAAAACACCGTCCTCCCCCACCCCTACGCCTTCAACCTCTTCAGCCACAACAGCAAGATCGACCCCGCCACCGGCTACAACGAAGAAGAAATCAAGATGACCAAGGAGACCAAAAAAATCTTCGGCGACTCCTCCATCCGCATCTCCGCCACCTGCGTCCGCGTCCCCGTCCTCCGCGCCCACTCCGAAGCCCTCAACGTCGAATGCGAACGCCCCATCACCCCCGCCGAAGTCCGCGACATCCTCAAAACCGCCCCCGGCTGCAAAATCGTCGACGACATCGAAAAAAATTACATGCCCATGCCCAAGGACGCCTCCGGCCAGGACGACATCCTCTGCGGCCGCATCCGCGCCGATATCTCCGACCCCTCCGGCAAATCCTTCTGCATGTTCGTCGCCGGCGACCAGCTCCTCAAAGGCGCCGCCCTCAACGCCGTCCAGATCGCCGAATTCTTGCTATAATGCCCTTGCTCCAGATGTGCACGTTGCCCGACGAATCGGAGTCCTCATGACCTTTACCGCCATCTTTCAAAAAGTCCCGGAAGGTTACATCGGCTTTGTCGAAGAACTCCCCGGCGCAAACACCCAGGCCGAAACGCTTGAAGATGCCCGCGAATCCCTTGCCGAAGCCGTCACACTTGTTCTGGAAGCAAACCGAACGCTCGCCGAAGAATCCAGGCAGGGCCTCACTTTTATCCGCGAATCGTTGATTGTTCCCATCGCATGAAGCGCTGCGAACTTCTTCGCGAGGGTGGCCGCCATAGTGTCTGGGTCAATCGTCCCAGAAAAAAATCCACGACGATCCCCCGGCATTCTGAAATCAACGAATTTCTCGCCCGGAAGATCTGCCGCGATTTGGAAGTGCCCGAGGCGTGAAACGCTTCAAACTCACTATCTGCTACGACGGCACCGCCTACTGCGGCTGGCAGCGACAGCCCGCGCCCACCCCCACCGTCCAGCGCGCCGTCGAGCAAGCCGCCGGCATCATCGTCAGCCACCCGGTCACCGTCCTGGGCTCCTCGCGCACCGATACCGGCGTCCACGCCCTCGGCCAGGTCGCCGCCGTCAATCTCGACACCGACCTCGACACCGAACGCCTCCGCCGCGCCATCAACAGCCGCCTCCCCCACGACATCCTCATCCGCACCATGGAAGAAGTCCCCCCCGATTTCGACGTCCGCACCGCCATCAAAAAACGCTACCGCTACCTCCTCTGGGCCCACCCCGACCGCCCCGTCTTCTACCGCCACTACATCTACCACTTCTACCGCGACCTCGACCTGCCGAGCATGCAGGCCGCCTGCGCCCACTTCGTCGGCACCCACGATTTCGAATCCTTCAAAGGCCAGTCCGACGACCGCGAAAACACCACCCGCACCATCTTCGCCTGCAACATCCACCGCCACCCGGACACCCAAAACCGCCCCCTCGTCATCTTCTCCGTCGAAGGCTCCGGCTTCCTCTACCACATGGTCCGAACCATGGTCGGCACCGTACTCCAGGTTGGGACAGGGCATTGGGAACCCGACCGAATCCCCCAAATCCTCGCAGAAAAAAACCGCAAATCCGCCGGCCCTTGCGCCCCCGCCGTCGGCCTCCATCTCCAGTGGATCCGCTTCTGAATGAAAAACAGCAGCCCCCCATTTTGGATTACCTTCAGCCGCCCCCATCGGCGTCTCGCACCCTGCGAGCCGTCACTCGCAACATCATGATCGTGGCGAATCGGTGAGACTTAAGACAGGGCACTCCTTCCCACCGTTCTCGCTGAACAGCGACGACCCCCCCCCGAGGCGCACCAGTCTTGGGAACGATTTTCTAATCCTGGGTAGCGGCAGGCGGAACGTATAATAGCACGCTCAGAGGTTCCCTACGGCTTTGGGAGACGATGTGGCTGAGGCCGGTAATCGCATCGGTCAAATCCCTCGCCGAGAAATCCGTATCGCCGGGAAGTACAATCTCCAAGATCGAATTGGGCTGGATCGCATCATTGGCCGCCTGGTTCAGCGTTAATGGGTGACCAAGACGATCCAAAAACGAATAAGGGCTGCGCGGATACAGGCGAATAAGCATAACATCTGGTGAGTCCGGGACATGGTCAGTTAACTGAATATTGCATAGTACGGGAACCGTCACATCCTGAGCTTGCTGCCGCGTTGGAGCAGTAGGTCCGCGCTGGGAGCTGCAACCGCATTGGAGGCTTATCACTATCAGTAGCGAGACACGGGCGAAAGTCATAGGCAGATTCTCCATTCTATTGGTAAAAGTGGGTGAAGAGGCGGGCGGCATGGCCAGTGAACGGTGCCACGCCAAGTGGGGCCGGGCCCCCGCCGGACATGCCCCTTTGTTTTCCACATCAACCGCCCATAATCCGCAACTCCCGAATTATCTCCCCCCGCAACCCCAACCGCGGCCCATCTTGACGCGCCTAGCCAGTAGCAACGGTTCGTCTAATCCAGTTCCCAAAGATACCAGCAAATTGTCGCGATTCGGCTGGAAAACATCTGCGTTTGGCCTAAAGAACACTCTCAACCCGACAAGCCAGATGCCGCAGCCAGAATAAAACGCTGTTGACGCTCAATGTCAGTCGCTCGACAATTCCCTGAACAATTCACGGCGGAGTTTTTTCATGAAGAGTCTGTGCATTTTGGCTGTCTTGGCCACAACCACGTTATCAGCCGCCCTTCGCGCCGGCACCGTTGTGCCGTTCGATGCGGATTGGCGTTTTGCGCTGGGCGACCAATCCGGTGCGCAGGAATTACAGTTCAATGATACCGGATGGAGCACGGTCGAGGTGCCGCACGATTGGGGCATCGCGGGCCCTATCGCGCAGAACAACCCCACGCGTGGTGCCGGGGGGTACTTTCCCGCGGGTGTTGGCTGGTACCGCAAGTCGTTTACTGTGCCCCCGGAAGCCGCCGGCAAACGCGTGACCGTGCGTTTCGACGGCGTCTATATGCTCTCGGAAGTCTGGGTCAACGGAAAGAGCATGGGTACGCATCCCTACGGCTACACGCCCTTTTCCTACGATATCACCGATCAACTCAAACCCGGACAGTCCAATATCGTTGCCGTGCGCGTCGACAACTCCAAACAGGTCAACAGCCGGTGGTATTCCGGCTCCGGCATTGACCGCCATGTCTATCTCGAATGGCGCGATCCCATTCACGTGGTGCCCGAGAGCGTGCAGGTAAAGACCGTTTCGGCGGCCAAGAACGAAGCGATACTGAAGGTCGCGCTGTCTGCGGAAAACGGCGGCGGGGCCGATGCGGATGTGTCAGTGACCACAGCGATTTATGCGCTAGATGCAGGTGGCAAGCGCGCCGCATCGCCGGCGGCAAGGATAGGGCCAACGACGGCCAAGTTTGAAACCAAGGAGGGCGAGAAACTCGCCTCCATCGAAACCGACGCGCGCGTCCCCGACCCGCGCCTCTGGAGCCCCGAACA
>Ga0265314_10002947_pt1 | contig 16858 bp, 11 predicted proteins | sample 4126metaG_FD_203106 | JGI IMG/M metagenome (GOLD analysis project Ga0265314, IMG submission 203106) | Rhizosphere microbial communities from Carex aquatilis grown in University of Washington, Seatle, WA, United States - 4-1-26 metaG | ecosystem: Host-associated > Plants > Roots > Rhizosphere >... | reverse complement strand
AACACTTTCTTGACGTCTTTGGGGGTTTCGATCACGTTGTGGCGCCGTCTGGAAGCTGTGTGTCGATGGTTCGCAACCATTATGAACAATGGTTCTCACAGGATTGGCGATATCAACACCTTCGGGAAAATACCTTCGAGTTCTGTGAATATCAGACGGACATTGTTGGCATTAAGAAAGTCGGCGGCGAGTTCAATTCCTGCATCGGACTCCATCAGAGCTGTCACGGGTTGCGCGAGCTCCGGCTAGCGCGCTCCTCCGAAATCATCGGCAGTGACTTCAATAAGGCTAAGGGCCTTCTTTCCCAACTCCGTGGGATCACGCTGAAGGAGCTGGCGAGGCCTGATGAGTGTTGCGGGTTTGGTGGGACGTTCGCGGTCAACGAAGAAGTAGTTTCTTGCCTCATGGGCCGAGATCGGATTGCTGATCACGAGAATGCCGGAGTTGAAATCATTGTCGGTTTTGATATGTCGTGCTTGATGCACCTCGAAGGATTGATCAAACGTGCGGGCAAATCTCTCCGCGTCATGCACGTCGCTGAGCTTCTAGAATCTGCGAGGTTGTCGTGATTGGGCATCCGGAGCGTGCGGCGACATTTGCAGCTGACGAAGCCCGAGCCCACTGGCACGACAGAGCTTTATGGTTTGTAAGAGTCAAACGGGATCGCCAGGCCAGCAGCGTTCCGGAGTGGGAACAACTTCGTGAGACCGCGGCTGCGATCAAAGCCCATACCCTTTCGCGCCTCGCCGAATACCTTGAAGAATTCGAATACAACGCGCAATCCCACGGAATCGTCGTCCATTGGGCGTGCGACGGAAACGAACACAATCGGATTGTCTACGAGATTCTGCATCAGCGTCGAGTCACTCGTGTCGTCAAGTCGAAATCCATGCTGACGGAAGAGTGTGGGCTCAATCCATACTTGGAAAAGCGCGGTATTGAAGTCGTGGATACCGACCTTGGCGAACGTATCGTTCAGTTTCGTCATGAACCACCGAGTCACATCGTTCTTCCCGCAATTCATCTGAAGAAAGAAGATATAGGCGATCTTTTTCACGAGAAGCTAGGAACGCCAGTAGGACTTGCCGACCCGTCGAAACTCGTTGAAGCAGCACGACAGCACCTAAGGCAGAAGTTCCTGTTAGCTCAAGCTGGAATAACAGGTGTAAATTTCGCGGTTGCCGAAACCGGTACGGTTGTCGTTTGCACCAACGAAGGCAATTGCGGCATGGGAACAAGCCTTCCCCCGATTCATATTGCCTGCATGGGAATCGAGAAAGCTATTCCGCGCAGCAAAGACCTCGCCGTTTTCATTCGACTTCTCGCGCGCAGCGCTACCGGGCAACCGATAACAACTTACACGTCCCATTTCCGAGGACCCATCGCTGGCGGCGAGCTGCACGTAGTGATCGTGGACAACGGCCGTAGTGAAATCCTGGCGAAAGAGAAATTTCGTCGGAGCCTCACATGCATTCGTTGCGGGGCTTGTATGAATACCTGTCCGGTCTTTCGTCGTTCGGGCGGTCACAGCTATGGATCAACCACTCCAGGACCGATCGGTTCTCTCCTCGCTCCATTACGCGATATGCAGACACATAGATCCGTGCCGTTTGCGTGCAGTCTCTGTGGTTCGTGCAGTGACGTGTGCCCAGTCAAGGTGGACTTGCACAACGAACTTTACGCGATTCGCCAGGACATCGCTGCGCGAGGACTTCTCCCACTTCACAAGCGCTTGGCGATGACAATCATGGCTAGAGTGATGGCGCATCCGTCAGCCTACGCGCTGGCTGGCAATTTCATAAGGGGTGCGCTCCGTCGACTTCCCCGGGGGTTCCTGTACGGGCCTTGGAACCCGTGGGGACGGCAACGTGAACTCCCTGCAGCCCCTAAAAGGAGCTTCCGGGAATTGATGAAGGAGCGCCGATAATGAATAGCCGAGCCGTCGTTCTTTCCCGCCTCAGAAGCCAGAAGCGTGCATCGGCTCAGCTACCCGACGGTCGCTTTGGAACCCAATGCATCGATATCGCAAAACAGTTCGTTGAGAACACCAAGATTGTCGGAGGAGATTGCATCAAGGTCACCGACAGTGGGGCTCTTGGCACTGCCGTGCGAGAATTCAAGCACTACAAGACCGCGACCAAGGTATTCTCCCAAATTCCTGCAATCACTGGGAATGTAGATCTCGACGCACTGACTAACCCTCGTGAATTAGCTGACATTGACCTTGCTATCCTGCCAGGACGATTTGCTGTCGGGGAGAATGCGGCGGTCTGGCTCGATTTGGGCTGTTTAGGGCCGCATCGGGCCATCTTCGTGATCGCTCAACACCTTGCTCTTGTAGTCGGTAGTGATCACATCGTTGCCACAATGCACGACGCCTATGAGCAGGCCAACCTCACCAAGCACGATTTTGGGGTTTTTGTCTCGGGCCCATCCAAGACGGCCGATATTGAGCAGTCTCTAGTAGTTGGAGCGCACGGTCCAAGGACCTGCTCGGTTTTTCTCGTCGGATAGTACTGTTGCGCGTAGAACAGTCGAATGAAATTATGGCTCATTGTGAACCTGTTTGGCTTAGGAATCACAACATTTTCTCCTTCTAAATGGAGAAGCAGTAACAGCCTGGAGAGTCAGGAGGCTTAGAAACGAACATGCAGGCTTCAGCAGCAAATCACCCTCTGATCGGTATTCTTGCCTTCACGGTCGGAGGTTTCGCTGGCGCTTGCTTCTACCTACCGCTCCAGCGAGTCCGACAATGGACGTGGGAGAGCTATTGGCTAGTGTATGCAGTTGTTGGCATGGTGCTCGTACCGTGGGCTTTTGCGTTCGCAACTTGTCCCAACTTGTTTCCTGTTTTGCGATTGGCGCCACGTCGAGAAGTTTTGTATTGCCTTTCCTGCGGTGCGGTGTGGGGCGTTGGCGGACTGACTTGGGGCCTAATGATCCGGTATCTGGGTGTTGGGCTCGGACTCGCAATGGGGGCCGGCCTGACCTCAGCGGTCGGGACGTTGGTTCCACCGTTGCTAGGAGGAAGGCAGGTTGCCCGCGTGATGTTTACGACTTCGAGCGGAATTGTATCGATGTTGGCGGCCTTAGTCTCACTGGCTGGAATTATTTGTGTGGGAGTGGCTGGAAAGGCTAAGGAGAAGGAACTTGGTGAGGAAGAAAAGAAAAGAGCCGTAGCCGAATTCGATTTCAGGAAAGGGATAATGGCGGCGGTCTTCGCCGGGCTAATGAGCTCCGCGATGAGCCTCGGCCTCCAAGGCGCGCCCGATATTCGCGATCTTGCCCTGAGCCTCCAACCGGCGAGTTCAGTTATCTGGGCAGGAATGCCGGTTCTGGTGATCGTGTTGTTAGGCGGATTTGTGGTGAACGGGAGCTGGTGTGTGTTTCTCAGAATCAAGAACAGGACCGCCACGAACGACTCGAAGCCCAGCACTCCCATTGCCCCCAATCTCTTGTTGGCAGGAACCGCAGGAACCATTTGGTGCTCGCAATTCGTCTGCTTCAAGGCGGGCGAGCCACAGATGGGAAGTGCTTCATATATCGGTTGGGCGGTTCTGATGGCTACTCAAATCTTCTTCAGTCAACTCATCGGGCTAACAATGGGGGAGTGGAAGGCGACAAGTGTCAAGACCAGAGGAATTCTCGCCACTGGCTTGGCATCGTTGATTGCTTCCGCAGCTCTGGCCGGCTATGCGGGATTTCTGAAATCGTGAAGTTAACAAGAATTGGGCAATCATAAAGTGCGGAACACAAGTTCAAGGATGCGCGATGTTGCCAGAAAAGGAAGTCCTATGCCCGGAGCTTGTGCCCGCTCCATAGCGCCAATGCTGCATTTTCCCGGTGATGGATCGCCTTTGCCATGAGATAAGCTGGCGGCGCGACTGAGCCCCACGCTGTCAAAGTTCGAGCAAGAACGGATGCGATCGGCACTCCGGGCTAGCGGCTTTTGAAGCTAGGCTCAACGAATTCTATTCCTTATGATTCCACGGCTTCCAAAAGGAGGAACGACGAATGATCTGGACTGATTTGCCTACTGCAGGTTCCCTGCGGATGGGAACACTACTGGTTGTATACATTTGCTTGGGTGGGTTCGGTGCGGCACAAGGGGCGGACACTGCCCTCTCTCTCCCGGTTGATCCGGCGATGGGCATCGCCACGCTTCCGTTGTGGCCGCTCACTCAAGGAAGTGAGTCGGCGGTTGAGTTGTCGCCCACGCTAACGGTCTTCTTGCCGGGACCCGGCCAAGGAAACGGAACCGCGGTGATCGTTGCGCCGGGCGGGGCCTACCAAGGACTCGCGAGCAACTACGAAGGGCGGCAGGTGGCGGATTGGTTCAGCGCTCGCGGGGTGACCGCCTTCGTTCTCAAATATCGGCTGGGGGTGCAAAACCCTTTCCCTCGGCCTTTGCTGGATGCGCAGCGCGCGATCCGGCTAGTGCGTTCGATGAGCAGACAATTCAATATCTCCGAGGATAGAATTGGATTTGTCGGGTTTTCGGCCGGCGGTCACCTCGCCGCGACGGCTGGAACCGTTTTCCACGAGGCGGATCCGGCAGCCACCGATCTCGTTGACCGGTTCAGTGATCGCCCTGATTTCTTGGTGTTGGGGTACCCCTGGCTGAATGCGATGCAGCCGAGCGCAAATGACGTGCTCACCTACTGTTCGGCGTTGCCATCATTTCCAGCGGTAAAGTGCAAAGAGTGGGAAGACAAGTACACGCCTGCCCGGCATGTCAGCGCCAAGACTCCTCCGACGTTCATCTACCACACAACCGACGACGACGTAGTTCCAGTCTCCGCCTGCATCGACTTCTACAATGCACTGGTCGCGGCTGGCGTGCCTGTGGAGATGCACCTTTTCCGACATGGCGATCATGGCAGCGGTCTTGGGGCTGGTAATGAAGCGCTGGACACTTGGCCGTTGCTTCTGGAATTCTGGATGCGAGGGCAGGGGTTGCTGACCGGCCCCCCAAAGGCACGTTGACAGCTGAGTTCTTCGCCCCAAAGAGGGGACGCAATCGTGAAGGAGTTGGTTTGCACATGAGTCTTACAAGCCGCACGTTCTTGATAACTTCGGCAACCGCGAGCGTGGGAGTCGCCGCGTCATGTCTTTGCAGAGCCGCCTCAGGATTCGGCTCGTCGGCAGACGCGGAGGCGACTGCCTCACTCGATGAGACTGTTCCCGTTCCGGCGAGCGGGTCGATGGTCAACAACCAAGCAAGTGGTTATCGTCCCATACAGCACTAGCGTTTCTGGCACAATCAACAAACGTGATCGTTCGGCGGCGACAATCGCGTCTATCGGCATTTATCCAGCCGATGCCGATTCTGCGATAGATGAAGAAGAAAGAACAATGCCGGAGCACTGGGCTCCGGCATTGTCCTATTGCGAGCGTTGCTAGTTGATGTCCTGGCTGAGCCGGAGGTCGCGTGATGAGCCGCCTACGCTGACGGTGCGCTTGCCGCTTGCAGTTACCCACTTGCCGTCCTTGGTGGACCAGTACTGCGACTGGCGCGGGGCGACGTGGAGGGTGACGGTCCTGGCTTCGCCGGCAGCCAGGTGGATGCGGTCAAAGCCGGCCAGAGCGCGGACCGGGAACTGGACGCTGTCGGGGATCACCGAAGGAGCGCCGAGATAGACCTGCGGCACTTCGTCGGAGTCCATGGCACCGGTGTTCTTGATGGTGAGGCTGACATCGAGGCCGCCATCAGAGGACTTTTTGACTCCGAGGCCGGAGTACTCGAAGGTGGTGTAACTGAGTCCGTGGCCGAAGGGGAACAGCGGCTCGATGTTCTGCTTGTCGAACCAGCGGTAGCCCACGTTGACACCTTCCGAGTAGGTGGTCTTGCCGTCAACGCCCTTGCCGGACCGCTCGGGGTGTTTGGGGTCGGTGGCGGCGTAGTCCTCAAGGCGCTTGCCCCAGGTGACGGGGAGGCGGCCTGCGGGGCTGGTCTTGCCGGCGAGGATGTTGGCCGTGGACCAGCCGCCCTCGTCGCCGGGCCACCACATCTCCAGAACGGCTTTGACCTTGTCGATCCAAGGCAGGGCCACGGGCTGACTGGTATTGAGCACAACGATGGTGTTGGGGTTGACGGCGGTCACTTCCTCGACGAGCTGGTCCTGCTCTCCGGGGAGACCGAACACAGGATGCAGACGCGTCCAAAGGAAGACGACCGCAACCTTGGCCTTCTTGGCGGCGGCGATGGCGGCCTCGTGGTCGGCCTTGCGCTGCTCAGGGGTGTACCAGTTCAGGCGGACCTGGACGGGCGCGGCGGAGGTGTCCGGGGTGGCGCTGATCTCGATTGCGTGAGGGCCAGCGGTCAGGTCGATGGCGTGACGAACGTTGTCGATGCCATCGGTTGTGGGGACGGCGTTGTCCTGATTGGCCTGGAGAATGTCCCCGTGCACTCCGCCCTGCATGACGCCGGTGTGCGCTAGACGTTTGCCGTCGAGCTTGATGTTGGCGTTGGTTCCGAGCGCCTGAAGGTAGATCCAGTAGTTGCCTGCGCTCGGAACGGTAAGCGTGCCCTTCCAAGTAACGGTGGCGTTGGGCTTGAGCGGGTTGCCGCGCTTGGCAGTGAAGTCGACGGTGGCATCAATCTGCTCGGCTCCGTCGCCGGTGCGGACCAAGCCAGGCTTACCGTCGTGGCTGAGGATGGCGGCCGGGATGGTAGTTCCGGTCATGTCGTCGTTGACCGCGAACTGGATTTTCGCGTTGCCGGTGACCTTCTTAAGGGCGTCATAAGGGCCGATCTGACGCTCAGGCAGGCCGACGGAGCGCTCGCCGTTGATGCCGATGGAATCAACCTGGCCGGCGGTGGGGCCGATGAGGACAACCTGGTCGAGGTCGGCGGGCTTAAGCGGAAGCGCGGCGCCTTCGTTCTTGAGCAGAACGGCTGCTTCCTCGCCAGTGCGCTCGATGATCTTGGCGTTGGCTTCGATGGCCTGCTCGGTGACTTCGTGTTTGGACTGGCCATCGAAATAGCCGAAATGCACGATCTCATAGAGGACCCGGCCGGCAGCACGAGTGATGGCGGTCTCGTTGACCGTGCCGTCCTTGAGGGCCTCGGGCATCTTCTTGGGGTCCTCCTCGTTCTTGCCAGAGTCGCCGAGGTCGCCCTTCGCCGGCTTCGGCTCCTCAGGGATGTACCCGAAGGAGCTTTCCATCATGTCGGCCGTGGCGTCCGCCGCTGGCGGGGGCGAAACAGGCGGGGAATCGAAGAGAGCCGGAATTTGAAAGTCGCCCGGCATCTCGATGTCGAGGCCGGCGTTGATGAACTTGACCGCGTGCATCGCGCCCCAGTCCGAGGTAACGAACCCCTTGAATCCGATCTCGTCGCGGAGGATCTCGGTCAGAGTGGACTCGTTGCCGCAAGCGAAGGTGCCGTTGACGCGGTTGTAGGAGCACATGATGGAGGAGACGTCGGCTCGGCGGATGGCAGCGTCAAAGGGAGCAACGTAGACCTCGTGGAGGGTCTGGTCGTCGACGAAAATGTTGCCGCTCTCGGAGTCGTAGGCGACGTAGTGCTTGATCTGTGCCATCACGTGCTGCGACTGGATGCCCTTGACCTCGGCGACGCCCATCTCGGAGGTCAGAAAGGGGTCCTCGCCAAAGGTGTTGTAGCCGCGTCCGAACTGGAGGTCGCGGTCGATGTTGACGAAGGGCTGGAGGCTGACATCGATGCCGAGGGCGCGGTCTTCGCGGCCGATGACGAGTCCGTTCTCTTCAGCGGTCTTGCGGCTGAAGGTGGCGGCAACGCCCATGGTGGCGGTTTCGCCCTGCGAGCGGCGGCGAGTGAGCACGCCGGGAGGGCCGTCAGCAAAACGCAGGCCGGGAATGTTGAGGCGGGGAATGCCGCCGAGATAGCCGGCCTGTCCCTGGTAGATGGCCCGATCCTCATGCGTGCCGCGAATGAGTCTGAGCTTTTCTTCCAGCGTCATCTGGCTGAGCAGCTTGTCAACGCGTGCGTCGCCAGTGACGACCGGGACGGACTGCGCGAATGCGAGCGTACCCCAGATGCTCACAATTGCGATGACTAAGTATTTCGGCGAAAGAATGCGTGATTTCACTGTTACCCCCTCTGCAATTCAATACGGTTGAGTCTGTGTGGGTGACGTATAGGTACCACTGGCAGTATTCACGTCAGCCGAGGTTGCGATTGCTACGACTGTTCCGGACGGTGACGATGCATTCGTGCATGTCCATGACCAAGGCCCGATACTCGCGCCGACTACGGTGCTTGATGTCGCGCGTGAAGCGCAGAGATTACTTGTCGGCTTGGTGCTGGCAATAGCACTATTGGCTGGCCCGCACAAAGAACTTTCGATCGCCTGATTACGACCAGGCGCCGAGCAATTCGCATTGCTCCCGCCGTCCGATCCATTGCACGACCAGTTCCATGGGCCGCTACCGCTTACCGTCGTGGGCGTACCGGATGAGCACAGGTTCGTTGTCGGTGCGCTCAAAACTGGTTTCCCATTCGCAGATCCGCATACGCCAGATACGTTAGCCGCACTCTGCGCGCACGCGCAACTGAAGACAAGGAGCAGCAATTCGGCGACCAATAAAACACGCGATGAAGCAAATCGCATTTTTGTCATTTTGTTCTCCGCATTGTTCTCCGTACCTTTGCCCACCTCGAACAGAACCAATCCCTCCTGCAATAAAGGCGGCCAGCGTACCTGCAAGCAACCGTCATGTGCAACGAGATGAGTGCTGGACACACTTGTTGTGCATTACGAAATGAATCGGAATTGCAGACCCCTTCGATGGGCCAGGAGGCTCTGGAAAGTGCACGACCGGGAGCAACTTTCACAAGGCTCGATTCCCAAGGCTGAAAACGTGAAGGTGCGTTCATATTTTCCGGATTCGCGCATGCAGATCTGCCTTTCGACCGAACCTGCAGTGGTTTAAACGCCGGGACCAGTCACCCTATTTCGGAATTTCACAGGGCGAAATGACGCACCTAAGCGAGTCTCGCATTGACATGGGGCTCTCCCGAATGAAACCATCCCCACCGTGCGTTGCCGTGGAACGCCTATCCTGGTGTTCGGTTCGAGTAGTCGTCTCATCTGCGTGACTGACCAATGGAGGATAAGACAGTCCCCATCATCCTGCGACCGTGTCGTCGGACAAGTCACGGGCATGCTACCAGCGGACACATGTAAGGTGTCGGTCGGACAATCATCGGCACGGATCGAACGACGGGCAAAGCCAAATTTGCCAAGACCGTCACGGAAAGGCCGTAGTTCACTATTTTGGTTCTTCGGTGCACACAGGACTCAACCATGAAAATCAAGTTCTTTGCGATTACGTCTCTTGCTCTTCTGGTCGCTATGGAAATCAGAGCGTCAGCGCAGCTTCCACCTGAGGCTCTGGGATTGTGGAAAGCGCAATGGATAACCTCGTCCAGCGCCCCGCTGAGAGACAGCGTCGTCCTGCGCTTTCGGAGAGTATTCGACATTCCACAAACTCCGGAACACTTCGTTGTTCATGTGAGCGCTGACGCCCAATTCATCCTTTGCGTAAACCAGCAAGAGATAGGGCGCGGTCCTTCGCAAAGCGATCTGGCACATTGGAAATACGAAACCTACGATCTTGCGAAATTTCTGCATTCGGGACAAAACGAGATCTCTGCCACGGTATGGAACTTCGGCGTTGTACCTCTGGCTCAGATCACAGATCGAACTGCTTTCGTACTGCAAGGTGATACCGCAATCGAAGGGATCGCCAACACGGACACGAATTGGGAAGTCGAAGAGGAAAAGGGTATACAAGCTTTGCCGACGCCGTCTGGCCTTCAAAATGTTTACTACGTGGCAGAGCCTGCGGTACGCATAGATGGAGCGGTATTCGATTGGTCCTGGAACGACGCGCGATCCTCACACGGCAAATGGGAAAAACCAGTTTCGATTGGATCCGCTGCCCTAAGAGGAGCCGCGATGCAGAATATCAACTGGCAGTTGATGCCGGATCCGCTGCCCACCATGCAAATGGAACTGACAACTGCGGGACGCGTCGTGCGCGCCAAGGGAATTCAGACACCCTCGGACTTTCCTGGAGCGGCTTTCGAAATTCCAGCTCATTCCACAGTAAGTTTGTTGATGGACCAGTCTCATCTGACTACCGCATACCCGGAGTTGACGGTGACTGGGGGCGCTCAGAGCACGATCCGCCTTACTTACGCGGAGGCTCTCTTCGACAACAGTGGACAAAAGGGCAATCGAAACGAAATCGCCGACAAACACATAGTGGGTATCTTTGATGAGTTCTTGCCAGACGGAGCCCAAGGACGCCGATTCATGCCCTTAGTCTGGCGGACATGGCGATATCTGCAACTTGACATCCACACCGCTGATCAACCGCTTCGACTTGAGAATCTTCGTTGTTGGTTTACCGCGTTTCCATTCGAAGAGCGCGCTCGTTTCTCCTCAGACGATCCCTCTCTGACTGCAATTTGGCAAGTTGGCTGGCGGACGGCTCGCCTCAATGCACACGACACCTACATGGACACGCCGTATTACGAGCGGATGCAGTACATCGGGGACACGCGCATCCAAGCTTTGATCTCATATACGGTTGCCGGCGACGATCGCCTCGCCCGCCAGGCAATTCAGGCCTTTAACGATTCCCGAGTTTCTGACGGCCTTACCCGGAGCCGCTATCCCTCATCCGTGACGCAGATGATTCCAACGTTCTCACTGTTGTGGATCGGAATGGTGCATGACTTCTGGATGTATCGCGGGGACGATGAATTCGTTAGAACGCAAATCGTCGGCACACGAACAGTGCTGGATTGGTTTCTCGATAGGCAGAGAGCGGACGGCCTCCTGGCAAACATAACGTGGTGGCCCTTCGTTGATTGGGGAGAGGACTTTGAATTTGGAATGCCGCCTCAAGATGCAGACGGAGGATCCTCTCCAATTACGCTGCAGTACATTGAAGCGCTTCGTTACGGAGCCGAACTGGAATCCACCTTCGGGGACCCGATTCGTGCGCAACGCTATCGAGAAGCTGAAAGTAGGGCAGTAAATGCGATCCGAAAACTGTGCTGGAACGATTCCTATGGCTTAGTTGCGGACACTCCGGCTCAGAAGCATTACAGCCAGCATGCCAACGTTTTGGCCGTATGGCTCGACGTGATCCGTGCGGAAAAACAAAAGGATGTTCTCACCAAAATCCTATCGACGAGCGATCCCGGTTTCACATCACAAGCACCCATTCCTGAGATGACCAAGGCAACTTATTACTTCCGCTTCTATCTGGCGCGAGCGCTCGACCACGCAGGCATGGGAGACCGGTACCTAGATCTGCTTAAGCCGTGGCGAGACATGATGGGACTTGGGCTTACGACATGGGCGGAGGACCCAGAGCCCACAAGATCTGATTCTCATGCTTGGAGTGCTCATCCCAATTTTGACTTTCTCACGATCGTCGCCGGAGTTCGACCAAAGACGCGGGGGTTCACCAGCGTCACCATCGAGCCTCATCTGGGCCAGCTACGTAATGTGGTTTGCGCAATGCCAACTCCGCGAGGAACAATCGAAGCTGGTTTCAAATCGAATGCGACGGGCGTGGATGCGGAAATAGCTCTTCCCCCGAACGTATCAGGTGATCTTGTGTGGAAAGGAAACACGGTCGTCTTACATGAAGGCCGTCAATACGTCCGGTTGCCTTAAACCTCGTTGGGAAGGCAAGCGGGACGCCGAATTTCGGTTGGCGAATTGACATCCACCGATGACGATTGCAATTACGCTGGCGACCTTCGCCACGGTCCCGGTGAACAACGTTTATAGGGTAGTGAATCCGTTGTCGAAGGATGTTCCCTGAGTATGAGCCGCCAAGGGGAGGACTAACAGGCCAGCGATGATCGAAAGTTTCAAGATAGCTAACCGAAATGCGACTGATTTCCGTCTTGAAGTTGGGGCCTTTTCGTGAGCGAAACGCGACATGGAAAGCGTTTCCCATTTCACGCCCCCAAACAAACTCTCGCCCTGTCTCTCAACAGGCTCGGAGACGAATTGCCCGAAGTGGTCGATGATCGTGATGGTGTTCAGGTAGCACTCCTTCTGGGTTTGCTCCCAGGTAGACAGTCCATGCCCCCCAAACACTACGCCGTCGTACCCTGGGTTTGCCTCCATCGCCTTGCGGAGCATCACGGCGAGTTCAAATCCGGGACACTGCCATGGAATCAGGATCAGGCGGTGACTAAAGTGGCGGTTGAATTCCTCCACCTTCTGCGACCCGTTCGCCGCAGTGGCGAGAACAATGCCCCAATCGGGGTGAAGATGATCCACATGCGGGAACGGAAGGAAACCGTGAAGCGGAGTGTCGATTGACGCCGCGATTGGATTGTTGCCGAATGTGCACAGCGGATACAGGGATACTGTCTCGTCTTCATGCTCAACTCCTCTGTATCGGCCTTCGAGAGCACGAGGCCGGTCAAGATGCAGCGTCGCAAATCCCTCGCGTTTGATACTGCCGATATCGCCACCGCTTCCCTTGATCCAGAGGACAGGTTTCTGCTTGCCATCTCCCATGCCCAGTGTTTGACGCCTTTGTAGGGAACGTAAAGGCTGCCAGAGGCTAGACCCCCCAAGCCAGTGAAAAAAGACCCCCAGGGCCGGATTAGAATTCATTCGGTCCCTCGGATGTGAGCTATAAGTGGAACACTTCTTCCAGCGGGCGCATTGCCTGATCCGGCAAGACTCCCTTGGGCTGAACGAAGAAGTCAGCCATTTCCCTCTGCCACCGTTCATTCACCTCGCGCCTGGCCATGCCGGCCCGCGCGTTTTCGAAGTCCTCGGTTTCCAGATAACCCACCAGAAGGCCATCGTCTCGTAAGAACAGTGAGTAGTTTCCCCATCCGGTTTCGCGTAATGCAGCTTGCATCTCGGGCCACACATTTCGGTGCCGGTGTTTGTATTCTTCCAGCCGCTCTTGCTTCACTTGCAAGACAAAGCAGATACGTTGCATAGGTTTCTGTCCAGTTCTCGCCGAGTCTCTTCCACATCAAGCGCGTACGTAAGACTCCCGACAGTATTGTTCGAAGCGCTGCAGATGATTCTCCCAGTGGTCGGTCTCTCTAGGGTCAAAAATCTCGGTCGGGAAGGAGCGATCAACTATGGCCCGCACCTCATCCAGCGACGTTGCTTTACCCGTCGCCAGCACCTGAATCGCAATATTGCCTAGTGCGGTCGCCTCAGCCGGACCTGCAAAAACCCTCCTGCCTGTGGCGTTTGCTGTGATTTGGTTCAAAAGTTTGTTCTTCGACCCGCCGCCGACCACTCGAATCTGCTCAATCCGGCGTCCGCAGAGTTCCTCGAGACTTCGAAGCGTCAGGCGATACTTCAAGGCCAGACTCTCCAGCACGCATCGCACGTAGGCGCCGGGGTTCGATGGCGCGGGCTGATGCGTCTTGGAGCAGAACTGATCGATGGCGGCTAGCATGTCCTTCGGCCGCAGAAACATTTCGTCGTCGGGATCAACAAGATGTGCGAATCCTAGCTCACGATTGGCTAGGTCCACGAGCTCGGCGTAGCTCGAGTCCTGACTTCGAGCACTCCAGCAATTCCTACAACCCTGCAGCATCCAAAGCCCCATGACGTTTTTGAGCAGCCGAGTAGTTCCATTTACGCCGCCCTCGTTGGTGAAGTTAAGCCTGAGAGCGTCTGAGGTAAGAACTGGTGCATCGAGTTCGGTCCCGATCAATGACCAAGTTCCAGAGCTCAAGAACGCCGTTCCATCCCTTGCTGTGATCGCAGCCACGGCGGAACCTGTATCGTGACAGGCGGGTGCGATGACAGGAGTTCCAGTTAATGGCGAATTCGATGTGACCCCAGGCAACAATGGCCCGATCACAGTTCCTGGTTCGACGATGGGCGATGGAAGATCAGCGCGCAGCCCCACCTTCTGCATGAGATCTCGTGCCCAGACACGTCGGACCGGATCGACCATTTGAGTCGTGGTGGCATTGGTGAACTCGCACACGGCCTGTCCGGTCAGCCAGTAATTGAACAGATCTGGAATGGTGACTAGCTGTCTCGCAGCCGCGACTACTGGGGTGGTGTCTCGGTGGGCAGCGTAGAGTTGGTAAAGGGTGTTGATCGGCATGAACTGAATACCGGTAGCACGATAGATGTCTTCGCGGGGTACTTTCCGAAAGACCTCTTCCATGACACCTTCGGTACGGCGATCACGGTAGTGGTATGGATTTTCTAGTAGCTTTCCGTCCTCTCCGAGGAGCGCATAGTCAACACCCCATGTGTCCACACCAATGCCAGCTAGTTTTGTTCCTTCCAGAGAGTTCAACGCCTTACGGATCTCAGACCACAGGCGCGAGACATCCCAACGCAGCGAACCGTCGAACTCCACAGGTACGTTAGGGAAACGGTGGACCTCTTGTGTGGTCAGGATCCCTGACTGTAAATGCGCCAGCACCGCGCGCCCACTCTCGGCACCGAAGTCGAACGCCAAGTAAGGAGTGCGCTGATGTCTTTGCTTAGTGAGCACGTTTCCGCCCAGGGTCCTGTTTGAGATTCCCGATAGACGTCACTTGCTCTTGCCGATCAAGCCAATGGACTCGTGTTGCATTCCAGCGAAAACCGGCTAGGCCGCTTGAACGGCAAGTAAACCCAAACGCGTTCCTGCACAAAGCAGCGTTTCTTCCCCGATCGACGTCTCTCCAATTCGCGGGTCGACAACAAGAAATTGTCACGCGTATGAACTAACATTGTTGGAGTTTTTCACCGCGCGATCCTTTGTGATTCGTTCCAGGTAGTCGCTCTCGCGGAAGGCCTGCATCGGGTCTCCCGGCAGTCCCTTTGAATCCCTCCACTCGCGGATCGCTGGACGGACGTCCGTTGCGAACGCATCCTGGAGGAGGGATTCTGCCGCAACGAGATCGCATTTCTTCTGCGCGACTGCCAAGGCCTTCGTGTCCACCAAAGCCGCTTTCGCGAAGAGTTGCTGAGCTATGGTGACGGTCTGGATCATCGCCTCGATTTTGCCCTTAAGGTTATGGCTCTGGTCGACCATATAGGCAATATCGGCGCGCTGTCCCGTTTCGTGTTCGAAAGAATGGATCTCATGGAAAATGCGGAAGACTTGATATGGATCGATTGATCCCATAGTCAAGTCGTCATCGGCGTAGCGGCGGTCGTTAAAGTGGAAGCCTCCTAGCATATTCTCTGAAAGCAGCCAGGCCACAATTTGCTCGATGTTCTGCGCCGCATAGTGGTGGCCGGTATCTACAAGAACCCTTGCTTGCGGGCCTGCGGCGCGCGAAAGAAGTAGCGCCATCCCCCAATCAGCAATGTCGGTGTGATAAAAAGCGGGCTCAAAGGGCTTGTATTCAACCAGCATTCGCTGATCTGCTGACAGTTTTCGATGAGCCTCTTTCAAGCCTTCCGTGAACCACTGTTTACGTTGTCGAATGTTTCCGGTGCCCGGATAATTTGATCCATCGGCAAACCAGAAAGAGATGTTTCGGCTGTGGAGACGTTTCGCAATCTCAATGCTGTCGTGCGTGTGCTCGATCGCACGGCGCCGAACGGACTCATCGGGGTTCCCAAATGATCCGTATTTGTATTCTTGGTCCTGAAAGAGGTTGGGATTGATCGAACCAGCCGCAACACCGTAGCGCGTTGCGAATCGCTTGATCTCATCGGTACTCTGTATACCACGGGGGCAGTCCCATAACACATGCAGCGCCACCGTGGGGCAGACTCCCGTCAGAAGGTGTACCTGGCCGGCGTCGCTAAATTTTTCCTCAGTGGTTGTGGCGGCGGCTGGCTGAATGAACTTGCCAAACCGAGTTCCAGTGTTGGCGAACCCCCAAGAAGGAAGTTCGATGCGAAATGTCTCTAGTGCCGAAAAAACTTTCTCACTCGTGAACGAGTCCATGGGTACCTCTCTTGGGAGGGAACGATACAACCCTCGCTCGTTGAGGTCACGGCTTTCTTGCACAGTCGCCGCAATTTCGCAATGCGAAATCCTCTGTCCTCCTATTCGTCGCCCCAAAAGTCGTCAGAACTTGAGCCATTGGTTCTGCTGATTTGTAATGGCCGCCTTCGCTAGGATCCACGATCTACTGCTTTAATTTCTGCTTTGTAAAATCTGGAATACACGGAAGCCGGGCGACCTCGATTTTTTCGCCATCAATATCACGATTTTGATGCATCAAGGATTTTCTATGAGCGTTCAAGCCCCTCTGGTCTTTCTACTGGCAACCAGTTGAACAGGGTTTCTAGATGAGTCGGAAATTCCAACCCTGCGGAAGTAACGAGAAACGTCCAGCCAAACAATTTGAGTGAGAAAATTTCGCTTTGCAAAATTCCAAAAATCGCGCATTATGACACATTATGAGACTCGTGGCTCAGAGTCGAGACCGTTATCTGGTTAAGTCAATCCTTCACGCTTCGCAGTTGTTGACTGCATTTCGGACTCCCGGCGAAGCCCTTTCCCTCCGGGAGATTTCTACTCGCTGCGGTTTGCCGAAGACCATGGTGTTTCGCCTTCTCTACACGCTCGAGAAGTGCGGCATGGCTGAGAAGGTCGGCCAGAATCTCTATCAATCGCGCGTTCGTCCTTGGAAACAGAGGCTGTATCGGCTCGGCTACGCAGCTCAGGGAACCGACTATCAATTCTCCAAAGAAGTATCCGAGAGCTTGCAGCGCGCGGCTGCGTCCGAAGGAATCGAACTGATCTGCTTTGATAATCGCTACAGCGCCAAGACTGCACAGCGGAATGCTGAGCTACTCGTACGTGAGAAGGTCGATTTAGCGATCGAGTTTCAGACTGACGAAGAAGTTGCACCCATTGTAGCCGCGAAATATCGTGAAGCGGACATTCCCAT
>Ga0265314_10002944_pt1 | contig 16867 bp, 15 predicted proteins | sample 4126metaG_FD_203106 | JGI IMG/M metagenome (GOLD analysis project Ga0265314, IMG submission 203106) | Rhizosphere microbial communities from Carex aquatilis grown in University of Washington, Seatle, WA, United States - 4-1-26 metaG | ecosystem: Host-associated > Plants > Roots > Rhizosphere >... | reverse complement strand
CCGTCCGGTTCTGATGACGGCTTCGGCCATGATCCTGGGTATGCTTCCGATGGCGCTCGGCATGGGCGAGGGCGGGGAACAGAATGCGCCGCTGGGCCGCGCGGTGATCGGCGGGCTGATGGGCGCGACCATTACAACTCTATTCGTGGTGCCGATTTTTTATACCTATCTGCGCACCAAGCCTCCCGTGGATCAATCGCTGCGCCTGGAAGATGAAGAACGCACCGAGGCTGTGGAATCGGAATGGGATTTGTTGGAAAGAGCGTAGTGTATTCACAAGATGAAATTTAGCGATCCTCATCAGACGGGCTCCGAATCCGAGCAGCAACTGCGGCAGCAGGTGGACGATCTAAAGCGCCGGCTCCGGCAGCAAGAAGAAGGGCTCTCCGGACCGCCAGCGAAGCGTTGGAAACCATCGGCTGTCACCATCACTGCGCTGCTGTTGTTTTTGATCGTGCTTTTTGTTGGAGCGTTTTTCGCGGGTTACATTCCCCTTCAGAGGCGCGAGACATTAGTCCGCCAGGAAGCCGATGTGCACGGAAAAGATCTGCCGCGCGTGGAAGTGATGAAGATTGGCCGCTCGTCGATACAAAGCGAACTGAAGCTTCCCGGAACCTTGCAGGCTGTGACCGAAGCCCCCATTCTGGCCCGCGCCGACGGCTACCTGAAGAGCCGCTATGTGGACCTCGGCGATAAGGTGAAGGCCGGCCAGCCGCTGGCGGAGATCGATGCGCCTGAGTTGGACCAGCAAATCCTCCAGGCCGAGGCTGCGATCGCGCAGGCCCAAGCATCGCTCGAGCAGGCGCAAGCCAGTCTGGAGCAGGGCAAGGCGAACCGTGAACTGGCTCGAGTCACAGCGGAACGGTGGAAGACGCTGACGGCGGAAGGAGTCGTATCGCAGCAGGAAAACGACCAGAATCAGGCCCAGCTCAATTCGCAGACCGCCAATGTGCAAGCGCTGGAGAAAGCGATCAACGCGCAACGCAGCAATGTGGTCGCGGCCCAGGCGAATCTCGCCCGCCTTCAGGACGTCCAGGGCTACCGGATCGTAAAGGCCCCGTTCGACGGCGTGATTACGGTGCGCAATGTGGATCTCGGCGCGCTGGTCAGTACGGGCAACACGCTGCTGTACCGAATCGCGCAAACCGGAACGCTCCGCATGTATGTCAATGTCCCACAGGTCAACGCCAGTTCGATCCATGCCGGCCAGGCCGCGCAGTTGACGCTCTCCAATTTCCCGGGCCGGCGATTTCTCGGCACGGTCGCGCACACGGCGAGCGCGCTGGATCCATCCAGCCGCACGATGCTGGTCGACGTCACGGTGCCGAATTCCGATGGCGTTCTGTTCCCCGGCATGTACGCCGAAGTCGACTTGAGCAGCGCGCGTTCGAATCCTCCTCTACTGATCCCGGCCCTGGCGCTGATCGTCCGATCCGATGGAGCGCAAGTCGCCGTAGTGCAGGCGGACGGAGTCGTGCATCTTCAAAAAGTTGAGATCGGGCGCGACTACGGGGATCGCGTCGAGATCGTTCAAGGTGTTGCAGAGGGTACGACGATTCTCGCCGCCCCTGGGGATGCCAAAGAGGGCGCCAAGATCGTCCCCGTCAACAGCGCGTTAGCGCAGCCGTAGAGCCATATCTACGAATACTTCACGATCGTCTTGAAGCCGTAATCCATATGCTGCTGCATATGGCAGTGGAGAAGCGATGGACCCGGATTGTTCGCCACGAAATCGACTTCGACAACGGTGTTGCGGGGTACATTCACTGTATCTTTGATGATCCCTGCTGTCGGCTTCCCACCCACACTCACTAGCTCGAAGCTGTGCCGGTGCAGATGCACAGGATGGCCGTCTTCCATCCCGTTGTGAAGCGCGATCCGGTAGCGCTTTCCCGCCTTCACCATCAGTGGATCGACATCGGGCCAGACTTTGTTGTTGATCATCCAGCGATTGAAAGGCTTGCCTTCGTCCGGCATCATCATGAACGTCAGATCGAACTTGCCGTCGGGCTCGGGAACCTTCGCCTGGGTTCCGAACACGGTGTAATCCCAAGTCGGATTCACCAGCGCCTTCCACTGAGGCTCACCTTTGCGATCCGCGTACTCGATCACCACTCCCATGCCGATGTTGCGGTCTTCATCCCTCGTCGAGCCTAGCACCCAGACGCCCGGCTGGTTCATCTCGACGACTGCATCCACGCGTTCCGCGACCGCCACCGTCAGAAGATCCACTTCTTTGGGCGTTGGAACCGGATTGCCGTCGAGTGCGATCACCCGGAACTTATGCCCCGGCAACGCGAGGTTCAGTTGGCGCGTGGCGTCGGCGTTGAGAATCCGAAAAAGGACCTTCTGTCCTTGGCGCACCCGAATCGGTTCGCCGAATCCCAGCGCCCGATCGCTCAGCGTGCACAACTTGTAGTCGACGGTCCAATCGTTGTTCGGTGCGCCGCGATGCGTAATGGACGGATTCCAGTGGCGGCCAGCGAGAAAGATCTCCTGGTCGTAATTGCCAGGCTGACTCTTCGGTTCCACCAGCAGGAATCCATACTGGCCCGAGTATGCGCCGCGCGTCATGTCGTCCATCGCCATCGCATGCGTGTGATACCAGCGAGTTCCCGCCGGCTTCGGAGTAAAACTAACTCGCAGGTGCCCGTGCGGCGGCACGAAAGGGCTGCCTTCTTCTTCCGCCCCGTCCGCCTGCGCGGTCACGTGCTGGCCGTGCCAATGAACCAGCTCGGGAACATCGGTGTCGTTAAACACGTCGACACTGACGCGCTTGCCTTCCTTCATTCGCAGGATAGGTCCTGGAACGCTTCCGTTGTAAGCAACCGTTCGGATGGTTTGGCCGGGCGCCATTTCCATGGAAACCGGAGCGATTCGAAGGGTGAAGTCTGCTTTGGCGAGAGCCGCCTCGATGCGATCCGGCCCGCCGACTGCTAACGCTGTTTCGAGCGCCATTCCACCGGCCAGCCACGTAAATTCCCTGCGTTTCATCGGTCGATTATCGCAGCCGAACTCGCGACGTACAAGGTCCCCAAACGGCATACAGGGCCCGCGCCTGATGAACTAGCGGTAGAGTGGAGAGAAATCTCTCCATGAGAATAAAGAAGTCGCTTGTACCGATGCTGGCGCTTGCGCTCGCCTCTAGCCTGCGGGGCCAAGTCCCCGATTCGGATCGGCCTGTCTCTTGGAAGAAGCTTGTGCCGAACCTTGCCAGCGATCAGAAGCAGATCTGGACGTTTCCAACGAAGCTCCGGAAACGAAAAGTGTGGATCCCCGCGGCCGCGATAGTCGGCGTCACGGCGGGCCTGGTAGCGCTCGATCCCAAGACCGCTCCCTATTTTCGCAAAACTTCTTCGTTCGACGGGTTCAACAAGGTCTTCTCCGGCAAGGCCACGGATATCGGAAACATCGTGGCTCCAGTATCGCTGTACGCCGCGGGATTGATCCGGAAGGATTCGAAAATGCAGTCCACCGCGCTGCTCGCCGGCGAAGCAATCGCCAACGCTGAAATCCTGACCACCGTGATGAAAGATATCGACCGCCGTTTGCGCCCGAGCGACATCGCGCCGAATGGAGATTTTTCCAACTCCTGGTTCCAGGACAATAAACGATACCTGCGATCGAACGGAAGCTTCCCATCCGGCCACGCCATTGCCGCGTTTTCGGTTGCTACGATTGTCGCGCGCCGCTATGGAACTCATCATCGATGGGTCCCGTACGTGGCCTACGGCGGGGCAGCGCTAGTCGGATTCTCGCGCATGACTTTGTCGGCCCATTTCGCGTCCGACGTGTTCATGGGAGCTGCTCTCGGGTATTCGATCAGCCGTTTTACCGTCTTGCGCGAGTAGCCTTTCGATCCACGCCTCCGCCATGGTAGACAAATCCCGTGGCTGTACCTTGCGCGTCGCGGCTGAATTCGATCCAGTTTCCTTCCGTGCGCGAAACGAAGACGGTTTCCGATTTCGGCACCAGCGGCAATCGTAGCGGGTTCGCGCCTTCCTGCAAGAACAGCAGATCGCCCTCGAAGGAGATCACGGCCGGTCGTCCCGGTGCGTACTCATAAGTTCCCGAATACCTTGAGAGAAGTTCCGGGGCCAATTTGGTGATTTCCGTCCCGCCCAGCATGTGCGGAACGGAGCGATCGTTCTCGCAGATGCTTTCGAGAAGATCGGTATCGGGCATCAGCGTCTTGTCCATCCGGAACGAGAACGGTCTGGTAAACGTTTTCGGATCGTCGATCGTCATTTCCAGGTCCATGTGCCCGAAATCGCGGCGCCGGAATCGTTCGGTAATGTGAAGAGCTTCTGTATGAGGATGCCCTTCGATGTCGAGCCAGCCCCGGTCATTGAAACCCGCCGTATCGACCACCAGCGTGTCTTTGTCCCAGTGGCCGACCGAATACCCCATCCAAGTGGGATTGGGATCCTTGGGAAGTGGGCGTCCGTCGGTAAAGATCGTCCGATGAACGCTGTTGGTGGTGCCTTGGTACAGGATCACGATCACTCCCGGCGTTTGAACGAACCGGGCGACGTCGACCATATGGTAGTAAGGGAACGGATCGGGCAGGCAATTCGCGCGGGGAGCGTCCTTCCCTAGATCGCGCACGCGATCCTGGTAAATCGCTTCGGCCCACGGCTGAATATCGCTGGGCTTCAGGTCTCTGGCGACATTCCGGTCATAACTTCCCGCACCCGGCCCTCTCCAGACACCAGAGATATCGGGCTTGCCATCCGAAGTCCGCGGCGTGGGCGCGGCGAGGTTCGGCTTACCGTCCGCGGTGCGCGGAATTCCTGGCGTGGGGTAGTCGAGCCATTGTGCGGGAGCCTTTGTGCACAAGCAAAAAGCCAACGCGCTGACAAGCCAGATCTCTCTCGTAAGTCGCATCCGCTGGGTCATAAGTCGCATCCCCTTTGTGAAAGTGTAACGCCGCGGGTCACCGAACCCAACTGCGATATACTCGGTTGCTATTGGAGGTTCGCGTGAGATTTGCAATCAAGACCTGGTTCGTCGTTGCGATTACGATCGCGCTAGCCGGAGTGACCAAGGCCCAGGTTCCGCCTGAAATCGCCAAACAACTGGTGAACATCGGGCGCGGGGTTTGCGTCCCGGAGACGGCTCAAGTCTACCGGCCTTTGCATCCGAACCCGCCTTATCCGGATGTTCTGATTGGCCGTGACAACTCATTCGGGCCCGACCCCGCCAACATGGTGGACATTTTTGCCCCTAAGCAGGGCAAGGGAGGCCGTCCCGTTCTGATTTACGTGTCGGGCGGAGCCGGTAACAGGCAGCAGGGCGGGCCCAATGGCGACCCCTTTTACGACAACGTCATGCTGTGGGCTGTGAAGAACGGCATGGTCGGGGTGAATATGCAGCGCCGTCCCGGACAGGCATGGGACGACCCTGCCAAGGATGTCGCTATTGCGCTTTTCTGGTTGAGCAAGAATGTCGCCAAGTTCAAGGGAAATCCGAATCGCATGTTCATCTGGGCTCAGTCCGCCGGGAACGTACCCGTAAGCACTTACGTCGGCCATCCCGAATACTATGGGCCCCAGGGCGTCGGCATCAAAGGTGTGGTGTTCATGTCGCCTCCGGCGTTCAATATTCTTCCCGCGACGCCGCCTCCGGTAGAAGGCGGATTCGGGCCGTGCGGACGGCCTGACGGACAGCCTGCTGCCGCGGCGCCTGGACGTGGCCCGGGCGGCGGAAAAGGCGACGGTAAGGGCAGAGGAGCTCCGCCGGACGCTGCTACTCAACTGGCTCGATCCAACCTGCCGGGTCTGGTGAAATCGAAGTTGCCATTCATGGTTTCGGTCGCCGAGCTCGATCCACCGAACATCGTCGGGTTCGCGGAGACCTTGAAGAGTGAACTCTGCAAGGCTGGCACCTGTCCCACCTATATGGTGTACAAGGACCACAGCCACATTTCCGAGGTCATGTCGCCCAACACGGCGGACACCAGTGTGACCGATCCGATTCTCAAGTGGATCAAAAGCGTTAAGTAAAGACGAGCGTGAAGTAAAGGAGATATAGATGGCGGACGATACTCTCAAGAACAGACGGGACTTTGTAGCTCTGGGTGTGGCCGCGGGCCTCGCGGCGACCGCAGGATCGGCTGCTGCGGCTGGGCTGGACGTCGTCGAAACCAACGTCGAGATCAAAACTCCTGATGGAACCTGCGACGCCGCGTTCATTCATCCGAAAAGCGGTTCGCACGCGGGCGTGCTGCTGTGGCCCGACGCCTTCGGCCTGCGTCCCTGGACGCGTGAAATGGGCAGACGCCTTGCTGCGGAGGGATACTCTGTCCTGGTGCCCAACCCGTTTTATCGCGTCTCGAAAGCTCCCTTCACGGACGCCTCGGGTTTCAATTTCCAGAATGCTGACGACATGGCGAAGCTCCGCCCGCTGATGGCGTCGGTAAACGCAGACGGCGCCGCGGAGAAAGACGCCGTCGCCTACGTTGCCTTCCTCGATGCGCAAAAGCAAGTGAACAAGTCCAAGAAGATCGGCACTCAGGGCTACTGCATGGGCGGACCTCTCATCATGAAGACGGCCGCCACAGTGCCCAATCGCATCGGCGCCGCGGCGTCCTTCCATGGCGGTGGCCTGGTGACGGCCAATCCCAATAGTCCGCATCTGCTCGCGCCGAAGATCAAGGCTCAGATGTACATTGGAATCGCAGCCAGCGACGATGCGACGCAGCCTGACGCCAAAGACAAGCTCAAGGAAGCGTTCGCGGCGGCGAAGGTGACGGCGACCGTCGAGCTTTATCCGGGAACCCAGCATGGCTGGTGCATGAAGGATATGCCCAAGCAAGCTAACGGGATGCCGATCTACAACCAGGCGGACGCTGAGAAGGCCTGGGGCAAGCTTCTCGCCTTATATAAGGCCGCGCTCGCCTAAGCCCGGTCTTATTTGACCTCACTGTAAACCCGTAGGGGTCCGAATCGGTCTATACGTGCGAATGGACCGAGGCCTCATGCCGAAATTAGCGCCAGTCGCTGAAGTGCCGCTTTCTGGCGGATTAAACGACTTTGAGTCGCTGGTCCGGCAGCATCGGCCGCGCATCTTCCGATTTCTCTTAGCCTCGCTTCGCGACAGGGAAGCCGCGGAAAACCTTACCCAAGACTGTTTCGTGCGGGCGTTCAAGGCTCGCGATCAATTTCGGGGCGGCTCCAGTCTCGCGACTTGGCTGATGCATATCGCCGCGAACCTGGTTCGGGATCATGAGGCTAATAGCCGCCTGAAATTCTGGAGGCGCAAGCTGCGGGCCGATTTGGATCCCAATGATCTGAGCGATTGGATTCCCGACCAGCAGAAGTCGCCCGAGGCACTGGCGCTTGCCAAGGAACAAGTGGACGCAATATGGAGGGCTGCGGCGAATTTGTCCGAAAGGCAGCGGACTGTCTTTCTACTCCGGTTCGTGGAAGACATGGATCTTCTGGAAATCTCCGCAGTCACCGGAATGAAGGAAGGGACGGTCAAGACTCACCTTTTTCGGGCCGTGCAGTCGGTGAGGCTCGGCCTGGAGGAACGAAAATGAATCCGCACCTTGCTCATCACCTAACCCGTCACCTAACAAGGGAACAGGTTTCCAAATGCTTGATCGGCGATGCCACGCCGCAGGAAACGCAGCATGTCCAGGACTGCGCGGTGTGCGGCGAAGAAGTAGCGCGCCTGGAATCGTCCTTCTCGCAGTTTCGTGGATCTATCCGCCGCTGGAGCGATCAAGAAGAACAGCTAAGTAGGGTTAGGGAGGTTGTCACCGTGAATTACGAGAATCATTTGGAGCGTCTGTTGATTCCTGCCTCCGTCGATCTGCCCTGGTACAAAGGCATCGTCATCAGCGTGAGAGAGCTCATCCATCCGCCCAAGCTGCCTCCGCTCGAAGTCACGTCGAAGCCGGTGAAACTTGCCAGCCTGAAGGGATTGTACGGCGGCCACGAGACCACGGCGGGACTCGGTTCCGTGATCGTCCACGTAGCAGTGGTCGCATTGATTCTGTTTGCCGGCACGCTGAAACCCGTGCAGAAGGCGATGAAAGAATTCGTCCCTTTGTTCGCGCCCGACCTGAAGCCGCTTCAGCCTAAGCCCAAGCCCGAGCAGTCCAAGGGCGGTGGCGGCAGTCCACAGAAAACGGAAGTAACCAAAGGCGAGTTTCCCAAGGTCGCTCCTAAGTCCTTCGTCCCTCCGATTCGCCCGCAGGACGATCCTAAGCTTGCGGTGAACCCGACCATCGTCGCTCCGGATATGCCGAATATCAACTCGCCGAACTTCGGGAATCCGCTTGCGGGCGTGGGCATCCCGTCAGCAGGCAACGGAATCGGCACGGGCATTGGCTCAGGGAAGGGGCCGGGTGTCGGCCCTGGCAGCGGGGGCGGGATCGGTGGCGGAGCTTACAAGATTGGTGGCGGCGTCAGCGCTCCCGTCCCGGTTTATCGGCCCGAGCCCGAGTACTCCGAAGAAGCCCGCAAAGCCAAGTGGCAGGGCGCGGTGCTGCTCCAATTAGTAGTGGACGAAAACGGCGTCCCGCAGGACATCAAGGTGATCCGATCCCTGGGTCTGGGCCTGGATCAGAAGGCCATCGAAGCCGTGCAGAAGTGGCGATTCAAGCCCGGCCAGAAGGACGGCAAGGCGGTCCCAGTGTCGGCCAATATCGAGGTCAACTTCCGCCTGCTGTGATTCCGTTGCGCAGAGGGGTCGCCATGAGTTATTTGGCTTCGTTAGGTTTGATCGTATGTTGTTCGCTGGTTGCTCAAGATTCGAGGAATGCGAGATTGGAGCCGTGGTTGCCAATCACGATGGGCATAGGTTCGAGTAATCAGCCAAACGGAGGGTTCTCGACCGCCGTCCCCATCCTGGCAGGCACCTCGATAAACTTTAGAGCCCTGCAAGTGCGACGCGAGGGTTCCTTTTTGCTCTTGAAAGGCGACGTCGAAATCAGCACAGACATGGTGACTATCCACGCAGCCGAGGCCAGGTATAGCTGGGATACGGGCGAAGTTGAGACGCGAGGGAATAGGTCTTTCCGGGTTTTCGCGAGCCGTAGTGTCGGGCCAAAGAACTGACCCTGCGAGGTCATCTGACCCCAGAGGGTCAGTCAGTTATTGGCGCTGAAAGACCAGCGTGATCGGCTTGCGATCCGGCCTTTCGACATCGACGCGCATGGTGCCATCCGCGGCAAGAGTGTAGCTTTCGACAGTAACCGCGCCCGAAAGCGTGGTCGTCACCTTCAGAGCGTCGTGATCCCACTTGGTCTTGGTTTTCAGGTCTTTGCCGGAGTGAATTGTGGGGCTGTACCGGCTGTTAGCGCTGCTGTCGCTGTAGAAGAAGGTCTCGGCGGCGCCTTCATACACGAAACTGCGCGAGACCACGGTGACGCCCGTGTGATCGCTGATCATCACCGTACCGGTTTGAACCACCGGCTGGCCTTGAAAATCGCTCTTGGCCGGTATTAGCGTCCAGGTGCCATTCAAGGCACTGCGGTCAGTCGCAAAGGCGGAGACCGCGAAAAGCAGTGTGGTTACGACGTATTTCCTCATGGAAATGAGAGAGCACGTGCAGGACCACTGGTGCGCTCACTTGTCTTTTGCTGCGTGCCGGCGGATGGCGGCCGTGGTCTCTTCCGCCAGCTTAAGCAATCTTTGAGAGTACTCCAACATCTGCCGGCCCATCTCCGTGAGCTTTACGGTCTTCGTGAACCGGCAGCGTTCAAACAGCGAAACACCGAGTTCGTTTTCCAGCGCCTTGATGTGCACCGTCACGCTGGATTGGCTGCAGCCAAGCTCAGCCGCCGCGCGAGTAAAGTTACTCGTCGCGGCGGCTACTTGGAAGGTCTGGAGCTTTCTCAAGTCGAGCATGGAGCCAAACTAGGTCGTCTTGGGGCTCGCCGAGAGCGAGGACACTCCATGGCTGGTCGTCGGCTCCGGCGCCATCCCACTCGGCCTTCCGATCGACGCGATCACGTATTCGGGGTAAGCCGAGATGCCGTGCTCGTGCAGATCCAGACCGTGCTGCTCGCCTTCCGCCGAAATGCGCAACAGGCCCATCGAGTTGACCAGCAGCATCACCACCATGGCGACCCCGAAGGTCGAGAGCGTGATGATCGCGCTGCCGACGATCTGGGCCTTCAGGACGGTCACTCCGCCGCCGTAAAATAGTCCGGCGAGCGGCATGGAATTATCGGGAGCAAATGGCCCGGTCGCGCCGTACTGCCCGGATGCGAACAAGCCAAGAGAGATCGTCCCCCAGATTCCGCAGATGCCGTGAACAGGAACCGCGCCGATGGGATCATCAATCCGCAGGTATTCCAGCAGTTCGACTCCCATGACCACGATCACGCCGGCGATACCGCCTAAGGCGATGGCGCCCGTCGGGCTCACCCAGTAGCATGGACACGTAATCGCGACCAAGCCGGCGAGGAATCCGTTGACCGTGAAGCTGACATCCCAGATGTTGCTACGCATGTAGGCATAGGCCATGGCGGTCAAACCCGCCGCGCAGGCTGCCAAGGTTGTGTTCGCGGCAACGCGTCCGATACCGACGAAATCCATCGCGGACAGAGTGCTGCCAGGATTGAATCCGTACCAGCCGAACCACAGCAGCAATCCGCCGGAAGCGGCGATGGTCAGATCGTGCGGCATCATTGGCCCACCGCCATCGCGTTTGAATCTGCGACCCATGCGGGGACCGAGAACGATCGCGCCGGCCAGGGCGATGAATCCGCCGATGGTGTGGACGACCGTGGAACCCGCGAAATCGTGGAAGCTGGTTCCCACCCAAGGCAGGAAGTAGCCGGGCTGACCCATGGCGGCCAGGAAGCCGTCCGGACCCCAGGCCCAGTGGCCGATGATCGGATAGATGAAGCCCGATACCGCGACGCTATAGAGCAGGTCGCCAATCCAGGCCGTGCGTCCGATCATGGCGCCCGAGGTGATCGTAGAGCAGGTATCGGCAAAGGCAAACTGGAAGATCCAGACCGCCAGGAACGCCACGCCCGTACTCTCGTACGTATTCGGAGCGCCTTTTAGGAAGAACCAGTTCATGCCGATGAATCCGTTGCCATGGCTGAACATGAACGCGAAGCCCCAGGCGTAAAAGAGAATTCCGCACAGGCAGGTGTCCACCACGCATTCCATGAGTACGTTAACCGTCTCGCGCGAGCGGCAGAATCCGGCTTCGAGCATGGTGAAGCCCACCTGCATTCCGAAAACCAGGAAGGCCGCGACCAACGTCCACATTGTATTGATCGGGTTGACGATATCGTTACCCTTGAGCACCGGGTCGGGGGTCTGGGCATGGGCGCCTAACCCCATCATCTCCGGGTGCATGAATAGCGCCAGGAGGAATACGAGTGCCACACCCAGGAACTTGCCCATCAGCAAGACCTGCCCGTACTTTCGCCATTCGGGTGTCCGCAAGCGCTCTCGTAGTCGAGTTAGCTTTCCGGCCATAGATAAAGTATTGGTCATAAAATTAAAAGGCTCCCTTGTGGATGGCTTGCATCCAGATCTGTTTTGAACTCGAAGAGTGCTCCAGTTCTTCAATTCAACCGGCGCGGGACGGGGGCGATTATTCGCGGGCGTGGCGAAAGATTAGTCCACGGTCGCCAAAACCGACTATCCAATAGACGGCTTTGAGCAGACCGATCGATCAGGTAAGACCCATCCTAAGGCCCGTTGCGGAGGAACGTCCAATCGATAATTTTGATTGGTTCGATAAGGCGGGCCACAGTAACTTAATGTCTGAATCGATGGCCGAAATGAGGGCCATCCTGATAGCCTGGAAATGAAGGACTTAATTCCCGTGTTGGCGGGAGCAGCATCGGAACGCGGCCCTCCGATTGTCGCAACCAGTACGGTTCCTCTTATGCCGGCTCACGAATTTCCCTTGCCAGTGGCCCTCCTTATCGTTTTTGGCTCGGCCAAACTGATGGGAGAGATCTTCGTCAAGCTGCGCCAGCCCTCTTTGGTGGGTGAGATTCTAGCCGGCACCATCATTGGGCCTAGCGTCCTCGGCTGGATCGCACCGAACGATACTCTCAAAGCCCTCGCGGATTTGGGCGTGATGTTCCTGCTATTCGATGTGGGACTTCAAGTCAAAGCCCGTGAATTAGTGCGCGTGGGCGGCACTGCTTTGCTGGTGGCCATGGGTGGCGTCATTGTTCCCTTTGCCGCCGGATGGGGAATCCTGCAGCTGTGGGGAGCTTCTCAGACCGAGGCTGTATTCGTGGGTGCTTCGTTGGTTGCGACCAGCGTGGGCATCACGGCATCGGCGCTTTCCGCCCGGGGGCTGCTGGCGGAAGTTGCCAGCCAGGTCATCCTCGCCGCAGCGGTGATTGACGACGTGCTTGGCCTGATCGTTCTGGCGGCCGTGAGTAGTTTCGCGACAGGACACGTCAATGTTCTGGAAATCGCATTGACGGCTGGCTTGGCCACTACATTCACCGTTGTGCTGGCCAAGTGGGGAACCACAGCGATCAACCGCGTCCTGCCGCATTTCCATTCCAAGGCCCAGTCGGAGGAAGCCCAGTTTCATATGTCGTTGGTGCTGCTGTTCGCTCTATCGGCCCTGGCCGTGTATACGGGCGTGACAGCAATCGTCGGGGCGTTTTTCGCCGGCCTGGCCCTGTCCGAAAACGCGGATGGCCGAGTGCGGGATCTCACTCGCGGAGTGAACGAATTCCTGGTTCCATTCTTCCTGGCCGGTATCGGATTGCATTTCGATCTCTCGCTGTTCCGATCCCGATCGACGCTCATCCTGGGGCTCGTGATCCTGGCGGCCGCGATCGTGACCAAGCTGGTCGGCTGCGGGCTCGGTGCGGCCCTTTCTTGGCAAGCGATGGGGTGGCAGAACGTGCTGAAGGTCGGTATGGGCATGATACCGAGAGGCGAAGTGGGGATGGTGGTCGCTCAAATGGGGCTCAGCATGGCTGTGATCAGTGCTGAAGTCTACGGGGTCGTGGTATTTATGGCGGTGGCGACGACCATGGTGACGCCTTTGCTCCTGAAGGCGGCGTTTCGCACTCCCACGCGGTCGGACGCCAAGGCGTAAGACTAAATCAAGATTCTCACGCGGACTGCAGCAATCGTTTGTCGCCTGCCGCCTTCGTTTCCACGGCGATTCCGAGCTTCGCCGTGAAGATGAATGAGCTCCCCTTGCCGGGTTCGCTTTCCACCCAGATTCGGCCTCCCAGCAGCTCGCTTAACCGGCGCGAGATGGTTAGACCGAGACCGGTGCCTCCATACTTGCGGGTGGTCGAACTGTCGGCTTGGGTGAAGGCTGAGAAGATCTCTTTTTGCCGCTCCAGCGGAATGCCGATCCCGCTGTCCTTGACCGTGAACCGCACCATCATATCGTCACCGTCTTGAGACTCTCTTTGGACCGATAGAATAACGCCGCCCGAACTGGTGAACTTGATCGCGTTCCCCACCAGGTTTACGATGATCTGACGCAACCTCACCGGATCGCCCGACACCAGATCGACCACTTGCGGATCCACGTGCATATTGAGTTCCAAGCCCTTCTGCTGCGCTCGAATCGTAAACGCCTTCAGTGTCTGCGCCAGACTTTCGCGCAGGCTGAAGTTGACAGTCTCGACATTCAGCCTTCCCGCCTCAATCTTCGAGAAGTCCAGGACGTCGTTGATCACCGTCAGCAGCGCCTCTGCCGACTCTTTCGCCGTATCCAGATAATCTCGCTGTTCGGGATCAAGTGTGGTCTCCATCGAGAGTGCCAGCATGCCGAGGATCCCGTTCATGGGCGTGCGAATCTCATGGCTCATGTTCGCCAGAAACTCGCTCTTGGCTCGATTCGCCGCCTGCGCCGCCTCCTCCGCTTGCTTGCGTTCCACCATCTCTTCTTCCAGGCGCCGGTTCGCGGTTCGCAGGGCTTCGCGTTGCAAATTCGCCTTCAGAGCGAGGTGAATCATCAGTCCAAAGAGAACCGCGCTCACTACTCCTCCCAGCAGTGCCAGGTCCGATATGACTCCCAATTTGGTTGGATTCCTACCCGCAAATGCCTGCCACAATCCGACCCGGATCGTTACGACCAGAAAACTGGCGCCGATGGGGACCCACGCTGGTTCGCCTAACCCGGGTCGCGTCATACCCCAGCCCACGGCGGTCACGCCCATTCCCAGCAGCAGGAAGCCACCCGCCGTAGGGAAAGCCACGCGAGTCAGGTTCCCCCAAGCGAAAGCGTCACTGGTCCCCGATATCAGGGCGATGAGACAGCCGGCTCCGACGGCGGTTACCAGTAAGCCTGTAACGCCCAGCCATGCGGATCTGCGGGAGCGCGGTCCAGTTTGAGCCAGTGCGAAGCCGATGGCGAGCACCAGGAAGCAGAGCGCGGTAGTCGGCGACATGCGTCCCGGGTTCGAAGTCTGGGTGGTGATGTACCCGGCGCCCAGAATCTGGTCGATCCCGAAGTTGGCGCGCAACAGATATTCGAGAAGGGTCGCGGCGGCGAGCGCCCCCGTGATCGCGGAGCCAAGGAGCGCGAATCGGGGCTTTCTCCACACGATCGCCAGGAGAGCAAGTCCGATCAAAGCAAAGCTGACGGCCGCATTGCGCTGCATCGGCGCCAGATCGGGCACAATTTGGACAAGAAGAGAGGAATGGATGGCCCATCCTACCAGGACGACCGCTCCCAGCAAAACGGCCAATATGCCGCAGATTGCTCCGGTTACCCCGGGCCAAGACATGCCCGGAGAAGTGGCTCGGGTTCGCATGAACTGTACCACCTTCTCTATCGACTTATTTAGGACTAAGCTTTAACGCTTACGCGGGCTCTTCTACCGGGCTGTCGCGGGCGTAAGGAGGCTGGGCTGGACCGGCTCCATGTAGGGCGATACTGCGCTCTGATTGCCGTCTGCGTCCACCGCCTTCACGCCGATCGCAACGTCGTCGATCGATACGTCGGGCATGGTGAAACTGGTCACATTGCCGACCCACGTCTCGTGTTCCCACATCGGCGACGTGGTGGACCGTATCACCACGGCGTAGCCCGCGATATCCGGCTCTGTGTTCGGGAGCCAGTGCAATACCGCGTCATAGCCCGACTTGCCTCTGGTCAGCAGCGGCGTGTGCCCGCCTTTGTTCGGCCCCGACGAATACGTCCAGTTCAGCACGGGCGGAGCCGGCGCGAGTGCCAGACTGGCCAGAACTGCCGCATTCATTCGCGCGACCCGCGTCGTGTATGGAACCGACGTGTTGGCAAAAGTATCGCTGGTCGAGTGCTGATTCTTGTAATTCTCGCTGGCGGTCGTCAGCCGCACCGCCGGAAAGCCCTGGTTCAGGAACGGCGTGTGGTCGCCGCCGCGAAGAAAACGATCCTGCCGGAAGACCATCTGGACTTGCATTGACGGTACGAAGCGTTCGGCGATCTGCTTCATATAGCGACCGAGCTCGCGCGTGGGCGACTCCTCTGGACCAGCCGCGAAGAGACGCAGAACACTGGTCGCCGAGTGCCCGTTGCCGGAAACATCGCTGCCGATGATGTCGTTATTCAGGACCGCTTCAATCTGCATCCCGGTTTGCTTCGCCATCGCCGCATAGGTCTGGCTTCCGCTCAATCCGATCTCTTCGGCCGCAAAGGTGACGAAGACGATGGTCTTATCGAACTGATACTGGCTCATGACGCGAGCCAGCTCCATCACGGCCGCCGTGCCGCTGCCATCGTCCGTCACTCCGGGGGCGATCGGCGCATCGGCCGTCGCCTCGAAATCCAGCGGACCGAGTTCGTTCTCTGGAGGATTGATCTTCAGCAGCGTCCGGGCTTCGTTCTCATCCATCCCTTGTCGGACGGACTCGGCGATGCGCTGCTCATCGCCGGTAAAGGGTTTCCGGACCTGAGCGAGCGAATCGTAGTGCGCGGTCACCAGAACGTAACGGTCCTTGTGGATGGTGCCCGGAAGCACCGCGACCACATTGGACAACTCGACGTCGCGAATTATCTGTCCCTGGCGCGCACCTTTCTTGACCATGAAGTTCTGATACGTGACTTCCAGTCGCGGGCTGTAGCTCTGCAGCTCATCGTGAATCCATCGTTTGGCCGCGCCGATACCGTGCACGGGGTCGTCCTGTGCCGAAAGGACGTAACGGGTCCCGAAGCCTTCCAGCTTCTCGAGTGATGCTTTGATCCTTTGTTCAGAGACGGCATCGACGATCTGTTTCACCGTTGGGTTCAGTCGTGTGTCCGGCGCCTGAGAGAAAGCCCAATGTGAAAAAAAAATGAATGCGCAGAGCAGTCGCTTCATAGACTCGATTGTATTAGGGTGTAACGCCGAACGGCATACGCGCAAATTTTCACGCAAGATTTCTTTGACCGCTAAACCATCCGTGATAAAATTTGGTTTGAAGACCCCCGCCCCGGTTTTGCCCCGTTGATTCCACGCCTGTGTAGACGGAGATCTTAGAGAACTATTCCGGGCGGAGCTCTCACCAGAGCAGTCAGTTCAAATAGGAGGAGTGTACTTATAATGTTGTCGAAGAAGTTGTTGATCGGGTTCGCCGCGCTGGGGATAGGTATTGCCAGCGCCGCTTCGGATTACAAAGTCGAGTTTCCGCAAGCCACCCACGTGGGCGCAACCGAGCTGAAAGCTGGAACTTATAAAGTTGAGATGCAAGGCGACAAGGCGGTATTCAAGTCGGGTAAAGAGGTCGTGGCGCAGTCGGCGGCGACCGTTGAAAACGCCAAGCAGAAGTATTCCTTAACGTCGGTGTCCACCAGCGCCTCGAAACTCGAGTCGATCTCCATTGGCGGTACGACCATGAAGATCGTATTGGCGCAGTAGCATCTACGTATTGTCAGCAGGGGGGCCGTGGAGGCGGTCCCACCTTGCTGGATTTCCAACTTGTTGATAGGG
>Ga0265314_10002943_pt1 | contig 16876 bp, 14 predicted proteins | sample 4126metaG_FD_203106 | JGI IMG/M metagenome (GOLD analysis project Ga0265314, IMG submission 203106) | Rhizosphere microbial communities from Carex aquatilis grown in University of Washington, Seatle, WA, United States - 4-1-26 metaG | ecosystem: Host-associated > Plants > Roots > Rhizosphere >... | reverse complement strand
ACTCGCCGTACTCGCCGGCATGTGGCTCGTATCGTTTCATCGCGTCGGTTTGCCACTGATCGCCGCAGCGATGGCGGCTCTTCTCCTGGCCCTTCATCCAGCCCTGCTGCGTGCAGCAATCGCCGGTCCGGCCGAGATGATTCTCGCGGCTTTCCTGTTTCTGCTCGGCTCCGCCTTCTTTGATCTGCGCGCGCGTAGCGCCGCGCCCGAAGTCATGGCGGTCGCTCTCGCGCTGCTCGGTCTCGCGTTTTCGCATCCGATCGGCGCCGCGCTCGCCTGCGCGGCAATCCCGCTCCTCATATTCGTCGTGCGACCGGAAATGCTTGCGAGCTCGGCAATCAACCTGGTGATTGCGCTTATCTTCCCGACCGTTTTCTGCGTCGGCGCGTTTGCCTATATGTCGTGGGTGTTTCCGGGAAGCGGCTGGAGCTTTCTCGTGGCACCCGCCGAAGGTCTTGCCGCCTGGGGCGTTGGCTTTGCGCAACTCTTCGGCCGCGGACTCACGGGTTCGCCCGCAATTGACGCCGGCATCGCGATCTTGATCGCGCTGTTGCTCGCGGCTCCGATCGTTCCAATCGCAATCGCCTGGGTCTATCGGCGCCGTCCACTGGTCGCGCCTCCTTTAGTGATCGTCGCGATGACTGTTGCGGCAGCCTGGATCACCGTTACGACCGCTCTGTTCGGCAACCCCGCGGCGCTCGCGGTCATGCCACCGATCCTCGCGGCCATTGTCATCATCCGCATACCGGTCGTGCGCGCGCGGCTGGCCCTTGTCTTGCCGCTGCTCGTTCTCGGGTGGTTTGGCGGGGTCGTCGGGTTAGCGATCACCGATCCACGCGGCGCCACGAACGTCGCCATTGCGCTTGAGGGACACGGCATCGACCAGGAACGGCTCGCCGCGATCGCGCTCGGGAACGCGACGGTCGGACGGGACGGCATATTGGTCGACACGTTCAACTCTCCCGCAATCGTGCTTGGGCGCGGGCAAGCCCGCGGGCTGCTCTCGCCATCCGACGAGGCATTCACACTCGGTGTGCTGTTCTCCCGTATCGACGCGCCCTACGTAGCCGTTCCGGATCCGCAGGTCGGTCTCGGCGTGCAGGACCGGCTGAACAAGGCATTTCCGCTGCTCTACCGACGCGGGGCGCCGGGCTACCACCTCATCTACGAGAAGTCGAACTGGCGAATGTTCGCACGTAACTGACGTGGGGCGTGCGGGAAACCGACGCCCGCGTTCGCACGATTTGGATCATGGAGTGTCCACATGCATATTCTGATCGTAGACGATTCCGAAGACGGACGTGACATCGCTGAAGCGATGCTCCTTGACGCCGGCTACGAGAATATCATTACGGCCGGCTCGGGCGCGGATGCATACCGTCTCCTGGGGATTGGCGAGATGGCTGCCCACGAGCCCGTGGCGGTCGATCTCGTGCTGCTCGACATCGTCATGCCGAAGATCGATGGCATCGAAGCTTGCGCGTCGATCCGCAACGATCCGCGCCATTGCGACGTCCCCATCATCATGGTGACGGCGCTTAGCGACATGGACAGCTTGGCCAATGCGTTCGTGGCCGGGGCTACAGACTACATCACGAAACCGCTGAATCGTGTCGAGCTCCTGGCGCGCGTTCGCTCCGCGCTCAAGCTCAAATCGGAACTCGACCGGCGCCAAGCGCGCGAGCGTGAGTTGACGCAATTCATGACGAAATGGGGCGATCGTCGCGCCTCGCATTGGATCGACCAGACCACGGGCCTGTTTCTCGGAGAAGTCGCTGAAGCCTATCTGACCTCCGCCGCAAATCTATCATTCGACGGCGACACTTCGGTTATTGCCCTCGCGATTGATCGTCTCGATTCCTATCGGTCCACACTCGGCGATGTCATGACAGCAGGCATTGTGGCGAAGGTCGCGCGCGCGGTGCGGGCAACCGTGGCGACCGTTGGCGTTGTTGCGGCGGCTTATCGCGACGGAACGATTGTTCTGGTCGTTCCGGAGCTGCAGGCCAAGCCGGCGCTGGATCTGGCGGAAACATTGCGCGCTGCAATCGCCAGGCTGGCCATCTCCAATCCCGAATCGATTGGCGCTGACAACGTTACCGCCAGCGTCGCTGTGGTGACTGGGCGGGTCAAGCGCTGGATCGATCGTGTGCATCTTTTGACCCGGGCGATGGCGGCTGTCCCCCGAGCCGCAGCAGCCGGCGGCAACCGCGTTGTGCCTGAATATGACTAGCGGGCTTTTCGATATGTCGCGTAGTCGCGTAACGAGTGGAGCCGTGCGTTATGAGCAAGCGTATGCGCCTAGGGCGCGTTCTTGCGGTTGGCCTGATGGTGTCCCCGACCACGGCGTTCGCCGGTGCGTGGACTCTCGACGCGGGACAGGGCGTGGCGATCGTGGGCGTCGCGACGAGCCAATCTAATAATGCCTTCAATGGAAGCGGCATACAGCGACCGATCCCGCGCTATAGCAAAGACGAGTTGCAGGTCCTGATTGAATACGGCGCTACCGATTGGTTCACCGTTCTGCTCGCGCCGTCGCTTCAGCATGTCATCATCGGCGGGCCGTTCGATGCGCAGCGGGCCGGCTTGGGTTACACCGACCTCGGCGCAAGGATGCGCATATGGAATAGCGAATCATGGGTTCTGTCAGCGCAGACGACCTTGCGTGTGCCCGGCACTTTCGACAAGTCCAACGTGGCTGCGATCGGTTACACCGATCCCGAGATCGATGTTCGCGGCCTGCTGGGCCACAGTTTCGCAGTCGGCGCATGGCCGGCTTTCGTCGACGTCCAAGTAGCGCAGCGGTACCGCTTTGACGGGCCGCCGGACGAATTTCGCCTCGATGCCACATTCGGTCTGCGGCCCTACGCTCGTTGGCTCTTTCTCATGCAGTCGTTCAACGTGATCTCGGAAGGCGCAGGGACTTGGGGTTATCCGAGCTACGCCTACTACAAGCTGCAGCTCAGTGCGGTCTATGCATTGACCCCGGCGATGTCGTTACAGTTCGGCGGCTTTACGACCTACTGGGGACGCAATGCGCTCCAGGAAAACGGCCTGATCTTCGGCGCCTGGTATAAATTCTGAATCACGGTCGTCGGCAACCTGGGGTCCAGGCGCACGACAGAACAGCTTCCGCGGGCTTTCCCTGCACGGTGAAATCGGTGTCTTTGACGCCGCCTGCTGCAGCGTCCGTGAACCAGCGCCAGATGAGGATCCCGTGGATTGTCGGCCGGTCGAGAACGGCAAGCCAGTCGGCAATGACGTCGGCTTGCAGCGAAGGATCGGCAGACGCTATACGCTCTTCTGCGCTCTCCCATGGTTTGGCGGCCGCTCCCGTCGCGGAACGTAACCCGATTTCTCCCACCACGATTGGCTTGCCGGTCCGTTTCGCCAGCGCATCGAGGCGATCGGCGACCGCCCCCATCACGACCAGTCGTCCGATACGATCTTGATCGGCTCCCAGCGGGGGATAAAGCGATACGCCGATCGCATCGAGCAGAGGCCAGAACGGAACGGTTTCGGCCTCGTCTACATTGTGGGCCACGTAGAACAGGGTGCGCGGAAAGGCGGTCCGCGCTGCGGCGATCACATCGCTCCATTCCGGTCGTTGGGTCGTCTTGGCGAGCTCGGTGCCGATCACGAGACCGTCGGCTCCTTCTTCGGCGGCGATGCGGGCGATGCGTTCGAGCTCGCCGCGATATCGCGAAAACCAGGTATGCCAGGAACGTTCGGAATCCGGTTCGACCGCACCGGCCCAGCTTTGCGGCACCCAGACATGAGGCTTTACGACCACGAGGAAACCCAGCTTTCGCGCCTGCCGGATTGCCTGGCGCAGCGCCTCGTCGGGCATATCGTTGCCGTCGCGGATGTCCGGACTCGACGGGCTTGCTTGCCAAAGAAATGGAATAATGGCGACCGTCGTCGCGCCGAGACGCTTGGCGCCAATCAACGCTTGCTCGGCCGATGCGCTGCCGAAAGGCTGATCCGGGGTGGCAATGACGTTAAAGCCGTCGAAGCGCTGACTGCGCGCGACGCCGTCTTCGGCAGTCAGTACGATCAACGCCAGCAGCAACAACAACCACGACCGAAATCGGGGTCCATTCGCCGCCTTACGCATCGACGAGGGAATGCATACGGTTGGCACGAATCGTTTCAATGCAGATGAGCAGGCGGTCCAGAGCGTGCGTCGTGTCTTCAAGCGAGCCCGAACCATTGAGCACGATCGCATCCTCCAATGTGGACGCCGCGTCGCTGATCTCGGAAAAGCCGAAGATGCCGCCGGTGCCGGCCAGACCGTGTGCGATGTCTCGGATTCTCGGCAGAACGACCGCCGCCGCCTTGCCGTCTTTGAGGGCGGATCGATGTCCAATCAAAGCGGCAGTGTCGTCATCGACGCGCTTGAGAAAGGTGGTTTGCAACGTGCCAAATCGCCCACTTGCCTGTGGCAAGTAAGCGCTCACCGAGGCCGCCAGTGTCATCGGATCGAACGGTTTGGGTATCACGCCGGCGGCACCGAGCGAGCGAAAAAGCTCGATCTCGCGGGCCTGGGCGCGGGCCGTCATGAACACGACGGGAATCCTGGCCGTGTTTGCATTTTTCCGGAGGCGGGCGAGGGTGGCCGGTCCGTCCATCCCGGGCATCATGACATCCAGAAGAACGAGGTCGGGCGGCCATTCCGCGGCAACTGCGATGGCTTCGGGGCCCGAGGCGCAGCCGCGCGTCTCGAATCGCGGATCGAGACCGAGCGAGATATCGACGACTTCGCGAATGTCAGGCTCGTCGTCGACATGAAGAACGCGAAGTGCCGTCATGCGACCTCCTTGAATCTGTGCGCTCGCGCATCTGCAACCCGGGCGCGGATCGCTTCCGCGAGGCCATCGAGCGACGCCTGCGACTTGCTCAACGCGACCTGAACCTGCGCGTCGCAGGCCGAGCCCGCGCCGCGAACGGAGAAGACGATGACCGGGATGACGTTGCCCAGGCTATCCCGGAGGTTCGGCAGAAGGTCTAGACCGGATTCAGAGCCGACCGAAATATCGAGCACCGCAAGGTCGATGTGATCGGCGGCGAGCACGCGGCGTGCCTCCGCGATGCTATCCACCGAAATCACATCGGCCGTGGCGCCGAGGGCCTGGGCGACGATGGCTAGAACGTCGTGATCGTCGTCGACGTGCAGAATGCGCGGACGTTTGTTCGATGCCAAGGCGATCGAGTCCTTGAGGACCAGGACAAGGCGATCGAAGTCGACCGGTTTGCTGAGCCAGCCCAACACGTTAAGCCTGGATGACCGTGCGTCGTCGCGCCCGCGGGTAGGTTCGCCGGAAACCACGATGATCGGCGTGTCGTGATATTGCGGCTGCGCCCGCAGGCGCAGAATGAGGTCGATGCCGTTGCCGTCGGGAAGCTGCAGGTCGACCAGGAATGCCGCGTAGCCTGCCGCGTCGGCGCGCGCGAGCGCGGCCGTCAACGTAAAGGCGATGTCCGCAGCGAATCCCGCATGCCGCAGCCAGTCCCGTATCGCGATGGCGGTGTCATGATCGTCCTCACATAGCAGGATGCGTGGGGCGCCCGCCGCGGATTTGAGATCGAGCTCCCAACCGGCCGCACCGTTTCGGGCGGGCAACTCGACCTGAAAGATCGTGCCGCCGCCAGGCGCGTCGCGGAAACTCACTTCGCCGCTCAGCCGCTCGATGATTTCTTTGACGATGCTGAGCCCGAGACCGGTTCCTCCCTTTTGCCGGGAGTCTGTGGCGTCGGCTTGCGCAAATTTTTCGAAAATATGCGGCTTGAAGCTGGCCGGAATACCAGGTCCGTGGTCGCGCACCGATATGCGGACAACCTCGTCACTGTTCTCCACCGCCACCACCACTTCTTCGCCCGCCGGAGAGAATTTGATCGCATTCGACAGGAGGTTGGTGAGGACCTGGGCAAGCCGATCGGGGTCGGCGTTCACTTTGCCATCCGGCGATGCGTCGGCAAGGCGCACATGCACGCCGTAGCTATCGGCGAATCCGCGGTTACCCTCGATTGCCTGCTCGACCAGGGGAAGGACGTCGATCCAACTTATATTGAACACGACGCGTCCGGATTCGAATTTTTCAATGTCGAGAATATCGTTGATGAGACGAACCAGTCGCTGACTGTTCTTGTGCGCGATCGCCAGCAGCCGCGCGGCCGATTCGGGCAGCTTACCCGCCCAGTGCCCCGCGAGCAGGCCGAGCGATCCGGCAATGGATGTCAGCGGCGTGCGAAGTTCATGGCTGACGGTTGAAACGAAATCGTCCTTCATTCGCTCCATGTGCTTGCGCACGCTGATCTCGCGAATCGCCGCCGTCACCAGAACCCCGTCTTCGCTTTCCAGCGGACTCAGCATGATCTCGATTGGGAACTCGCTGCCATCCTTGCGTCGTGCAGTCAGCTCAACGCCGGTACCGATTTGCTGTGCGAGAGCATCCGCATCGGACCGAAGACCGTCCGCGACGAGTCTCTCCGCGAAGCCCGTCGGAATGATGTTCTTCATCTTCTGCCCGATGAGCTCATCGCGGCGGTATCCGAATCGCTTTTCCGCCTGGGCGTTCAGCAGAACGATCTCTCCGCCCTCGTTCACCACCACCATTGCGTCCGGCGCCGCCTCCAGCAGCCCGCGATACCGGCTTTCCGATAGCGCCAGGTGCTTTTCCGCGGCCTTGCGCTCGCTCACATCGACGATAACGCTCAGGACCAGGAGGCCATCGACGGTGCTGATTGGAGCAAGGCTGACTTCGATGGCAAATTCGCTTCCGTCTTTGCGCAATCCGAAAAGATCGGGACCTCCTTCGCCGCGGAGAATCTTCGGCCGGCGATTGAACGCTTCGCGTTGGGATGCTTGCTGATCGCGCAGGCGCGTGGGCACGAGCATCTCCGGCGGCTGGCCGATCAGTTCTTCACGCAGATAACCGAATTGCCGCTCGATCTCGGCGTTGACCATCACCATCTTGTCGGAACCGTCGACTATCACCATGCCGATCGGACATGCTTTGACCACGAGGCGGAACGTCTCTTCTGCAAGGCTTGGATCGCCAGCACGAGTCGAGGCGGGGCGGGCCAAATCAGCCGTCAACGGGTTTCACTCAGTGCTATGCGGACGAGGTCGGCTGTGTTTCTGGCACCCAGCTTTTCCATGATATGCGCGCGGTGCACCTCGAAGGTCCGTGTGCTGATTCCCATTCGGCGACCGCCTTCCCTGTTGGAGGCGCCCCCGGTAATCAGGGAGAGCACCTCGTGTTCGCGCGGTGTTAGGTGGCGTTGAACGGTATGGGGCGGGGCCGGTAACGGGTGATCGTTGCCTTTCGGCTTGCTGCCCTGCATCCAAGACTCGATTGCCTCGCGGCCGCGCGCGACCGCGGCTTCGGCATCTGTCGGCGCTTCGAAGGTGTAGCCCAACCGTTCCATAATATCGCAGAGACGCTCCGTCTCGAGAATTGCCATTTCAACCATGTCGAGCATCGAATGTGGAATGGTATCGGCGCCGGCGGAACGCTCGCTCCGCGCCTTGATTTCGTGCAGGTAGAGCAGCAACGCAGTCAGAGGCTCGTTGATTTGGTGCGCCACCGCGGCGCCGACTTCGTCGACCGCCCAGATTCGCGCTCGAGACACGAGGTCGGATTCGATTTGATTGAACGATTTGGCGGCAAGGCTGTGCGCCATACGTTGTTGGCTATCGGTACGGAAATTCGTCAGCGTCATCGCATTTTACCTTGCTGGTCATTGCGGGATTCCGCAGAGCGGTCAATTGAAAGCGCCGGGTCGAGACACGAGTTGATGGCCGCCATCAATTGCTGAGGCGCAAACGGTTTGCGCAGGCAAACGGTCGCGCCGAGCTTGGCTGCCATGCCCAGGAAATCCGGCGTCGAAGCAACGGACTTGCGAAACTTGAAGCCGGACATGGCGATGATAGGGACCGTCGCCTTTCGTTCGCGAATGTCTTTTATGGTCTCGAGACCATCCGGTCCCGGCATGAAGATGTCGATCATCACCACGTCGAACTTGGATGCTTCGAGGGCCTGAATGCCGGCATGGGCATCTGCCACGATCACCGTGTCGTATTCTTGATGCGCCAGGATCATCTGAATCGCCGCGCCGACGGAACGATCGTCGTCGATGACAAGAACGCGTACTTTGGCAAGCCGTTCGTGCCGGGGAAGCTCCGTTCCACCGGGACGGCGTGGGTCTTCGTCCTTCAATCCCTCAGGCGTTGGAATATCGGCACCTGTCTGCGATTAGAATCATAATTACATGCTATTATACGTAGTATAACCCTCCATCGGCGAATACTCTGTTCAAAATTGAACATTCAAGAATATTATTTGAAATGGTATAAATACGTAAGTATTCGGCGGAACTTTATGAGTACTACGGCGTATTTACTTGGAGGGTATTTGTTACTACGAAAACGCAGATTCACTCAATTGCCGATGTATTTGTACGACCTGGATGCCACGCGATGCGACTATCGATCGCTGTCGAACTGACTGATCAATACTGCACAGAATCTTTGGGCGTGACCCTGAACAATCGGCCCGACGCCGCCCCCCTGCCGATACCCGCCCTTCCGCAAGCAACGTTCGCTGCGCAGCTGTTGGAGCCTTATCTGAGGCTCCCGTGGACCCGCGCGCAAAGACGCTGCGCGCAAGAGAGGGTGAGCGGCAGGTACGCTGCTACGTCATCTCCGTCGTTGCCGGAAGGGCGGACGTTGGACCGATCATCATGATGAAATCAATTGTGCGGGCAGGCATCTGAGTATTGTCGCTATCGTAACTCTGTCGGCACAATTTCCGACCAAAACATGCACTTTGCCCCCGTCACTGGCGTTGTCCCGAGCCGCTGGCCAAAAGAATATTCGGTGCTTTCATGTTCGTTACGACATGGCGGCGACGAAGCGTTGTAAATTCGAGGGGTTGAAGCATGTATTTCATTCATCAAACGCCGGTTGTTCGCGCGCTGATGCGTTATTCCAGTTATCTTGCGCACAGCACCAAGGTCAGCATCGCTTCGCTTCGTCCCGCAACCATGGACGCCATTATCCTTTCTGCTTTAGGAGTGATAATATTCGTTATCGAATACTTCAGCGACCATGCAGAGCCGCTGCTTCAGTTCGCTCTGGATCACAAGGAATGGGAAGTCGATAATTTTGTCTCCGTTATTTTTGTCATGAGTATCGGATTTGCCATCTTCAGTTATCGTCGCGTGAGAGAATTAGCGGTCGAAATGAAAGCGCGCCGACACGCCGAAATCGCGGCGACGACGCTCGCGCGACATGACCCTTTGACCGGGCTTCCCAACCGCCGCTTCTTCGTCGAAGCGCTTCGCGATGTTCTCTTGACGACAACCAATGAGGCGCGGTCAGCAGTGCTTATGCTTGACCTCGATGGCTTCAAGGCCGTCAACGACGCCTACGGTCACGCGATAGGAGACCGGGTTCTCATCGAGTTTGCCCAGCGACTGTCCGCTATCATGCGCTCGGGTGCGGTGTGTACCCGCATTGGAGGCGATGAATTCGCTGTCGTGGTCCCGGACATCAAATCACTCGATAGTCCAACAGCGCTGGCGCGCCGCATCGTCGCGGTCGTCGCCGAGCCCTTTTTTATCGACGAAATATCGACATCGGTCGGAGTCGGAATAGGAATAGCGATAGCGCCGCCGGACGGCATGGACCCCGAGATTCTTGTCCAGCGTGCCGACCGGGCGCTGTATCGCGCCAAGGCGGAGGGCCGTTCCAGTATTCGTTTTTTCGAATCCGATATGGATGCGCACGTGGAACGTCGTGTGGCAATCGAGAAAGAGCTGCGAGCGGCCGTCGCTGCCAAAATCATCATCCCTTACTATCAGCCGGTGGTGGCGTTCGAAGGCAGGCGAGTGATCGGTTTCGAGGCGTTGGCGCGCTGGAATAACGACAAATTCGGGTGGATCGCGCCGGATTTGTTTATTGCCGTTGCCGAAGAAATCGGAGTTATCAACGAACTCGGCGATCAATTGTTGCGCCGAGCATGCCTCGACGCGCGCGGATGGCCGCCGGAATTAACGCTGGCTTTCAACATTTCAGGAATTCAGTTGCGCGATCCCACCATCGGCTTGCGCGTTCTTACGATCTTGGCGGAGACCGGTTTCAGCCCGCGACGGCTTGAGCTTGAAATCACCGAAACAGCCCTTGTCGATAATATGGCGGTCGCGCAGGATGTGACTAGTCAGCTGCGTCAGGCCGGTGTGCGCATTGCGCTTGACGATTTCGGCACCGGCTACGCTACGCTGAGCCAGCTCCTTTCTCTCAAGCTGGACCGAATCAAGATCGATCGCAGCTTTGTCGACCGTCTTGGCAAAGACAAGAAAAGCACGACCATCGTCCGCGCGGTGCTTGGACTGGCCCATGGATTTGAGCTGGAGACGACCGCCGAGGGCATCGAGAACGACGAGCAGCTCGCATCGCTGAGAGCCAACGGTTGCATGGAGGGACAAGGCTATCTGTTCAGCAAGGCAGTGCCGGCCAACGAAGTGCGAGGCCTTCTTGAGAATCAATATTGCAGTACGAGGATCGTCGCTTAGCCCGTGCCGTAAGTTGGCTGCTTCGGTCGCCTTCGCCGATTAGACGGCGCACATGTGAGGGGCCTTCAACGACGGGGGCTCTTATGCGGCGATGAGCGGTTGAAGCGCATGATCCGAGTAGAAATCGCGCCGAACGCATTTTGGACACGTCACAGAAAATTCCGCGGGAAGTTTGTTGGTCGTATCCACTAAAATGGCGGTGCCGCATCGAGCGCAAATGACGCAACTTGGCTGTAGAGCGGCAGTTTTTCGCTTGAAACTTGAAGCCCAGGACATTGCATCATTCCTTCCATGCCGACGAAGAGACCCCGGCTTCGATGCCGGAGCCTCTCCCCTTACAGGCCGAGGTCAGACAATTTTCTCGGCTGTGTAGAATAGCTCACGGCTGACATGGCCATGAATTCTATGGTTGCCAGCGGTTGCAATTTTCAGAAACCGGTATCCGTAAGGATAGTATTACCGTCGACCGAGCGGGCCGTCGCATATTTGACGGAGTTTGATTCCATCTGTGTCGAAGCGACGCAGGGCAGTGAGCGCAGTGCTAAACGATATTGGCACGTCGCGGTGGCGACACCGCGGATACTCTCATGCGTAAGTCCCGTAAGCACATGTTGATCTTGCCGAAGTTGGGCAGATGGTACTCAAGTAGCAGCCCCCGGCCGGTTCGCGGCTGCGTCTCTTTATGGCTATCCACCTAACTTATACGTGCTGTGCCGCACACAACAAGAAATTGTAACCATGATTTGATCGGCGTCGGGCCGGTTTTTGGATACATGTTGCAGCTGTCCAATTGGACAAAAAGGCTGGGCCGGGCATCGCAAATCAAACCAATAAGCCGCCTTCGGTTCCAATCGGCAATTTCGAATGAACACATCCTGCACGCTTTCAGCTGTTGGGAAGGGCAAATAGTGAATCACGAAGAAGAGAAGCCTCCGTTCGACCCGAAAGCGTTTCTCTCGAAAGTGAACGGGAACCGAACCATATCCGACTACAAGAAAGATCAGATTATCTATCGGCAGGACGAACCTGCGACTTCGGTTTTTTACGTTCAGACGGGCAAAGTCAAAGTTGCCGTGCTCTCCGAGCAAGGTAAGGAAGCCGTGATCGCCGTTCTGGGACCCGGCGACTTTTTCGGCGAAGGATGCTTGAGCGGCCAGGCTTTGCGAATGGCAACGGTGTCAGCCCTGAGCCAATGTTCGGTCACGCGAATATCGAAGGCAGAGATCGTCAACGTGATCCACGAAGAGCCGGCGTTTGCCGAATTGTTTATTTCGCACCTCTTGGCTCGCAATAGCCGGGTTGAGGAGGATCTGGTCGATCAGTTGTTCAACTCGAGCGAAAGGCGTCTGGCGCGGACGCTCCTGCTTCTTGCCAATTTTGGCAAGGAAGGTGAGCCAGAGCCGATCCTGGCGAAAATCAGCCAGGAGACGCTCGCGGAAATGATCGGTACGACGCGTTCGCGCGTCAATTTCTTCATGAATAAATTTCGAAAACTGGGCCTTATTGATTACAACGGTCGTATTGAGGTCCATAGATCCTTATTGAACTTGGTTTTGCATGAGAAGCCGGAAATTAAGACATGAGCGGAGCAGAACGTATTTTCTGACATCCGTGCCCACTCGACCAGGTTTCTGCTTTATCTCGACAAACAGACATCGGCCGCGAGACTAGAGCATGATCGCTTGGGCTGCTTGCGGTTCGTGTTTTTGAATGATCGCGGCGCCAAAAGTCGTCGTCGTTGATTTAGGTCATTGTCGATTGCAGGCGCGCGCCGCACTTTTGCAAAGTGCGGCAAGTGATTGTCCGCGGTTGGCGATAGTGGAAACAACGCGGACGTCGAAGATACTAAATGCAATGAGCCAACATTGATTCCAGTTCTCAGCAATGGAGGTAAATCCACATGTCAAAGATACTCGCGACAACTGCGGTTGCCGGTGCCCTGGCGCTGGCAGCGTTCTGTTTGCCGGCGACAGCCGCACCGACCTCGCACGACAATGGCGTGTCGAACGGCAGCGCTCAGATCGCGGCGACAGAGGATATCAGCGCACGCAGACGAGCCGTTCGTCGCTATCGCGCCGTTCGTGTTTATCCGGCGCCTGCCTACACTGGATACTATGGTCCGACTTATTACGAGCGGCCATATAGCCCGCCGCCCCCGCTGTTTTTCGGCCTCGGCGGTCGTTGGTAAACAGCAAAACAAAGGTCGCAGCGTTGCTGCGGCCTTTGTTATTTCATCGATGACAGCTCAGTCGAGACATGCCGCGAGACCGATATCTTAACGGTCTCAGGCTTCTTCTTGTTCGAACTTGGTAAGTAATTACCAGTATTTTTTCGTATTTCCGACGGTATCAAGTTGACGCAGCGCAATGACAATTGACGGTATCTCTTACAGATTTGCTTAATTCATTGCGTGAATTTCTGGACGTCAAGCGGGGATCGATGGGTGATGCTTCACAAAGCGCCACGCGCTGCGCCGCGGTATAAACCACTGACGGCCAAGTTGAAGTTGCAAAAACGGGCGCGTCGCCCGCTTTCCGTGCCTTCGCAAATCTCAATGTATGAGGCGGAGCTAGAAAAGCATAAGCGCACGGAAGCCAAGTTGCGGAAGTCGGTGATCCGGGAAAATGCTCTGTTACGTCAAAAGGACGAGTTGATCCGACAGAAAGATATCTTGAGCAAGGAGTCCGAGCACAGATTGTTAAACGGGCTGCAATTGATCACAAGCCTCCTCACAATACAAAGTCGCGCGGCTAAAAATGCCGAGGCGGCTACGCAGTTGATGACCGCAGCCAATCGTGTCGCCGCAATCGGGCGCGTCCATCGGCACTTGCATGCTTTGGATCACGTCGAAAGCGTCGAGTTCAAGCAGTACCTTGTGAACCTTTGTCGCGATCTCTCTGGCCTGGCGCCCGACGGAGTATCGGAGAGTGTGCTTTTTGTAGAAGGAATTGAACTTCGAATCCCCACTGCTAAGGGCATTCCGCTTGGCTTTATCTCCAGCGAGCTGATCACAAATGCAATCAAATACGCAAAGGGCCGGGTTACGGCCGGATTGCATTCCACCGAGAATGGCTACGCACTTTCAGTCGCGGACGACGGCCCAGGGTTACCGGAAGAATTCGATCCGGGTGCGGCTCGCGGACTTGGAATGAAACTTGTTTCCTCGCTAGTCAAACAGATCGACGGCCAGTTGCGCATTGCCCCAGGTAACAATGGCAAAGGCGCGCGATTTACTGTGCTGTTCTCTTAATTGCGGCGCGTTAAGCACGCGCCGAGCAACCGGCCGCGCCCTGTTTCTGGCATCTAACGCTCAGCGCGCGTTATGGACGCCCTAAGGGAACTATTTTTCCGCTAAACGAGAATATGATTCGGACTGTTTCAGTCCGCACGCCGGAAGAACCAGCTACCGCGTTTTTTTAAAAAATAGACATCGGGAATCGGAACTTTTGTTCCAACACCGCGTTTAGTTCCCGTCGTCAGCCGACACGCGGCGGCGCAATTTTGGAGGGGTACATTCATGGTTATGGAAACATTGGAAACCGTTGAATTTTCCAGCGACGTCGACGAAAGCCCGGCGGTATCATGGGCAGCGGTCGTGGCGGGTGCAGTTACTGCTGCCGCTCTGACTCTCGTCCTCCTCGCGTTTGGTGCTGGCATGGGCTTTTCGTCTGTATCGCCGTGGGGCAATTCGGGCGTATCGGCGAGCACGTTCCAAATTAGCACTGGTATCTATCTGATTGTCGTCGCCATGCTGGCCTCTACCATTGGCGGTTTCATCGCAGGGCGTTTGCGTACGAAATGGTTCGGCGTCCATACGCACGAAGTTTTCTTTCGCGACACCGCACATGGCTTTTTGGCATGGGGGTTAGCAACGGTCGTCAGCGCCGCGTTTTTAGCTGCGGCGGCCAGCACAATCGCTGGAGGTGCATCATCGGTATTTGCACCGACAGCCGGCGGTCCGATGGATTATTACGTGGATGTGCTGTTGCGACCCAATCCTACCGCAAGCCCAAATACCACCGATTTGCGAGCCATTCGTACCGAGATCGCTCGTATCCTCTCGAGCGGCCTTCGTAGTGGCGATGTTCCCGCGCCTGATCGCACATATGTGGCGCAAGTCGTGGCGGCTCGCACGGGACTTAACCAGGCGGATGCCGACAAGCGAGTTTCGGACGTCATCAACCAGGCAAAGACTGCTTTGGACAACGCCCGCAAGGCCGCCGCCAAATTATCTCTGTGGCTAACCGCCGCGCTGCTGGTCGGTGCCTTTGCCGCCAGCCTGGCGGCCACCGAAGGCGGGTATGTCCGGGATAATTGGAATCCGGATCTTACCGGCCGTTAAACGAGAACTGAACATAGGAGGAAGTCATGGGTCGTGGGATTTTGTTGTGGATGTTAGGCGTGCCGATTCCGATCATCATTCTGCTCGCTCTCTTCAATCATAATTAGCCGCAGCCACAGGGCAAATTCGCGTTGAACGCGCCTTCGGGAGGCGGCTGACGCATAGCGTTGGCTGAATGGCATTAAACGCCTCGTGAGAAATGGCTGGCGAAATAGGAGTCGTTATGAAGGGCTTCGTGCAAGACATCGAGGGCCTCGCTGTAAAGAATAACGAATTTCGCCAGGTGCTTTACACGGCAAAACACTGCCAGCTTGTCGTCATGGCGCTAAAGCCCAAGGAAGAGATCGGGGCGGAAGTCCACAAGCTCGACCAGTTCTTTCGCGTGGAGGAGGGGAGTGGGGAGGCGGTTCTCGATGGCGTTCGAACGGCGATCAAAGCGGGCTTCGCGGTCGTCGTCCCGGCCGGAGCCAATCATAACATCATCAATACCGGCAATGTTCCCCTGAAGCTTTATACACTCTATGCGCCGCCAAATCATCGAGACGGCGTCGTCCACCATACTCGCGCCGACGCGGAAGCTGACAACGAGCACTTCGACGGCAAAACAACGGAATAGACAAGCGACCGGGCACACCGGGCCGATCTCTGTTAATGAAGCTCGGGCTGCGGATGCGGAAGAGCGATAAGGCACAGCTCGGCATCGGCTTGCCCAGGAGAGGACGTCCGTCGTGCCAAGCGAACAGGATAAATCCAAGGAGCAGAAAGCCGCCGAATCCGAAGTCGATAGCTTCCGGAAAGATCTTGGCCCGTTCGTCGTCGCCGCTGAAACGACACGCATGGCAATGGTTTTCACGGATGCCAAAGAATCCAATCACCCACTCATTTTTGCCAATGACAGCTTTCTGACCCTGGCTGGTTACAGCCGGGAGGAAGTGCTGGGCCAGAGCTTCGACCTCCTGCTTGGGCGGCCCGCCGATCCGTCGGCTTTGGCGCAGGTGGAAGCCGCGTTTGCAGGCAGTTCCGACAGCGATTTTGAAATTTGTTTCCGCCGCAAGGATGGAACCACGTTCTGGGCCGCCGTCTTCATCAGCCCGGTTCGAGATAAAAGCAGTGATATTGTGCAGTATTTTGTCTCGTTCGTGGATGTCACCAAGCACGTCCAGGAGAAAGACCACCTGCGATTTCTGTTGGCCGAATTGAACCATCGCACACAGAATACGCTCGCAACTGTACAGGCGATTGCGGTGCAGACATTGCGCGGTGCGGCGGACAAGGAAGTGGTTGACGCCTTTGAGGGACGAATTCTGGCGCTGTCAAAGGCTCATAGCCTGTTGGGAAGCAAGCATTGGGAGGCCGTGGGCCTGCACGAAATAATTGATCGGATATTGCAGCCTTTTGGCCTCAACGACCGCCGGGTTGCCCATTTTTCAATTAAAGGCGACGACGTTCGGCTGCAGCCCAAAGCGGCGCTGACCCTCGCCATGGTATTCCACGAGCTGGCGACAAACGCAGCAAAGCACGGCGCGCTTTCGAACGACGCCGCCGGAAAGATCGACATTACTTGGCAGGTAGAGCCGACCCCGCAAGGTGACCGGATGCGGCTGCGATGGCAGGAAAGCGGCGGGCCGCCGGTGAAGCCGTCTGGCCGCAAGGGCTTCGGGTCACGCTTGATCGAGGGTGGGCTGGCGCAGGACCTTGATGGTGAAGTCCACCTTGATTACGACCCCGCCGGTTTGGTTTGCCAGATCACCATGCCTGTTCCGCGGCCGGCGGGTGGGTGAGCCATGAATAGCCCCTTCTCCGGCCGCAGCGTCCTCGTCGTCGAAGACGAGATGATAGTGGCGTGGCTGCTCGAAGACATGCTCGCCGAATTAGGCTGCGCGGTCGTTGGCCCCGCCGGCAGCGTCAAGCAAGCTTTGGCGATGATTGCCGCCGAGGCCATCGACGTGGCAGTGC
>Ga0265314_10002942_pt1 | contig 16877 bp, 12 predicted proteins | sample 4126metaG_FD_203106 | JGI IMG/M metagenome (GOLD analysis project Ga0265314, IMG submission 203106) | Rhizosphere microbial communities from Carex aquatilis grown in University of Washington, Seatle, WA, United States - 4-1-26 metaG | ecosystem: Host-associated > Plants > Roots > Rhizosphere >... | reverse complement strand
CACCACGAAGAAGATCGGCAGCAGATAGATGAACCACAGCGTGCCGAACGGTTCGATGAAGGATTCCAGATAGAGATAGCCGACATGGCTCCAGCTGGTCTCGGCGGCAAAGCCGGGTGCCTTGAAGCCGAACTGGATGGTTACCCACAGCACGTAGAAATAGGCGAAGTGGACCACCTTGCGGTCGAGATAAATGCGCCAGTCGCGGTCGATCACGACCGAGACGAACAGGCCCGAGATCAGGAAGAAGTCCGGCATCCGGAACGGTTTGGCGAACATCACGACCAGGTGCATGAAGCCGGTCTGGCCCGCGGCCAGTTCGACACCCAGCACCGAATGCATCATGACCACCATCACGATGCAGATGCCCTTGGCGTAGTCCACCCAGTCGACGCGGTCGCCCGCCGGGCCGGCGGAACGTGCTGTCACGACGGATGTGCCGTTTGCTGCCATCGGTGTCTCTTTTCGGCGCGATCGGGCCCTATCATCGGCCAGATCGGTTTCATTCTCCTTTATTCATACAAACGTCATGCCGCTTTTCTGGAACCAGGCCGTTCCTGATTCGCCCAAAATGATCTAAGACCGCCCCGAAATCGGGACCGTCATTAACCATTACAGGCAGGTTTTCTTATGCGGATTGCCATGATTGGCACGGGCTATGTGGGGCTGGTTTCCGGCGCCTGTTTTTCGGATTTCGGCCACCACGTCACCTGCGTCGACAAGGACGCCGGCAAGATTGACGCGCTCCGGCACGGCGAGATCCCCATTTTCGAGCCCGGCCTCGACGCGCTGGTGGCCTCCAACGTCAAGGCCGGCCGGCTCGATTTCACCACCGAGCTGGCGGCCCCGGTGGCGGCAGCCGACGCGGTGTTCATTGCGGTCGGCACCCCGTCGCGGCGCGGCGACGGCCATGCCGATCTGTCCTACGTTTATGCGGCCGCGCGCGAGATCGCCGCGGCGCTGTCCGGCTTCACGGTGGTGATCACCAAATCGACCGTGCCGGTCGGCACCGGCGACGAGGTCGAGCGGCTGATCCGCGAGGCCAACCCGTCGGCCGATGTCGAGATCGCCTCCAATCCGGAATTCCTGCGTGAAGGCGCCGCGATCCGCGATTTCAAGTTCCCCGACCGCATCGTGGCCGGCACTTCGGACGAGCGCGCGCGCAAGGTGATCAGCGACATTTACCGGCCGTTGTCGCTCAACCAGGCGCCGTTGATGTTCACCGCGCGGCGCACCGCGGAACTGATCAAATACGCCGCCAACGCCTTCCTTGCCACCAAGATCACCTTCATCAACGAGATGGCGGACCTTGCGGAAAAGGTCGGCGCCGATGTCCAGGATGTCGCGCGCGGCATCGGGCTCGACAACCGCATCGGCTCGAAATTCCTGCATGCCGGGCCGGGTTTCGGCGGCTCCTGCTTCCCGAAAGACACCCGCGCGCTGGTCAAGATCGCGCTCGACCACGACGTGCCGCTGCGGATCGTCGAGGCGGTGCTCGCGGTCAACGACAACCGCAAGCGCGCGATGGCGCGCAAGGTTTCCGGCGCCGTCGGCGGCGGCCTGCGCGGCAAGACCGTTGCCGTGCTCGGCCTCACCTTCAAGCCCGATACCGACGACATGCGCGAGGCGCCGTCGATCCCGCTGGTGACCGGCCTGCTCGACATGGGCGCCAAAGTGCGCGCGCACGATCCGGTGGGCATGGAACAGGCGAAACGCGAATTGCCCGATATCGAATATTGCGACGATCCCTACGCCTGCGCCAGCGGCGCCGACGCGCTGGTGATCGTGACCGAATGGGTCCAGTTCCGCGCGCTCGATCTCGAACGCATCAAGCGCGAAATGGCGCAGCCCGTCATCATCGACCTGCGCAATGTCTACCGTCCCGAGGACATGGCCGCGCTCGGCTTTGTCTATGAAAGCATCGGCCGCGCGCCGGTCCGGGGTTGATGCTATCTTACCTCGCCCCGCGCTTTGCGGGGAGAGGTCGGATTTCTCGCAATGCGAGAAATCCGGGTGAGGGGCAAGGCACCGAATTGATCACGATCGCAGCATTCCCGGGAAGTGCCCCTCGCCCCGACCCTCTCCCCGCAAGAGCGGGGCGAGGGAGCAGTAGGTTCAACGGATAAATTGTTGCCCCGCAGTTTTGACACCCCCCTCCCGATCGACGCGGTGCTCGATGAACTCGCGCACACCCTCGCTGGCGGCAATGCAGCGGTGCTGGTGGCCCCGCCCGGCGCCGGCAAGACCACGCGGGTGCCGCTGGCGCTGCTCGATGCCCCCTGGTTGCAGAACAAAAAGATCATCATGCTGGAGCCGCGCCGGATCGCGGCCCGTGCCAGCGCCGAGCGGATGGCGAAAACTCTTGGCGAAGCGGTCGGCCAGACCGTCGGCTATCGCGTCCGGTTCGGCTCGAAAATATCGCGCGCGACCCGGATCGAGGTCGTCACCGAGGGTATTTTCTCGCGACAGATCCTCGACGATCCCGAATTGTCCGGCATCGCGGCCGTGCTGTTCGACGAGTTCCACGAACGTTCGCTCGATGCCGATCTCGGCCTCGCGCTGGCGCGCGACGCGCAGACCGGGCTGCGCGAGGATCTGCGCATCCTGGTGATGTCGGCCACGCTCGACGGCGCGCGGGTGGCGAAGCTGCTGGGCGATGCGCCTGTTATCGCCAGCGAAGGCCGCGCCTTTCCGGTCGAAACCCGTTATCTCGGCCGCAAGGCCGATGCGCCGCTGGAGCGGCAAATGGCGGACGCGGTCGCCATGGCGCTGCGCGCCGATCCCGGCTCGGTGCTGGCGTTCCTGCCGGGTGCCGCGGAAATTCGCCGCACCCAGAATTTTCTCGCCGAGCGGGTTCACGACGCTTCAATCGAAATCGTGCCGCTGTTCGGCGCGCTCGATGCCGGCGTGCAGGATCGCGCCATCGCCCCGGCCCCGAAGGGCCAGCGCAAGGTGGTGCTGGCCACTTCGATTGCGGAGACCTCGCTGACCATCGAGGGCGTTCGCATCGTGGTCGATTCCGGCGTCGCGCGGGTGCCGCGCTACGAGCCGGATATCGGGCTAACGCGGCTGGAAACCGTGCGTGCCTCGCGCGCCGCGGTCGATCAGCGCCGGGGACGAGCGGGACGTACCGAGCCCGGCGTCTGTTATCGGCTCTGGGACGAGCCGCAGACGGCGTCGCTTTCGGCCTATACCCAGCCGGAAATCCTCAGCGCCGATCTGTCGTCGCTGGTGCTCGACCTCGCGCAATGGGGCGTCAGCGATCCAGCTACCCTTGCTTTTCTGGATCCGCCGCCACTGCCCGCGCTGAAGGAGGCGCGCAGCCTGCTGCGCGAACTCGGCGCGCTCGACAGCGATGGCCGCATCACCGCGGAGGGCGACAGCTTGCGCGCGCTGGCGCTGCCGCCGCGGCTGGCCCGCATGATCGTGGATTCGCACCGGCTCGGCGCCGGCGAGGAGGCGGCCGACATCGCCGCCATCCTGACCGAACGCGGCCTTGGCGGCGACAGCGTCGATCTCGAGCACCGCCTCGATCAATTCCGCCGCGACCGCTCGCAGCGCGCCACGAGCGCGCGCCGCCTGGCGCAGCGATGGGCGGAGCAGGTGGCGCAGAGTGAGCGCGGGCACTGTTCCCCCTCCCCCCTCCTGTCCGACGAAGCCCGCCTTCGGGCGAAGGCGGATGCGGGGGAGGGTCGGGGTGGGGGGTCTCCAAGCACAGCTTCCATTGTGGCCACCCCCACCCCCGACCCCTCCCCGCAAGGGGGAGGGGAACAGAAACGCGCACGCGTCGAGCAAGGGGGAGGGGAAATAACTGCCGGCGTGATGCTTGCCTTCGCCTTCCCCGATCGCGTTGCGCGCAACCGGGGCAATGGCAGCTTTGTGCTCGCCAATGGGCGCGGCGCCGCGGTGGATCAGACTTCCTCGCTGGCGCGCGCGCCTTACATCGCGGTCGGCGAACTCACGGGCACCGCCGCGCAAGGAAAAATCCTGCTGGCGGCGCCGATCGCGCAGGCCGACATCGAACTGCGCTTTGCGAGCGAGATCGAAACATCAGACGAGATTTCGTTCGATCGGAACGCAATGGCGTTGCGGGCGCGGCGCAAGCGCACGCTGCATGCGATCACGCTGTCGGAAGCCCCTTTGGCGTTGACGCCGTCGGCGGAGACGACGCGGGTGCTGGCGGACGGCCTGATCGCCGCCGGCATCGATCGGTTGCCGTGGTCGAAGCCCGCAAAACAATGGCGCGACCGCGTGATGTTCCTGCGCAAGGCCGAGGGCGAGGCGTCTGCCTGGCCAGATCTGTCCGACGATGCACTCGCGGAGCAGCGTGAGACCTGGCTGATGCCGGCGCTGCACGACAAAACCTCGCTGAAGGATTTTTCAGCCGGCGATCTGTCGGACGCGTTGCTGACGTTGTTGCCGTGGGAGTTGCGCGCACGACTTGAGCGGGAAGCGCCGACGCATTTCGAGGCGCCGACCGGCACGCAACTTGCGATCGATTACGAGGCCGAGCAGGGACCAACCATCGCGGTTCGTCTGCAGGAATTGTTCGGGCTCAACACCCACCCCTCGATCGCCAAGGGCAGGATCGCGCTGGTGCTGGAACTGCTGTCGCCGGCGCATCGTCCGGTGCAGGTGACGCGCGACCTGCCGGGATTTTGGCGCGGCTCTTATGCCGCCGTGCGTTCCGACCTGCGCGGCCGTTATCCCCGGCATCCCTGGCCCGAGGATCCCGCCAGCGCAATGCCGACCCGCCGGGTCAAGCCGCGCGGGACGTAAGTCCACCGCTGTTACTCCCTCTCCCCGTTCTTCACGGGGAGAGGGTTGGGGTGAGGGGCTCTCCGACCTGAAAATACAGAAGATGACGCGAATGCAGTGCCTCGCGCCTCACCCGGAATGCTTCGCATTCCGACCTCTCCCCGCAGGTGCGGGGCGAGGTGAAAACCCGCATTAACACTTCCCTCATTCTATTCGCCGAAACAGCAGCCACCAGCGCTGCGATTAGGGCAGTCTTGGCGGCGGACGTGGTGATATCGCCTGTCCGGATCGAGTGTAGTGCAGTCATGCGTAACATCATGATCTTTGCCGCCGTGATGGCCGGCCTCGGCACCTTCATGGCGCAGATGGCGGACCGGATGACGCCCGCGTTGGCCAGCTCCGTTTCCCAGCATCAGGGCGCAACGCCCGTCGCGATGGCGGCGCCGGTTGCCGGCCGCACCCTCAACATCCCGCATGACGCCAGCGGCCACTTTTCAACCGATGGCCGGATCGAAGGCCAGCGCATCGGCTTCATGGTCGATACCGGCGCTTCCGTGGTTGCGCTGAACGAGAGTTCGGCGGCGCGGTTCGGGCTGCGCCCGTCGCGCGGCGACTACAACGCCACCGTCACCACCGCCAATGGCACCATCAAGGCGGCGCGGACCCGGATCGCGATGGTCGATGTCGGTGGCCTCGTGGTGCGCGACGTCGACGCCATGGTGCTGCCCGACGAGGCGCTGTCGGAAAACCTGCTCGGCCTGTCGTTCCTGTCCAGGCTGAAGCGTTTCGAGTACGCCAACGGCATGATGGTGCTGGAGCAATAAGACGCGTTGGTTGCCAATCCACCCGAGCAATATCGCTTGGCGGCTCCCTGATGAGTAGAAAGAACGCTAACTCTCAATATTCAAGGTTTGGCAGTTTTCGTAAAATGACTATTGCGGAGTTACGCGGCCTGCGGCCGCCTTCGGCGGCTTGGCCTTGACCGAGCTTGCTGCCCGGCCATTGTTAGCCACCATAGGATCGACGACGAATCTCGGCTCTGGTGGCCCATGCCTTATAATCTGGAGTTTGCCGAGAATAAGCCCGTGCATTGTCTCTATCTCCATCACTTTCCTTCTGACTATCCCAATGCATGTGCCTCTTGCGGCCGCACCGCTATGTCGCCGGCGCGCCGTCCGGTGCAGGCAGGGCGCTGCTTTCACATTTTGGGAATGAGAGGGTGATCGAGTCGATCTTCGTAACCAAGGCTTTGCATTCGCGCCAGACGTTCCCCGAGCAACATCAGACCTAAGGCGCTTTCTCAGAAGCATTGGTTCATCAGGTAACGAGCGGTTCCATTTCATCTTGAGATAGCTCATCCGCCAGGAGCCTGCCCCTTCGGTAACGTCGCCTATCTTGGATTGCCATTCGTCCTTCTCACCAGCTCTTCCACCTTGGCTTTGTTGGCGAGAGACTCCGCCGGAGTCGGATCGGCGTAGCCGCCGAAGGAAGGTCCGGTGTCAGGGCTCGGCTCCGGTCTTGGTGGCGCGATGGGGAGCGGAATCCAGACGCCATCGCGCAAAATGGACGCGCTGATCGTAAACCCAACGCGGCAAGAGCCACGCGAAAGATAGAGCGTGCTGTGGTCCGCATCGGAATCCACGCGCTCGATGAAGAATCGGTTGATCTCTCCCTCCAGGCCGGCTGGAAACAACAATGTCACACCGAGCTGATCGATCCGATAAGTCGCAATCGCATTGAAGCAGTCTTTCGCTCCCTCAAATCCTACGACGCTCTTGAAAGTTCCGCCTCTTCCCTGCAGCAAATTCCCGGCATGCTCCGTTGCGCGCATATGTCGGTCGAATGCTTCGAGGGCTGGCGACATAGCCGGGGGATCGTCATTTTTACGACTCGAGGGAGCATTCGGCCGTTCTAATGACAGCAACGGTATCCACTCGCCATCCTGTTTCTGTTGCTCGCTGATATCGACATCGATGCGGCAGGATTCCATCGCGAGACGCCGCCGGTAAGTGAAGTCATCGGGGGCGGGAACCGGCGATAGGTCCATGCCTTTAACGATCTTGCCGTCGCGGCGCGGCAACTCGGGGACGAGCCAAAGAAGGACCTCGATGTCCGTCACAAGGCCATTCGGCGTAATTCGAAACAATCCGGTTTGCTGAGGGCAGATTACGTCCGTCTTGGAAATCATAACACGGAAGGCTGCAAGCTGCGCCCCGTAAACGCTGCTCAAGTCATCCAGGTCCATATGCCCGCTTGATTTCTGGGCCAACGCCGCCGGCGACAGCGCCGCTATCAAAAGTGCTGCAATGAGGTGACGTGCACGCAGCATCAGCTTGTTCCATCTGTGGTTGAGGGTCATCACATGTAAGCGCACCAGCTATTCCAATGCAACTCCATCAAGGCCGGCTGATCGTGAACGTGCCGTCGCCCCGGATCGTTACCGTCAACGGCCGCGCCGGGCTGGCATCAACGAAAGCGTAGCGTGTACCGTCATATGCATAGAACGGACTGGTTGCCATTATTATCTCCCCGGTCTGATCAGAAGTCAGATACCGACGCGTTGGTCCTGTGGTCACGAATCCGTATGTTTCTCCCCCATCGGAGATGGCACCATTGTTTCCGGTTCGGTCCGCGCCGGCTAGCTCCATCTGATCTTTCATCTTTTGACGGTTGACAAGAGACTCCGCAGGTGTCGGATTGGCAAAGCCGCTGAAGGGAAGAGGTTCGGACGCTCCGACTTGATCCGAAGTCGGGTTCGGACCACCTCCCGCATTGCTCCCACCAGGACTGAGACCATTGCCGCCTACCGATCCGCTGGGACCGTCGCCTGCCGCCGGCGCACCGGCATCGGACTGACCGGCTCCTGTCGCAGGCTGTTGCGGCTGGGTTTGCGGCTTTGGCTGCGCTGGTTGAGTCTGTGTCTGCGCCTGTTGAGTCACGCCGCTGACGCTACCCGTCGGTGCGGGCTCGGACGTCTGGCCAGGTTGTTGCCGCCCCGCCAGCGCCTGCGCAATCAGGTTTTGGCGCACTTCCGGATAGACCGTCGCCAGCATCGCGTTGCGGTCGCCAAGCATCGGCCGCAAGGCCTGATATTGCGAGTGTGGATCTTGTCCCGGCGGCTGCGGAACGGAGGACGCTTGTCCGCCACCCGGCACAATTGGCGGGAGCGACAGCGCGGACCCCGGCGTTTGCGGAGCTGACGGCGGCTGATCGAAACCCGCATTCGGTTGCGGCTGGCTTGCCAGTTGCGTCCGTGCCTGCGGGATCTGGCCTTCCGCGGCGAACGGATCGTAGTCAACGGGAACGAGCGAGTGGTCATCGAAGTCCGGCTGATAGTCGACCGGCACCAAAGAGTAATCAGGCATGATCATCACCTACAGTTATTTGCGGACACCTTTGCGTGAGCCCGTGATGTGACCGCGCCCTCGCGAAGAGGGCTGGGTTGGCTTTAAGTGTTTGGAGGCAAGTGCTTGAAGGCAAGTGCTTGAAGGCAAGTGCTTGATGGCAAGTGCTTGATGGCAAGTGCTTGAAGGTGCGGCTAGCGCAATGGCGCGGAAGCGTCGATTGGTCAGGTTCGGCGCGCTCGGCAGTGTATGGCCTGACAGCGTATCGTCTGATTCAAAAAGCCCGCGGCGGATTTTCCGGCGCGAGCTTTGGTCTTGCGACGATGAAGATATGCCGGTGATTTGCCCGGCGTGTCAAAATGTTTTACGCGGAGATTGCAGAGCGCCGGGAGCGGCTGAAATAACAAGCGCACGGCAATGCCCCGCCCATGCCCGGCGCTATCGCTGCAGAAACCATGCTGGGTCAGAGCGATAGGCTGGCCTTTTACTTTGACGCGTTTTCTACCGCAGATAAGTCTAGGCAATCTGCGTAGACTGCCATGCGAACCGGTGCCAGTTCGCTTGAAACGCTCTGGTTCGCTGCCAATCCGCCGCAATTAATCCTCACAAACCGCCGATCCCGCCTTCCGCCCCGCCACGGCATTCGCTATGCCTTCAGGGCATCGCTTTCAGCGTTTTACGACGAGGCCATTCGCATGTTTCCAAAGCCGAAATCCGTGCTGGTTCCCAATACCTATGCCTATGAATCCGAGCCGATGGTGAAGGCGACCGGGTTTCGCGAATACGACGCCCGCTGGCTGTTCGGCAAGGAAATCAACCTGATGGGCATCCAGGCGCTGGGCATGGGGCTCGGCGCGCTGATTGGGGAACTCGGCGCCAAGCAGGAAGTCGTCACCGGGCACGATTTCCGCAGCTATTCGGCCTCGATCAAATATGCGCTGATTTCGGGGTTGCTGGCCTCCGGCTGCAAGGTCCACGACATCGGCCTGTGCATGACCCCGATGGCCTATTTCGCCCAGTTCGAGCTCGACGTGCCCTGCGTGGCGATGGTGACGGCGTCCCACAACGACAATGGCTGGACCGGCGTCAAGATGGGCGCCAACCGTCCGCTGACCTTCGGTCCCGACGAGATGAACCGGCTGAAGGAGATCGTGCTCAACGCGGATTTCAAGAACAAGGTCGGCGGATCATACGAATTTCACGAGAATTTCCCGGCGCGCTATATCGCCGACCTGACCAAGCGGCCGAAGCTCAAGCGCAAATTGAAGGTCGTCGTCGCCTGCGGCAACGGCACTGCGGGCGCATTCGCCCCGCAGGTGATGGAGGCGATCGGCTGCGAAGTAGTGCGGCTCGACACCGAACTCGATCACACCTTCCCGAAATACAATCCCAATCCCGAAGACATGAAAATGCTGCACGCGATCCGCGACGCGGTGCTGGAACACAAGGCCGATGTCGGATTGGGTTTTGACGGCGACGGCGACCGCTGCGGCGTGGTCGACAATACCGGCGAGGAGATTTTTGCCGACAAGGTCGGCGTGATGCTGGCGCGCGACATGTCAGCGATCCACAAGGATGCGCAGTTCGTGGTCGACGTCAAATCGACCGGCCTGTTTGTTACGGACCCGGTGCTGCAGAAGCAAGGCGCCAGGGTGACCTACTGGAAGACCGGCCATTCCTATATGAAGCGCCGCACCAACGAGCTCGGCGCGCTCGCCGGCTTCGAGAAGTCCGGCCACTTCTTTTTCAACAAGCCGTTCGGTCGCGGCTATGACGACGGCCTGATCTCGGCAATCGCGGTCTGCGAGATGATGGATCGCGCGCCTGGCAAGTCGATGGCGGATTTGAGGAAGGCGCTGCCGAAGACCTGGTCGTCGCCGACCATGTCGCCGCATTGCTCGGACGAAGCCAAATACGGCATCGTCGATTCCGTGGTGAAGCATTTCGAGGCGATGCAGAAGAAGGGCGACAAGGTCGCCGGACAGGCGATCCGCGATCTCGTCACCGTCAACGGCGTGCGGGTCACGGTCGAGGACGGCAGCTGGGGCCTGGTGCGGGCCTCATCGAACAAGCCGGAGCTGGTGGTGGTGGTCGAAAGCCCGGTGTCCGAACAGCGCATGCGCGACCTGTTCGAGGCGATGGATTCGGTGCTGCGCACCCATCCGGAAGTCGGCGAGTACAACCAGAAGATTTGACGGGCACGGCGGTCGCAACGCTACCGCCGTCATGCCCCGCGAAAGCGGGGTATCGAGTAGGCCGCAGCTTCTCGATTCTATCGCAAGCGCTCTGGAATGTTGGATCACCCGATGGAGTCTGTCCGGGCTCGCCGAAGGCGAGACCCGGTTGCGGGTGATGACGGCTTCGAGCTACGCCGCCCTGATCGAGCTCAGGAAGCTATCCACTTCCGACTGCAGCCGCTCGGATTGCGACGACAGTCCGGTGGCGGCGTCCAAAAGCTTCGAGGCCGAGCTGCCGATCTCGCCGGAGGCTTGCGTCACGCCGGAAATGTTTTCGTCGACCTCGCGGGTGCCGCTGGCGGCCTGCTGCACATTGCCTGAGATTTCGCGGGTCGCAGCGCCCTGCTGGTCGACGGCGGCCGCGATCGCGCTGGAGATTTCGTTGATCTCGCCGATCGTGCCGCTGATCGCCTGGATCGCGCTGACTGCTTCACCGGTGGCGCTCTGGATGCTCTGAATTTGCATCGATATCTCTTCGGTCGCCTTCGCGGTCTGGTTGGCCAGCGCCTTGACCTCGCTGGCGACCACCGCAAAGCCCTTGCCATGCTCGCCGGCGCGCGCCGCCTCGATGGTGGCATTGAGCGCCAGCAGATTGGTCTGGCTGGCGATGCTTTGGATCAGCGTGACGACTTCGCCGATCTTCTGGGTGCCGCTGGCCAGGCCCTCGACCACAGTATTGGTGCGGCGGGCTTCCTCGGCGGCCTTGCCGGTGACTTCGGCCGAACGCGTCGCCTGATGCGCGATGGCGCTGATCGAGGCGGTCAGTTCTTCGGCGGAGGACGCCACGGTTTCGACATTCATCGAGGCCTGGCTCGACGCGGCGGCGGCCGCGGCGGTCTGCCGCGCGGCCTGCGCGCTGCTGTTGCTCATCGACGACGACATGCCCTGCATTTCGCGGGCGGCTACGGCGACGGCCTCGACGATGCGGCCGACCTTGCTCTCGAATTCGGCGGCGAGGTTACGCCTCGCCGCGTCGCGTTCCCGCTTGGCGCGCGCCTCGGCTTCGCCGCGCTCGGCGGTGGCGAGGGAGGAGGCGGTGTGGGCGGCTTCGGCCTCCGCGGTCTTCTGCGCCGTGGTCATGAACAGGCTTGCCAGTTCGTGGGCGACCCAGATCAGCACGCCGGCTTCGAGCAGCAGGATGCCGGCATGCAGCACTACCCGGCCGAAATCCGCGCCGCCGGGGAAGATCGCCGCCGGAATGATGAAATTCAGCAGCAAATGATGCACGGCGACCGCCACCGTGCCGGCGAGGATCGGCCGGTAATCGCAATAGGCGACCAGGCAGGCCAGCGCGGCAAAGAAATACATGTGCATGTCGATCTGCCAGGGCCGTCCGGCCAGCTGGAACGTGAACACCGAAACGCCGCCCATCAGCGCGACCGCGACGACGAGGCTGGTCGAAAGACCGTTGCCCGACATCCGCCAGGACAGCGTCGCGGCAACCGCCATTGCCAGCACGACCGTCACCGGCATCAGCCAGTCGGCGCCGAGCGCAATGCCGATCACCAGCGCGACGGGGACATGCAGCCAGAGCAGGCCAATCGATGCCCGGCTGGCATTTTCGCGCAATGCGTCCAGATCTTTGCAATCTGCGTTCATGCTCAAATTCCCCTATCGGTACGATTAAAACAGGCCGCAACGGCTTGCGGATCAATCATCAGCCACGCGCCGGCGTTGCGTAAGCGGGTCATGCCTTCATGATCGTCGGGCCTGACCACAACAACCGCCGCAATCGCGGTCGTCCGGATGATCGCGGCGTTGGCGGAAGCGGCCGCCTCAAAAATATGTTGCGTGCTCCACCATGGTGGGAACACCACCGCCACGACCTCGGTGTCGGGGCGGACCTGCAACGAGAGCGCCGCAACGGCGATCGCGCTTGCCAGCAACAGAGCGGTAGCGTTCAGCCAGGCCGGCCAGCGGGATATCGCCTGGGTTGTTGCCCTCTCCATATCGGCCGACAGGCATATCAAATGTAAACTAATCGAGCGTTAAGGCCACGTTTACGATCTTTGCGGGTGGTGTGGATGTAGGTCGCGCTATGCGAGTGTTTCGACTGAAGCGGCCTCGAGACGCCACATCGCCGCTCCCGCGGGCGATGCCGACTGAAAATGCCTCACGCAATCGCCGGCGCTTACGCCGCCGGCACCGGCAGCGCCGTGACCGACTTGATCTTCTCCATCGCGAACCGCGAGGTCACGTTCTTCAGCGGCACCGCGCTGATCAGCTTCTTGTAGAACACGTCGTAGCTCTGCATGTCCGCGACCACGACGCGCAGCATGTAGTCGACGTCGCCGGCCATCCGATAAAACTCCATCACCTCCGGCATGGCGCTGACCGCCTCGGCGAATTTCCGCAGCCAGGCGTCCGAATGATCCGCGCTTTCCACCGAGACGAACACCGATATGCCGAGCCCGATCTTGTTCTGGTCGACCAGCGCCACCCGGCGCAGGATTACGCCGTCGGCCTCCAGCCGCTGGATGCGCTTCCAGCACGGCGTCGACGACAGCCCGACCCGGTCGCCGATTTCGGCAACCGACAGCGAGGCGTCGTCCTGCAGCACGGTGAGAATCTTGCGGTCGATGGCATCGAGCCGGCGGTTGGGCTCGAGTACGTGAACGGCGACGTCGGTCATAAGAAGAACTTTCTTCCATATTATGGATCTCTATCCCTAATATATAGAAAATTCTTCTAAAGCAAGCCCGTTAGCTGTCCAAAGGGATCGGGTTGGCGGTCTCGCCCTGGGCTAAAAGCGCTTCAACTTCAGCACGTTGCGGGGCAGCAAAGGCGCCGCCGAATCGGGTGCATTTGAGCGCCGCGGCGGCCGAGGCAAACCGCAGCGCCGTCGGCAGGTCCTGGCCTTCCGTGATACCGAGGGCAAAGGCGCCATGGAACACGTCGCCGGCGCCTAGCGTGTCCACAGTGTGCACCGGGAAGGCCGGGGTCTGCTGCAGATTGTGGTGCTCATCGAGCCACAGCGTGCCCTGGGCACCGCTTGTGCCGGCGAGGAATGACGGCGTTAGCTTCGATATCTTCTTCAGGGCCTCTGCATCGTCGGCAATGCCGGCGGTGGCTTGCAGGGCTTCGCTCGAGAACACCAGATGCGATGACGCGGTCAGCAGGCCCTCGCGTAGCGACATGGTGCGGTCGGCGTCGACGATCACGGGAATGCCGCGGCGGCGGGCCTCGGCGCAGATATCAGTGCAGAACTCGGCGCAGCGGCTCTCGATCAGCACGGCGTGGCAGTCCTCGAGCAGGATGCCGGCGCTGGGCAGCCGGACCTTCCACAGCTCCGGATCGCGGAACGTGACGATGGTGCGTTCGCCGCTCGGGTCGATCATGATGTTGGAGATCGGTGTCACCAGGCCGGGCATGTGGATGATGTGCTTGGTGTCGATGCCCTCATGCGCCAGCTTGTCGGAAATATAGCGGCTGGTGGTTTCGCGGGAATCGCCCATCGGTCCGCATATCGAGGCGCGGCCGCCGAGCCGCACGATGCCGATCGCCGCGTTCAGCGCGTTGCCGCCGGCGATCTCCTCGAAATGGCTGGCATTGACCTTGAAGCCGCGCGCGGGAAGTTCCTGGATGCGAAACGTCAGGTCGCGTACGGGAATACCGATACATAGAATCCGGGGCGGAATTTTCGGCGCGGCATCGTGAAAGTTCATGCCTGGATCCGTCATGCAGGCTCTGGGGTGCACCCGAGCCAAGGTCCGGACTTAATCGATCGTGCCGCCTCCGGGTTCCCGCTATGCAACAGGCTAGGAACCTGCATGCACCCAGCGTCCAAGCAAATGATGTGCGATGGCAAAAGGATGCGGCCCGGCAAGACCGTCCGGATGCTGTCTTTTGATCATCAAGGTGGCCTCCGCGCGGTCGAACCAGCGCGCATCTTCCAGCTCCGAATGATCGACAATGATGTCCTCATTGGTCGCGCGCGCGGTGCATCCGATCATCAGCGATGACGGATAAGGCCAGGGCTGCGTCATGTAATAGTTCACGTCGGTGCAGTGAATGCCGGATTCCTCGAAGATTTCACGGCGCACCGCGTCCTCGATGGTCTCGGCCGCCTCGACGAAACCGGCGAGGCAGGAATACATCCCGGGCAGGAATTGCTTCTGCCGGCCCAGCAGGCATTTGTCGCCCGAGGTCACCAGCATGATGACGACGGGATCGGTGCGCGGAAAATGCTCGGCCTTGCAGTTCGGGCAATCGCGCTTCCAGCCGCCCTGCTTCATCGCGGTGCGGGTGCCGCAATTGGCGCAATAGCCGTGGCGCTGATGCCAGCTGACCATCGATTTCGCCATGGCGATCGCCGAGAGCTGGTCGGGCGGTACCACGCCCTGCATCGCCATGCCGCGCAATTCGCTGACGGCTACGTCCCGGCGGGTCAGCAGCTTTTCCACCGCCGGCGCGCCGATTCCCATGCCGAAGATCGCCGAGCCCTCGCGCAGGCCGAGGAAAATGGTGCCGGGGTTGGCGCCGTATTGAAGCGCCTCGTCGATCGTCAGCAGCACGCGCGAACTGCCGTTTTCCTTGTTCACGACCAGGGAGTCGCGGTGCACCACATAGGCGCGGGAATCGGGTTTGCCTTCCAGTGCCAGCAGGTTGGCGTCGTCATTGCGCAGATGCGCGGCGCGATCGAGCACATGGGTGACGAAGGCCGGCTGGCCCAACGGAAAGGAATCGAATGCGGACATGGATGAAGTTTACCCTAGCCAGATTTTGCGGCGAAGCGCGCTGATGAAGTGCTGGACCTCTTCCGGATCATGTTCCAGAGGTGGCGCCACGCCCCAGACCGGGCGCGGCCATGCGACGTCGCTGGAGCGGCGCGCGATGACGTGGATATGCAGCTGCGAAACCACGTTGCCGAGTGCTGCGATGTTCAGTTTGTCGCATTTGGTGATGTCTTTGAGGGCGCGGCCGACCCGGCTGATCTCGGTCATCAGCTGTGCCTGCTCGACCTCGTCTAGGTCGATGATTTCGCTGGCTTCCGGCCGCCGCGGCACCAGCAATAGCCAGGGGTAATGCGCGTCCTTGATCACCAGCACCCGGGACAGCGGCAAGTCCCCGATGTCGATGGTGTCTTTCTTGAGCTGCGGGTTCAGCGACCAGGCGGAATCGGGCATCTGTATTCCTTCGTCGGGCCCTGCCATAGGCAAGCGAAAGCGACGCCGTCCTTTGGACGGCTATGCCCGGTCATGACGGCAAGTAAAGCTTTTCCGGGTTTCTGCACAAGCCCTGGAAGGGACGGTGCCCGCGCTTGCTTTTCGGGCCTTTTGGCCCCAAATAGGGACCGGGAGATTGGCGGTGGACGAGCCACTCGCCAACCGGGTCAGGTCCGGAAGGAAGCAGCCCTAACGAGGTCCGGATCGGGTCGCTCGTCAGTCTCCTACCTGTTTTTCTGCCTGTTTTTTCGAGAGAATCGCGCCAAAACGGGTGACCCGTCCTGCGCTTGATTCTCCTGTGTTTCCGCAAGCCGGCTTCGAGAGACACTCAATTGCGGATCGATCGATGACCGACGCTGGCACGCCCCCGAAATCCCCTGGCGATACCGCCCCCGGCGCTCCCGACAGCAACCATCAGGGCGGCTTCGATCTCGGCGGCCCGCCGCAGGCCGGAAAACCCTATCGCGTGCTGGCGCGGAAATACCGTCCCTCCAGTTTCGAGGATTTGATCGGCCAGGACGCGGTGGTCCGCACCGTATCCAATGCGTTCGAAACCGGGCGGATTCCGCAAGCCTGGATCCTGACCGGCGTGCGCGGGGTCGGCAAGACCACGACGGCGCGGATTCTCGCCCGCGCGCTGAATTACGAATTGCCTGATGGTTCGGTGAAGGGGCCGACCATTCACATGCCGGTGCCCGGCGTGCATTGCCAGGCAATCATGGAAAGCCGGCACATGGACGTGCTGGAAATGGACGCCGCGTCCCATACCGGTGTCGACGACGTGCGCCAGATCAACGACAGCGTGCGCTACGCGCCCGCCAGCGCCCGCTACAAGGTCTACATCATCGACGAAGTGCACATGCTGTCGACTGCGGCGTTCAACGCCTTCCTGAAGACGCTAGAAGAGCCGCCGGAACATGCCAAATTCGTGTTCGCGACCACCGAAATCCGCAAAGTGCCGGTGACCGTGCTGTCGCGCTGCCAGCGTTTTGATTTGCGCCGGGTCGAGGCCGACGTGCTGATGAAGCATCTCGCCAATATCGCGGCCAAGGAAAACGTCGAGGTCGAGCCGGAAGCGCTCGGCATCGTCGCGCGCGCCGCCGAAGGCTCGGTGCGGGATTCGCTCTCGCTGCTCGACCAGGCGATCGCGCATGCGGCCGGCCCGGTGCGCGCCGACGCGGTGCGGCAGATGCTCGGATTGGCCGACCGCACAAGGGTGATCGATCTGTTCGATTCGCTGGCGCGCGGCGATATCGCCAGCGCCTTCCGCGAATTTCGCGAGCAATACGACACCGGCGCCGATCCGATCGTGGTGCTGAGCGATTTGGCCGAATTCGTCAATTTCGTTACCCGCGTGAAGGTCGTGCCCGCGA
>Ga0265314_10002941_pt1 | contig 16877 bp, 9 predicted proteins | sample 4126metaG_FD_203106 | JGI IMG/M metagenome (GOLD analysis project Ga0265314, IMG submission 203106) | Rhizosphere microbial communities from Carex aquatilis grown in University of Washington, Seatle, WA, United States - 4-1-26 metaG | ecosystem: Host-associated > Plants > Roots > Rhizosphere >... | reverse complement strand
ACTGGCTGCCACTGTTTGCAGCCAGTGCCTGCGCGTGTCACCCGTCGCACTGGCTGCAAACAGCCGCAGCCAGTGCCACCACCGCCGTTATACCAAAATCTTCTTCACCACCTCGCCAAAAATATCCGTCAGGCGATAATCGCGCCCTTGGAATTTGTACGTGAAGCGCAGGTGGTTCACGCCGAGCAGATGCAGCATCGTCGCGTGCAGATCGTGAACGTGGCAGACGTCCTCGACCGCGTTGTAGCCGAGTTCATCTGTCGCGCCGTAGCTTGTGCCGCCCTTGACTCCGCCGCCGGCGAGCCACACCGAGAATCCTTTGATGTGATGGTCGCGGCCGCTGCCGCCCTGCGACATCGGCGTGCGTCCGAATTCGCCGCCGAAAATCACCAGCGTGTCGTCGAGCATGCCCAGGCGCTTGAGATCCGTCAGCAGTGCCATCGCCGGCCGGTCGACTTCCTCTGCCTTCAGTTTTACGTCGTTCTTCACGTTGCCGTGATGGTCCCAGTCTTTGTGATAGAGCTGGATGAAGCGCACGCCGCGCTCGGCCATGCGTCGCGCAATCAGGCAGTTGAACGCGAACGAGCCGTCCGCGCCTTTCACGCCGTAAAGATCGAGCGTCTCCTTTGATTCTTTCGAGACGTCCATCAGCTCCGGCACGCTGGTCTGCATACGGAACGCCATTTCGTACTGGCTGATGCGCGTGGCGATTTCCGGATCGTTGACCAGGTCATTGCGTCCGGCGTCGAGTTGCTGGACGGCCTGGACGAGGTCGTGTTGCTGGTCATGCGTGCAGCCCGGTGTGTTGCCAAGATAGAGGACGCCTTCGCCCTTCGATTCAATGCGCACGCCCTGAAATTTTGTCGGCAGAAACCCGCTCGACCACATGCGCTGGGCGATCGGCTGCATCTGGCCGCCTTTTCCCGCGCTGGTCATTACCACGAACGCCGGAAGATTTTCAGCGGTGCTGCCCAGTCCGTAGCTCAGCCATGCACCCATGCTCGGACGGCCGGAGATCGACGAGCCGGTGTTCATGAACGTGTGCGCGGGGTCGTGATTGATCTGCTCGGTTTTCATCGAGCGGATCATGCAAATGTCGTCGGCCATAGAACCGATCAGTGGAAAGTGTTCGCAGATCTCAAGCCCGCTCTTGCCGAATTTTTTAAAGTCCCACTGCGGCCCGAAGCATTTCAGCGCCTGCCCCTGCAACTGAGCGATCGGCTGGCCCTTGGTGAACGAATCCGGCATCGGCTGGTTGTGCATTTCGCGCAGCTTGGGCTTGAAGTCGAAGGTCTCGAGATGCGACGGTCCGCCCGCCATATAAAGGTGGATGACGCGCTTGGCTTTCGGCGCGTGATGCAGCGGGTTGATCGTGCCCTTCCAGCGCTCGACCTCGAACTTTTTCTCGTCGCCGAAAAGCTGCCTGCCGCCAAGCAGCGACGCGAAGGCAGCCAGTCCAAGACCCTGCGCGCCACGGCGGAGAAAATTGCGGCGGGTCTGATCGAGCTGGAAATCGTGGTAGTTCATGTGTTCTCCAAAACAATTCAATTCGCGTTACGTGTTGAAGTGCGAAGTACTTCATACATCGCACTCCGCACTTCACTCAATTCCGCCAGATGAATTCCTGCAGATTGAAGATCACGCGCGTCACCGACGTCCACGCCGCGAGCTCCGCAATGTCGCCGTCCTTTGATGGGGGCGAAATCCCGACGCTCAACAATTCGCCCGCCGCCTTGGGATCTTTCTTGTACTCTTCCAGATGCCGCGCGTGCAATTCGGTCAGCAGCTTCTGTTCGTCCGGTCGCGGCTTGCGGTCCAGCGCCTGCGTGAATGCCCATTCAAGACGCTTGTCAAAATCGGCGCCGCCCTCCTTTATCGTGCGCTGAGCGAACGCGCGCGCGGCTTCGACGTACGTCGGATCGTTGAGCAGCACCAGCGCCTGCTGCGGCGTGGTCGAGCGCGGTCGTTCGGCGCAGCAGTCTTCGCGGCTCGGCGCATTGAACGCGAGCAGCCCCGGTTGCAGGAACGTGCGCTGCCACCACGTGTAGAGTCCGCGGCGGAAACAATTCTCGTCCTTATCGTTCTCCCATTCACGTCCGGGGAAGTTGAGATGTTGCCAGTATCCGCGCGGCTGGTACGGCTTCACGCTCGGCCCGTACATTTTCGGCGAGAGCAGCCCGCTCACGGCCAGCGCATTGTCGCGCACAAATTCCGCGTCGATGCGCCAGCGGCTTGAGCGCGCATACAGCCGGTTGTCGGGGTCGCGTTCCAGCATTTCCTTCGTTGCGACCGACGATTGCCGGTATGTGTTCGACGTCACCAGCAGTCGCACCATATTCTTCATGTCCCAGCCTTTGCGGAATTCCACCGCCAGCCAGTCGAGCAGTTCCGGATGCGTCGGCCACTCGCCCTGCGCGCCCACGTCGTCAAGCGACTTGGTCAGCCCCGTGCCATAGAACATGCGCCAGAAACGGTTGACGAAAACGCGCGAGACCAGAGGGTTGTCGTCGGCCAGCAGCCATTTGCTCAAGTCGAGCCGGTTCGCCCGGCGGTCCTTGATGTCGAGTTGCTTCAAAAAGTGCGGCGTGGCCGGAGTCAGCACCGGATTCGATTCGTCCATCCAGTTTCCGCGCGGCAAGATGCGGATCGGCCGCGGATTTTCGGCGACGCTGACCAGGCAGCGCGGCACTTTTTTCTCGAGCTCCGTCTTTTTCGCCTCGACCGTTTTCAAATTGTCGCGCAGCGGCTGCAGCAGCGGCGTCAGCGTGCGGAAATGCGCCGCGATTTTCTGTTTCTGCGCGTCGTTGCGCTTGTCGGCGTCGATGGCCACGATGTCGACGATCTCTTTGGGCACTCCCATGGCGCCGCCGGCTTTCACCGGTCGGTCGGCGCTCGTGGTGAAAAAGCGGAAGCGGCCAATGGCGTGGTTGCCGCCATAATTGAACTTCATAGTGATCACGATCGTCGTCTCGGCGTCGCCGCCGAGATTTTCGGAGCACTCGAAGACAGCCTGCGTTTCTTTGCCCGTGTGATCGAGAATTGCCCAGCCGGTCTCGGGCTTCCCATCGATTGTGTTGGATATGTTGAAGTCGTTCTGCGAATGCGTCGCCGTCGCGTTGCTGAATTTCATCAGCTTGTCGCCGATCTTCGCTTCAAATTCGTTCAGCACAAAATTGCCGTTGCCCGCACGGCCGGGGCCGCTGGCGGGCAGCGATTTGTCGGGGAGCACGTCCATCCGCAGCGCCGTAATGCCTTTCAACTTCGTCGTGCAGGTAATCTTGTACGTGTCCTTCTCAGGATTTTTTCCGCTGGCCGTAATCGCGTTGTCCTTGCCGATTTTCAACGTCGCTCCGCCTTCGGATTCGGAGTTCACCGCGACCAGCGCCGTCCATTCAGCGCTCTTGGACTCCTTCTGCGCCTTTTCCCATTCCTGCTGCGCCTTGTCCAGTTCTGGATTCGGCGCGTCGATTTTCTTTTTCAGTTCCGCGATTTCGTCGTCGAATTTCTTCAACTCCACTTCCTGCTCGGGCGTCGCGACCAGCATTCCATCTTCGCGCCGGCCGATGGCCGCCTCTTTGATATCGGTGAAAAAGGCAGCGAGACTGTAAAAATCCTGCTGCTTGTAGGGATCGAACTTGTGATCGTGGCATTCGCAGCACAGCAGCGTCGCGCCCAGCCACACTGTTCCGAGATTACGGACCTTGTCGGAGTTGTTCTTTGCGTCGTACTCTTTCGCCTGCGCGCCACCTTCCTCCGTTGAGAGAATCAGCCGGTTGTACGCCGAGGCGATTTTCTGATTCGGAGTCGAATTCGGCAGCAGGTCTCCCGCGAGCTGTTCGGTCGTGAACTGATCGAACTTCATGTTCTCATTGAACGCCTTGATCACGTAATCGCGGTACGGCGAAACATTGCGCGAATTATCGCTGTGGTAGCCGATGCTGTCGGCGTAGCGGACCAGGTCCAGCCAGTGCACCGCCATGCGTTCGCCAAAATGTGGGGACGCCAGCAGTTTCTCCACGAGCTTGTCGTACGCGTCGGCGCTGGAATCCTTCGCGAACGCGTCGACTTCCTGCGGCGTCGGCGGCAGGCCCGTCAGATCGAAATAAATGCGCCGGCACAGCGTCACTTTGTCCGCTTCGGCGCTCGGCTTCAGCCCTTCCTTATCGAGCCGCGCGAGGATGAACGCATCGATTGGGTTGCGCACGCCTCCTTTATTAGCGACAGTTGGAACCGGCGGACGCTGCGGCGGGATATACGACCAGTGCGGTTGCCACACCGCGCCCTGCTCGATCCAGCGCTTGAGCATCTCGATCTGCTCGGGCTTCAATTCCTTGCCGCTCTTTTTTGGCGGCATGTGTTCTTCGGGATCGGCCGTGAGCACGCGTTCGATCATCAAACTCTTCTTCACATCGCCGCGAACAATCGCAAAACCTTCGGATTCTGTTTTCTCAAACGCGCCCGCTTCAGTGTCGAGGCGCAGCTTGCCCTTGCGCTGGTTCTTGTCGGGGCCGTGGCAGGTGTAGCAGTTCTCGGAAAGAATAGGGCGGATATCGCGGTTGAAGACGATCGGCTCAGCGCTCTTTGGCGTCAGTTTCGACTCGGCAGTATCTTTCTCTTTGCCCTTGTCTTTGTCTTTCTCTTTTTCCTTCTTGTCCTTGCTCTTGTCCTTTTTGTCGTTCTTTTCGGCGCCATGCGCGCACAGCGGCAAGCAAAGCAGCAACAGAACGCCGCCCGACAAGAAAAAGCGAGGACTGAAATTGAGGCTCATGCGTGGTTCCCAAGGCTTGAATTTTTGTCAGACAAATTCACTACCGATATACACCGTTTTCGTTGCAATCGCATGTGGAGAATAGGCCGTAATGCATAATTCATATTGCATAAATGCAGCCTTCCTGAGGCCTTTCATGCATTATGAATTATGCATTACTAATATGTTGATTTGCTTGAAACCAATCCTACAACAATGCGCATGGAAGTGGACGATTCACTCCCCTCCGACTACATCACCTGGCAAATCTCGCCGGAACGCCAGAAACACGATTGGATGCAATTACGCCGCTTCATCGTCCGCACGCGCTGGCGCATCGCGCTGTACGGACACGTCGCGTATTTTATCGCCTGTTCCGCTTTGAAAACGCTGGGCGTCCAATGCAACGATTTTATTTCGCTGGGCTGGTGGTCGCTGCTCATCATTGGCATGGCGCTGCTCATTATTGAGTGGATGCATGTCCATGCGCTCCCGGCCACGCCGCCGCGTTTCGTGGTGCGCCGCAGCGGTTTGACCGAATACGGCGAGGACGGTCCGCGCATGCATTGGGATTGGGAGCGCACGGCGCAGCTCAGCATCGAAACCGATCGTGAGCGCCCTGCGTTTCGCAGCCTCGTCGTTGCGATGAAGGCAGAAACGCTGATGGTCGGGAAATTCTGCCGCATCTCCATCCCGCTTCCCGGGGATGATGACGAGTTCGCAATCATCGAGGCCGTCAGCCGCGCGCTCGAAGACAACCGTATCGACTGGGCTCCGCGACCCAACGGCGCCGTGGCACTGGTGAGACCGCCCGCCGAATAATGCCGAAAACGAACGGGACCGTAACAGAGAAAGCGATCCGCGACGTTCACGCGAGGCTGGTGCGTCGTTTCGGTCCGCGACCGTGGCGCTCCGACCGCGAGCCCATCCTGGATTCGCTCGTCGACACAATTCTTTCGCAGAACACGAGCAACGTGAATTCGAATCGCGCCTTCAAGCAACTCAAAGCGGCGCTCCCGGATTGGGACGTCGCGCGCGAAGCTCCTGCAAAGAAAATCGAAGACGCGATCCGTAGCGGCGGCCTCGCCAGAACGAAATCGCTGCGTATCAAAGCGATTCTCGAAACCATCTACGCGCAGCGCGGCGAAACGTCGCTCGAGCACCTGCGCCGGATGCGGACCGCGCGGATTAAAGAAGAATTGCGTTCGCTGCCCGGCGTCGGACCCAAAACCGCCGCGTGCGTGCTGATGTTCACGCTTAAGCGTGCCGATTTCCCTGTCGACACGCACATCCACCGCATCGCCAGGCGTCTCGGCTGGATGCCGCCGCATGCGAGCGCCGAACAAACCTACGAAACATTAAACGCGCGCGTGCCGGAGAAACTCACGTACTCGCTGCATGTCTTGTTGATCACGCTGGGTAGGAAGATATGCAAATCGCAGACGCCGCTCTGTCTCGAATGCCCGCTGTGGCTGGTATGCGACTATGCGAAAGAATTACGGAAGAAGAAGGGATGAGTCTTGCGTTGAGTGGCACGGATAGCCGCAGCGCGGCTATCCGTGTGCCGAAGGCATTTCAACGTCGAATCAAAATCTCTCGCAGGCGACGGTCATTTGACGAACAACGTTTCTTGTGTTCGTTAAAATCGCGCTTCGCGCGACACCGATATTTGCTGCGCGTCTATCGGTGCCGCCCCGCGCAGGATGCGCGAGACGCCCCTACTACGGCTGCGTCATAACGCCCACGAACGACGGGCCTGCCGGGACGGTGACGGTGCTCAGTTTTTCCATCTTGCCGCTCGCGGCATCGCGCTTGAAGACCGTGACGGTGTTGCCCTTCTGATTCGCGACAAGAACAAACTTGCCCGTCGGATCGATGTTGAAATCGCGCGGGAATTTCACGTCGCCGCCGCCGTTTTCGTGTGCGACGAGCGTCAAGCGGCCGGTGTTCTGGTCGATCGAGTAGATCACGATGTCATCGAAGCCGCGGTTCGAACCGTAGACGAATTTTCCGTCGGGCGAGACCATTACGTGCGCAGTCGAGAGGCCTTTTGTGTCGGTGCCTTCTGGAACGGTGGGCACTGCCTGCGGGTCGCTCAGCGTGCCCTTGGCCGCGTTGTACATGAAGCTTGTGATGGTCAGTCCCTGCTCGTTGATCAGGTACGCCCATTTTCCGTTCGGGTGAATCGTCATGTGGCGCGGACCGGCTTTCGGAACGCCCGGCGCATTCGGCGGATCGTTGGGTTTCACCGCGCCCGTGGCATCGTCGAAAAGATACTGCGCGACATAATCTGAACCCAGGCACGGCACGAACAGGAATTTTCCGGTCGAGTCCGCAAAGCTTTCGTGAGCATTCTTACCCGCGAGAATACTTTCAAGCGGCTCGCCAACGCTGCCATCTGCCTTGATCGGCAGCACGCCGAAGTGTCCGCTGCCGTAATTCGCCACAAACACCCATTTACCGCTGGGGCTGACTGAAACGTGGCAGGGTCCTTTGCCCGCGCAGCCCGCATCGTTGATCTTCGTCAGCGAGCCGTCTTTCGGATTGATCGAGAACGCGGTCACGCGGCCGGCGTCGAGTTCATTGCAGGCGTACATGAATTTCTTGTTGGGGCTCCAGGCGATGTACGTCGGATTTTTTCCGCCGTCGGAGACGCTCGAGGGCTTCAGTTCACCCGTCGCCATGTCCAGTGTGAAGCACGTGATCGAATTGTGGTAGCCGGCGACGTAAACAAACGGGCTCATGTTGCCTTCTCCAGCCATGCAGCCGAAAACGCTGAGAACCGAAAACAGAACTGCAATGAAACGCGTCACGTTTACATCTCCTGGTATGAGAAACGCCAATTTTGCTGAAAAGCTCGTGAATACATACAGCGAAGACGCCCAGCCCGCCAAGAAAATTCAACGGTTTCCGCCGCTGTTCTCCCCCTCTCTGTGAAACGGAGAGGGGGCTTGGGGGAAAGGTTTACGGCGCGCGATAAATAATCGGCCGCCGGAACATCCCGCCGAAATGATGAGGATTAAACCCGCGCAGCGTAATCACGTTCTTCCCCGCCTTCAGTTTTCCGGCGAGATCGACGTCCCATTCCATCGCGTAATCGTTGCGCCACCACGGTTCGGGAAATACGCGGTAGCCGGCCATCTCGCCGTTCACGTACAGCCAGCATTCATTGAACAATCCGGGAAAGAGCAGATGAACTTTTCCCGCGATCTGGTCGGCGGTGAGGTCCATGGATGTCTGGTACCAGAAATGTCCGGAGTAATTCTGGCGGTCCGGATGGCGGATGCCCTGCCCCTGCATGTAAATGTCCGTGCGCAGCAATTCCCACTCGTTTGGATAATCTTTCTTGTCTTCCTGCGCGAACGTTTTGCCTTTCGCGTTCCAAAACGTGAGGTCCGCCTCCTTATATGCCCAGCCCCGCGGCAGACCGGTGTCGCGCGGGTCGCGGTGGAAGGCCCATTCGAGCGGAGTCTTCGCCACGAGCGAACCCTTCGACCCGTCGGTGCGAGCGAGCAGCGATTTCATCTGCGCCACTTCGCCGGGAAACCATGCCGCGCCGCCTTCGCCGATGTTTTTGTACGTGGTGAACGTTCCGTTCATCGCGGTGAGTTTCTCGCGGGCGGCGAGGCCGCGGTCGCCGGCTGCTGAGGCCGTTTTGTAGTCGGCGTCGGCTGCAGCGGCGGCGACCATGCCCATGTAGCTCTCGATGACCTCAAAGCTGAGCTCCGTGAACTTCATGCGCTCGACGATCTGCTTTTCGCTGCGCGACACGTCGGCTTTGGATTTGAGCGGCTCGACGAGTTTCTGTGCCTGCGCGAGTTTCTCCTTCAACTGCGCGACAAGCTGCGGCGTGTACACCGCGGGCGCGACGAAATATTCGTGCTCGGTCGCGAGCGTTGTTTCCCACGCGTTGAAGATGGCGTTCCAGTATTCGGCCATTGGCGTCGCAGCCGGACCGTAAAACTTCGGGTAGAACTCGCTCAGCAGCGCTTTTGTGTCTGTGTCGGGATTCCACATCAATTGTCCGCGGAAGAAAAGATTGAGAAACGTCGTCGCCGTCGCGCCGCGGCTTTCGGTGCCGATGCCGAGAATTCCGGCGTTGCGGTAATGCTTCACGTCCTGCGCGAAAGCCATGTGCGACGGATTGGGCAGATCACGCCAGACGAGCTGGCCCTGGTCGTAGTCGTAAATCGCCAGGCGTCCGTCCATCAGCTTCGCCCAGCGGTAGAGCATCTCCTTATATTCCTCGCGCGGCGGCGACCGTGGGTCGTCCATGCCGTGGTTGGGATCGATATCGATGGGCGCGAGCCACATCATCACGTTGGGTTCGATCTTGGTGATGCGCTGCGGCGGGATCGTGACATTCGCGTACGCCATGCCACCAATCTTGCCTTTTCCGTCCGGATATTTGTCGTGCAGAATTTTCGCGACGTTGTTATAGAGCGCCATCATCGCATCGGTATTCGAGGGCTGCAGTGCGTATTTGTCCCAGATGCCCGACTGCAATTCCTTGTCCTTCGGCGAATCGCTCGTGTAGTTGCCGTCTTCGATCGCGATGGAGATCTGTTCGCCTTTCGCATACTGCGCATCGATGTTCGCCGCGATTTCTTTGGCGGTGGTTTCTTCGGCGAGCGGCACGTTGAACATCGTCTTGCCTTGGGGGATCAGTTTCTTGGTGTAGGAGCCCAGCGCGTGGCCCATTCCAGCCATGCTGGTTTCGTGCATGAAATTGCGGCGGCGGAATTCCTTCGCGCCGCTGCCGTCGCCGTTCCAACTGATCCAATAGTGCCGGATCTCGAACGGAGGCGCATACGCTTTGTCCAGATTGCCGATGACCAGTTTCGGCTGCGATGGAATGCATTCGCCGAAGTCGGTCGGCAGATACCAGCGGCAGCCCCAGTCCTGCAGCAACTGCGCGACGGCGAAATAGTGCGAATCGTCGTTCGTCCCGGCGAGAAAGACTTTGTTTCCCGCGCGGCGCAGCGCGATCGCGTCGGCGCGGATCGCCGGATTCTTTTTCGCGACGCTGGCGAGCGCGTCCTTTAACTTCGGTTCGGCTTCGAGCGCCGCCGCACCGACGAAAATCGATGCTCCGGCGCCGGCCGCGTTCGCCACCGGAACTTTCGCGCCACTGAGCAGTTCGATGTAATGCGCGAGGTCTTCGGCCGCGCGTTTCTCCCATTCGCCGGCTTGCGCGGAGACAACGATGGTCGCCGTCGACTTGCCGCCTTCGGCAATGACAAGATCTTCGGCGCGGAGTGCAGTGCTGAGCAGCGACAGTGCGAATACGAGGCTAAAAAGTGAGCGCATGAGTTCTCCCTGACTGAGTTATTTAGGCATACCGATGAGTGTTGATATTATTGACTAAATCAGCGTCGCTGTTTTCCTATAGCTATTCAGGAGAAATGAACACGCAGTCAGAAGCGCGACCGTCTTGAAGCGACCGCGCGTTTCGACTTCAACTGCGTCCGATATCAACGCGCTAAACGCACCCTGATGGTCGCTTCTGTGAACGGCGGATGCGAACTATCAGTGGTGTCCGTCGCCGGCCGCGCCGCCGGTTTCGAGCGTCGCCAGCCACGCGATCAGGTCGCGGATTTCGCGGGGCTTCAGCACGTTGTCCATCGGCGGCATGGGGCTCGTCGGCGGAACGCGCTTTTTGATGTCGCCGACGGGGATCGTGACGATGCTGCCGTCCTGCTGCTTGACGGTGACTTCTTTTTCGTTCTCGCCAAAAATGCTGCCGGTGATCAGGCGGCCGTCGTTGAGCTTGAACGTGCCGACGGCGAAGCCAGGCACGATGACGGCGCTGGGATCGATCAGCGATTCGAGGATTTTGTCGCGCGTGAGCCGCTTGCCGACGCCGGCGAGATTCGGTCCCGCTTCGCCACTGCCGATGTCGCCGGCGCGATGGCATTTCATGCACTGCGCGGCGTGGAATTCAAAAATGTCGCGGCCTTTCGCCACATCGCCGCCCATCAACGTGGTCTGGAACGGCGCGAGCTTGTCGTCTTTTTTCAGAGAACCCTGATATGCCGCGAGTTTCGTCTTGATGCCGTCTTCGCTGCGCAGCGCGGCGGCTTCGAGCAGGTCGAGCTGCAGCGCGGGAGGCACATCGTTCTTGGCGAGACGCGCCATCCACGCATCGATCTCTGCTCCGGCGGCGGGATCTTTTGTCTTGCCGAGCGAGAGCAGCGACTGCTGCTTGAGACGTTGGTCGCCGCTGCCGCCGCCGATCTCGGGAAGCGGCTGGCCTTTTTCGTAGACATCCATTTCAGTGAAGAATGTCGCGTTCATTTTTTGCGGACACTGCCACATCAGCCAGCGGAACGTGCCGAGGCCCGACGGGTTGAAAATCGCGCTGCCGTGCTTGCCGCCGTCGTGCAGATTCGACGTGTCGACCGAGGCGATTTTTGTCCAGCCTTTGCCGCCAGGGTCTTTTGCGCCGGTCTCGGGCTTTTCGGTGGTCGCGCCCCAGAGCGTGAATTTCTGCGGCGCGCGGTTGTTGGCGTGCCACGAATACGTGTTGACCATCGCGATTTCGACCGGTTTTTTCAGGTCGAGAAGAATGTGGTATTCGCCGCCTTCGAGCCAGACGTTGTGGTCGAGATCGTCTTCGTTCTGCGCGGCGAGGCCATCGTTGAGCCGCGGGAGCTCGTCGCCCTTCGCGCCGGCCTTTTCGTGCGGCTTGCCGAGATTTTTTGCAAACGAGAACACTGCCCCCTTGCCGGAACTCGCATCGGCGTAATCATTCTTCGAGGGGCCGCGCATTTTCAGCTCGTTCCAGTCTTTGTCGGTCTTGTCGGTGACGATCTGCAGGCTGTCGGGAACTTTCGGCTTGCCGTTGAGAATTTCACGCGCTGAAGCAATTCCCGCGGCCGGGTCGAGCTGGATGAACGCGTCGAGCGCCGCCAGCCGAACGCCTTCGTTGCCATCGGTGAGCAGCTTCGGGATCACGGAATTCAGCTTCGGATCTTTTTTGTCGGTGAGCTGGCGAAGGCATTCGACGCGCAACGCTTCGACGGCTTTTCCATCCTCGAGATTCGTCCAGAGCATTTTTTCCGGCAGCGCCAGTCCGACGCTCGCGGCGAGCATGCTTGCTTTGGCCAGCAGTGTGTCTTTGCCGTTTTCGAGAATGTTTTGCAGCGCGCTTTTCATGGTTTCGCGAATCAGCGCCTTGTCGCGGCGCGCGACGGGTCGGTACTGGCCCATGATCGGATCGACATCGGTCGGTTGTTCCCATTTCTCGAGCATGCCCAGCGCAGCGATGCGGAATTCTTCCGGCGCGTTCGATTTCGCGGCGAACTCGGCGAGGAACGCGGCGTTTTCCGGCGTGCCGTAGCGCGCGTTGGCGTTCAGGAGACGCAGGTAGGTAAGCTGCGACATCTTTCCCTGTGCCGGTTCCGACGCGGTATCCATGTGGCGTTTCAGATCCGCGCAGAGCCGCGGCATCGCGGCGATGATCGGCGTGTCGTAAATCGCGCGCACCGTCTCCATATAGATGTGCGGATCGGCGTCATTCAGAAACGCGGCGACCGATGGATCGTTCAGGCGGCGCAGCGAGAGCAGCACGGCGATGCGCAGCGCGCGCGAACTGTCGGTGATAAGCGGCTGCAGAGCCGCCGCGTCCGCGCAGCCCGAAAGGCCCATCATTCCGGCGTGGCGCAGATACACGTCTTTTTCGTCGTTTTCCTTGATCATCTCGACCAGAGCCGGCAGCGCGGCCTTATGGTGCATCTTGCCAAGCGTGATCGCTGCGAAGCAGCGCACGCGTGCGCTTTCGTCTTTCAAAAGCGGCACGAATTTCGCACCCATTTCGGCCGTCGCGGAAATGCTCTTGTCCCCGATGCGGTCGCCCAGCGTCTTCGCGGCCTGTTCGCGCACGCGCGGTTCCTTGTCGCCTAGAAGCGAGATCAAAACGTCTGTCGCCTTCGGCTCGGCCTTCGCCATCTGGCCGAGGCCCCATACGCCGTGCACGCGGGCGAGCAGATTATCGGAGCTGCTTGCGGCGGCGCTGAGCGCCTTGAAGCCGTCCGCGCCGTGCGCGGCCAGTTCCCACTGCGCGCGCGTGCGCACGCGCATGTCCACATGCTTGAGCAGACCTGTGAGTTCCTCGACAGAGCGCTGCTTGAAGCCGTCGGCAAAGAGTTTTTTGATCTCGGCGATCACCGGCTTTTTCAGTTCGTCGTTGTCCTGCACCGTGATCACGCGGCCCTTGCTGCGCACCGTTTCGTTCCAGCCGCCCATGTAATCGGTGATGTACACCTTGCCGTCGTAACCAAACGCCACATCGGTCGCGGGAATGCCCCACACGAAATGGTGCGCGTGCGTCATCTTGAAGCCCGCGCCGTCTTCCTCGGCCTTGAAGGCGTGTACGCCCGAGTTCGACCCGGCGGTGTAATCGACGACGAAGAAATGGTTCTTGTACGATTCGTTCAGCCCGGTGCCGGGATTGTAGGCCAGCCCGCAGGGCCCGTTGGTGATGAGGTCGACCGGCGGGAGGGTCCAATATGGCTGGTCTTCGAAGCGCTTCTTCCAGAGGCCCTCGACCATCCAGGGGTTGGGCTGGCGGCCGGGCAGCCCGGCGTATTCGGCGAACTTTCCGTAGCTGAGCATCTGGCAGCCCATGCTCCAGCCGTTGCTGCCGCCTTCGAGAATGTAGACCAGGCGCGAGGCGTCGCCGATGTCGGCGTTGTTGTCGCAGGTGAACAGGTTTCCGAATTCGTCAAACGCGAGTTCCTCGGGATTGCGCAGCCCGTGGTAGATCAGTTCGAGCTGGCTGCCATCGGCATTGCAGCGCATCACGCCGCCGGCGCCGGGTGAAACAAACTGTTCGCCTTCGCGCGATTTGACATTGAAACCGCGATCGCCGTGCGACCAGTAGAGTTTTCCATCCGGCCCCCAGATCAGCCCGTGAAGATCGTGTCCGCTGATACTCACGCGCACGCCGAACCCGGTAAAGAGGATGTCTTTCTTGTCCGCGACCAGGTCGCCGTTGGCGTCAGGCAGTTCCCAGATGTTCGGGATGCAGGCGAGCTGGATTTTGCCGTCGCGCCAGGAAATGCCGGCGGCCGGGCCATCGAGGGGGTCGTTGAAGCCGTCGGCGAAAATCGTCGTTTTGTCGCACTTGCCTTTGCCGCTGGTGTCTTCGAGCACCGAAACGCGTTCGGCGTACTTGGTGAAATAATCCTTGGCGAAGCGGTCTTTGTATTTTGCGTAAAGCGCCGTGCGGTCGCTGACCTGCGTGCTCTTGATGTCGTCAAAGTAAAGAAACATCGCGGCGCGGTTGTCGATGCCGCCGCCGACGCGGAAACGCATGGTTTCGGCGACATACAGGCGGTTCTGGTCGTCGAAACAGATGGCGGTGGGATTGGCGAGCTGCTTTTCATCGGCCCAGAGGTGCGCTTCAATGCCCTTGACGAGTGTCAGGCCTTTGACTTCGCCCTCGTCTTTTTTCTCTTCCTTTTTTTCGTCTTTCTTCGATTCCTCCTTCTTGGCGTCGCCCGCGACGGCGAATGCGGCACACAGCGCCAGCATAAAGAAGGAGGGCACGAGCACAGCCAATCGTTTCATTGCATGATCCTGTCTAAAAAGTGAAATGTCCCGCTCTTAGCGGGACTGCACCAACATCCGCGGCCTTATGTGAAATTCCAGAGCTTTTCCTGCCAGGTTGTCTACACCGCAGGACATAGGATTGCATCGCCTGGCGACTATCATTGCCACAGCGATTGCGGCATGTACTTCCGCCCGGCGCCGCGCAGGAATTCGGCGACGCTCATCGGGCGCTTGCCTTCGGGCTGAATCTGTGTGATGACCAGTGCGCCGCCGTTGCCGCAGATGACGTCGAACTGTTCGGCGTTGGCGGTTCCGGAGCCCGTCGGCTGCAATTCGCTGTCGTCCGCCCGTGCGGTGGCGCCGCAGATGCGCACGCGCACCTTCTGCGAACCGTCGCGCAGCGAAACGCTCGTCCACGCGCCGGGCCAGGGGTTCATTGCGCGGATGAAATGTTCCAGCGCGTCGGCGCTGCTTTCCCAGTTGATCGTGCCGGAATTTTTTTCGAGCTTCGCGCAGTGCGAGGCTTTCGACTCATCCTGCGGCTCGAACGACACCGGACCGGCGGCGATTTTTTCGATGGCTTCGACGAAACACTCGGCGGAGAGCGCCGCGAGTTTGTCGTGCAGCGTGCCGGCGTCATCGGTGGGAGCGATCGGAATCGCGTGGCGCAGCAACACAGGGCCGGTGTCGAGACCGAGTTCCATTTTCATGATGCACACGCCGGATTCGGCATCGCCATTGAGCAGCGCGGCCTGGATCGGCGAGGCGCCGCGGTATTTCGGCAGCAGCGAGCCGTGCGCGTTGATCGGGTAAAGTTTCGCGAGGTTCAGCGCGTTCTGTCGCAATAAGCCGCCATAGGCCACGACGCAAAGCACGTCCGGCGCGAGAGCGCGCAGCTTTTCGAGAACAGCGGTTTTGTTGATCGTAGGAGGCTGAAAGATCGCGTCGTTGGGAATGCCGAGCTTGCGGGCGGCCTCAACGACGGGTGGCGGCGAGAGCTCTTTCGAGCGGCCCTTCGCCTTGTCGGGCTGCGAGACGACGCCGACGACCACGTGCTTCGGCGCAAGAGCGTGTAGGCGGATTAACGACGGCACGGCGTAATCGGGAGTTCCCAGAAACAGAATTCGCATTCCGAAAAACTAAGCGCAACGCCTGAAACGTAAACCGGAAATCCGGGTGCGGAACAGGCGGCTCCTTTTATACGCCGATGTGCGCAGTCGACGAATCGGATTGCCAGAATGAAATTGTCTACGGCGCTGGTGTTGTTGGCTGAGAGAACGCTGACACGATGCGCGCCACGAAAGCCTTTATTGTCACGAAATTGTCTTAATCCCGCGATTGTTCAAGCCGCTGGCGCACAAGCCCGTGGCACACGCGCTCGCCACCGCTACGCGAAAAGCATCGGCTGCAAACACTCTGAATCCGCGATTGAGGACAATCGCACGCTTGGAATTGCTTTTGCGAATAACTGCTCAGGAGGGAATGGCGGAGGTTGAGATATATGCAGCATTTTACGGGAGAGAAAGGCGCGTCGGGCGCGCCGGGTACGTTTGCCGAATGGCGAAAGCTGAATTGGACCGCGATTGTGGCCGGCGTGGTCGCAATGCTGGGCTTGGAAGCGTTTCTGCTTGCGTTCGGTGGAGCGGTTGGGTTGTCGACGTTTAATTTCTACGATATCGCAGGCGCGGACGGGCCGTACAAAGTACCGGTGGCCACGATTCTGTGGCTGGCGATCGCGGTTTTGTCGTCCTCGTTCTTCGGAGCGTGGATCGCCGGACACTGGGCGAATCTGGAAGAAGCCGAAGACGCGTATATGCATGGCGCACTGACATGGGCGCTGGGCGTGCTGCTGGCCAGCGCGGGCATTTTCAGCATGATCGAGACGGGCGCGGGCGCGGCGGCTGCGAATCCGATGATGGCGCAGACCGCGACCCATCGAACCAGTGCTCCGAAGGGTGAAACTCCGGGACCGCTGAACTTCAGCGCACTGGACGACGCGAACTTCGCGAATTTCCTGGCCAACCGCGCGGACGCCTGGGCGCAGACGAACAGCCAGGTTCCGGCGAAGTATGACCGCACCGACAAGTCCGACCGCAGCGATACTCCGCCGCACAATTCGGATGTGCCGCCGACAACGGCTCCGGTCGCCGCGGACAATGATCATAATAAAGTGAAACCGGACGATGTCGCCAAGGACGTCGAATACAAATCGTTCATCGTCAGCCAGACCGGGCTTTCGGACGATCAAGCCGTGAAATTCCTGAAAGAGAACAAGGAATCGATTGCTCAGGCGCAGGCCAACACCCAGCGCAACTGGGAACAAGCCAACGCACGCGAACTGGCCCACGCGGAAAAGTTCCGCAAAGCCAGCAGCGTGTTTGCCTGGAGCATGACGGTGATTGGCCTGCTGGCGCTGGGCGCGGCGGTGGGCGGATCGTACCTGGGATGGACGGCGCGATATCATCCGGAACTAAGGGTCGACGAGCCGCCGACGAGTCGGGTCATCGATTCAACGACGGGCGAACCGATGTAATAAACGTATGAAAAAGTAAGAGGAAGCAGGAGGCTGAAAGTT
>Ga0265314_10002939_pt1 | contig 16880 bp, 17 predicted proteins | sample 4126metaG_FD_203106 | JGI IMG/M metagenome (GOLD analysis project Ga0265314, IMG submission 203106) | Rhizosphere microbial communities from Carex aquatilis grown in University of Washington, Seatle, WA, United States - 4-1-26 metaG | ecosystem: Host-associated > Plants > Roots > Rhizosphere >... | reverse complement strand
CTGCGTCATCCAGCCGAAATTCACGGCCGTTTCCGAAGGTGCGACGCGAACGGTGACAATGCCACGGCCGGTCTCCAGGCGGATGACCGCTCCCTCTCGTTTCGCTTTCGCGAGAACAAATGCGGTTCCGAGAGTTGGATGCCCGGCAAAGGGGAGCTCCATGGTGGGCGTGAAGATCCGTACACGAGCATCGGCATCCGCGGTGCTTGGTTGCAGCACGAATGCGCTCTCGGAGAGATTCATCTCGCGAGCGAGCGCCTGCATGGTGATGTCGTCGATGCCGTTCGCGTCCGTGAATACCGCCAAGGCGTTTCCCGTGAGGGCGCGGTCGGTGAAGACATCGCAGAGTTCGTATCGAAGTGGGCGCATGACGACCAAGACTAGCGAGAAACAATGCGGCGAATCTAGCAGGCTCGCGACTGGCGCCGTAGGTGGCGCGCCGCGACCTCCTACGCTACGGTGCGCCATGCCGAGCGCGGTCGAGATCGCCGTCGATACGTACATTCGAATGTGGAGCGAGCGCGACCCGATGGTCCGAGCGACGATGCTCGATGCGTGCTTGGCCGCGGAGGGTCGCATGGTCACGCGCAGCCGCGAGATCCGTGGCCGGAAGGCATTCGCTGATTTGATGACGAACTTGCTCGCAGATCCGCAGCTCTTGCGCATCCGTGTGATCAGCGCGATCGACGCGAAGGGCACAACGTTCCGCTTTCGCTCAGTCGTCGAACGTCGTGACGGCACCGCACTCGAGAGCTTCGACGCGGGTCAGATCGACGCCGACGGCCGGATTTCGCTCTTACTGACGTTCGCCGGCCCGCTCGAAGAATCCGGCAAGGTGGATGAGAAAGCCTGAGGCTGAACGTCACTCCGCGGTGCTCGTCACGATTCGCACGCGGCGGCGAGTTTCTCCATCGTCGGCGCGTTGACCTTACAGAGCGGGGATCGGGGTCCTCGATGAACCGGCTTTCGACGAGCCCCAGACGCGCTCGCAGCGGGCCTCGAAAGCGGTGCGGGCGGCGGGCAGCTTGGTGCGCAGGGTCGCAGGGAGCATGGCGTACACTTGCTCGAGTACGTCGGGAGCGATGCCGTCCATGGCCCACGAGAAGCCTTGCGCGTACATTTCTGCGTCTTCATTGGTGGGTGGCGTCGGGAACTCCTTGGCGTCGCGAAGGAACGGAATGAGCTCCGCTTCCTCGAGACCGAGGTGCGGATCGAGCAGCGTCTTTAGCTCGTCGACGACCGCCGCAGCCTTGTCGGCCTTCGGTAGTTCGGCGAAGGCCTCGTCACCGAGCTCGAGTAGTGGATCGATGCGGCGGTGATCGGCGACGAGCCGCTCGATCGTTGCGTGCACCGATGGGTGCTGGTTCGCGAGACTCGGGAAGACGCCGGTGTCCTCGGCTTCGTGGTGCCCGTGCAGGGCTCCGCGGAAATTCCGCCATTCGTCGCGCACCGCCGTCGCTCTGGCATGGTCACCCTCAGTGATCCGGGCGAGCGCATTCGCGAAGCGTGCGAGATCTCGACGAAAACCGTGGTGTGACATCATGAGCGCGGTGGCCATCGACGCGGTTCCGTCGTCGTTCAAGAGATTCGGGACTTGGGACATGATTTGAGCCTCGTCGTTGGAACAGGTTCGGAGCCTTGTCCGGACGACGAACGGCGAGACCCAGGTTCGACACGAGTCGCAAAAAACTTTCGAGCCACTTCCGTAGCCGCGTGGGCGGCCGGCCTAAGGGCGGCGCGCCCCCGTTTCCAGATCGTGACGGCGGTCGTCGCGACTCCGGGCCAGCCTTGTCCGCGTTGATGGCGACGAGCCGCTCGTTTACTTTGATGGTCGTTGGTCGCGGAAGGATTTCGACAAAGGCGCGTGAGGCCGTTGAGCGGGTAAACAAGCATGCCGATCGATGCGATCATCTTTGACTGCGACGGGACTTTGGTCGACAGCTTGCCGTTGGCGACGGCGGTTTTGGTCGAGTATCTCGCGAGCTTGGGAGTGACGCTCTCGGCATCCGAGGCGACCGTCCATTTCGGTAGCGGACGACTTGCCGAGTCGGTCGCCGGGTTCGAACGCTTTCTCGGAGCCAAACTACCTGGTGCATTCGTTCCCGAGCTGCGACGCCGTCGTGATCGCGCCGTGCGCGAGCGTCTTCGCCCGATCGACGGGGCTTTGGAGCTTGTCCGCACGTTGCAGATCCCCATCGCCGTTGCGTCGAACGGGCCTCTTCAACAGACGGCGCTTAGTCTCGAGGTGACTGGCTTGCTCAGGTATTTTTCGCCCAACGTCTTCAGCGCATACGACGTCGGTAGTTGGAAGCCAGATCCAGGGCTTTTTCTCCATGCTGCCGAGCGGCTCGGCGTTGAGCCGTCGCGTTGCGCGGTAGTGGAAGACGCCGCACCTGGAATTGACGCTGGTATCGCCGCGGGCATGGTCGTCTTCGCGCTGTGCGACGACGATTATCCGAATCACGAACGCGTCCGGACAATTCGGAGTTTAAGCGAGATTGGCTCGCAGCTGACACGCGCCTGTCTGACTCCGCGTGCGACATGACTCTCGCGGACGAATATCGAAACCAGACTCGTTGGCGCGAATGGCTGCGGCTCTTCGAGATGTTACCGTCCGTAGACGGAAGCACCGTGCTCGACCTCGGATGTGCCGTCGGCGATCAGGCCGTAGAACTCGTGGCGCGAGGAGCCCGAGTGATCGGGATTGACGCCAATGAAGCGCTGCTTGAGGTGGCTCGTGCCCGAGGCCTTCGAGATGCGGAATTTCGTCGAGAAGATTTACGCGCGTTGGCCCCGTCGGCGGCGGAAGTGGACGGCATTTGGTGTAGCTTCGCGGCCGCGTACTTTCCGCGTCTGGGCGAGGTGCTGCGCTCCTGGCAGAAGCTCCTGAAGCCCGGCGGTTGGATCATGCTCACGGAGGTCGACGATCTTTTCGGACACGAACCGCTCGACGTGGAGGTAAAGGCGATTCTGCGCGCGTACGGAGAAGCGGCGATTGCAGCGAACCGACATGACTTTCAAATGGGACGAAAATTGCGTGGCCATCTGGAAGACGCCGGGTTCTCGGTGACGACCAGTCGCACTCTCGGAGACAAGGAACTCTCGTTCGACGGACCGGCTGATTCGGATGTTCTCGAGGCCTGGGCGGCACGACTCGAAAGGATGAAGACGTTGCGCGACTTTTGCGGCGCGGATTTCGAGCGCGTTCGCGAACAGCTTCTGGGCGCGCTGGCTCATCGGGAGCACCATTCCACCGCGTCGGTCCGCTGTTGCGTCGCAACAAGGAGCGGACGCGGATGATGCCACTCCGCGTTGAAGTGAACGGGACCCTCGTTTAAACTCGGGACTGACGGGTCAACGCGCCAGCGTCGGGCCGGTCGGGTACCGCGATGACAAAAGGTCCCTCTCTCTGCGTCGCTCAGACATGCCCCGTGCGGGGCGACGTGTCTGCCAACGTCGACGAACATCTACGTTTGGTGGAGCTCGCCGCCGGGCTCGGAGCCGACGTGATCTTGTTCCCCGAGCTGTCGCTGACCGGTTACGAACTCGAGCTCGGCGACCGGCTTGCGATGTCGCAGAACGATTCGCGAATCGTTCCGCTGCTGGGCGCCGCTTCTTCACATCGGCTGACCATCGTCGCGGGTGCTCCCGTTCGAATGGGGCAGAGCCTTCACATCGGTGCATTCATCGTGCAGCCGGACCGAACGATCGCGTTGTACACGAAGCATCATCTCGGCGCCTTCGACGACAGCGCACGTCGCGATGGCAACGTGCCGCCTCCCGAAGCGACCTTCTTTGAGCCCGGGGCGCTCGATGCCCGCGTTCGATTCGGTGACGAACTCGCTGCGGTGGCGATTTGTGCCGATACGAGCCGAACTTCCCACCCACGTCGCGCCGCGCGATCGGGAGCGAAAGCCTATCTTGCGAGCATGTTCGTCATTCCGTCCGAATTCGAGACCAGCTGTGTGCGGCTCGCACACTACGCCGAAGAACATGGCATGGTCGTCGCGCTAAGTAACTTCGGGAGTCCGACCGGAGGGCTCGCTTCAGCGGGTCGCAGCTCGATCTGGTCGGAACACGGCGACCTCGTTACGCGGCTGCCACCAACCGGTAGCGGTGTTGCCGTCGCGACTCGAAGTCGCGATGGCTGGGCCACGAAGGTGGCGATGCTCCACTAGGCAACACCCAAAACCACGGAAAGAACGATATGACTGACAAGCCAGTGGCAACGCCGGACAACACGGCGGTTCGCGTCGCGTTGTGGCGAGCGCTGCACGTAGAAGTCGATTCGCCGCCGCACGTGCTCGAAGACATCGTCGGCTTGAAGCTGGTGGCTCCCGATGACGGGTGGCAGAACCGTCCGGACATGAGTCCGTTCACGCGCCCCTTCCGGGCGTCCATCCTGGCTCGCGCGCGCTTCATCGAAGACCTCGTGGTCGAGCAAGTTGCTCGTGGCGTTGGGCAATACGTGATCCTCGGCGCGGGTCTGGATACCTTCGCGCAACGTCGGCCGGAGATAGCGTCGCGTCTGCTCGTATTCGAGATCGATCAGCCCGGCACTCAGGCATGGAAGCGGCAACGCCTCGTCGAGCTCGGCTATGGCATTCCGCTGTTCCTGCGGCTCGTGCCCGTCGACTTCGAGGCCGGCGACGCGTGGTGGGAGCGGCTGACGGCGGCGGGCTTCGACGCGACAAGGGCGGCGGTCGTGGCGTCCACCGGTGTCAGCATGTACCTAACCAAGGAAGCGATTGCTGCGACGTTGCGCCAGGTCGCGGCGCTGGCTACGGGCTCGACGCTCGCCATGTCATTCATGCTTCCGATCGAGATGACCGACCCGGAGGTGCGTCCGGGGATCGAGCGGGCGGCAGCAGGGGCGCGAGCGAGCGGCACGCCCTTCATCAGCTTCTTCACGCCGAGCGAGATGCTGGCGCTGGCGCGTGATTGCGGCTTCCGAGAGGTCCAACACGTATCGGCAGCGACGCTCGCCGAACGTTACTTCGTGGGGAGGGCAGACGGCCTTCGACCGCCGAACAACTCAGAGGAATTGCTCGTAGCGCGGACCTGAAAGCGAGCAGGACGGGAAGGATTGATGCTGCAGATCCGGCCAGCAGTCCCGCAGGATCGTTTCGCTCTCGTCGTTTTCGTATTCTCGCTCGTCGCGCCGGGCTGTGGCGGAGCGGCGAAACAGGGTGAAACGGCCGCGGTCGGGCGACCGACGCGGGTTCCGGTCGTCTCGTGCTTTCTCTTACGAGAACTGGGCGTAGGCGAGGTGCGGCGCGCGCCCGCGGTCGGATGCGCGGAGCGAGTCACGCCGGCCTCGACGTTCAAGATCCCGCACGCGCTGGCGGCGCTCGACGCGGGAGTCGTGAAAGATGCGTCCACGACGTTTGCGTACGATGGATCGCCGATGCCATTTCCGAACTGGATGCATGATCAGACCTTGGCGTCGGCGATGCGTTTTTCGGTGGTGTGGTATTTTCAGCGCATCGCTGACGCCTTAGGGCCAGTTCGCGAGCATGAGTACCTCGCGAAATTCCACTACGGCAACGAGGACGCGAGTGGGAATCCGAGACGGTTCTGGATCGAGGATTCGCTCGCGATCTCTCCCGACGAACAGGCGACGTTTCTCGAGCAATTCTACGAAGGGTCGTTGCCTGTCGATCGCTCGAGCCTGAAGACGGTTCGCGAGATTCTCGTGCAACCAGAGGGCGTGGTCGTGAACGCGACGGGCGCGCACGCGTTCGCGGCGCCGTGGCCGCCGGGCACGGTATTGAGCGCGAAGACCGGCAGCGCGTCGTACGATCGCGATGATGGTGTGCAATGGCTCGTCGGTAGCGTGCGTCGCGGCGAACGCACGTGGGTCTTCGTCAGTTGCGTCGCTGGCCGACTCGAAGAGAATCGAATGCCGGCGGTCGAGCTCGCCGCTCGCGCGCTGCGCGAAGAACAGGTCCTCTGAGTCGGGCTGCGCCAAACGTCCCCACATCGCCGGCAAACGGCGTGGAGCGCGCCCAAAAACCCATGCATCTTCTCGGTCGAGAAGGGGATTCGGTTTTCGGACCGACGACGTGGGGCCGTAAACCTTTCTTCAAACTTCTCAACATTTCGTTCGCGCGCGGCGAGCTATGAACGAGGACATGGCGAACCTGAAAGCGCGCTTGCTGGGGGGCTGGCTCGGGGACCGGCTCCTTCGCGATCTGGTGGTGTCGAACGTCGAGCCCGTTCATCGTCGTTTCCGGAGGATCCGCGTCGGCGCTTCGTGGCTCGGTGAGGCCCCGCCGGGCGCGGGCGACAAGGTGCAGATCTATTTGCCCGACGTCGGTGCGCGCACGTACACGCCGTTCGACATCGGCCGGGGATCGGAAGCGTTTTCGCTTCTCTTTTATCTGCACGGCGACACGCCGGGCGCCAGGTTCGCTCGCGGCATCGAGGTAGGGAACACGCTGCGTGTTCTCGGCCCCGGGCGTTCGATCCCGCTCGAGTCGCTCGCGCTCCCGATCGCCCTCTTCGGAGACGAAACGTCGCTCGGCATCGCGCGCTCGGTCTATGAGCTCGAGGACGCGGGCGCGCGCTCTACCGCCCATCTCGAGGTATCGTCGGTCGACGATGCAGGCGCCGCGTGCGCCGCGCTGGGTCTATCGGACGCGACGCTGATCGTGCGCGATGACAACGACGGGCACCTCGAGGAGGTCGCGCGACGGCTCTCGGCGTCGACCCGAGACGGCGGCACGATCGTGCTCACCGGTCGCGCGTCGTCGATCCAGAAGCTGCGCGCGCTGTTGCGCAGCGGATCGCGACGCCCCCAGTCCGTGAAGGCCTACTGGGCCGACGGAAAGCGCGGACTCGACTGAGCGATCACCGACGTCCGTGGCCGCCACCAACGTGGCCGCCGAAGTGTGCCCCGCCACTCACGCGACCGCGGAACGCGGGTTCGTAGTTGCGTCGTACAGGGGGCGCGGCGACGCGGCGGTCGTAGAGGCCGCGCGGTTCATGGTCATAGTGCGCCCAACCCCCTCCGTTCCGATAAAACCACCGACCGTGATACCAGTACGACGGATAGCCGTCGTAGTACACGGGCGAGGTCGTCGCGATGTACGCGTCGGGCGGGTAGTCGTCGCCGTAGTAACCCGCCGGATAGTCGGCACCGACGCCGACTTCGCATCCTGTCAATAAGCCGGAAGAGGCCACGAGAGTCGCTGCAACGACGAGTCGTCGCCATACCGGATGCGTCGAGGAGCGGATCATGGCGTCGCCTCCGCGCTCGGATCGTGCGCAGCGTGGGCGCGCAGTTTGTCCGCCAGGGCGGTGCGTTGATCGGGCGCGAGCACCGGGCCGACGGCTTCGACGAAGTGCGCGAGGTGCGCCGCGGCCCAACCCACCATGTGCGCGTTCGCGTCGTTTTCGGCAGTCGGCCCTTTGGCGTCGAAGGAGTTGCTGCGAAACGCGTCGCCGAATGCCCGGAGGTCTGCGTCGATCTCCTTCGGATCGAGCGGCGGCACGGCCTTCATGTCTCGAGCCATCGCGGTTTTGATTTGGTTGACCTGGTCTGCCGTGAGATCGAGCTCGCTCGCCAGCGCTGCGAGATGACCGCCCTCGCGCGGCGCCGCGCCGGTTTCGTCACCGTTCACTTGCTTCCAGACGGCCCAGTGCGCCACGACTTTGTCGGCGAGGGCCGTGCGCTCGGCGGGCGACAGCGCGGCGTGGAGTTGGTTCAACGCGTCCGCGGTTCGGTCGTGAACGCCGCGCGCGGCCGTGGTCACGTCCGCGACCCCGGCGTCGACTTTCGCGGCGTCGATGGTCCCCGCGGCGAGCCCGTCGGCGAGGGCCGTCATCAGCGACTGTTCTGCGGCGCGACCCGGCTCCATGCTCGCGACGAGCTCGGCGCGGATCGGCGCGATCGCCGCGCTCTTCTCCGGCGGGACGGCGATCGTGTCGAGGCTCATCGCGATGAAGAGCGTCACGCCGCCGTGGTGGTGATAGCGGTGGTGCTCCATCAACGCCATCGCGACGTCGTCCGCGGGTTCTTGCGCGGCTCCGGCGGTTGCCGGCGGCGGCTGATTCTTCGTGCTTCCGCTACACGCGGGCAGTGAAGCCACGCTCGCGAAGCCGAGAAGAATGAGGCCGCCAGGCCAAGAGATTGTCGTACGAATCATTCACATCCTCGCGTCATGTGCGTTCGAGAACATTCGGGACCTAGTGCCATCGCGAATCATGGGAAAGGGCTCCGCGTGCAGTTTCAGCCTAGTCCTGCATTGCATCTTGTATGCCGTAGGCGGAAACCAATTCGAGACCTGGAACTGGCTGCGAAAGGACGCCGACGTCGGACCGCGTGTCGGGTTGGGACGACGCGGGCGCCAAGACGCCACGGTGGCGTCCCATCTTGCCCGATGGTGGGATCAAGGCGCGTCCCGCCGCGGGAATTCCTGCGGCGTTGCCGTTCCCGACCTCATTCGGTAGGACGGCGTTCGTGGCGACGAACAAGGTCATTTACTTGATGAACCTCTCCCCGGACGGCTTCGTCGAGGGGCCGGATGGAGGCTTCGGTTGGGCCTTTCCCGACGAAGAGGTTCACCGATTTCACAACGACCAGGCGCGCGACTTTGGGGCATTCCTCTACGGGCGCCGCATGTACGAGACGATGATCGGGTGGCAGACGGCTGACCAAGATCCGTCCACGTCGCCGGTCGGATTGGATTTTGCGCGCATCTGGAAGGCGAAGCCGAAGATCGTGTTCTCGACGACGCTCGAGACGGTCGGCGAAAACGCGCGGCTCGTCAGAAACGACGTCGCCGCGGAAGTGACGCGGCTGAAGGAAGAATCGAGCGGCGACCTCGGGGTCAGTGGCCCGGGCTTGGTTCGCGCGGCCGTGGTCGCGCGTGCGAAACGCCGGTATGATCGCGGTCTCCCATGGCCGAGCGCCTCTACGAAGCGATCCTCTCGCGTCGCTTCGCCGCCCCGCGGTTCGTGGTGTGGGGACTCGTCTCCGACACCAATCGCTGGGACCGCGCGAGTGGCCTGACCCCCGGGAAGTACACCTGGCGCCAGCGCGGCACCGAGCGGGTGCGCGCGGGCATCGCGAAGGAGCTCGGGTTCGACATCGAATGGATCGAACCGCCGTACGAGTGGGTGGAAGGGCGTTTCGTTCACGGCGAGCGCGCGTTCCTCAAGGGGCCGGTGGCGCGCGGCGGTTTTCACGCGCGGCTTCGCGACGTGGAGGGGAAAACCCTGGTCGAGGCCGTGGCGTACGTGGCCGGCGCGGGTCCTCTCATGCGGCTCATCGGGCCGATCATGAAGCGGAGATTCGCGACGGCGCTGGTTCGTTACCTCGACGGCATCGAAGAAGTGCTGTCCGCGGGCGATGGTTCCGAACGATCCTTCGCCTCGGGTGCCATCTCCGCGTCGCTCGTCGCGCGCGAGCTGATCGCCGAGCGACCGTACGATCCCCTGACGCAAGGGCCGCGCTCGGAGACCTCGGTGTCCGAGCTGGACCGGCGCGTCGGGCGGCTCGCCGACAAGGGACTCAAGGACGGCCTCGTCGAGCGCTTGCGACGTGCCCTGGTCGAGCGACCCGACGAAGAGCTCGCGCAAATGCGCCCCTTCGAGCTCGCCGACCGGTGGCGCGAGGATCGAAGAGAAGTCCTTCGTGTTTTTCTGCACGCGACGCGGGCGGGTGTCGTCGATCTGCGCTGGCAGATCAATTGCCCCGTCTGTCGCGTGGCCGCTCAAGTGGTCGGAGCGCTGGCCGACGTCTCCGGTAACGTGCACTGCGCCGCGTGCAACATCGGTTACGGCGTGGACTTCGGCAAACACGTCGAAGCCGTCTTTCAATGCCATCCGGCGATCCGCGAAACCGAGACCAGCGTGTACTGCGCCTCGAGCCCCTCGTTTCTTCCGCACGTGACGGCTCAGCTCGCCGTCGAGCCCCAAAAGACGCGGGTCGAACCGTTCGATGCACCGCCGGCCGCGCTGCACGTGCGTCTCCTCTCCGGCCAGGGCAGCGCCGAGGTCACGCTGCCTCCCGGCGGGTCGTTGCGGGTATCCCTCGACGACCAGCTCGCGCTTCGCGTCGAGGTGGTGTCCGGCGAACCGTCGCAGACGATCACCATTTCCTCGACGAGCGATCGCACCGCGGTGGTGCTCGTCGAACGCACGGGGATCGACGGCCACGCGGCGCTCGGCTCCATCCTCGCGACGTTTCCCGATTTCCTCGACTTGTTCGCGACGGAGGCGCCGGCCACCGGCGTGGAGCTCTCGATCGCGCACCTCGCGCTCCTCTTCAGCGATCTCACCGGTTCGACGGCGCTCTACGAACAAATCGGCGATGCGCGCGCCTTCGCCGTGGTGCAGGAGCATTTCCGAGACATGACCGAGATCGTCGCCGAGCGTCGCGGCGCGATCGTCAAGACGATGGGCGACGCGGTCATGGCGAGCTTCACGTCGGAGACCGACGCGGTCGCCGCCGCGCTCGAGATGGTGCAGCGCTGCCACGAGCGTCACGGCGAGCTCGGCGTGAGCGCGAAGCTCGGCGTCGGCTCGGGGTCGTGCCTCGCCGTCCGCGCGAACGATCGCCTCGACTTTTTCGGGACCACGGTGAACCTCGCGGCACGTCTGCAAGCCCGCGCCGAAGGCGGCCAGCTCGTCATCACCGAGGAGCTGCACCGTCACCCCGACGTTCGAGCCGTGCTGGCGCCGTATTCCTGCTCGCCGTTCAAGGCGCGCCTGAAGGGGATCGCGAGCGAACAAAACCTGATCGCGGTTCGAGTCCACCCGCAGTGAGTCCCATGCAGCCGACCGATTACAGCGTGCTCGCCGATCGGTACGCGGCACATCGCCGGCCGCATCCAGGCGTCGTCGCGGAGCTGGCGATCGGATTGACGGCGGAGTCGCGTGTGCTCGAGCTCGGGTGCGGGACGGGCAACTACCTCGCCGCGCTCGGGGAGCGCGTCGGGTGCGATGCGATCGGGATCGATCCTTCGCCGCAAATGCTCGAGCAGCTGCGAGCGCGCGGTCTTTCGAGTCGTGCGCTCGAGGGCCGCGCCGAACGGCTCGACTTTGCCGACGCGGAGTTCGACCGCGTCTACTCGGTCGACGTCATTCATCACGTGGCGGATCGGCCGGCGGCGTTTCGCGAGGCGTTTCGCGTGCTCAAGAACGGCGCGCTCGTGTGCACGGTGACCGACTCCGAGTGGATGATCCGGAATCGGCGGCCGCAGTCGGTGTACTTCCCGGAAACGATCGACGTGGAGCTCGCGCGATACCCCAGCATCGACGCGCTCCGTGACGAGCTCACGGCCGCCGGCTTCGAGTCGCTCCGCGAACGCGTCACCGAACGTTCCTACGAGATCACCGACGCCGCGGCGTACCGCGACAAGGTGTATTCGTCCCTCATCTACATCAGCGACGACGCGTTCCGCCGCGGTCTCGAACGACTCGAAGCGGATTTACGGCGCGGTCCGGTGCAATGCGTGTCGCGATACTTGCTGCTCTGGGGGAAGAAGAGCCCATCTGCAAAAAGCTAAAAGCTATTGCGAGCGCATGAGGGAGAGGGCTGCCTCGTGGTGAGCGCGCGTGCACCAGTCCTGTTCGTTGCTTGGCCACGCGTCGCGGCTCGAGGGGGCGAAGGACGTGAGGGATAGCGCTCAGGGGATTCGTTCGGGCGGCTCGCCGAGCACAGTCAGGACGGAGCGGATCGTCGCGAGGGACGCTTCGAAGAGCGAGGGTTGTTCGGGGTCGGCGAAGACGGCCTGGAAGTCTTCCGGGGTGAAGGCGCGGGCGAGCCGTTCGGCGAAGGTGTTTTCGAGGACACGGAGGTAGTAATCGACGTCGTAGTCGCGGGGGTCGGAGCCGGCGGAGGCGAGATCGTCGTCGGTGTCGTCGAGGAGGCCGGCGCGTCCGCCGCGCGCCCGATATACGTGGATGCGTTCGCCGGTGCGCCAGTCGTCCCGGCCGTTCGTGAGCAGGGCCTCGTAGGGGAGCTCGCGGCGGCGTTCGCGGGTCGCGAGGTACTCGGTCGCGGTCTTCGTCAAGCGAACGCGCGACGCGACGTCGAACGTCGTGAGGGTCCGGCGCCGGAGTGCGGTCACCGTGTCGACGTACGCGCGGCGCACGCCGAGCACGTCGCAAGCGAGCAGGCAGGCGATGGCTCGACGCAGAAAGGCTTCGCCGAAAGGTTCGGCGCGACTCGAACGGAACGCGACGCCGCGGAGGAGCAGCGATCCGTCGTACCCGAGGAGGGCGTAATTTTTCGGCTCGTGGGAGAGCATCGCGGCGTAGCGACCGTCGAATTCGAGGTGCACGTGCTCCGGCAAGAGCGCCGCGACCTCGGCGACCACGCGTCGTTCGTCGGCCTCGGTGAAGCGCGTCGGAACCGAGAAATAGACGCCGTCGGTGTCCGCCTCGAGCAAGGTGACGCCGCGGCGGGCGAGCTCGCGGCAGAGAAGATCGAGGACGGCGCGGCCATGGCCGGTGACGGCGTTCGCGGCGTGCACGTCCGAGAAGCGCGTGAGCGATGCCGCGCCGAGGTAGCCGTAGGCCGAATTGACGACGAGTTTCATCGCCGCCGAGAGCGCTTCGTCGGTGAAGCGCTCGGACGATCCCCGGGCGCTCGCGCGAGCGCGGGCCTTGGCGGCGAGCCGCTGCTCGACGAGGCGATCGACCACGGTGAGGAGCACGCCGAGGCGATCGCGCGCGGGACCGATGCGGTACTGGCGCATGAGCGACGGATAGAGACTCGCGACGTCGGCCTTGACGACGCGTTCCGCGACGCCGGTCGCGAATAGATGAAGCGCCGCTCCGGTGTGCGTCGTGCCGTCGCTCTCCTGGTGCGCGGGGAGCGCCGCGCCGGCGCGGACGTACGCGCGGACGAGCAGCGGATCGATCACGCCGGTCGCGGCGCCGGCGTCGGCGAGCCGCTCGTAGCGCCGCGGCACCATGCGAGCCAGCGCGAACGCGGCGCCACCGAGAAGCCGCGCGACGCCGGCGGCTTCGTCGACGTCGGCGAGCGCGTAGCGCCGCACGCGTTCCGGATCGCGACGGTACACGTCATAGACGTGTTTGCCGCCGATGAGCTCGCGCGCCGGCCCGGCGAGGCCGAAATGCCGCGCGACGGCCTTGAGACCGTGCCCCGGCAGATCGCGCGCGGAAAAATCGTGACGGCGCACGGCGTCCATCGAGTCGATCATTTCGCGACCGGGGACCGTATAGCGCGTCCGGCGAAGTCGCTCGCCGGCGAGCGTCGCGGCGCCGCCGAGCGACGCGCCTCGCGACGACGGACGCTGCCGCAAGCCGGGCGCGCCGGCACGGCCGAGCGCGAGCGGCACGCCGAGCACTCGCGCGCGATGCGCGAGAAACGGCAGATCGAACCCGTGCAGGTTGTGGTTTTCGATGACGTCGGGGTCGAGCGCCGAAATCCGGGTCACGAAGCGATGAATGAGCGCCGCTTCGGCGCGGTCGTCGTCGCCCTCCGCCTCCAAGCACGTACCGCCGCCGTCCGGGCCGCGAAGGGAGACCAAGAAAATTCGATCCACCGTGGGATCCAGTCCCGTCGTCTCGAGATCGAATTGCGCCCGCCGCAGATCGTCGAAAGCGAGGTCGCGAAAATAGGTGCGGCCGCTGGCGACGAGGTATTGCTCTTCCGGCGGCAGCGCGAGCACGGCGTCGTGACCGAGCTCGCGCACGTGGGCGAGGGGACGGCCGAGTCGGCGGCGTGCACCGGTGAGCACCGCATCGGTGAGGGTGCGAAGGTGCTCCGCGCGCACGACGTAGCGGAGCTCGCCCGGCCCGGCGAGCTCGTCGTAGGTCACCGCGCCCGGCCCGGCGCCGTCGCGTTCGCGCCGCAGCCGATCGCCCAGGTGCGACAGATCATCGAGCCGGTCGAGGAGGAGCCACGGACGAAACCGGGCTTCCTCGCGAACCAACGCGCGCGTGTCCGGCGCGCGCCGCCAGACGAGCGCGATGCCGTCGGGCTCCGCCCACACCGAGACGATGCCGGGCGTCGCATCCCAACCCCAGAGCCACTCGTCGTCTTGTTCGGGCACCGACCGATCCGATCAGGCCCTGTGATATCAGTGGGAGGTGGCTTCGACAAATGCCGTCGCTCCCTGGATCCGAGCCCTTCGCTGGTTCGACGACGGCGTGCAACGTGCTTTTCAGATCCACGAAGCGGTGCGCGACGAGATTTTTCTCGCGTTCACTCCCCCCGCGGATCGCCCTCGGGTGACCGGGCTCGCGTACAGCGAAAACCCGGTGCGGTACGTTCCGGGGGGAACGCACTTCGACGGCGGTCTGTTCGATTGGGAGCGCGCGGCGATTCCGCTCCTCGGGCTCGGCGCGACGTCTCGCCTGTTGATTGCCGGAGCCGGCGGCGGGCGCGAGCTCACCGGTTTCGCCCCGCTCGTCGGCGAGGTCGTCGCGTTCGAACCGAGTGAGCCGCTCTTCGAGACCGCGGCGCGCATCGGCCGAAGGCTCGGCAACGCCGTCGTGCATCTGGGGTCGTACGAAGACTTTCTCGACGCGGCCCATGGTCGCAGCGGCCCGCTCTCCGGCGCGCTCGGTCCGTATGACGCCGTCGTGCTCGGGCGGAACAGCCTCGGACATTTGACGGATCCGGCGGATCGTCTCGCGGTCTTGAAGGCCCTTCGGAAGACGTCGCCCGCGGCGCGCGTGCTGGCGACCGTGACGATGCGTCGAGGGGCCGAAGACATCGGCCAATCTCCGCGCGTTCGCCGGATCCTTCGTCGCGCGTTCGGCACGGTGGGCGGTCAGCGCGTCGACGACGGCCTTCGCTACGTGCGCACGCGCGGCTTCTTGCACCAGTTCACGTACGACGAGATCGCCGAGCTCGCGACGCGCGCGGGTTATTCCGTCGTCTCGCGGGAGACGTGGCCAATCGCGCTCCGGCAGGATCGCCCGACCGGCTATTTCGTCCTTGCTCCCGCCAAATAGCTTCGAACGATCGAATGACTCAGATCGCGGCGACGGGTGCGCCGCGGGGCAGGTGCACGTGAAATGTCGTGCCGCGCTGTTCGGTCGAATCCACGTCCACGGTGCCGCCGTGCGCGTGCACGATCTGCTGCACGATGTAGAGACCGAGGCCGAGCCCGTCGCCGTCGCCGCGGCGCCGGCGCCCGGAGCGGAAAGGTTCGAAGATCCGCGGCAAGACATCGGAGCTGATGCGGCCGCCGTTGTGCACCGAGATGCAAACCTCGGATTTCGGTCCCGCGACGTCGACGACGATCGGCGCCTCGGGCGAGCCGTGACGAACGGCGTTGCCGATGAGATTCGACAGCACTTGCTCGAGCCGTCCTTCGTCCCAGGTTCCCGAGAGATCGCCCGAGGTGCAAAGCTCGATCATTCGCCCCGGGGTCGTCGCCTCGAACTCGGAGACGGTTTTCTTCGCGATGAGACCGAGGTTCACCGGCCGGCGTTCGATGGGGATGCCGCCGCCGAGCCGCGCACGCGCCAGATCGAACAGCTCGTCGATGATCTGCACCATGCGCGTCCCGCTCGAGCGGAGTCGCTCGGCGGCTTTGCGCGTCTCCGGCTCGTTCGTGCTTCCGGAGAGCACGGTCGCCGTCATGAGCACGACGTTCAGCGGGTTTCGGAGATCGTGCCCGACGACGGCCACCAGCTCCTCGGTAAGCCGGAGCGTTTCGGCGAGGTCTTGTCGCTGGCGATGGAGCTCGAAGAACGTCTCGGTCTTGTGGCGAAGGATCTTCGGCTCGATCGGCTTGAACAGAAAGTCGACCGCGCCGGCGTCGTAGCCCTGGAAGATGCGGTTGCTCTCTTGAATGCCCGCGGTAACGAAGATGATCGGAATGCGCCGCGTTCGCTCCGCGCCTCGCATCAATTCGGCGAGCTCGAAGCCGTCCATCTCCGGCATCTGCACGTCGATGAGCGCGAGGCCGACGTCGTGGACCAAGAGGAGCTCGAGCGCTTCTCGGCCCGAACGCGCCTTCAGGATCTCCAGATCCTGGCGCCTGAGCAACGCTTCGAGGGCGAGCAGGTTCTCGTCGAGATCGTCGACGATGAGAAATTTCACCGGTTCGCGGCTTTGCGGGATCACGCGGGCCTCCGCGTGATGGCCGTCAGCGTCTCGACGATCTCGGGCAATGCCCCGACGAACTGCGGGTCGGCGAGGGACACCGCTGCGCGCGGCATCTCCGGAGCCTCGGCGAGCTTCGGATCCTGGACGAGGACCAAGCCGCCGCTTCGCCGGATGGCGCGCGCGCCGAGCGCGCCATCGTCGTTCGCGCCAGTGAGCACGACGCCCACGAGTTGGTCTCGATAGACGTCCGCCGCGGATTCGAAGAGGACGTCGATGGAGGGGCGCGAGAACTTCACGGGCTCGTCGACGGAGAACGAAAAGGTGCGGTCGGCATCGATGAGGAGATGATAGTCGGGCGGGGCGAGCCAGATCACGCCCCGACGAACCGGCTCCTTGTCGTCCGGCTCCTTCACCTCGGAGGCGCAGAGCGGTCTGAGGATGTCGGGAAGCAAGCTCGGACGGCGGGGCGACAAGTGCACCACCACGACGACCGGGACGGCGAGCTCCCGCGACACCTCGGGCAAGAGCACCGTGAGTGCGTCGAGGGCGCCCGCCGAGGCACCGATGACCACCGCTTCCGCGGGCTTGCCGGGTTTCACCGCTAACATTTCTGGTACCACCGGTCCGAAAGGGAAAGCTCGCGAAAGGATTCGGCCTGCGCCGAAAACTGCAACGTCTCCTTGGCGCCGAGGCCGAGAAAGCCGCGACGGCAGAGCGCGTCCTTCACCAGTCCGAGCGCACGATCCTGGAGCATGCGATCGAAATAGATGAGCACGTTCCGGCAAGAGACGACTTGCACCTCGGCGAAGACGCTGTCGGTCGCCAGGCTGTGATCGGT
>Ga0265314_10002937_pt1 | contig 16888 bp, 16 predicted proteins | sample 4126metaG_FD_203106 | JGI IMG/M metagenome (GOLD analysis project Ga0265314, IMG submission 203106) | Rhizosphere microbial communities from Carex aquatilis grown in University of Washington, Seatle, WA, United States - 4-1-26 metaG | ecosystem: Host-associated > Plants > Roots > Rhizosphere >... | reverse complement strand
CACGGCAAAGGCGGATGACGACGGCAAATTCCTCGATGGACGCTGCGACGTCGTCGTTTCAGGCGTCACGCCTGCCGCGCGCTTCTGGACGTTGACGCTCTATAACGTCAATGGACAGCTCACGGCCAATTCGGTCAATCGATACGGCTTCACAAGTCAAGAGATCGTGCGCCACGCCGACGGCAGCTTCGAAATCGCGGTCGGGCCGCGCGCCAACGCAGGCAACTGGCTGCCGACCGGCGGGATCGAGCGCTATGTTCTGGTGCTGCGATTCTACGACACGGCGGTCGGCGTTTCGACCAAGGCTGGCCGCGAAGTCCCGATGCCGGCGGTCGCGACCAGGAGCTGCCCATGATCCGGTGGCTGCTCTTGTTTTTAGGAGGCGCTTTGCTCGGCGGGATCGTGCACCTGACGACCATCATCATCATGCCGCGGACGGCGACCCAGGACGCTTATTCACGTTTGTCGGCAATCGCGCCGGTCAATACCGTCGCCGCCCTTCCCGAACCGACACCAGACACCGCGCCGCTGCCCTTCATGGATCCGGCCTTCGCCAGTGCCGTCTGCCGCTACGACCTGTCGCAAGGATCGTTGAAGCTCACCGTGCCGGTCAGTCTCGCTTATACGTCGGTGTCTTTTTATACGCGGTTTGGCGTTGCTTATTACGCCATCAACGACCGCGCCGCCGGCCGCCGCATCATCGAACTGGAATTGATGACGCCGGATCAGCACAGCCAGTTGCCGGAGGATGAGGAAATCACCGCCGCCGACCGCCTGATCGTGGAATCGCCGACGCTGACCGGTTTAATCGCAATCCGCGCTTTGGCGCCGGAGCCGGGCCTCGTGCCGATGGCGCAGAGTACCATCGCCGCCGCCCGATGCATGCGGCAGGACGACGCCAGAGCTCCGGATAACAAAACGTCGCGCTGATCAGCGTGCGTTTGCCAAGCTCTGTTCCCGAACCCAGGGCAACTGCGGCGTCCGGTAACGTGCGATCGTTGCCTTCAATTGATTGAGCGATTGTTCGACCTCGATCGCCAACGGTGACGGAGTCATGATCACGAGGCGCTCGAGCGCAAAGCGGTAGGCCGCGACCCGCTCAGCCAAGCGCGCCCGCACGAGCGCAATCAACGACGCGTTCTCGCGCATCCGGCGCAACGCCTCGATGCGCTCGCCTTCGGACAGGTCTCGCACATAAGAGAGACTCTTTTTGCGCTTCTGATCGATGTCGGCCACGCGCGACGCGGCCTCAAAAAAGCCGGGCAGTCGCGTCACGTCATTGCGAATGTCTTCGGTGAGCTGTGCATAGCGCGCCGCCGGCGAGCGAAAGCGCTCGCTCAAAATGTAGTTCGCATAGTCTGTCCGCGTCATGCCGGCGGTGCCGGCCATGCCATATTCGAGCGCCACCGCATAAGGTTTTTGACGCTCGTAAGGCGGCTCGATCAAAGGAAATGCCAGATTGCGGAGCGAACGCTCCTCGTCCGTCAATTCAAAGCTCGAAGCGGGATTGGGAGCGGCAGCGGCGGGACCCAGCCAATCGTGGATATCGTCCCGCACCAGCATCGGGCGCACTTCGCCGAAGTCGCGGTTGGCGGTGCAGCCGGCGAGCAGCGCCAATCCCGCTATCGCGAAAATACGGCGCCGCCACATTATGTGTCTCAGCGCGCGACGCGGCGACGACGGCGGCGGCCCGCGCCATTGCCCGTATTCGGTTCCAGCCCGTTGCTGCCGTCCGGATTGCGCTCGATGCGGATCACCGGAAGGATAATCACGGTGGCGGATTCGGTCTGTGCGTCTATGTAACGGCCGCCACGCGCGTATCCCGCCTCGTCGGGAAATTGGATGACTTCGCCCATTTCAGTCCCCTTTTTCCTCCCCGGCCTAGAGCTGGGGTGGCGACTTCAATTAAAGGGGTCGCAAGGTTAACGCTCTGCTAACGCTGCCCGACTAATCTGACGCTTCACCTTCCGTAAAAGCGCGTAACTGTGATGATGAAGCCGCCTCCCAACCCCCCGCTCGACGGCCTGCTCGATCTGGCATGTCGCAATGGCGTCGATATCCGCCCGACATTGCTGCGGGTCTTGACCGACCTTTACGTGCAGAAGCCGTCGCACAGCGCGGCCGAAGAAACCCAATATATCGAACTCGCCTTGGGCTTGATCGGCAGCGTCGACGCACCAACCCGCGCCGCCGTCGCCGCCAGCCTCGCGCGGTATCCGGGGGCTCCAGCAGCCATCCTGGGCAAACTCGGACACGCGGAGGCTTCGCCTGCCGAACCCGAGACCGAAAGCCTGGTTGAGCAGTTTTTCTCCGGGTCCGCGGACGACCGGCGCAAGATCCTCATGGACCTCGTTGCTGCGACGCCGCCCCCGCGCGCACCGGCCCCGGTCGCCGGTGAATTGATACGTCTCCTGGAGACCGCGGCGCTGCAACGCAATGCCGGTGAATTCAGCCGCGTCCTGCAACGCGCCCTCAGCGTCAGCCCGACGATCGCCGAGCGGATCACACGCGATCCTTCCGGCGAGCCACTCGTCGTTGCGGCCAAGGCGCTCGGCATGCCGGCCGCGACGGTCCAGCGCATCTTGCTGTTTTTAAACCCGGCGATCGGCGAGTCGGTCGCGCGGGTCCACGATCTATCTCGCCTGTTCGACGACCTCACGCCGCAAGCCGCCAGCGGGATGGCCGAGAACTGGCGCGCGTCAGGATCGGAACCGCAGAGCCAGCGCAAGCCGGCTTACGAGCCGGTTACGTGGGACAGCGAGCGTCGCAGCGCCCGGTCTCTGGCCACCTCGACGGTGCGCCGCCGGGTCTCCCGCAGCGACGATCTACCGTCGCGTGGCCGAAGCGGGCGCTAGCATTCGTCACACGACAGCGTCGTCGAGAAAATTCCGTCCAGCGCGATCCTCGACCTCGACAATCCAGACATCGGGATCGTAGCGTATCTCCCGCGCGAGACGCGCCTCGACATCGGCATCCGGCGCCGGCGCTTCGCGCCCGAGGATCACGGTGAACAAGCGCGCGGACGGATGAGCCTCGTCGAAAACGGCTTGCGGCGCAGGGCCATACAGCGTGCTGGTGCCGTCAAGCCGGGAAACCTTGATGTAGACCGCGCCGGCTTCCTCGGCGCCACGGCGGCGCACAGCGGCAAACGCCCCTTCGACAAAGCATCGCCGCACATAAGCTGCGACCCAGATCCCAGACTTCAAGCGCATGGGGTTCATTAGCACGGCATAGCGCCATGCCGCTATTCGAGCAGGCGGCCCGTCATGGCGGCGAGTTCGCGCACCAGCCGGTCGGAAATTTGTCCGGTCACCGGCAAGCGGTGGTCGCGCTCGAATTTCTCGATCGCCGCGCGCGTATCCAGATCGAACTGTCCGGTCGGCTTGATCTGACCGTAGCCGAAATCGGATAGCGCGCGCTGGATCGCCAGCACCCGTTTCGAAGGCGCGATCAATTCGGCGATCGGGTCATTGCGTACCGGTTCCGCGGGCCGGGCCTTGGCGCCGGAGGATAAAATTGCTCGAAGCAGCAGGTCGCCCGGCTCCGGATTAAGCCGCACGCCCGCGGCCTGGATAAAATCGCGCGTCGCGGCGTCGGTCTTGGCGCCCCAAATGCCGTCGACCACGCCGTCATAGAAGCCGCGGCGGCCGAGCTCGCGCTGGATGTTCGCCACCAGTTGCTCGCGGCTTTGCGCCGGTGCCTCCGGCGCCACAGCGGGCGGGGCCATCGGTTGAACCATCGCCGGGCGCGAGGGCGGCAACGCTGTTTCCTGTTGCAAAGCCGGCCGGGTGGCGAAAATCGGCGCCGGATGCGGCCCTTTTTGCAGAAATAGCGCGTTGGTGGAAATCGAAATCACGGCAATTGTCGCCAATACCGTGCCGACAACCTCGCGCGGGTGGCGGCCGATGACCGCCGCCAGCCGGCCAGCATCATTGCTCTCGATCGTGACTTCGTTTCGGGTTCGCTTACGCACTCTTCTTCACCGGTATTTTCGTGGCCGCCGCCAGTTCGTTTGCCCGCTGTGTCACGAGCTTAATGGGGTCGGCCACACGCTTGACGCCTTCGCAATCGACCGGCAACCGTACGGTAATACGGGTGCCTTCGTTCAAACGGCTGCGGATATCGATATCGCCGCCATGCAACTGCACGAGGCCTTTCACGATGGACAGACCGAGGCCGGAGCCATCGTGCTTCCGGTCGTAAGATGCCCGAGCCTGAAAGAAGGCCTCGCCAAGCCGCGGCAGATCGTCTTCGCCGATGCCGACGCCGGTGTCCTCAACCGCGACCGTCAAGGTCGCCCCGTTGCAAGACGCACTGACCGTGACCGTGCCGCCGCGTGGCGTGAACTTGATGGCGTTGGAGATGAGGTTGATCAGAATTTGATTGAGCGCACGACGATCGACGACAACCTCGGGCAGTTCCGCAATTCTTGTCTTGAGATCGACGCCGGCGTCGCGCGCCTTCAATGCCAGCAAGTCGCAGCAGCCGGCGATGGCCTGGGCGGGCAGGAAGGGCTCAGGTGCAATTTCGAAGTTGCCCGTTTCCATTTTTGACATATCGAGAATGCCATTGACCACCGATAGCAAATGGCGGCCGGACTCGTTGATTACTTTGGCGTATTCGAGCTTGCGCGCCTCATCGAGAACAATCGATTCATCGAACATCATTTCGGAAAAGCCGATGATGGCGTTGAGCGGCGTGCGCAGTTCGTGACTCATGGTCGCGAGGAAACGGCTCTTGGCGGCATTGGCACGTTCGGATTCGGCCCGCGCGATCTCAATGGCGCGCTCTTGCGCCTTGCGCTCGCTGACGTCGCGCAGCACGGCGACGACTTCTCGTTCGCCCGCCGCCGCGGTGCCTGCGGCGCCGTCCAGCGGCCGGCAACGCATCTCCACCCAGACGAACTGCCCGGCCTGCGCCTCACTATCGCGACGAATGCGGAATTCGACCGAATGCACGTCACCGTGTGCGGCCGCGTCCGCCAGCGCGGTCAAATATGCAGGCCGGTCGCCGACATGGACCCGCTCGAACAGGCCGTGGCCCACCAGTTCATTGGTATGGACGCCGAACAGCGTCTCCGCTGCCGGCGAGACAAAATGCACCGCGCCATTGCGGCCGTGGCGCGTGATGACGTCGGTGATGTTGCGCGCCAGCAGCCGGTAACGGTCTTCTTCTGCGTAGAGCAGCCAAAAGCTGGTGCGCGCCAAGGATTCCGCGCCGAGGCCGAGACCGGTTGCATAAAGCGCCGCCGAGATAATGCCGAGTGCCGCCAGCGCGCCATGTTCGTTGGCCTCGGCGGCCGCGGGCGGCAGCAGGCCGGCGGCGCTGAAGATCAGCAGCAGTCCGGCGGCGACCAGGGCAAATGTTGAGGCGAGCGCCACCACGCGGCGCGATGCCGACAGCGCGGCTTCGAGCGGCACCAGCACCAGCCAGATCGCCGCGAAAGAGCCGATACCGCCGGTGCACCAGGCGACAGCCGCAACCAGTCCGGTCAGCGACAACGATGATAAGATGTGGGCGTTTTCGTAGCGTCCAGTGCGCGACAGGAAATAGGCGATCAGAATCGGCGCCACCAGCCAGGCGAAGACCCCGACCTCAAGCGCGCTCGGGACGCCGCGAAAAGCAAGGTACACGGGAAAGCACGCCAGCGCGGCGAAACTGCCGAGCAGGCGCGGCGCGATGAAGGCGCGGTGGCGCGCCGCGGTCAGCGCATCCTGCTGCGCCGCCGGATGCACCAGCGCATCGACATAGTTCCACACTGGTGTGAGGAAGCTCACGATTCCTGTCCACGTCTTTTCGACGCGCCCCTTTTTTCAAGCATGAACCTAGCCAGCCCCGCTTAAGCGAAAGCTAAAACCTAGCTGCCGCGCCATGTCCCCATGCGCGCAAGGCCGTTTTCGGAACGATTACCGCGGCGATTCGAAAGGCATGGTGAAATTTCAGTTGCCATAAACCGGGTTGGAGCCGGTCATGGCTTAATCCTTACCGTCGCGGTAACCATACCCCGCGCCGAAAGCGTCAACTGGATGTGGCGCGGGTTTGCGATCGTTAAAGTTTTAAACAAAATCGATTGTCTCGTATTTGAATCAAATTCGCCTCTTATTCGCGTCTATTTAGCCCAAAAACGTCGCTTCAAATCCAACGACAGCTTCAAATCCGTCTGCTAGATTTTAAATCAAGACGGCGGGGAAAAAGCCGTTTGGGAAATGGGTAGGGTCATGTTCTTTTTGTTGCGCATGGCGTTCTGGCTGACGGTCGTATGCGTGCTGCTGCCTGGCGGCAACAACGCTCCGCCGGACGCGCAGATCGACGCGACGCAGGCGGCGTCATTGGCGACGGCCGCGGTGTCGGACGTGCGTGGCTTTTGTGGCCGCCAGCCCGACGCCTGCGAAGTCGGCGGCAAGGTCGCAGTCGCGATTGGCCACAAAGCGGAAGCCGGCGCGCGCACGCTGATCGAATTCATCAGCACCAAGGTCAATGAAAAATCGGCTGACAAAGCCGCGCCGAAATTTGCGTCCGGCCAGAGCGCGCAAAATGCCGTACAATCGTTTACGCCGAACGGCACACTGACCCAAGGCGACATGGCTCCGGTCTGGCATGCCCCCGTCCCGCTGCCGCCACGCCGCGAGGCCCGCGCCGGCCGGCCGGCGGTCTAAATCGTACCGTAGCCAGCACCGGCATTCGCGCCTATATATCCGTTCGAAACGGCTCGAACGGACCATGCTGCCAGCGATCCAAGACATTGTCGAAGATTTCGCCCTGCTCGACGAGTGGGATGATCGCTATCGCTATGTGATCGAACTCGGTCGCCAGTTGCCTCCGCTGCCGGACGACGCCCATACTGAGGCCAACAAAGTGCGCGGTTGCGCCAGCCAGGTCTGGCTCGTCACGCACGTTAAGCCGGACGGCGCCGCAGGCCCCGTCCTCACCTTCGAGGGCGACAGCGACGCGCACATCGTACGTGGCCTGGTGGCGATCGTGCTGGCGCTTTATTCGGGCAAGCACGCGCAGGAGATTCTTTCGACCGACGCGCTGGCACTGTTCGAGCGCATCCGCCTGCGCGACGGCCTCACCCCGCAGCGTTCAAACGGCTTGCGCTCGATGGTCGAACGCGTCCGGGCCGAGGCCCAGGCCGCCCTCGCCCACGCGGCGTAGATAATTCACTCCACAACAAACTCCACGCCCTCCGCCAGCCAGGTGCGAACCGCCGCGTGCGCGCGGCCTTTGGCATCGGCTGCGTAGCCGTAATGGCGCGCCAGCCGGTCCAGTGCGAGTTGCAGCACGATCTTGGCCGAACGGCTCGGCCAGGCGCGCTCGCGTTCGACGCCTTCCAGCCCTTTGAGAAAACAGCAGACGTCGACCAGGAGACCGGAAAATTCCGGCCCCGCCGCGTCGAGTGCCTGCCGGACACGCTGACGCGACGCGATCATCGTCTCGGTAAAAGTGCCTGCATGGTTGCCGCCGCGCCGATCCGCGGAAAGTGGGCTCGCCCAATTCGACGTGGTGCGCGGCATCAGATGGGCGCGGGTGAAATCGGCGCGCAGCCGTTCGCCGGCGAGAAACTGGTGCGGCTCGATCAAAGGTTGCCCGTCCCGGCCGCGCCGCCGGGCGAGCCAGGCCAGAGGGCTTTCCCCCTCATCCACCGTGACGCTGGCCGGACCTTGATCGGTGGCGACTTGACGTGTCGCCAAGGCGAGGTGCCGGGCCCGAAATTCATCGACCTCCGGCTGCGGGTCGGAACCAGATGTTTCGTGGGATTTCGCGGCGGGGGCCATGCTAGCGCTCCTTTAATAGGAGCTATAACCTATCATAGGACGAATATCTACACAAGCGAATTTAGGAATCATATCCAAAAAAATGCCGACCGCGGGGGGCCGGGCCCTAAGCCCCTTTAATATCGCGATATCGTGCTTACACCTTCATGGCTGTGGTTTGGCCGGAACGCGTCGAATAGATGGCGCGGACCAGCGACAAACTAGCTATTGCAAGGCCAACGAATTTCCGCCTTCCGTGTCTGCGACGCTGGCTGATTAGGATTCGCAATGCGCAAACGTATGATCATTATGCTGGTACTGACGGGGCTGGTCCTGGGCGCCGTCTTCGGCTTTCAAGCCTTCAAATCCGTCATGATCGCCAAATTCATGGCGACCCTCTCCAATCCGCCGCAGACCGTCTCGACCATCGTTGCCGCGTCGCAGGATTGGCAGTCCCAGTTGGAGGCGGTTGGCAGCTTGCGCGCGGTGAATGGCGCCAACCTCAGCGGGCAAGTGGCCGGCATCGTGTCTGCGGTCCATTTCGAATCCGGCGCCGACGTCAAGAAAGGCGCGCTGTTGCTCGAACTGCAGGCTGAAGACGACAAAGCGCACCTCGAAGCGCTGAAAGCAACCGCCTCACTCGCCAAAATTACCTTCGAGCGCGACAGCAATCTGGTCAAAACCAACGCGGTCAGTCAGCAGACGGTCGATACCGACAAAGGCAATCTGCAGAATGCCGAAGCCTTGGTGGCGCAACAGCAGGCGTTGGTCGATTACAAATCGATCTCGGCGCCCTTCTCCGGCCGGCTCGGCATCCGCCAGGTCGATCTCGGCCAGTATCTGGCCGCCGGCACGACCATCGTCACCTTGCAGCAGCTTGATCCGATCTTCGTTGATTTCTACCTGCCGCAGCAGGCTCTATCGCAGATCAAGGTAGGCCAGGACGTCATGGGCAAGGTCGATACCTATCCAAACAAGACCTTCGCCGGCAAAATCGCGGCGATCAATTCGCTGGTTGATACGGCGACGCGCAACGTCCAGGTCCGCGCCACCCTGGTGAACCACGAAAACCTGCTGCTGCCGGGCATGTTCGCAACGATCGACATCGACACCGCCGCGCCGCAGAAATTCGTGACGCTGCCGCAAACCGCGATTGCCTATAATTCCTACGGCAACATCGTCTATCTCGTCGACGACAAGGGCAAGGACGACAAAGGCCAGCCGCAGCTCGCCGCGCGGCAGACCTTCGTCACCACGGGCGCGACGCGCGGCGATCAGGTCGCAGTGTTGACCGGCGTCAAGGATGGCGACGTCGTCGTCACCGCGGGCCAGGTCAAATTGCGCAACGGCTCGCCGGTCCTCGTTAACAACACCATCCAACCGCCCAACGATCCCAATCCGAAGCCGGCCGACAAATGAATTTCACCGATATCTTCATCCGCCGGCCGGTGCTGGCGACCGTCGTCAGTTTGATGATCCTCGTGCTCGGCCTTCGCGCGGTCGGCTCGTTGCCGATCCTGCAATATCCGCGCACCGAAAACACGATCGTGACGGTGACGACGACCTATTACGGCGCCGACCCCAACGTCATCGCCGGCTTCATCGCAACCCCGCTCGAGAACGCGATCGCCCAGGCCAACGGCATCGACTACATGAGCTCGACCAGCCAGACCGGCACCAACGTGATCTCGGTCTATCTGCGGCTCAACTACGATGCCGACAAGGCGCTGACCGAGATCAACACCAAGATCCAGTCGGTTCTCAATCAGTTGCCGTCGGGCACCCAGCAGCCCGTGCTGACCGTCAAGGTAGGGCAGACCATCGACGCCATGTACATGGGCTTCGACAGCGACGTGCTGCCGCGCAACAAGATCACCGACTATCTAATCCGCGTGGTGCAGCCCAAGCTGCAGGCCGTCGCCGGCGTGCAGACCGCGGAAATTCTCGGGGGGCAGAACTTCGCGCTGCGCGCCTGGCTCGATCCGGCCAAGCTCGCCGCTTACGGACTGACGTCGGCCGACATCTCTGCGGCGTTGACACAGAACGACTATATTGCCGGCCTCGGCACCACCAAAGGCCAGATGGTGCAGGTCAATCTGACCGCCTCGACCGCCCTGCACAGCGCCGGTGAATTCGCCAACCTCATCATCAAGCAATCCAATGGCGCCATCGTGCGCCTCAAGGACGTCGCCAATGTCACGCTGGGCGCCGACGACTACGAATCGCAGGTCGCCTTCGACGGCAAGCAGGCGGTCTATATCGGCATCCAGGTCGCGCCGGGCGCCAATCTGCTCGACGTCATCTCCGGCGTGCGCAAAGCGTTTCCGGAAGTTCAGGCGCAACTGCCGGAAGGCCTGCGCGGCGGCATCATCTACGATTCAACCGATTTCGTGAACAGCTCGATCCGCGAAGTGGTGTGGACGCTCGGGGAAGCGCTGGTCATCGTGACCTTGGTCATCTTCGCCTTCCTGGGATCGCTGCGCTCCGTGCTGATCCCGGTGGTCGCCATCCCGCTGTCGCTGGTGGGTACGTTCACGATGATGCTGGCGTTGGGCTTTTCGATCAACCTTCTCACGCTTCTGGCGCTGGTGCTCGCCATCGGCCTCGTCGTCGATGACGCCATTATTGTCGTCGAAAACGTCAACCGACATCTCGACGAAGGCATGAGGCCGATACCGGCCTCCATCGCCGCGGCGCGCGAACTCGGCGGCCCGATCATCGCCATGACCGTGGTGCTGATCGCGGTCTACGTGCCGATCGGGTTTCAGGGCGGCCTGACTGGAGCGTTGTTTACCGAATTCGCCTTCACGCTGGTGGGCGCGGTGACGGTTTCCGCAATCATCGCCTTGACGCTGTCGCCGATGATGTGTTCGCGGCTGCTCAAGCCGCACAGCAAGAAAAGGCAAGGCTGGCAGGAACGGCTCTCCGACTTCATCGACCGCAACTTCGAGCGATTGCGGAGCCGTTACGAGCGCTGGCTGCACGGCAGCCTGAGGTTCATTCCGGTCACCGCGACTTTCGCGGTGATCGTGCTCGGCAGCATTTATTTTCTCTATGCCGGTGCCAAAAGCGAGCTGGCGCCGCAGGAAGACGCCGGCATCATTATCGCCTCGTCGACGCCGGCGCCGAACGCGACCCTGCAGCAGAAACTGCTCTATTCGCGGCAGGTCTACGAAATTTTCGCCAAACACCCGGAAACCGCGCACGTGTTCCAGATCGACGCGCCGGGCACGTCGATCGCCGGCATGGTGTTCACGCCCTGGGACGAACGCAAGCAGACCACCAATCAGATGCAGCCGGGCATCCAGCAGGAACTGAGCAGCATCGCAGGTGTCCGCGCCGCGGCCTTCCAGCTGCCGCCGCTGCCGGGAAGCTCGGGTCTGCCGATCCAGTTCGTGCTGGAAACGACGGATTCATTCGAGCGTCTGAACGAAATCGCCCAGGCCTTCCTGCAAGAAGCGGTCAAGAGCGGCAATTTCATCTTCCTCGACAGCGATCTCAAGATCGACAGTCCGCAGTCGGTCGTCCAGATCGACCGCAACAAGACGGCGCAGCTGGGACTCAAAATGAGCGACGTCGGCGCCGCGCTTGGCGGCATGCTGGGCGGCGGTTACGTCAATTATTTCAGCCTCGACAATCGATCGTACAAGGTTATTCCGCAGGTCCAGCAATCCAACCGGCTGAACGTCAACCAGCTTTTGAATTATTACGTCGGCACCGTGAACGGCGTGCCGATCCCGCTGTCGACCGTGGCGACGATTACGACCAAGGTGATCCCTGAATCGATCAATCATTTCCAGCAGCTCAACAGCGCCACCATCCAGGGCGTCGCCACGCCGGGCGTGGCGCAAGGCGACGTGCTGAAATACATGCAAGATCTCGCCAAGCGGACATTGCCACAGGGTTACTCGGTGGATTATGGCGGGCTCTCGCGCCAGTACATCCAAGAATCGGCGGGCTTTGTCGCCACCTTCGGCTTTGCGCTGATCATCATCTACCTGGCGTTGGCCGCGCTGTTCGAAAGTTTCCGCGACCCGATTATCATTCTGGTATCGGTGCCGATGTCGATTGCCGGCGCGCTGCTCTTCATCAGCGTCGGCGTCGGCGGCGCCAGCCTGAACATCTATACCGAGGTCGGTCTGGTGACCCTGATGGGCCTGATCAGTAAGCACGGCATTCTGATCGTGGAGTTCGCCAATGAGTTGCAGGCGCACGGCAAGTCGAAGCGGCAGGCGATCGAAGAGGCCTGCGGTATCCGCTTGCGCCCGATCTTGATGACGACGGCGGCCATGGTGCTGGGCGTCATCCCGCTGATCATCGCGAGCGGCGCCGGCGCCGTGTCGCGCTTCAACATGGGTCTGGTAATTGCCAGCGGGCTGGCGATCGGCACGCTGTTTACGCTGTTCGTCGTGCCGGCGGTCTACATGCTGATCGCGGCGGATCACTCGAAGGTCGCCGACGCGGACGAACTGGCTGAGCCGGCCTAAACATTCTTCCGTTATTTGGCGCGGCGTCGGCGCTGCTGGCCGAGCCCCATCTGCTTCGCTAATTGCGAGCGGGCGGCAGCGTAATTCGGCGCCACCATCGGGTAGTCGGCACCGAGGCCCCATTTCTCGCGATATTGCTCGGGCGTCATGTTGTACTGCGTGCGCAGATGGCGCTTGAGCGATTTGAATTTTTTGCCGTCTTCGAGACAGACGATGTGTTCCGGCGTCACCGACTTCTTCACCGACACCGCAGGCTTGAGCAGGTCGGCCGGCGCGTCGCCGGATTTGCCCGACACGCGCGACAGCGCCGCGTGGATTTGATTGATCAGATTGGGAATCTCGCTGGCGGGAACGGTGTTGTTGCTCACATAAGCGGAAACAATTTCCGCCGTCAGCTCAATATAATTGCCGGCCGCTGGGGTATCGGTCATCGCAAACGCCCTCGCAATAAATTTCGGCCCAAAGCCAATATTTAAACTTTACTATCGGGTTGCAATCATCGCAAGCAAAACATCGCTTCAACACGCGTTAGACTTGCGCGTTTCTGTGATGTTATTGAATTTACAATTACTTTGCGTGGATTGGCCGCCAGGTCTCGGCTAAGAATTCTTTTCCAGATGGCTGCGCAGTTCGTTGATCGACGCGAAACGCAGGGTGCCCTGCGGCAGTTCGGCTTCGATCGAGCCGTCGACGTAGAGCGTGTAGCCCATGCCGTCGACCACGCCAGATTTCAGGATCGCAACAGAACGCGGCTCGGGTTCTTCTTGGAGGGCTGCGGGCGGCTCGGGCTGCGGCGCGGGGTCAGCAGCGCTTTCCTCGAAGTCGGCGCTCGTGGCGAGCTTTGCATCGGCGGGCCACATCGCATCGAAATAAGTCGTCCGCGTCTGCCGCGGCTCCAGCGGGCGCGGCGAAGGCCGCCACCCGGCGTCGAGGGTCGGCTCGGGCCGGCGCTCCGTTACGGCCGATTCGCGCTCGAACGGCATCTCAGCTTCGCGCTCGGAGGACACCTCGTGGTTATGACCGTAGGGCATGTCTGTGGCCTGACCGGACGCCTGGCCGGGCGACAGCGAAACGTCTTCGTGGACGGCAACGTCCGATTCATCGGGGTTGCGCAGAACCGGCGCGAAAGAATGCGCCTGCCCCTCATCGGCCTGGGCTGGCCCGCCCAGGCGCGATTCGAATTGAAGCGGACTGGGGGCGGCGGCGGATTTAGGCTTAAGCGGGAATGGGACGCCGGCCGCGTCGCGGGCGGCGGTGCCGAACATGTTATCGAGCGGGCGCGGGGGCCGAACGCTTGTACGGCTAACCTGCCCCTCGGCGAGGCGCTGCAACTGCGCCACCACGGCGCCCAAGCTGGCCACGATCAAGCCGCCGACGAGGGACGTAACCCCCGAGACGATCAGGGTATTTCCGAAACTAAATTCGTTGACCGGAATGCCGAAGCCGATCATGACGACACCCGCCAGAGCGGCGATGGTGCCGACCGCATACAAAACAACCGACATACGCATACAATCCTCTACTGAACCGCAGGCTCGCTAAGCACTTCTAATATAGACGCAATTCTCGCTTGAGCAGGCTTGAGCAGCAACTGTTAATATTAAAATACCATGTAATGCCTTCAAACTTCATTAATGCTGCACTTCCAGGGACTTGGCCGACAACCTGCCAGCTGCCACACCCGGAAAACGTGTGCGATTTCCAGCGTTCGCCGCAGGGCGTAAACGCTCCCGCCGGTGGGTATTCCCCGCTTTCGCGGTCGCCGCAAAAGGTTGCTCCCGTCGACGCCAGCGCTTAACTAGCTTGGCTGAGGAACTCGCCTGGCACCTACCGGTTTGATCCGGACCGGTTCAATTCATCCGAAAAGTCATCGTTGGTCGATCGAGGAGGATCTGATGTCGTTCACGTTGCCCGAACTGCCCTATTCCCATGACGCGTTGGCGCCCTACATGTCGCGCGAAACGCTCGAATATCATCACGACAAGCACCACAAGGCCTATGTCGACAACGGCAATAAGCTGTTGGAAGGCTCAGGCCTTGAAGGCAAATCGCTGGAAGAGATCGTGAAGGGCTCGTTCGGCAAGAACGCCGGCCTCTTCAACAATGCCGGCCAGCATTACAACCACACCCATTTCTGGAAATGGATGAAGCCGAATGGCGGCGGCGACAAGATTCCCGGCAAGCTCAAGGCCGCCATCGACTCAGACCTCGGCGGCGTCGAAAAGATGAAGACCGACTTCGCCGCGGCCGGCGTCGGCCAGTTCGGCTCCGGCTGGGCCTGGATCGAGGTCAAGGGCGGCAAGCTCGCGATCTCGAAGACGCCCAACGGCGAAAGCCCGCTGGTCCACGGCGCCTCGCCGATCCTCGGCTGCGACGTTTGGGAGCACTCCTACTACATCGACTACCGCAACCGTCGCCCCGATTATCTCAAAGCCTTCCTCGATCACCTGGTGAACTGGGAACACGTGGACGAGATGTTCGCCGCGGCGACCAAGTAACATTCGCGGACCATCCACGATGCATGACTTACGGTCGGCAAATGTTTTTGCCGACCGTTTTGCGCTCGTCGTTCTGGCCATCGTCGCCGTCGCCGCCGCGCTGACGTTCCGCGATTACGGGCTGGGCTGGGACGACTACACCCACTCGCAATATGGCGACCTGCTGCTCAAGCTTTACGGCTCGGGCTTTGCCGACGACCGCGCGCTGTCATTCGTCAATCTCTACAAATACGGCGGCGGCTTCGACATGGCCGCGGCGCTCGCCGCCAAATTCCTGCCCTTCACGCTGTTCGAGACCCGGCGCCTGGCCGGTGCCGCCGTCGGCATTGTCGGGCTGTTCGTGACCTGGCGCCTGGCGCGCCGCCTTGGCGGCTCGACCGGCGGCCCGCTGGCGGGCCTTGCAGCGGTCCTGCTGCTCGCTACCTGTCCACTTTATTACGGTCATATGTTCATGAACGCGAAGGACACGCCCTTCGCGGTGGCCATCGTCATCCTGCTGTTCGGCATCGTGCGTACGCTTGACGAATATCCACGGCCAAATATCCGCACCGTCGTCATCATGGGCGTCGGCCTCGGTCTCGCCTTCGGCACGCGGATTCTTGCCGGCATTGCCGCACCTGCCGCGATTTCCGCCCTGCTTCTGATCCTCATCGCCGACATCCGCGAACGCGGGCTCGCCCTCGCGGCGCAACGCCTCGGCCACTTCGCCTGGCTGATGCTGCCGGCGCTCGGTCTCGGCTACCTGATCATGGGACTGTTGTGGCCCTGGTCGGTCACCGCGCCGCTCAATCCGTTGCGAGCGGCGGAATATTTCGACACGTTCTTCGAAAAACCATGGCAAGAACTTTACGAAGGCCGGCAAATCCCCGTGCCCGACATGCCGCCGAGCTATCTGCCGCATCTCTTCGTGCTGAAACTGCCTGAGATCATGCTGGCGCTGGGCGCGCTTGGCTTTGTCAGCATCCTGATGATCACGCTGCGCAAGGAAATCCTCGTCAACCGGCGCGCCAGCCTGCTAGTGCTGGCACTGGCGCCCATACTGCCCATCGTGTTGGCGATGGTGATGCGCCCGGCGCTGTACAACGGCGTGCGCCATTTCATTTTTGTCGTGCCACCCTTCGCCGCCATCGGTGGGTTGGCTTTTGCGTGGCTGTTCGACCGCATCCGCCGTTACGGCAGACCCGCGATGGTCGCCTTAGGGGCCGTGTTCCTGGCGGGCCTGGCGTTGCCGGTCGTCGAACTGGTGCGGCTGCATCCCTATCAATATACGTCGTTCAATACGGCCTCGGGCGGCGTAGCCGCGGCGCATGATCGCTACATGCTGGATTACTGGGGGCTGGCCTTCAAACAGGCGGCGCTCGAATTGCGCGAGCGGCTGCGTAACGCCGGCGAGAAGCCGCCGCAGGGCCGCAAATGGGTGGTGGCGATCTGCGGGCCGCAATCGGCGGCCGAGGTCGACCTCGGGCCGCATTTTGAAACCACTTACGACCAGAAGAAGGCCGACTTCGCCATGGCGCTCGGCACCTTCTATTGCCGGCATTTACAGGCGCCGATCATGGCGACGGTGGAACGCGAAGGTGTGGTCTACGCCACTGTCTACGATTTCCGCGGTGCGCAAGCCGAGCGGCTGACGACGCAACCGCCGCCGTGACAAGCTGACTATCATCGCGCGCATAACGGCGGACGCGGCTACGCGACTAGCAGCGCCTTTCGCGTTACCCGCGACAGGCAGACACGACCGCCTATCGCGTGATTGACTCTTATCGCGACAAGAAAAACGCGAGCACGGCGACGACCGCGATGCCGCCAACAATCATAAACGTAATACGGTCAGCCATACTGTAGGGGGTCGTTGGTTGGTCGGGATTCGACGACATATTGGGTCTCCGCTTTTCTTGTTGTGTTTTAATCGGGAGCTTTGCAGATGATTGAGCGGAAGCCGCTGACTTTTATTATCTGTAGCAGACTATCGTCGAAGGACCTTGCTTTTAATAAGACAGCACTGCTGCCACGCTTTCTGCATGGCTTGTGAAAGCCGCAGTCGAAATTGCCGTGCGCGGCGCAAAGCCCGCGTCAAAGCGCTATGTCATTTGACATTGACAGTTTTTTTAACCACCGCGTGGCACCCAAATGGCGGATGGGAAGCGAG
>Ga0265314_10002933_pt1 | contig 16916 bp, 14 predicted proteins | sample 4126metaG_FD_203106 | JGI IMG/M metagenome (GOLD analysis project Ga0265314, IMG submission 203106) | Rhizosphere microbial communities from Carex aquatilis grown in University of Washington, Seatle, WA, United States - 4-1-26 metaG | ecosystem: Host-associated > Plants > Roots > Rhizosphere >... | reverse complement strand
AACTAGTAGCGACCGTCTCGCACGATCCGGTTTCCACCCGGGACGGCTACATTTGGGGCCTTTTACAGGGCCGCTTTACGCCCAACGGAAAGTATCTGATTACTTTCGGCGATGAGGATACGAGAGTCTGGGAAATCGGCTAGCGTCGCGTCAGTGCGGCGCAGTAGCGATCTGCGTCAGCACTGCCTCTGCGTCCGCTTCCGTAAACTCCTGCGTCTTCACGGAGTGATTCATCGAACAGAACTTCGGCCCGCACATCGAGCAGAACGCCGCATCCTTGAAGCCCTCTTCCGGCAGCGTCTCGTCATGATAAGCACGCGCCGTCTCGGGATCGAGCGACAACTCGAACTGCTTGTTCCAATCGAAAGCGAAACGCGCGCGCGACAACGCGTCGTCACGATCGCGAGCCCCCGGACGATGCCGCGCGATATCGGCTGCGTGCGCCGCGATCTTATAAGCGATCAGCCCCTGCTTCACGTCCTCCAGATTCGGCAGCCCCAAGTGCTCCTTAGGCGTCACGTAGCACAGCATCGACGCGCCGTGCCAGCCGATCATCGCCGCGCCGATGGCCGATGTAATGTGATCGTAACCCGGCGCGAAATCGGTCACCAACGGACCCAGAGTGTAGAAAGGCGCCTCGAAGCACAGCTCCTTTTCTTTCTCCACCTGCATTTGGATCTGGTCCAGCGGAATGTGCCCCGGACCTTCCACCATGACCTGCACATCGTACTTCCAAGCGATCTGCGTCAGTTCGCCGAGCGTCTTCAGCTCCGCAAACTGCGCCGCATCGCTAGCGTCCGCGAGCGATCCCGGCCGCAGCCCGTCACCCAGCGAAAAACTCACATCGTACTTTTGGAAAATCTTGCAGATGTCTTCGAAGTATTCGTACAGCAGATTCTGTTTGTGGTTTTTCACCATCCACTCCGCCAGAATCGCCCCGCCGCGGCTGACGATGCCAGTAACGCGCCGCGTCGTCAGCGGGATGTATTGTACTAGTACCCCGGCGTGGATCGTCATGTAATCGACACCCTGCTGCGCCTGTTCTTCGATCACTTCAAGCATCACCTGAATGTTCAGGTCTTCCACGCGCCGCACGCGCGCCAGCGCCTCGTAAATCGGCACCGTCCCGATGGGCACCGGCGATTCCTGAATGATGGCCTTGCGGATGCGCGGAATGTCGCCGCCTGTCGACAGATCCATCACCGTATCGGCGCCGTATTTGATCGAGTAGCGCAGCTTCTCGACTTCGCCATTGATATCCGACGTCGTCGATGAATTTCCTATATTGGCGTTGATCTTGCACACTGACTCGACGCCGATGCACATAGGCTCCAGGTTGGTGTGGTTGATATTAGCAGGGATGATCATGCGTCCCCGGGCGACTTCGGCGCGGACCGTCTCCGCGGCCATGCGTTCCCGGCGGGCTACATATTCCATTTCTTCGGTGATCCGCCCCTGTCGGGCATAATGGATCTGTGTACGAATTTTGTCGCCGGCGCGGGACGCCACCCATGCTTGTCTCATACAGCCTTGATTATATGCGACCCCGCCCCGGAATGCCCGGTTAAAAAATGCCTGCTGATGAAATCTTTATGGATCAATCCACTACGCATGAATCCACCCGATCAAAAGTTTTGATTGGACCCCAGCCCCCCGACGCCTTACGCTCAAGTCATGGTGGTAACTGAGATGGGTTCGGAGAGTTCGAGTGCATCGGTACTGCACCGCGTAAGTGGGATTGTCAGTTCCCCGTTGTCCTTGGACGAGATGTTGGGTGAGATTGTCGGACTGGCGGCACGGGTGACCAGTTGCGATGCCTGCCTGGTGTATCTGGCGGAATCGGAAAGCGGCGAATTTGTGCTGCGCGCCTCGCTTCTGCCGCACATTTCGGACTTGGGAAATCTGCGCGTAAAGATGGGTGAAGGCGTCACCGGCTGGGTGGCCGAGCATCAATCGCCCGTGGCCTTAAGTTCGAAAGCCGCGGCCGACCCGCGCTCCAAGATTTTCCCGACCCTGGTGGAAGATACTTACCAGGCCTTTCTTTCCGTGCCGGTGATCAATAAGGGCAAAGCCATCGGCGTCATCAACATTCATCATCGCGATAAGCACGAGCACGAGCCCGAAGAAATCGCCACCATTTCCTTCATCGGCGAGCAAATGGGCAGCGCCATCGCCAAGAGCTTGCTCGAAGAAGAAAACGCCCGCTTGTCTGAGGAAACCGCGGAGATGAAGCGGCAGCTCGAGACGCGCAAGTCTGTCGAACGCGCCAAAGGCATTCTGCAGAAGCGCCACGCTTTATCGGAGGAAGAAGCGTACCTGCGCATGCGTAACGAGAGCCGCCGTCTCCGCCGTCCCATGAAAGATCTGGCTGACGCCATTATTCTTTCCGAAGAGCTCAGCCGCAAAGACAACAGCGCGCCAGCCTAATCTTGTATAAGTCCGCGCGCCACTCCTGCGATTTGCTGCGGAGTTTTCAGAACTCCGCATAGCGGGAGTCCGCTGCGTTGCTCAGCCTCGATCGCCGTAAGGCCGCCCAACACCGGCACCAATAGCAATCCGCAGGGTACGTTCTCGCGCGCCACCCGCGCGCTCTGACATCGAGCCTCCTCGATCGAAGCCGCATCGCTGGTCGCCACCACAAACGCCGCTTCCGACATCCGCAGCGCCTCGCGAGCTTCCTGCGCGCTCGCATCCGCCAGATCCAGGCATGTGACAAACGCTTCCGACGCCATTCCCGTGCCCGAAAAATCTGCCAGCAGGACGGCCCGGCCGTCTCCCTCCGCCGTCAAGCAAACTCCCATAGCCTCCGAGAGCTTCCTGACCACCTTACGGCAATGGTTCCGGCGGCGCACCGTACCGCCCGCTGGCATAAAGGAAAAGATCGCAACGGTTGGCGCCTCCACCCCGGCCGCGCGATCTATCGGGAAAATGGACTGTAAAGCGGACACGCGCCTTACTATGCAGCCAGCGTGCCAGTAAGCGGTGTAGCGCCTTCAATAACTTCGCCGAACGAATGAGACGATGTGTCCCTTCGAAGAGACACTTTGTCGCAATGCGCCTTAGCGCCCGCCCGCCATTTCGCGCTTCATAATGGCGACATTATTCGATGCCTGGCCCTGCATCGGGCCGCTCGTCGATACTGCCTTCTCGGTGTATTGAACACCAGCCAGCATCTTGGACTTGTCCGCCGTCAGCTTGCCCATCTGATAGTTAGAAACTCCAAGATAGTAGTAGGTATAGCTCAGCATGGTTGGATTCCCGCCCACTAGCGGTAGCGCGCCCTTCAGACTGCGATCGGCATCCGCCCAACGGCTCGCGCCCGCCTGCAGAACACCCGCCGAAACGTAGGCGCTGCCCAGCATGTCGCTCTTGGTCTTCTGCCAGTCCGCATCGCTCATGCCCTCAGGCTTCTTCTTTTTGCCCAGGACCCCAATCAGCCGGTTCGCCGCCGGCAGCGCAGAACCCGGAGAGCTCCAGTTCCTTGCAGCCGCGTCCAAAGCGTATTCATTTTCCGGACGCCCCACTAGGATCTTGTTGGCTCCAGCCGCCGCCTTCGCCGCGCCCTGCTTGCCCAGCGCCGCCAGATATTGCGGAGCCGCCGTATCGATCTGATCGCTCTTGGGATTCTGCGCAATCAGCGCGTCCGTCAATTCAATAGTGACCGCCGGATCGCTAGCCTGGCTAGCCGACACCGCGAGCGCATACTCTGCATACTCTTGCGCGTCTTTAGCGAACTGCTGGCGCCCTTTCCAGGAATCCACCTGGCCGGCATCGGCCGGCTGCGCTTCTTTAGCGAGCTCCTGCGCTTCCTTAGCGGTCTGCGCCGACAACGCCTTCACCTTGGCGTAGTCCTTCATCTCAAACGCTTCTTTGAGACTGCCGTAAGTGTCCTTGAGATCCGCCGCCCACACCAAGCCGCCCAACGCCAGTAATCCAATCACCGCAAGTCGCATGTTTCAAACGCCTCCACAAGAAGTTGATTATAACAGGTAGGGCGGGCCTCCCGGCCCCCGTGCGACATTAGAAAGAGCGCTCCTCGATGCCCGTCAATTCCCTCTATTGCGACGTCAGCCTGCCGGTGCCGCTCGATCAGTCGTTCACCTACGGCATGCCTGAAACCCTGCGCCACCGCGTGCAGCCCGGCTGCCGCGTCCTAGCTCCCTTTGGCACCCGCACCCTAACCGGCCTGGTGCTAAAAACGCACTCTAACCCTCCCCCGGGCGCCCTGCGCGATATCCTCCGTTTGCTGGACGAAGAACCCGCCCTCGACGCCGAATTACTCCAACTTGGCAAGTGGATCGCCGACTTCTACTGCGCTCCCCTGGGCGAAACCCTCCGCGCCATGACACCGTTAGCCGGCGAAATCCGCCGCGGCAAGGTGTACTCGCTCACGAAGTCCGGCCGCGATGTAGCCCGCCAACTTCATCTCGGTTCCTCTGAAGCCGACGACCCGGCAGCCACCACGCTCCGTATGCTGGATGCGCGCCCCCTCTCGGCGTCGTATCTAAAACAAAAAGTGCAAAACGGCGCAGCAGTATTAAAGTCTCTGGAGAAGAAAGGCTTCGTAGAAGCCGAAGACATAGCCGCCGAACGCGATCCTCTACGCGCCTCCGCCGAGCGCCTGCGCATCGAATTCGTAGCCCGCGCCGAAAAACTCCCCAAGTCCGAGCGCGAACTGCTCTCCTATCTGGAACTCCATCCCGGCTCCCACAACCTGGCCGAAGTCGAAGCCTTCGTAGCCAAAGCCAGCACCGCCGCGCGCTCCCTAGCCCGCAAAGAATTGGTGCGCCTTACGGTCGAAGCCATGGCCGAAAACCACGGCCCCATCCGCACGCCCCACGCCCTGAATCCCCAGCAGCAAGCCGCCTTCGATTGCATCCGCGCCGCGCTAGACCGCAAACAATACCGAACGTTTCTGTTGCAAGGTGTCACCGGCTCCGGCAAGACCGAAGTCTATCTGAACGCCATCGAAGCCGCTCTAGCGCTAGGCCGCAGCGCGCTAATGCTAGTCCCCGAGATCGGACTGACCCCCGCTGTAGCCGGCCAGTTCTACCAGCGCTTCCCCAAACGCGTGGCGATCCTGCACTCCGCCTTCAACGACAGCGAACGCGCCCAAGAATGGCGCCGCATCCGCTCCGGCGAAGCAGCAGTTGTCGTAGCCACCCGCTCCGGCGTCTTCGCCCCAGTCAGCAATCTAGGACTGATCATCGTCGACGAAGAGCACGACCAAAGCTACAAACAACAAGAAACCCCGCGCTATCACGGCCGTGACGTAGCCGTCATGCGAGCGCACCACGCCGGAGCCGTAGTGGTGCTGGGCTCCGCCACGCCCAGCCTAGAATCCCGCTACAACACCGAGTCCGGCAAATACACACTACTCGAACTGCCGCAGCGCATCGAACGCCGCCCCATGCCGCAAGTCGAGCTGATCGACATGCGCCAGGAGTTTCTAGAAACCCGCAAACACGCCACCTTCTCGCGCGCCTTGATCGACGCCGTCACCGCGCGCCTCGCCAACGGCGAACAGTCCATGCTGCTGCTCAACCGCCGCGGCTTCTCGAGTTTCGTAGCCTGCCGCGCCTGCGGCGAGCGCGTCGAGTGCGCCAACTGTTCCGTCACCCTCACCTACCACCGCCGCGACCGCCGCATGCTGTGCCACTATTGCAACTATTCCGAGCGCGTCCCCGAGCGCTGCCCCAAATGCGATAGCGAATACATCCAATTCATGGGCCTGGGCTCCGAGCGCGTAGAAGCCGAATTGAACGGAGCGTTCCCCAAAGCCCGCATCGCCCGCCTCGACCGCGACGCCATCAACGGCAAGCGCGACTACGAAATCATCCTCGCCGGTTTCCGCGACGGCGACTACGACATCTTAGTCGGCACGCAGATGATCGCCAAAGGCCACGACATCCCCAACGTCACACTAGTCGGCATCGTCAGCGCCGACGTCGGCCTAGGCTTGCCCGATTTCCGCGCCGCCGAGCGCACCTTCCAATTGCTCACCCAAGCCGGTGGACGCGCCGGCCGCGGCGAAACTCCCGGGATCGTGCTGATCCAAACCATCAACCCCGATCACTACGCCATCCAATGCGCCGCCGCCCAGGATTACCAAGCCTTCTACGAAAAAGAAATCCACTTCCGCCGCGCCCTCAACTACCCGCCCTTCGCCGCGTTAGCCAACATCATCATCCAAGGCCGCGACGAAGAAGAAGCGCTCTCGCGCAGCGCCGCTCTCGGACGCGTGCTGCAACCCGCCCCCGAAGGCATACGCGTCATGGGCCCGGCGGCCGCCGCCATGGCGCGCATCAAAAACGAGTACCGTTTTCAAATGCTGCTCAAAGCCGCCACCCGCAAGCGTTTGAACCAGGTCTTAGGCGACCTCCGCCGCTTCGCCAACGCCGAAAAATGGAACCCTACCTCGCTCATCATCGACGTCGACCCCATGACCCTCCTGTGACCATGACCCTGATCTGACCATGACCGACTTCGAGACCATCAACGAAAACCTGCGCGCCGCCATGCGCTTCTTCGGCTACGCCACCGGTACCGGCGAAACCGTATCCCTCCCCGGCGGCATCGCCATGTATTCGGGCCTGGACTACGGCGTCTTCAACATCGCCATGATGGACGGCCGCGTCTCCCACGCCGGTCTCACGCTCGAACAGCGTTTGGTAGAATTCGCGCACTACTTCAAGCAGAAAACGCCGCGCTGGTCTCTATGGGTATGCGAAGACCTGCTCGATCAAGCCACCCGCCGCCGCGCTCGCCAGGTCTTGGGCGATTTCGGATTGCGCGCGATCTCGCATCCCCCCGGCATGATCGCCCCGGCCCTGCTGCCTGCCACCGCTTCCCTGCCCCACATCGACGTCCAACCGGTCAGCGATGCCGCTTCGCAAAAAGCCTTCACGGAAATCACGTCGATCTGCTTCGAGATCCCCTTCGGCGTCGCCCAAGCCGTCTACGGGCAGGACCACGCCTGGCATGGCGATTATCAAGGCTTCATTGCCCGCGCCGAAGGCCACGTGGTTGCGATCTGCGCCATCGTCGCCGCCGCCGATGTCCTCGGCGTGTACTCGCTAGCCACCCATCCCAACTACCGCCGCCTAGGCTATGGCGAAGCCACCGTACGCACCGTCGTCGCCGAAATGCAGCGCCGCACCGGCATCGAGCGCGTGATCCTGCAATCGACCGAAGCCGGCTACGCCCTCTACCGCCGCCTAGGCTTCCGCGACGCCACGCGCTTCACCGTCTACTTGACGAAGTAGAATCAAGACAGGTGTATGTGGTTCCTGTTCCTGGCGCTGCTGGCGCAATCCGCGAACGTACTCGAGGACGGCAACAAGGCGCTCGACGCCAAGCAGTACGACCGCGCCATTCAACTCTTCACCCAGGCGGCAGCAACCGATCCCAAAGACTACACAGCGCACTTTCAACTAGCCCTTACCTATAGCTTGGTGGGCCGCGATCGCGACGCCATCCCGCAATACCAGACCACGCTCGAATTGCATCCCGGTCTCTACGAAGCTGAATTAAATCTGGGCCTTTCGCTGATGCGCACCAACGATCCGGCCGCCGCCATCCCGCACTTCACAACCGCCGCCGAGCAAAAGCCCAAAGAGTTCCGCCCCGCCCTCGGCTTGGCCCAGGCGCTCTTGAACACCGGCCATTTCCCCGAAGCCGAGGCCGCCTATCACAGCGCCCTGCTCCTCGATCCCCGCTCCGCCGCCGCCGAGTCTGGACTCGCCACATCCCTCATCCGTCAAAAACGCGCCGATGACGCCGCCCCGCACGTGCAGCAAGCCTTCGTGCTCGATCGCTCCTATCGCGCCGGCTTTGTAGCGCTCGCCCAACTGTACGAATCCACCGGACGCACCGCCGAAGCCATCACCCTCTATCGTATGTTCCCTGACAACCCGGAAGCGCTCGAACGCCTCGGCGTCCTGCTCACGGAAAAAGGTGAAACCGCGGACGCCATCCAAGCCCTCCAAGCCGTCATGGAGAAGATGCCCACCGACTCTCGCCGCATCGAACTTGCGCAAGCCTACGCGCAAAATAAACAAATGGATAAAGCGCAGGCCGTACTGCTGCCCGCCCTGCAATCCTCGCCCAACGATTTCGACTTGCGCATGTTCTACGGCAAACTCTTGCGCGATCAGCGCAAGTTTCTAGAAGCGGCCGACCAGTTCAACGCCGCCACTCGCATCAAACCCACGGCGGGAGACGCCTGGAACGAACTCTCCGCTGCCCTGGTACTGGGCGAACAGTATCCGCAAGCCCTCGCCGCCTTCGATCGCATCCGCGCGCTAGGCGCTGAGAATCCCGGCAGCCTGTTCTTCCGCGCGCTCTCACACGACCGCCTGCGCCAGCGTCCCGAGGCCGTCGAGAATTACAATAAATTCCTAGCTATCAGTAAGGGGAAATTTCCAGATCAGGAATTTCAGGCGCGGCAGCGCGTCCGTATCCTCGAAGCCGAATTGAGGAAGCAATAGCGATGTGGGGCTCGTGCGCGGTTCTATTCACGCTTTTGACGGCCAACTTGTGGGCCGTGGATCTCGCCTCCATTCAACAGGAGCCGAATCCCGAGCGTCGCAGCCAGTTAGCCATGGATTACGCCGGCTCCGCGCTCGATACGGCGCGCAGCGCTTATCAATCGAGCGATCTCGACAAAACACAGGCCTCGCTAATAGAGGTCGGCGCCGCCGTCGATCTCGCCTATGACTCTTTGCAGCAGTCCGGCAAGGAAGCCCGCCGCGACCCCAAGTTTTTCAAACGCGCCGAGCTCTCGACGCGCCAGCTTCTGCGCCGCATCGAAGGCCTGGCCCAGTCGATGAGTTTCGAAGACCGCGTCGCCGCCGAAAAAGTGCGCGACCGCGTCGCCGCCATCCACGATGATCTGCTGCAAGGCATCATGGGAAAAAGGAAAAAGTGAAAGGAGATTTGGGTCCATGCGACAAGCCATCGTCCTCATGCTGCTGGCGCTTCCTCTAGCGGCGCAGCAGCGCGATTTCCTCACGCCCGACGAAGCCGATCAATTGCGCGAAGTGCAGGAACCCAACGAGCGCCTGAAGTTGTATTCCAAGTGGGCTCTGCTGCGCATCGACGAGGTCGAGCAGATGATCGCCAGCACCAAGCCCGGCCGCGCCACTTTCATTCACGATCTTCTCGAAGACTACGGCCACATCGTCGAAGCCATGGACACCGTCGCTGACGACGCCTTGCGCCGCAAGCTGAAACTCGACATCGGCATCGCCGCGCTGACCGCCTCCGAGAAAGACATGGTGGCGCGCCTCGAAAAAATTCGCGATTCGAAGCCCAAAGACTACGCGCGCTACGAATTCGTACTCACCGACGCCATCGAAACCACTCAGGACAGCCTGGAACTAAATGAAGCCGACCTGCCCGGCCGCGCCGCCGCCGTCGTCGCCAAGGAAAAGAAGGAGAAGGAAGAGCGCCGCGCCACCATGACGCCAGCCGAACGCAAAGCCGAAGACAAGGACGATAAGAAGGACGCCAAACCCACACGCAAGCCCCCTACTCTGCTGCGCCCCGGCGAAAAACTGCCCGATCCCGACGCGAAATGAAAGATCCAGTCTGCGGGATGGAAGTGCAGCCGGAATCCGCAGCCGGCAGTGAAGCCCACGCAGGAAAAACGTATTATTTCTGCGGCAAGGGCTGCGCCACGAAATTCCGCGCCGAACCGGAAAAGTATGTGATGCGCCCCGCTGTTCCCAGCTTGGTTCAAATCGGCAAACCTTCGATTCCCGTAGTTACTTTCAAAGATCCCGTCTGTGGCATGCAGGTGAATCCGGACACCGCCGCCGGCCGACACCCGCATGAAGGCCAGACCTATTACTTCTGTTGCACCGGCTGCCTCGAAAAATTCCGCGGAGATCCCGCCAAGTATCTCGCGCCCAAGCCAGCCCTGCTCGACCAGTCCACAGCGAAGCAATACACCTGTCCGATGGACCCGCAGATCGTCCGCGACAAGCCCGGCACGTGTCCCATCTGCGGCATGGCGCTCGAACCCATGGTCGCGTCCAATGACGAGGGTGAGAACCCCGAACTGATCGACATGCGCCGCCGCTTCTGGGTTTGTCTGGTTCTGACAGCCCCAGTCTTCATCTCCGCCATGACGATGCACCACAACCGCAGTGCCATGTTCTTCGAAATGGCGCTCTCGACGCCCGTCGTCTTGTGGGGCGGATGGCCGTTCTTCGTGCGGGCCTGGCAGTCCATCGTCACGCGCAACCTGAACATGTTCACGTTGATCGGGCTCGGCACCGGCGTCGCCTACCTCTACAGCCTCGCCGCCGCGTTCCTCGGCCGCACGGACGTCTACTTCGAAGCCGCCGCCGTAATCGTCACCCTCGTTTTATTAGGCCAAGTTTTGGAACTCAAAGCCCGCAACCAAACCGGCGCCGCCATTCGCGCACTCCTCGGCCTAGCGCCAAAGACCGCGCGCCTGCTGCGCGAAGACGGCTCCGAAACCGACGTCCCCCTCGAACAAGTAAAGGTCGGCGACAAACTCCGCGTCCGCCCCGGCGAAAAAATTCCCGTCGACGGAGTCGTTTTCGAGGGAGCGAGTTCAGTCGACGAATCCATGATCTCCGGGGAGCCCATCCCCGTCGAAAAAAACACCGGCGCACGCCTCACCGGCGCCACCATCAACGGCACCGGCTCATTGGTAATGCGCGCCGACCGTGTCGGCTCGGAAACCCTCCTCGCGCAAATCGTGCGCATGGTCTCCGAAGCTCAGCGCAGCCGCGCGCCCATCCAGAAGTTCGCCGACGTAGTCGCCGGCTACTTCGTGCCCCTCGTAGTCGCCGCATCGGCGATCACGTTCCTAGTGTGGGCCGTAGCCGGACCGCAGCCTCGCCTTGCCCACGCGCTCGTTAACGCGGTAGCCGTGATGATCATCGCCTGCCCCTGTGCGCTCGGCCTCGCCACCCCCATGTCGATTATGGTGGCCATGGGCAAAGGCGCCGGCAGCGGCATCTTGTTTAAAAACGCCGAAGCCATCGAATTACTGCGCAAAGTCGACACCTTGGTCGTCGACAAAACCGGCACCCTGACCGAAGGCAAACCGAAATTGGTTGCCGTGACCCCCACCCCCGGTCATGACGAACTCGAAGTCCTCCGCCTAGCCGCCAGCCTAGAACGCGGCAGCGAACATCCACTCGCCAACGCCGTCGTCGAAGGCGCTGGAGCGCGCGGCATCATACTTGCCACCCCCGCAAACTTCGAATCCGTCCCCGGCATGGGCGTCCGTGGGACCATCGACGGCGCGCCAGTGATCCTGGGAAATCGCAAATTAATGGAAGCTTCAAGCATTCCGATCACCGGTCTGGACGCCATGATGTACGTCGCCATCAACGGCCAGCTAGCAGGTTCGATCACTGTAGCCGACCCCATCAAAGCAACCACTCCAGAAGCCATTCGGCAGCTCCACGCCGAAGGAATCCGCATCGTCATGCTCACCGGCGACAGCCGCACCACCGCCGAAGCCGTAGCAAAGTCGCTCGGCATCGACGAAGTTATCGCCGAAGTCCTCCCGCAAGACAAACGCGCTCACATCCAACGCCTACAGCGGGAAGGCCGCTTCGTAGCTATGGCCGGAGACGGCATCAACGACGCCCCCGCTCTCGCGCAAGCGCAAGTAGGAATCGCCATGGGCACCGGCACGGACGTCGCTATGCAAAGCGCCGGTGTAACTCTCGTTAAAGGCGACCTGCGGGGCATCGTCCGCGCCCGCGCCCTCAGCCGCGCGACAATGCGCAACATAAAACAGAATCTGTTCTGGGCCTTCATCTACAATTCCCTCGGCGTCCCCCTCGCCGCCGGAGTTCTCTACCCGTTCTTCGGAATCCTGCTCAGCCCCATGATCGCCGCCGCCGCCATGAGCTTCAGTTCGGTGTCAGTAGTCGGCAACGCCCTGCGGCTTCGCACCGCGCGCATATAGTGGTAAAGTCTCATGTCATGCGCAATCGCCGTGAGTTCATTCAGACCTTTACCGGAGCAGCTCTCGCCAGCCGCGCGCTCCTGAACGCAGCCCCTCAAGCCAGCGCCACAACGGCGCGCCGTGAAGTTCGCGTCGGCGGCAAACGCGTGAAAGTAATCGACGCCCACGCCCACGCCAGCATCGCCGAAATCGCCGAGGTAGTGAAAGGCACGCCGCTTGAGCGTTTCGGCCGCGGCGGCAGGGCCCTGGGTCCGGATCGTCTTCAGGAGTTAGACAAGCGCGGCATCGACCTGCAAGCGCTCGACATCAACACCTTCTGGTGGTACGCCGCCGAGCGCGACCTGGCTACCAAAATCGTCCAGGTGCAAGACGAAGGCCTATCGAAATGGTGCGCCGCCCACCCCGACCGCTTCGTCGCCTTCACTTCACCGGCTCTGCAATTCCCCGATCTCGCCGCCGAACAAATCGAGCACGCCGTGAAAAATTTAGGAATGCGCGGCGTCGCCGTCGGCGGTCACGTAGCAGGAGAACCCCTGTCGCTGCCCAAGTACGACCCCTTCTGGTCCAAAGTGCAGGATCTCGGCGTCATGGTCTTCATGCATCCCAACAACGCCGATAACGTTGCGAAAAAGGATGCCTTCGCTGGCGCCGGCGACCTCGGTAACATCATCGGCAATCCCCTCGAGACCAGCCTCTTCCTGGCCCACCTGATCTTCGACGGTACGCTCGACCGCTTTCCCGGCCTAAAAATTTGCGGCGCCCACGCTGGCGGCTACCTGCCGTCGTACTTAGGCCGCATCGACGTAGCCTGCGACGTCCGCCAAAACGCCAAGTGTGCCAACAAAAAACATCCGCGCGAATATATGCACGACCAGATCCTCGCCGATTCCATGGTCTTCACCCCCGAAGGCATCCGCCACCTGGTAGCCGAAATGGGCCCGACCCAAGTGGTCTACGGAACCGATATCCCGTTAGTCTGGCCCGACACCATCGACTCCATCCTCGCCGCCGAAATCCCCGACGCACAGAAAGAAATGATTCTCGGCGGGAATATGACGCGCTTACTGAAGCTGTGACGGTGCCCTAGCGCTTCCTCAAACCCGAAGCGTCCATTCCATCGTTCAACTTCTTCGCCCACTGCCGCTCCACCGCCAGCAGCGCATCGCGCTTCAACCGCTCCGCCGTGACGTTGGCGAGGTTGGTCTCCTCATACGGATCATCCGCCAGGTTGAACAGATACGTCACATCCTCGTTCTTGTCCACCACCAGCTTGTCGTAGCCGTGGACCAGCATGCGCCACTCGTCCTTCTGCCCCAGCCGCCCTTCCGCATACACCGCCTCCGGCCGCTCCCCCAGCTGCCCCGCCAGCAGCGCCGACAGATCGCGCCCTTGCACGACATCCGGGATAGCCGCGCCACACCACGTCAGCAGCGTCGGCATGATATCCACCTGCGACACCAAAATGTCGTTTTGCGATCCACCCTTCAGCACGCGCGGATAGCGAATTGCCAACGGAATGCGGATAGTTTCCTCGTAAACATAATCATCCCCTTGCCCCGAGTGCGACCCGAACTGCTCGCCATGCAGCGACGTGAAGATGACGATGGTGTCGTCGTTAAGTCCGTTGTCGTTACCCTTGAGTGTTCGCCCCAGCGCCTCCAGCACTTCGCCGATATCGCGATCGCGGGTGCGCGCCCGCGCGTAAAACACCGCCATGTCTTCGCGCGTCCGCCCTTGCAGTTCCGTGGGTACGTTTTCGCGCACATGCAGATCCCCAGGATTAGTGCGCTCCATCAACCCACTGCCCACGTTCTCCATGTACCACTCCACGTAAAACGGGGCGTCGCCCTGCGAATGAACAAAAGTGACGATCTCATCCGCCTGCCGCGTGTTGAATGCGGCCGTATGATAGCCTGCGCCGCGCAGCACCGTCGCGAGCGTAGGCGGTTCCGACAGCGGACCTTCCACCGGCGCATCCGGCATTGCCAGCGTATGCGGAAACACTCCCTTGAACAAACTCACTCGTGAACGTTCAGAGCGTGCATACGCAGCATACGCGCGCGAAAAAGTTACGCCCTGCGCCGCGAACCTCGCCAGATTCGGCACCGCCACGTCCGTGTCACCGGCCCAGGGAACCGCCTGCGCGCGCCAAGTCCCAGCAACGATCAAAATGACATTCGGCTTCCGTTCGGCCGCGCGCATCGCCTCGGAGGCGGCAAGCGCCACCGGCGTTGCCAGGAAGCCGCGCCGGCTAATCCCCAAACTGAGACTCCGGATTCGTCATTCCTTCCATAATGCCTGAATCGAGAGCGCCCCGCGACTCATCTTCTAGCCATGAGCAAACTGGCAGGAAAAGTCGCCGTTGTCACCGGCGCATCCAAAGGAATTGGCGCCTCTATCGCCGAACATCTGGCGGCCGAAGGCGCGTCCGTCGTGGTCAATTACGCAAGCAGCAAAGCCGGCGCCGATGCCGCCGTCAACCGCATCACCGCGAAGGGCGGGAAAGCCGTCGCCATCCAAGCCGACGTTTCAAGACCAGAAGACATCCAGCGCCTGTTTGCCGAAACCAAAAAGACCTACGGCAAACTCGACATCCTGGTCAACAACGCCGGCATCTACGAGTTCGCACCCCTCGCCGAAATCACTCCCGAACACTTCCACAAACAATTCAATCTGAACGTGCTCGGTTTACTGCTCACCACGCAAGAAGGCGTCAAACTGATGGACGGAAACGGCGGCTCCATCATCAACATCAGTTCCATCGTAAGCCCCATGCCCGTTCCCACCGGTTCCGTCTACAGCGCCACGAAAGCCGCGGTGGACGCCATTACCGTGGCGCTCGCCGGCGAACTCGGACCGAGAAAGATTCGCGTCAACTCGCTCAATCCGGGCATGGTCGAAACCGAAGGATTTCACAGCGCAGGGTTGGGAGAAAGTGATTTCCGCAAGACCGTCGAATCACAAACCCCGCTCGGCCGCATCGCGCAGCCCCAGGACATCGCCCGCGCCGCCGTCTTTTTCGCCTCCGAAGATGCCGGATGGGTCACCGGCCAGACGCTCGTCCTGTCGGGCGGCCAGCGTATGTAGACTAAACCCAGGTCTTCACAACCGGCACGCCTTTTTCACAAAGGTCGCACGACGTAGCGTCCTTATAATAGGTCGCGTCCAAGTGCGCCAGCGAATAAAACGGCAGCGCACCGAAGGTGGCCGCTCCCGGCTCCGGCTGATGGATTAACACTGCGATCGCCACCACCTCGCCGCCGCGGCTCTCCACCAGCTTCTTGAGCTCCGTCATCTTGCTGCCGGTGCGCAGAATATCGTCCACCAGCAGTACCTTTTCACCGGGTTCGATTTCCAGGAATTGGCGAAAACGCATGCTTCCGTTGTCGCCATTGGGCTCAGCCCAATACACCTGGTGCGACCGCAGCGTTTCGCACATTCCGTAAGCCACCGGCAATCCGCCGGTAGCCGGCGCCACAATCGACAGCTCCGGAATCAGAGCCCGCAGATCCGCGTGCGCGCGAATCAACCGGCTCAACCCCACACTCAAGATCTTTGCCGATTGATAGTGCCGCATCGTCAGCGCCACTTGCAAATACTCATCGGTGTGCAAACCGTTGGGATATTCAAAATGCCCTTTGCGCAGGCCGCCGGTCTGCCGCAAAAGCTCGATCACTTCTTCTTGGGTCGGTACCAGATGCATAATTAATGGGCCCCGCGGCCGCTCAATACCTGCGGGATGGTCCGCAGCATAATCTTCCAATCGAGCCCCAAAGACCAAGTGTCGATATATTGCATGTCCATTCTCATCCAGGTCTCGAAATCCACTTGATCGCGCCCGCTAATAACCCACAGGCAAGTCAGCCCCGGCCGCATGCGCAGCCGCCTCCGCTGCCACCGTTTATATTGTTCCACTTCTTCCGGCAGCGGCGGGCGCGGACCCACCAGGCTCATGTCGCCCTTCAGCACATTCCACAACTGCGGCCATTCGTCGATCGAAAACTTGCGGAGCCAGCGCCCCACCGCCGTCAGCCGCGGATCGTTGGGAATCTTGAACGCCGTGCTCTTGGCATTCAAATGTTCGAGCGATGCCCGCTGCGCCTCCGCATTCTCACACATGGATCGAAACTTGTAAAACACAAACCGCCGCCCGTTCAGCCCGCAGCGAGTTTGCCGGAAGATCGCAGCCCCCGGCGAAGTCATGCGCACCAGCAGCGCGATCAGCAGCATAAGCGGACTGAGCAAAATCAAAGCCGCCGCCGCCACCACGATATCCGTAGCGCGCTTCACCAGCAGCCGGATCTCGTCATGCGGCGTAGCCGAAAACGTCAACAGCGGCGACGCGCCCAGCCGGTCCAGATACACCTGGCTGTTGATATGCGGAAAGAAATCGACGGCCACCCGCGTGCGAATCCCCTCTTCATCGCACAACAGAAACACTTCTTCCAACTCAGCCAGCCGCCGGCTGTCCACCGCAAAGATAATCTCGTCGATCACATGCTGCCCCAGCAATTCCGGCAGTTGCGCCAGCGGCCGCACCGGATATTTCGCGGCCAGTTCCACTTCCTCCGGCGCCGCGTCACCAGGCTCCGCCAGAAATCCACTCAGGCGCACGCCGTAAGGCGCCGCCTCCTCGATCTGCCGTCCCATGCGCATGGCCGCATCGCCCAATCCCACCACCATGATATAGCTGGGAGCACCAAACTCCCGCCGCATCATGCCCAGCACGCGCCCTGCGTTCAGACGGAACAGGCACAAAAGCATCCACGAAAACACCGCGAACATCGCTAAAAACGAACGACTGAGATCCAGCCGCAGCGCAAACTCAAACAGCACGATCACCACCGTGCTCAGCAGGCACTGCCGGAAGGTATCGCGCAAGATGATTCGCGAATGCGACGCGTCGATGCGGTCATAGATCTGCCACCACATCCCCACCGCCACCCACACCGCCACC
>Ga0265314_10002932_pt1 | contig 16931 bp, 14 predicted proteins | sample 4126metaG_FD_203106 | JGI IMG/M metagenome (GOLD analysis project Ga0265314, IMG submission 203106) | Rhizosphere microbial communities from Carex aquatilis grown in University of Washington, Seatle, WA, United States - 4-1-26 metaG | ecosystem: Host-associated > Plants > Roots > Rhizosphere >... | reverse complement strand
GCGATAACGGATGTAATCCTTGGGCAAAAGAATCTGTCTGCACTTCTCATACTTTGCCGGCTCGTTCTCGCGGAACCAGAGAATCTTGGGCGCAGTGAATCCGGTCAGCGCGGGATTGGAGACCATCTGGATGACCGCCTCCCGGCCGCCGGCGCGCTCTTCGATTTCCCGGCACTGCGCCGCCGTGCGCTGGTCATTCCACAGAAGCGCCGGCCGGAGCACCTTTCCCCCACCATCCAGAAAGACCGAGCCGTGCATCTGTCCGGAAAGCCCGATCCCCCGTACCTCGGACCCTTTAAGCTTCGCCTTCTTGAGAACCGCCTTGGTCGCCAGCGCGCAGGCCTTCCACCATTCCTCGGGTTGTTGCTCGGTCCAGCCGGGCTTGGGCGTGAGAAGCGTATGCGGCGACTCCGCGGCAGCCAGGACGTGGCCGTCGTCAGAAAGCAACAAGGCCTTGGTGCCGGAGGTGCCGATATCGAGTCCGAGGAAGGTCATGCGAAAACTCCAAATAGAACGATAGGCGCGGACGTTGACCGACACGTGCGTTTGGCTGTGGTCCGCGGAGTCCGGGGATTTTCACCGATTCAGGCCGGGATTTGAAGGGGCGGTGGCCCCTGTTTTGGGTGGAAGGAGACCCGCCTCGCAAAAAGGCGAGAACCCAGGATCGGGCCCTGGGTTCTCATCGTATCGGCTTCAAGGGAGACCGGCGGCCATCAGCCCCCGTCGGTTGCGAGCTTCTTTTTGGCGTCGTCCAGGGCGCTCTTGGCGGCGTCCACTTTATCTTTGAGCTTGGAGAGATCGTCGTCGGCCTTTTCGGCATCGGCCATCTTGTCTTTTTGTGCCTTCAGGGCGGCAAGGGCGTCGTCGCGCTTCTTTTTGGCGTCGGTGTATGGAACACTGGAATCGAGCGCCGCCTGCATGATCTTGTCGGTATCGGATTTCAGAAGCTTGGCGGATTGTGCGGCAATCTCCTCACGCGGCGCCTGATCGGCCTTTAGCTCATCGAGCTTTTTCTGATTCGCCGCATCCTCGGCAAGTGCCGCCTTGTATTCCTTGCTGTTACTTTTCAGGTCGGCCTCGACGGCGTCGTGTGCATCCTCGACGGCCTTGGTGGCGTCGTTGACGGCTTTCTGGGCGTCGGCGAAATCGGGTTGCTTGCGGTATTCGGTGTCAAATTTGTTCTTGGCTTCGTTGTAGTCTTTTTGCGCCTGGGTGTAGGTCGTCGAAGCGCTGGTGATCGCGGTGCGATCCTGCGCCAGGGCCGGATTCACCTGGGGCGTGCTGCTGTAACTTCCGCCACCTCCACCCCCGCCTCCATTACCCCCACCGCCTCCACCACCCCCCCGCCGGCCGCGCGCGAATGCGCTGCCGGAAGTCAGGGCCAGCGCCACGCTCAATCCAAGGACCATCATGGAATTCCGCCGGGAGTTCCGCCTCGCCATGGGATCGCCTTCCTTCTAGAAACAGAGAAATGAACCCAGACCGCCAGTTGCGCCCCATCGCGGCAGCATACCACACCACGTTTGCCGCACCAGAACAGGTTTGGATGGGGACGTACCCTCGGCGCAGGCTTACACGCAGGTTTTCAGGCAAGGTTGCATGCTCGGGTGAGGGGTGGAGGCTCGTTGGCCGTTTCAGAGGCGGCGGGTGCGGCGTTTAAGGGGGGCGGGGTGGCCGTCACCATCGGCGGCGGCAAAACCTTTCGCTTCTGCGACAATTCTTTCAACATCCACCCCATCCAGCCCGCCCTTGTCGCGGAGGTGCGCAGCGATCCGCGCGATGGCTTCATACAGGTTGTTGCAGATGGCGTTGGCGCGATCCTGCGCCTGATTGAGCATCAACTTCGCCCGGGCGCGCTTGCGGGCGATGCTTCCTTCGCCGTCGTTCATGGCGGATTCAATCAGGCTGCGCACGCGGAGACGGTTGCGGGTGCGGCGCAGCGGATCGCTTTTGCCCAGGCACTTGCGCTCCGCCGCCATGCCGGTGAGCCAGAGGATCATGCGCTCCTTGGTGTGCTTCCGCGTGAGCTCGATATCCGTGGCGCGGCTGGCGGGATTGGCGCTGACGTGGCGGATGGACAGCTTCAGGTGTGCCGCGGCAACCGCCTGCCCCGCTTCGTAGAAGTAGTAACCATCTCGATTGGACATCTCTCGCCTGTAAGTTTTGAGGCGAAAATATAACGTCAATCAAGCGACACTGCCATGCTGATATTTACAATCTTACCATCTCCCAAACAGAGTTCCGGTCTCAAATCTAAGAAAAGCGCCGGCCATTCTGAACCTCGGATCCCGGAGAAAAAACGAGTTTCAGACCTTATTCCCGGTATGCGACCCGCACTTCCATCCCGTCGCGGGAAAGTGCGCTCGCCAGCGGACTCACGAGCTTCGACGCCGCATCGATCCCGGCACTCTCGGCGAGTTCCCGCACAAACGGCGCCTGCGCCTGCGTGATCACCTGCGGCCGGAGCTCGGCCACGGCGTGATCGCGCGTTTCGGACTTGTCGAACCGCGCCCATCCGCCGCGCAGGTCCAGCGTCTGTATCCGCGCCGGATCGATTGCGACCATCGCGGTGTCGATCTTTGGCCGCGGCAAAAATACGGTCAGCATTTTTGCGTGGTCGTTGTAGATGATGTCGGACGTCTGCAGATTCGAGAGATCGATGACATACTGCACCCGCGCCCCGCGCACCGCCACCCGCGACACGTTGGTCCCCCAGTACATGCCCCAACTGCTTGAGCCCTCCTCGCGCGTGATGTCGGCGTTGATGTCGGCGGTGAAAACCACCAGTTTGTTTTCCTTGCGCAGCTGCTGGATCGAGTCCATCACCACTTCGCTCAGGGTCACCTTAGGCTGCATCACTTCGGCGGCCGCTTTGCTGAGGGAACCGGACACCTTTCCGGGGACATCAGCCATCGCACCGCCCCATTTCATCACCACGTACCCCATCGGCACGCCAACGGCGAGAATCCCCACGACGAAAACCGTCGCCGCCGCCCACGCGCGGGACCACTCCCGCGTGCCGCTGACCGAGGGCTTGACCACGCGCACCGCAGGCGCTGAAGAATCGAAAAGGGGCATCAGAACTCCTTTCAAAAGGGCTGATACACTTTAGCAACCGGGGAAGGGAAAAAGCGCAGACTTCCACTCATTTGCGCCAGCGAGCGCCAGAATCCGCAGTGCGATTCTGCCGCCATTTCCCCCAAAAGCGTATCTCTCGGGAGCCATTCAACTTGCAATGTGCCTCTTTGCCGGGCAGCGATCACCGGTCCGTGGCCCCCGGGCTATAATCCGCAGCCATGAACGAAGCGCTTCCCATTGAATATGGCCGTGCGACCCTGGCGGACATCCCGGCGGTGGTTGAATTATGCATGCTCGTCGAGCAGCAGCATGAGGATTACTGGCCGCTGCGCTGGCAGCGGCGGCCGGGGATCAGGGAAGGATATACCGGCTGGCTTTCGCGGCGGCTCGGGGAACCGCGGATGCTGAATTTTGTGGCGCGGGATCCGGCGCTTAAGGGGGCGGTCGTCGGGGCGGTGCTGGCGACGATCGAAAAGGAAATTCCGATTTACACGTATGCCGAGTATGCGTTCATCCAGGACATGGCCGTGCGGGAGTCGCATCGCCGGCGGGGTATCGCGCAGGAGCTCCTGGCGCACGTGGCGGCGTGGGCGCGGTCATTCGATCTCAATCAGGTGCGGCTGATGGTGGCCCATCAGAATCCGGCGGGGCGGGCGGCGTTCATCAAGGCGGGCTTCAGGCCGACGTACGAGGAAATGGTGCTGCCCCTCCAAGGCGACGCGCCAGGGAAATGATCACCGGTTAATTCAAATGGGCGCGGGCGGGGAAGAGTCGCATCAGCAGGCTCTGGGGGATTTTGGACGGGGCGTGCGTCGCGTAGGCGAGCCGGAGCGTTCCGGCACCGGAAGTTGTCGCGCGGAATTCCGGGCACAGTGCGAGGAGTTCGAGGATTTCCACGGGATGGGCGGCATTCAGGTCCGCCTCAAGATCGGCACACTTTCCGGCGATCATCGCGCCGGCAAGGGCGAGCTGCATGCCGGGCCAGAAGCCGGCGCGCTTGATCTGGCGGAAAAGGCGCCCTGTCTCGGGCTCAAGCGTGGCGATGCTGCCGTGAAGCACCAGGGCCGCGGGCGCCAGGCGTTCGAGGGCGAACAGGAGGTCCTCACCGGTGAGATCTCCGCCGGCGAAGAGCACCTGGAATCCATGGGCCTCGGCCAGCAGGGTCAGGAGAAACGCGCCGGTATCGGAAGGCTCTCCGGGGGCGCTCATGATCATGAGGCGGCGCGTGGCGATGCCGGGCATGCCGCATTGCAGCGTGCGCGCCGCGGACATATGCGAAGCCACCGCGCTGCCCATGATTTGAAGCGTGCGCGACGCGTTGCTGAAAGCGTGCGGTGAGAGCAGACCATCGTGGCGAAGCTGCTGCATGCATTCGGCTGCGGGGAGGAGAACCTCGGCGAGGAGCCATTCCGGATCGGCGCCGGCGGCGAGTGCATCGGCGATCAACGGGCCGGTCGCCTGGGCGTGGAAATTATTCGCGGTCACATGATGAACGAGGCGTTCGAGGAGGAAATCATTCTGGAAGGACATCGGTGGGCTCCGCTTGGGGATCAAAGGAAGGCGGCGGCGCGGACGTCCATGCCTGCGCTGGGCCGCCGGTTTTTACTTCTGCCGGCGGGAGACTCTTTGTAAAGAAGAACCCATCCAGGTGGTAAGAGCCCCGGAGCGAAGCGCGGATGTAAAAGTGCTCTGGGCGGAAGCAGCCGGGGAGAAGGGGGGTGCGTGTCAATTTGCAATTGCCTTCAGGAAAAGCTCTTGCGTAACGCAATGCAAGAATCCCCAATGCCGGCGGGCCTTTCGCAATGCGGGGCAAACAGCCCCCTGGACGTGGGAGTGGGGAGGCCACACCCGGGAAGGGGTAAAGTTTTTTTAGCGCTCGAGCCGGGGAGGGTGTCGCCGGCGCCATCGGAATCGCGGGGGGACGCGCCATGATGTGGACAAAGTCGATATTACTTATGTAAATGTAAAATTGTGATGAAATGGACAATTATTACCCCAGCCCATCAATTCTGGCCCGCGATCAGCGACACTTGTGGCGCGGGTGCCAGTTGTGGATAACGCGTGGAGAACGTGTGGGAGAAAACGTGGAAAATGGGTGGACATTCTGATGGCAAAAGGCCCTCTGCCGCTGCAATTCCGGCGATTTTTCCCTTCAATGCGGGGTCCGACCGGCCCCGAAAAACTGCGTGGTTGATAAACGCATAATTATCGGATTCGTATTTTCACCAGCGTCTGGCACTGCCGTTGCCAAGTGCTGGCCGTCACCGTCTGTTTCACACCAGGATTCGCCACGCAGCACGAGGGACTGCCTTCACGTCGGCCCTCGAACAAGTGCGGATCATCAGCCCGGTCGCCTGATCCATCCCGCTGCCTAATCACCGTACCCCGCCGCACTGCCGGCGACACGAAGCGAAGTTCAAAATCCCCGGAAGGGGAAATCGGCAATGCTGCGCGCCAAAGTGGCGCGCCGCCCGGAATTACGAAACAGAAGGAACTCCTCACATGACGCATCTCACCTCGAACAAGGCTTCAACCGCCCAGCCCCTCTGGCATGATTATCTCTCGGGAGGAAAAACCGATGCGGCCCGCAACGCCCTCATGGAGCATTACCTGACGCTCGTTAAATTCGCCGCCATCCGCCTGGCCTCGCGCAACGGCCGGAGCGCCCGCTCGGGCGATGTCGACGACCTGATGCAGTACGGCGTATTCGGACTGCGCGACGCGATCCGCGGATTCGATCCCGCTCGGGGCGTGAAGTTCGAAACGTATTGCCTGCAGCGCGTGCGCGGCGCGATGCTCGACGGCCTGAAATCCAATCAGTGGCTGCCGCGGGAAATCCGCCGCCGGCTTACGCAGTTCAACCGCGTCTCCGAGCAGCTCCACGGTGAATATGGCCCGGGGATTCATTGCGAACGGGCGGCCGCGGAACTCGGAAGTAATCCGGAGGATGTGGAGGACTTGCGGAGCCACAACCTGCGTCAATCGGTGGCGAGTCTCGATGTCCCGCAGGATTCCGCCGAGGAAGACATTTCCGTGAGCCGGACCATCTGCGATCCCCGCGAAGAAGATCCCGAACAGACCGCGCAGCGCCGGGACGTTCGCGAGCTCTTCATGCGCGAGCTGACGCGCTCCGAACGGCAGATCATGATCCTTTATTACTATGAAAACCTCACGATGCGCGAGATCGGCGACGTGATGGGCATCAGCGGCACACGCGTCAGCCAGATCCACACCGATATCGTCAACCGGCTGCGCGAACGTCTCGCCTCCCGCGTGACCACACCCACCGGCGCGGCGCGGGATTGCATGAGCATCTGACGAACCGCCGCGTCCCCCGAGCAGGCCTTATGAAATTTTTCCCGCTGCTCGAGATAAGAGTATGTGAATCAACAACATGCATACGGATGGTCGATGCGATTAGCAGCCGTGGAGGATCCGCGGGGAAATCGGTCATCCGTTCCAGGATTGGGTCAGGGATGCCCCCGCCTGGACTGAAATTCGGAGCTCGGCAAGGGATGTAACGCCGGGCGCACCTCTCAAGCCGTCTTCCGCGTTCATGGCACGGATGCCATGAGCCGGCGGGCCCGCCCAATACACAATTCTCTCCAGAAACCCGGGAACCGGCCCATCCCTTCGGGCGTCTATTCCTTCCAGCAGGGCATCTTTGCGGGAGGGTCGCCATGTTCCGCTCGGTTTTTCATTCGCTTTGGGCTTCGGTCTTCGCCTGTGTGATGGCGTCGGGCATGCATTCGCCGACGGCACGTGGTGATGGCTTTATCGCCGTCTCCAACCCGCCGGTGGTGGTGCAGGGGCATTTTTCCTTTGCGCCGCTGGAAGTGACCTATCACAAGGTGGACGTTTCCATTAATGATCAGGTTGCCGTCACCGGTGTGGATCAGGAATTCTACAACCCCAACGGCGTGGTGCTCGAAGGCGATTACATCTTCCCTGTGCCGCTCAACGCCCAGATCAACAAATTCACGATGGACATCGACGGCAAGCCGGTCTCGGCGGAGCTTCTCCCCGCCGACAAGGCGCGCAGCATCTACAACGAAATCGTGCGCAAGGCCAAGGACCCCGCCCTGCTCGAATATGCCGGCCGCGACATGTTCCGCGTGCACATCTTCCCCATCGAAGCCAACGGCAAAAAGCACATCACGCTCAAGTACACCGAGCTGCTCAAGCAGGACAGCGGCCTGCTGGACTACCACTACACGCTGAACACCGAAAAATATTCCAGCAAGCCGCTCAACAATGTCTCGATCAAGGTCACCGTCGACAGCTCCGACCCGATCACCACGCTTTATTCGCCGACGCACCAGATCGACATCGCCCGCCACGGAGACAAGAACGCCGTCGTGGGTTATGAAGCGCAAAATGTCCGCCCGGACAGCGATTTTCATTTGTTCATCGGGCGCAAGGCGGCGCCCGTGGGCATCAGCATGCTGACCTATCGCCCCGACCCGGACAAGGAGGGGTATTTTGTCCTGATGGCCTCGCCGACCGTGAACAAGGAAACCAAGTCGATGCCCAAGGATGTGGTGTTCGTGATGGACACCAGCGGCTCGATGTCGGGCGAAAAAATCGAACAGGTGCACAAGGCGATGAAATTCTGCATCGATACGCTTAACCCGCAGGACCGCTTTGACATCGTGCGCTTCAGCACCGAGGCCGAATCGCTCTTCGGCGGGCTCCGCGATGCCGACGACGCTCACCGCAAGCAGGCGCAGGATTTCGCCCTGGGCCTGGAAGCGTCCGGCGGCACCGCGATCGATGAAGCACTGGCCAAGGCGCTCGGAGAACGGGCCACCTCGGAATCCGGCAGCATGTTCATGCTGGTTTTCATGACCGATGGCCAGCCGACGGTCGGCGAGCAGAACCCCGACGCGATCCTGGCCCATGAAAAGCAGATCGTCGGCGACGTGCCCGTGCGGATCTTCACCTTCGGCGTGGGGACGGACGTCAACACCAGGCTGCTCGACCAGATGGCCGGCCAGTCGCGCGGCTACTCCCAGTACGTGTTGCCCAAGGAAAACCTGGAACTTTCCATGAGCACCTTCTGGGGCAAGGTGCAGGACCCGGTGATTGCGGGCCTCAAGCTCGATGCCGGCGGCGTTTCGCTGAGCAAGGTGTATCCGCATGAGATGCCGGACCTGTTCAAGGGGGATCAGCTCATCGTGTTTGGCTCCTACCAGAAGGCCGGCAAAGCGGCGATCACGCTCACGGGCATGGTCAACGGCAAGGAGCAGAAGTTCTCGCAGGATGTTACCTTTGACGACAAGACCGACAGCAGCCGGGAGTGGATCGCCAAACTGTGGGCGACGCGGCGCGTGGGGTATCTGCTCGATGAAATCCGCCTGCACGGCGAGAGCAAGGAACTCAAGGATGAAACCGTGGAGCTGGCGCGCAAGTGGGGCATCGTCACGCCCTACACGGCGATGCTGATCATCGAAGATGAGCGCGCCCGCAATGTGCCCCTGGCGCAGCGCAGCCTCCGCGAGATGGAATTCGACCGCCAGGCCGCCCAGAACGTGCAGACACTCAACGGCGCGATGCGCAACGGCACGCTTGATGGCACCCTGGGCGTCGCCGGAAGCATCAACACCAACGCCCTGAAGGATGCGGAAAACCTCGACCAGACCCGGCGCCTCGCTGAACAATCGAGCGCCCATGAGCAGGCGGCCGACACAGCAGGGCCGGCGCTGGCGAAGGGCGCCAACGCCCCGAGCGCCAACGGGCAGTCGCTGGCCCTGGCGCCGAGTGCCGCGGCCCCTGGTGGAGCGGGCGGCTTCGCGGGCGGTGGATTTGGCGCGGGTGGAGGCGGAGGGGGCTTCGGCGGCGCACGGGGCGGATATGGTGGACGCGGCGGTGGCGGCGGCCGCGCCGGCCGGGGAGGTATTCCACCAGTCTTCAGCACAGCCCCCGACCAGGCCGGTGCCACCCCAACCGATGTTCGCGACCTCAACCTCGGATCGGCCTCCGCCAGCGGCTGGCAGACCGCCTCCCAGCCCGGACAGGACAAGCAGGCCCAGGGCTACCGCGTCATCACCAATTACGCCCAGCAGACCCGCGTGATCAACAACCACTCCTTCTTCCTCAACGGCAACCAGTGGACCGACGGTGATATCCAGAACCTCAAAGCCGACGTGAAGCACGTCAAGATCACCTTCGGCTCGCCGGAATATTTTGATCTGCTGATCAAATATCCCGACGCCGCGGCGTATTTGTCCCTCGGCAACAACCTCACGCTGAAGCTCGGAGATACGGTGTATGACATCGTCGATGAGACGAAAGCGGGCAATTGAATTAATTGAGTTAGTTGGGACAACGATGCACCAATCCGGAAGGCGCTCATCCGAACAACGCGGTGAAGTGAATTAACTCAATTAACCCAATTAACGCGGTACGCGGGGAACACGGGCACGGAGAGTCGGGGAGAGTCTCTCTGTGCCCTCATTTTTTTTGAGTCCCGGCCCGGTTGCCGTTCCGCGATTTGCCCTGCTACCATTCCCCGCATGACCACACGCCTCTACAACACGCTGGCCCACGAAATTCAGACTTTCACGCCGCTGCAGCCCGGACCCGACCCGGCCGATCCGCTCAAAGGCGCGACGGTTCTCATCTACACCTGCGGCCCGACGGTCTATGATTTCGCCCACATCGGCAACTTCCGGGCGTTTCTCTTTGCTGATTTGCTCCATAGATACCTCGAATTCCGCGGGGCCACCGTCCGCCACGTCATGAACATGACCGACGTCGGCCACATGGTCGATGACACCCACGCCGACGCCCAGGGCGAAGACAAAATGCAAAAAGCCCAGGATCGCATGAAGGAATCCAAAAAACAGGGCCGGGCGGCGGTGGAAAATCCGGATGATCCCAACCAGGTCGCCCAGTATTTTGTCGATGCATTTCTGGCCGATGCGCGGGCGCTGCAGGTGGCGGTGGTGCAGGAGCGCGATGCCGTGCCCGACGCCGAAAAAGACCGCCTCATGCCCCGCCCCACGCGCTGCATTCCGTCCTTCATCGACATGATTCAGACGCTGGTCGCCAACGGCCATGCGTATGTGGGCGCCGACGGCGTGGTCTATTATTCGGTCAGCAGCTTTCCGAATTATGGCCGCCTCTCCGGCAATTCGATCGAGCAGCTTTCCCACGGCGCCGGCGGCCGCACCGCCGAATCCGCCGCCAAGCGCCACCCCGCCGATTTTTTCCTCTGGAAGCCCGACCCGCGCCATCTCATGCGCTGGCCGTCGCCGTGGGGCGAGGGATACCCGGGCTGGCATATTGAATGCAGCGCGATGGCCACCGCGCTGCTAGCCCCCTCCATCGACATCCACACCGGCGGCGAGGACAACATCTTCCCCCACCACGAATGCGAGATCGCCCAATCCGAGGCCGCTACCGGCAAGCCGTTCTCGCAATTCTGGCTGCACACGCGGCACCTGATGGTCGATGGCACCAAGATGTCCAAATCCAAGGGCAACTTTTTCACCATCCGCGACCTCGTCGCCAAGGGCTACGACCCGCTGGCGATCCGCTATTCCCTGATCTCGGCGCGTTACCGCGAGTCGATGAATTTCACCATGCAGGGGCTGACCGAAGCTGCCGGTGCAGTGGCCTCGCTGCGCGATCTCGCCGAGAAACTGGAGACCACGGTCGCCGGCATCGACGAAGCCGCCGGTGAAGCCCCGCGCGAATCCGATCTTCTTCCGCCGGATGCGAAGCTCCTCGCCGACTTCTCCGCCGCCATGGATGACGACCTCAACATTTCCGGCGCCCTCGCCGCACTTTTCAGCTGGGCCACGCCGCTGAACAAGCAAAAGAAAATCCCCTTTCCGCAAGCCCGCTCGGCGCTCCTGGCCCTGAGGAAGATCGACCACGTTCTGGCGGTGATTTTCCCACCCTTGCGTCCGCTGGAACCTGCCCTGGTCGCACAGGTGGACGCCCTCATGGAAAAACGCGCCGCCGCCCGCACCGCCAAAGACTGGCCGCAATCCGACGCCCTGCGGAAAGAACTCCTCACCCTCGGCATCGAAGTAAAAGACACCCCCGCCGGCAGCACCTGGAAACCGCGCCTGGCCCCGGTTGCATAAAACACGCCCGGATACGTATCATCGCGTGCTGTCGTTCCAACGAATACAACACTGTGAAGGGGTGATTGCCGTGGCATCACGCACCATCCACTGCATTCTATGCGTGGGAATTTCCGCTCTCGCCGCCCAGGTCGCAAGCGCCGATCCCGCGACCCAGCGCGCCCCGGAAGTCATCTACGACATCCACTCCCCGCAATACATGTATATTCAATTCAACAATCTTGCCATCGCGGGCCAGCTGCCCCGGGCCATCGCATTGTTGTGGTTCGCCGACGATGATGCGAAAAAGGACGGGGAAATATGCATCGGAATCGCAACAGCTGCACACCGCCTCGATGACATGATGATAAAAGCATTCGGCGCCAGGGCTGTTGACGTTGGCCTCCGGGAGGTCTACGACGCCCAGCGGCGCGCCAAGGTTCTCCAGATCCTGGCGCGGGCGCACGTGAGTATCGAGGGAGACACCGCCACGATTGCGCTGGACCAGGCCGATGGTGGCGCCACGCAATTCATGGTCCGTCGCGATGGACGCTGGCTCTTTGACTGGCGAAAAGTCATGGACGGCCGCAACGCAAGTGCGCCGGATATGGCCTTCCTGGCCGCAGAACTCAAAGCCTACGAAGATGTGATGACCGAAATCCGCACCGGAAGCATTCAGTCCGGCCCGGAAGCCCAAAAGGCGCTCGCCGCCAAGCTGCAGACGGTCGAGAAATCCAAACCCGAGGACCTCCGGGTTCGCGACATGCGCGAAAAAAATCTGCCGGCGATCCGCAACGCCCTCACTGCTTTTGAAGTGCAACATGGACGTTTGCCCACGTCCGACGAAGGCCTCGCCGCCCTGGCAAAGAACCCTGGAACGGTCTCGATGTGGAAGGCCCTGCTGCCGGCGGTTCCCACGGACGCCTGGGGTCGCAATTTTATCTATCGCACGCCATCCGCGAGCGGCGCTACCCCGTATGATCTGTTTTCCGCCGGCCCGGACGGCAAGCCGGACACCGACGATGATGTGAAGAATTGACGCCCCAGGCCCAGTGCCACCCCAGGACGGATTCCCATGAAACCCATTCAAGCTGCCCTCCCATTTGCATTGATTGCCGCACTCATCGCGACCGGCGCCTTTGCTTCCACCGATTCGGAAACGCAACCTGCCAACGCGCAGGCGGCACAACCATCCACCGCCCCAGCCACCGAAACCGCCTCGCCCAATGAAGTCGTGATCGCCTATTTCACCGCCATCGCCCAGGGCGACCGCGAGAAAGCCCTCGCGCAACTCTGGTTCGCCAACGACGCCGCCCGCAAGGAAGCGATCGCCGCCATCGGGATCGAGTGTGCCGGCACCGATTTTTCGCAGGCTGCCGACGACGTGTTCCCCCGCGCCTCGCAAGTGCCCCTGCCCACGCGCGACCAGGTCGCCGATGCCATCCGCAAAACGCTCACCGGCGCCTCGGTGGATATCGAGGGCAACACGGCGGAACTGATCATCGCCGGGACGGGCGCCGGCGGCCGCGTGCTCTCGATCCTGAAAATCGACGGCCAGTGGAAAATTGACTTTGTCCGCATGCAGCGCCGCGCCGGAATCCCCGCCATGGATGAAGCCGCCGTCAACGCCACCATGGCCCGCGTGAAGATCAACGATGAGGTGATCGCAGGCATCAAGGCCGGCCGCTACAAGACCGCCGCCGCCGCGAACACCGACCTCTCCAATCGCCTCGATGCGCTGCCCACCGCGCCTGCCCCTGTGCGCCCCGCATCGCAGCCCGCCGCCACCCCGCAGTTCACGCATTAAGCGCGACTACCGCGGCGGCGAAAGCCCGATCATCTGCCGCGCCTCCCCCGGCGTCGCGATCGCCCGCCCCATCGCACGGCCCACGCCGACCACCCGCTCAATCAGCCGCACATTGCTCGCCGGCTCGCGCTTTTCCCGATCCATCCAGAGATTATCTTCCAGCCCCACGCGCACATGCCCGCCCATCGCAATCGCCAGGCAATTCACCTCAAATTGAAACCGCCCGATCCCCCCCCCCGCCCAGATCGTCCCCGCCGGCAGCGCCCGCACCACCATCTCGAGATTCATCGCCGACGCACTCAGCGTCCCCATCGACCCCAGCAGGATATTGGCATACAGCGCCCGGCCCAGAATCCCCTCCTTCACCAGCACCGCCGCGAATTCCGCCATGCCCAGTTCAAAAATCTCCAGCTCCGGCACAATCCCCCGCTCCTTCATCATCCCACCCAATCGCCGAATCATCTCCGGCGGATTCACCGATTCCTCCCGCGCAAAGTTCATCGACCCCAGCGTCAGCGACGCCATCTCAGGCTTCGGACCGCCCAGCTCCAGCACCGCTGAGCGCTCCTCAAACTTCCGATGAATCCGCCCGCTCGTCGACACGCACAAAATCACCTCCGGACACGCCTCGCGCACCCCCCGCAAAATCCGCCCATAAATATCCGCCCGGTAGGTGCCCCGCCCCTCTTCATCCCGCGCATGCAAATGGAGAATCGCCGCCCCCGCATCCGCACACCGCCGGGCATCGGCAACGATCTCCTCCACCGTCACCGGCACATGCGCATTGTGCCCCTTCGTCGGCACCATGCCGGTGATGGCGGCGTTAATGATTAGTTTGTCTGAAAACGGCATGGAAAGGGTTGTCCTTAAAACACAAAACACGAAAGACAAAACACGAAACCGGAAGACGAAACAAAAAACAGCGAAAACTTACTCTCTAAAAGCGTTTGCGCCCCTTGGGTATCCTCTGCTCCAAGCGCTTGGATCCGGACGTCAACATCGCAACAAATGCGGTGGCTTCACTCACGGCCCATTCCAGGTCTCGCCCCGAAAGCAGGCCTGCGTCGCGAACAAGCAGCAGCGACCGGCGGCATTCCCGCGCCTCCTTTCTGGCGATCACGGTCATGTGATACGTATCCCGCGCCGTCGAAGCCCCTTTTGCCTCTTCCAAGTTATGAACCACAGCCGGCCCGCTCTTAGCCATCTGGAACGCCATCGCCCTCCCACCAGGTGACAACGGCATCCGATTCACCAGCTTCAACACAGCAACCCCAAACCGGTGCGCACGCTCAATCCAGTCTTCATTTTCCGCGCGCCCTTGCTCTTCCATGGTCCTCTCCTTCTAAACTCACATTGACTTTCGCCAAACAAGGGCCGGTGTTTCGTGTTTCGTGTTTCGTGTTTCGTGTTTCGTGTTTTGTGTTTCGTGTTTTGTGTTTCGTGTTTCGTGTTTCGTGTTCCGTGTTCCGTGTTCCGTGTTTTGTGTTTCGTGTTTCGTGTTTCATGTTTCATTTCAATTCCACATTCGTCCGCACAACCTTCGCCGGCACCCCCACCGCCAGCACCCGGTCCGGCAAATCCTCGGTCACCACCGCCCCGCCCCCGATGATGCACCCCGTGCCGATCTTCCGATGCTCAATCACATTTGCCCCCATCCCCACATACGTCTGCGGCCCGATCGTGATCACCCCCGCCACATTCGCCCCGGGCTGGATGCTGCAATAATCCCCTATCGTCGTATGATGCCCAATCGTCGCCCCCCGGTTCACAAACACCGACCGCCCCAGCACCGTGCGCGTGGAAACCGTCGCCAGCGCGCTGATAAACGTCCCCTCTCCCAGCTTCGCCCGCGATGACACCCGAGCCGTCGGATGCACCAGCGTCGCTAGCTTGAACCCCATCAACCCCATCCGCTCCACCAGTTCCTTGCGCCGGGTCGTCGAGAGCGCACAGATCGCCAAGTGCGTCCGCGCCAGTTCCGCCACTTCGTCAATCCAGTACACCCGCCGCCCCTCGATCTCCAGCTTGCAGCGCTCCCGGTCCAGGTTTTCCACAAACCCCGTGATCTCATATCCCCCGATGTCGGAGATCAGATCAAACATCTCCTCCGCCAGAAAATACGTTCCAAAAAGCAACAGCGGCGTCGCCATGGCTCACCACCCCTCCGCGATGCACGCCGCCACGTATTCCACCTGGTCGCGCGTGATCCCCGGAAACATCGGCAGCGCCAGCACCCGCGCGAAAAACCGATCCGCCCCCGGCAGGTCGCTGGCCTCAAAAATCGGATAATGCGTGCACGGCCGGTAGTACACCGACGTCCCCACGCCGCGTTCCTGCAGCTTCGCCGCCAGGGAATCCCGCTCCTCCGCCAGCACCGCATACAGATAATGCGCCGAGCGCGTCCCCGCGATCCCCGCCAGCCGCCGAACCCCCGGCACCTTTTCCAGCAGACGGTCATAATGTTCCGCCGCCGCCGCGCGCTTGGCGTTTTCCGCATCCACGCGCTTCAGATGCGCCAGGCCCATCGCCGCCGCCACGTCGTTCATGTGATACCGCCGGCCCTGGGCATCCACCGCATAATCCCACGCCGCCAGTTTCCGCGCCCCCCCGTTGATCCGCTGATGAATATCCGCCGACATCCCCAGAATCCGCTGCGCCCGCGCGTCCTTCAATGCCTCCGCCGGCACAATCATCATCCCGCCGTCGACGGTCGTAAGCGCCTTGGTCGGTCCGAATGAAAACGCCGCCCAGTTCCCACGCCCCCCGGTACGCGCCTCCCCATAAAACGCCCCGCACGCATGCGCGCAATCCTCCAGCAGCGGCACCCCATGCTTCCGCGCGATCCCCTCCAACCGCGGCAAATCGCAAGGCTGCCCGCCAAAATGCACCACCACAATCGCCCCGGTCTTCTCTGAGACTTTCGCCACGACCGATTCCGGATCAATCAGGCCGCTCGCCGGATCGATATCCGCAAACACCGGCTTCACGCCCTCCCACAGCATCACCTGGTTCGTCGCCACAAACGTGTTGGGCGTCGTGATCACCTCCGCCCCGCGCTCCAGCTTCATCAGCCGCAGCGCCAGGTGCAACGCGGATGTGCCGGAATTCACCGCCACCGCCGCATGCGTCTCCGGCAATCCCAAAAACGCCGCAAACGCCTTTTCAAATTCCGCCACCCTCGGGCCCATTCCGATCCACCCCGAGCGCATCACCTCCGCCGCCGCGGCAATCGCCGCTTCGTCCACCACCACGTTGAGCAGGGGCACCCGCACGAATTACTCCTTGCGGCCGCGCCTGGCGCGCCGCGCTGTCCATTTGAGCCGAAGCAGTCCTGGATGAAAGCGCGATATCTTCGCGGATTGTTCCAGAAAAGTCATCGCCTCTTCCGGCCTCTCCCCGGATGCCAGCTGCGCCCGCGCCGCCTCCCGCAGAAGCCGCGCCCGCCTCTTGCGGATCAGGCCCGCGAGCTCCGGCCGCTGCTTCGCTGTACAGCCCTGCGCCTTCGCTAAAACCCGCTCCTGGCTTGCGAATCCGGCCGCGGCGTTCTTCGACCACTGCCCCGGATGCTCCCGGTATTTCACCAGCCGCCGCGCATCGGCAAGGACGCCCCCATGCCCCGCGCACCTCAGCCACATGTCCCAGTCCGCCGACATTCTTATGTTTTCATCAAAGAAGCCCAGGCGAACCAGCGCCGCCTTTCGCAGCATCACCGACGAATAACACACAATGTCCTCCGGCCGGCGCACGATCCATTTTTTCAAAAGATCCCCGCCCACTCCGCCAAAACGGTTTTGCTTCTCAAGTGCCCGCCCGCTCTCATCCACCCGCTCATAATGCGTGAAGTGCATCACGGCATTCTTCTCCCGCTCCATCGCCTCCACCTGCACCGCGATTTTCTCCGGCTTCCACGAATCATCCTGATCCAGAAACGCCACATACTCCCCCCGCGCCTCGACAATTCCCCGATTCCG
>Ga0265314_10002931_pt1 | contig 16933 bp, 12 predicted proteins | sample 4126metaG_FD_203106 | JGI IMG/M metagenome (GOLD analysis project Ga0265314, IMG submission 203106) | Rhizosphere microbial communities from Carex aquatilis grown in University of Washington, Seatle, WA, United States - 4-1-26 metaG | ecosystem: Host-associated > Plants > Roots > Rhizosphere >... | reverse complement strand
CGTCGCGTTCAAGCCGCGCGGAATACCGGTTTACGATCTCGAAACGGCGTTGCTGGTCGGCGTGGCACTGTCGATCGCGCTGATCGCGTTCGGCGCGGCCCTGGCCTATCACCGGCGCAAGCAGGCGTTGGCGCTGATCCACAAAGTCGGCTCGCGAGAACTCTACGCGTCGCTCGGCTTGCGCTCAGGCGCGTATTTTGTCGATTTGTTCCTGATTGTCAGCGCCACGTGCGTACTTACAAAAATTGAAGGCTGGCCAATCGTCAGTCCGGAGTTGATGATCTCAAATTTTATCAATGAGCAGAACTGGGCGTACTTTGCGATTTACCTCACGTATTTTGTGTTGACCGAATGGCTCTTCGGCGCGTCGGCCGGAAAATTCATCATGGGCCTTGGCGTCGTGATGGACGGCGGCGAGCGCATTTCGCTCTGGTCGGCCGTTGTGCGAAACTTGGTAGGTTTCGTCGAACGCATGCCGCAGGTCGCGTTCACAGTGACGCTGTGGATGATCATTCTCGGGCCGCGGCGCCAGCGGATGGGCGATATTCTCGCGCGCACGTTCGTGGTTCAAAAAGGAGCGCTCGAAGCGTTCAAGGCCCAGCGCGCCCAGGACATCGCGCAACGAAAGGCCAATCAGCAGGACACGAAGGATCTGGAATCCGGAATGCTTCCGCCGATGGACACCGGTTGGAACGCCGGCCAGAAAAAAGCGAAGAGCGACGAAAAAGGCCCGCGGTCGTAGCGAGCTGTCGAACTGCATTTATTTTCGGGCGTCTCCCTATGAAAAAGACACACGCGCCTCACGCGAAATACCGGCTGGTGCTGGCTTCTGCGTCGCCGCAACGCCAGAAAATTCTGTCCGATGCAGACTACGTGTTCGAGACCTCCGATCCGGGCGAAGTCGAGAACGCGATCGCGTCCGCTCCGACGCCGGCTGCCCTTGCGATAGCGAAGGCGCGTGCCAAAGCGATGGAAGTCGCCGCGCGGCTCGAAGCGCCCTTCCCCGCCGTGGTTGTGGGAGTCGATACGCTCGTCGCTCTGAACGATGAAGTGATCGGAAAACCACTGGACCGTTTTGATGCCAAAGGTATCCTCAGCCGGCTTTCAAGCTCGCGCCACCAGGTGATTTCCGGCATGTGTTTGTGGCCGGTGACGCAGAAAACGGCGTCAGGGCATGTTCCAAACGGCGAGCCGTTCCTGATGTCCGCGACGACGTTCGTCAAAATGCGGCCGATGAGCGAGGACGAGATTGACGCGTACATCGCGACCGGCCAGAGCGACGGAAAAGCCGGGGCGTATGCGATTCAGGAGAGCGGCGATAAATTTGTCGAAACACTGGAAGGCAGCCTGCTGAATGTGGTCGGCTTTCCGCTCGAAGATTTCCAAAAAATACTGCCGCAGTGCATTCGCGAGTGGAAATTTCATTAAATCCCATTTGAATGGGTCCTTCTTTCACGGAATCGGGAGACATCTGCATGTCGGTCAAGTCAGGCATTGAAGCCCCAGAGGATTCGAGCGCGCTGAGCCGCTCGGCGGCGAACCGCGCGGCGATGGCGCTCTATATCATCGTGCTGGTTTCCGGCGCCGTGTTGATGGGCATCGAAATCGGCGGCTCGAAAGTTCTCGCGCCCGGCTTCGGCACGTCGACATTCGTGTGGGGCAGCATCATCGGCATGTTCATGGCCGCGATGGCGACGGGATATTATCTCGGCGGCGTGCTCTCCGACAAAAAGCCGTCATTCACGGTGCTCGCCGGAATCGTGACCGCCGCCGGCGTATGGACGTCGATCATCATCCCGCGATTCGGCCCCGATATCAGCGAAAAGCTCGCGCGCTCGGACCTCGGCCCGATCGCCGGACCGCTGCTGACGACATTCGCGATCTTTTACATCCCCAGCTTTTTGATGGCGATGGTCACGCCCTTTGCCGTGAAGCTCAGCACCAGTTCGCTCGCTGGCGTCGGCGGCGTGGCCGGGCGCATTTCGTCGCTCTCGACATTTGGCTCGATTGTCGGAACGCTGCTGACCACATTTGTGCTGATCCCGGTTTTTTTCCTGAGCAAAGTGATGATGTTTCTCGGCCTGATCTTGATCGTCGCGGCCGTCGTTAGCCTGATCATGTTCCGCACGGCAACGGGCACGCTCACCGCGAGTGAACGCACGGGCGTCGGCGTGATGGCTCTGCTGGCGCTGATCTGCGCGGAATTGTGGGCTGTCTTTCCGAACGATCCCTACCTTTATCCCGGCCAGCGTCTGATGCATTACCGCGACTCGGCATACCATGAAATTCTCGTCACCGAAGATGTGATCCAGACCGACAAAGATGGCGGCATGCTGCTGCCGGTGAAAGTCTGGTCGTCGGCCAACCGCCAGGTTCGCGAAATCCGCCGCTGGCTGAAGTTCAACGAGAACATCGAGAGCGGAATTTATCCCTACCGCAACGAGCACTGGAACGCCGTGAACTACACCGATCTGCTGCACCTGCCGCTGATGTGGGTGAACGATCCGAAGCGCATTCTGGTCGTCGGCGCCGGCGGCGGAATCATCCCGACTCAGTATCACAACTGGTACGGCGCAAAAGTAGACGTCGCCGAAATCGATCCCGCCGTGCACGACATCGCGATGAAATATTTTCAGGTCCCCGAGACGCCGGACATCACCTTCCACATCGGCGACGGACGCCAGACCATCAAAGGCCTGCCGGACAACACCTTCGACATCATTTTTCTCGATGCCTATTCGTCGGGCGGACAGATTCCGTTCCACCTGATGACCTGGGAATTTCTCGAAAACGTGCGCTCGAAGCTAACCGAACGCGGCGTGCTCGTTACCAACATCATTTCGGGAATCCGCAACGTGAACCCACAGCCGGTTCCGCCGGCCGCGCTGTTCCTCGCCGAATACAAAACGCTGCACGCCAGCCCCGCCGAAGCGAAAGGCAATCCGTCGTTAAGCAACGAGCCGCTTTTCAATTCGCTGTATGTCTTCCCCAAAGTTTATGAAGAGCGCCCGCTGACCGGCGACAATTACGAGGAGTACCGCAACGTGATCATCGTGGCCACGCGCGAGAAAGAACCGCGCAGCATGGATACGATGATCGAGCAGATCAAAGCGCTGACAAATCCCGAACAGCCCAAAATCAAAGCGCAAAAGATGCAGTGGCACGTCGAACACATGTACACGGGCGGGCCGAAGAAAGAGGAGCTCGACACCGTTCCCATCATGACCGACGACTACGCCCCGGTCGATACCATGTACCGCCCGGTGAAGCGCGACGAAAGCACTCGCCGCCTCTGGCTGTAAATTCTTGTTTGAAACCGCCGATGAACGCGGGTGAACGCTGAGTTTTTTTCTTATCTGCGTTTATCGGCGTTCATCGGCGGTTTCATTTCGAACTGACCGCGATAATTTCCGCGTCCGCGAGAACATGTTCATTCCCGGCGCTATCGCGCAATTTGAGCCGTCCGAAATCGTCGAGACCCGCAAATTCGCCGCGCAACATTTCACTACCGCCGGGGATTTCCGCCTGCAGCATCCGTCGCGGCGGCCACCAACTTCGCAGGCGCGATTCGATCTCGGCTTTCAGTCCGGCGCGCCATTCGGGCCTGCTGAGTTCCTCGCAGCGGGCTTCGAGTCGCAACAAGATCGCGCTCAGTACCGCGCGGCGGTCGGCGTTGCTTTTCTGCTCGATGGCGATGCTCGTCGGCGGCGCTTTCGCCAATTCCGGCAGATCCGCCGCCTGCTGATTCACATTGATGCCGATGCCGATCACCACGTGTCCGCCATCGCCGGCCGCGGACAGAACGCTCTCGCACAAAATCCCGCCAACTTTCCGCCAACCCGGCGCGTGCGAAGCTGGAATGACGACATCGTTCGGCCATTTGATCTGCGGCGTGAGCGAGCTCGACTCGGCGATGCCTTCAGCGCAGGCCAGCCCCGCCACGAGCGGGATCCAGCCCACATCTTCGGGCCGAACCTGCGCCGGGCGCACAATCACACTGAAAAGCAGCGAAAGCCCCGGCGGGGATTCCCATGTTCTGCCGCGCCGGCCGCGCCCGGAGTCCTGCACATCGCTGATGAAAAGCGCGCCGTGCGGAGCGCCCTTGCGCGCGGCCTGCAATGCATTGTCGTTGGTCGAGCCGGTTCGCGCGCGGTAATCGATAACGCGGCCGAGATTTAGCGTCGGCAACGACGCCGCAAAGGTTTTCGCGTCGGAATCTGTAAAGAAGAGCTGCACGAACTGATCTACTACCCTCTCACCTATACTAAGACAATTAGCAAACGCGTTTTGTCGCGAATTTCTCGCAGATTATTTTCACCACGCTTCAGCTCGCTGCAACTGACGGCTCACGAATAACTTGCAGTATCAAAAAAGAATGACTTTCGGAATATTTTTCGGCCATACGCGCACATCAATACTTTTTTGACTCGTCTCTCAAAGACTTACAACTTGTCGACAGCATCAAAGTGCCAAAAATCCAAGGCCTTTCCTCCGCTTTCAGATTTCTGCTTTTGCATTCCGTTCATCATTCATCGTTCATCATTCGCCGTTCGCCATTCGCCCGTCACTTCGGCCAGCCGTCGCCTTGCAAAAACTTGATCAGGTCCCGAAATTCCTGCGGCTTCAGACTTTCGTGAATGCCTTCGGGCATCAGCGACAGTTTCTGCTCGACCATCTTCGCGATGTCGGCGCGCTGCAGCACGTCTTTCGCGTTGTTCTCGCGCTTGAGCGTCACACTCTTGTCGTCCTGCTCGGCGATGATGCCGGTCACGACGCGGCCGTCTTTCATCTTCGCCATCCAGACATAGTAAGGAGCGCCGACGATCGCGTTCGGGTCGACGATGTTCTGCAGAAGATAGTTGAGGTCCTTGCGGCCGGAGCCGGTCAGCTCGGGCCCCACTTGCGCGCCTTTGCCGAAGAGCGTGTGGCAGAGCATGCAGGTTTTCTCAAACACTTTTGATCCGGCTGCGGCATCACCGGTTCCATCGAGTACGACTTTGCGCATCTTGTCGATCTGCGCCTGAATGTCCGACGGCGTCCGGTCGCGCACGCGGCCCCAAGTGCTCTCGATCTTCTGCGTCACTTCCGGAATTTTCAACTCGCGCATACGACGAACCGCGTTTTCGGTGATGTCTCCGCGCGCGACGGCGCCGGACGCGACGGCATTCAAAAGGTCCAGCGCCGATTCTTTGCGGCCGCAGAGCGCGTCGAGACAATCCACGCGAATGTTCGGCGGCAGGTCTTTCCAGCGCTTTAGCATTCCTTGCGCGACATCGGGCGAACCGTACACCGCGAGCGCGCGGACGGCTTCGCGGCAGAGATCGTCGCTCGATTTCCCGTCGATCACGCCGAAGAGAACAGGGACGCCGCCGTCAGCGCGGACCGCGGCCAGCGTGCGAATCGATTCGGCGCGCTCTCCGGCGTCGGCCTTCGCGTTGGCAGCGGTCTCAAGCGTATTTTTCAGCGACTGCGCGTCGCCGAACTGCACGGAAAGGCGCTGCAATCCTGCGCGCGCGGCCGGGTCGAGCTTATCCGAAATGTCGGAAACGAGTTTCTGCCAGCTCGGCGGCGCTTTGACCTGCCCGCGGCCTTTCAACCCGGCGCTCATGCCGTCCAGCACCGCGCGGCGCATTTCGGCGCTCGGCGCCTGCGCGAGGATCGTGATGCAGGTTTCGAGATGCTCCGGTTCGGCGCTCGCGGTCAGGCGCCGAATAATTTTCGGTAGAATCTGGCCGTTGAGCTGCGCCGATTTCGAGCCGGTTTCTTTGACGAATTCGGCGACGCGCGGACCGTTTTTCAGCAAACGCTGCTCGTAGGCGATCCAGATCAGCAGCGGAATATTCTGATCGTTCACGTCGTCATTGTTCATGATCAGCGCGTGCAGCAGCGGCAGCGTGTCGTTGCCGGTCAATTTCTGACAGGAAGAGGCGAGCTGCAGGCGCACTTCGGCCGACGGATCTTTCGCGCCGAGCTCCGTCAGTTTGCTCATCGTCGCGTCGCTGACTTTCGCCGATTCGCCGAGGAAACGCACGGTCCACGCGCGGACAAACGGATGCGGCGAGACGATCGTCTGCTGAGCAAAGGTTTCGTCGAAACCGCCGACGCAGTACAGCGCCCACAATCCGCGCAGTTGAATTTCCTGCGTCGCTCCGGTCAGCGCCATTTCTTTCAGCGCGGGAATCGCGTCTACGGCTTTGCGTTCGGTGAGGATGCGGCGCGCCTGGCGGACTTTCCAATCGTTGCGCTCGGCCTGCAGTTTCACGAGCTCGGGCGTCGACAGTTTCGTGTAATCGAACGCGCCCGGGAATTTCGTACCCTTGTACTCCACCTTATAGAGTCGCCCGTTGCTGCGGTCCCAGGCTTTCTCGTCGTTGTGATGGCAATTCTGCTTGTCGTACCAGTCGCTGATGTAAATCGAACCGTCCGGCCCGAGTTTTTCGCCCGTCGGACGGAACCATTTGTCGTTCGCGCGCAAAAAATCCGGGCCGTGCTTGCCGACGTATCCGGATTTGCTGTGCACGAGCAGATCGCGATTCACGCGATTGCCGTGAATGTTGCCCATCAGGATCGTATTGCGGTATTCCTCGGGGAACGTGTCGCCGAGGTAGATCGCCGCGCCATCGTGCGCGTGGCCGCCGCCGATCGCATCGCTGCTGCGCCGGTCGTTGTCGTTCCACTGATTGCCGGTGTAGTGGCGATGATCGGCGATCGTGTCGAGCGCGCCGTAGGCGTAGGCGTTTGAATTCTGGCCGGCCTGGCGGATGTACAGCCCGCCGGGAATCACGTGATAAAGATGCGGAATGACGCAGGCGGTGAAGAAACAATTTCCGGTGTCGTCCCAATCAATGCCCCACTGATTGCTGCCGCCCTCGGCGAAGATCTCGAACTTTTTCGTCACCGGCTGATAACGCCAGACGCAGCAGGTGAAGTGAATGCCCTGCACATTTGCCTGCGAGAACACGCCGTGGCAACCGTACAACCAGCCGTCCGGTCCCCAGTTGAAACTGTTGAGCAATTCGTGCGTGTCTTCGATGCCGAAACCGGTCAGCAACTCCTGCGGTTCGCCGTCCGGCACATCGTCATGATTGGCGTCCGGAATAAAGAGCAGCCGCGAAGTTCTCTTTCCGTTGATGACCGAGGTCGAGCCGACAAAAACACCGCCGTAGCCCACTTCGATTCCAGTCGCCAGATGCAGGCCTTCCGCAAACACTTTCACCTTGTCCGCCTTGCCGTCGCCGTCTGTGTCTTCAAGAATAAGGATGCGGTCCTTGCCTACTTTGTCCTGGGCGCTCGGCGCGGGATATTCGTTGCACTCGATCAGCCAGATGCGGCCGCGTTCGTCGAAACAGAACGCGATCGGCTGATGAATCTCCGGTTCGGACGCGACGAGTTTCACGCTGAAACCTTCGGGCACTTCCATCGCTTTCACCGCGTCGTTGGGCGAAAGTCCCTGCGCGAGCGGCTTCGTCGACGCGGCGGCCGGCGCTTCGTTCGGGCGCTTATCGAGCTGCTGGAAGTCGTCGAAATTGATGTGTCCCCATCCACTGGTGCCCATGTCGACGATCTTAATGATGATGTCCTGGCCGACGAATTTCGCGGCGTCGAACGCGACGCGATGCATCGCCTCGTTCTCTTCGCCCGTCGCATGGCAGATTTCGGTGTTGTCTTTCGCGGAGAGTACCGCGACGTATTCTTCGGTCGGTTTGTTGCCGCCGCCGATCAGAAAGGAGATGAACGGTTTCTCCAGTTTGAACGGCGCGGACGTCAGCGTGCCGGTCGGCGCGTCGTCCTGAATCGTGCCTTCGGTTCCGCCCTTCGGGCAATTTTCAAACGTGCCGATCCAGAATTTTCCCTGCAAGTTGGACGGTTTGCCGCGGTGCGACGAGTTGTCGCCTTGCGTGGGCTGATTGGCGAACGCGGTTCCCGTCGCGGTCCAGCCTTTCAGATCGCCGCTCTCGAAATCGAAAGTGATGTCGGCCGCGAAACCGCTCGCGCAGATCAAAAGAATCGCTAGAAAAAACGCCATGCTGTGCCCGCGCATTCGGGAACCTCCTTGTCCAACGGTGGAAACATTTCCGTCCACGTACAAGGTTATATACAGTTCCTGCGACTTCCGTCACCGAAAAGGCATCTTTGAAGAGCGCATGGTTCTCCGGTTTTCGATCACTTAACAGAGAATGGAACCGTCGATGAACACCGATAAACGCCGATGGAAATTCGATTTCTACAGATGGAAATCAGGCCCTTCTTATCGCTGTTCATCTGCGTTCATCGGTGGTTCCATATTTGTCCGTCGCCTCGCACGGTCTTTCTGTTTGCGGATGCGGTCGCGGTCTTTGAGGCGCTCCGATGTTTCAGGCGAGACGCGCTCTTCGATTTCATCGACGAGTTCGCGCAGCGCGAGAAAGCGGTTGAGCGAGCGCGACCGTTCGCGCGCCCATTTCACGACGATCGTTTCGCCATTCAATTCATAGCGAAGGAGCACACCGCTCGATGTTTTATTCACCTTCTGCCCGCCCGGCCCGCTGCCTTTGACGGCTTGTTCGACGACGGCGGGAAGATTGATTTGGAGACGCGCGATGCGGGCGCGCAGTGACTCGAGTTTGGCGGGAATGATGGGGGCGTCGGAAGGGAAGTTCATTTTCTTACTCGTCGGCGTTAGAACTTCATTAACAGAGGAAACAGAAATGGCATTTCTTGCGGACTTGTCACCTTGTGACTATTTCGGCAACGAATATTCCGACAAGCTAGTTTCAATTGGTTGGCTTGAACGGGGTGAGTCGCACTCTAAAGGGGATGTGAATTCGGGGTTCGTTACCAAAATCATTGACCTTCTTGTTAATCCATGGCAACCAGTTGTATTCGCCGGATTTCACGCATGTTCGCTATGCCGTATTTCAATATCACCTACGCCACTAAATGTTTTCGGGAAAACTGTTGAGATGGGCGTCAGCAATTTATTCATCCCCGGAAACGGATTTGTCTATGTCGCACCGTCTTTGATTGCGCATTACATCGACGCGCACGACTATGCGCCACCGAAGGAATTCTGCAACGCAGTTATTAAATGCCCTTCCATGAGAAGTATTGCATATCTAAAAGCAATCATACAAAACGGACCAAATTTTAATTTCCCAAAGCCGTCCGATGCTTAGTCCTTCAGCGCAGAGACTCCCCCGGCCCCAGCGTCCACGCGCTCATGTGCTGCGTGAAGCCGACGTGCGGGTAGTACTCGACGGCTTGCGGCGCGCTAAGCAGGACGATGCGCACGTCCATTCCGCCCGCGATTTGCGTGCGGCGCATCAGTTCTTTGCCGATGCCGTGGCGCTGGTGCGTGTCGCGCACGACCAAGTCGGAGAGGTACGTCACGAAACTGAAATCCGAAAACGAGCGCGCAATGCCAACGATCTGGTTTTCATCCCACGCAGTGATGACGAGATTGGCGTGGCGCAGCATCAGCGTGAATTTTTCGCGGCTCTCAACAGGCCGGCGTGCGCCGAGCGTGCTTGCGTTGTACAGCGCGATCACGTCGTCGACGTCCAGATCGTTGCCCGTGCGGTAGCTGATCGCGGACATGCTTTATCTCCAGACCGAAAAGCGCCGGCCGTTTAATGAAGACAGTGCCACATGCCGACGCTCCCGCCGAAGCTTACGGCTTTTTCGGCGCGGCCGGAGCGGCTTGAGCTCCCGGTGCCGCTGGCGGATTGACGATCTCTTCGACGACTTTGATCGCCAGGTCCTTGAGCTGATGATCCGACACCGGTCCGGGCGCGCTCGTCATCATGTCCATGCCCTTCTGGTTCTTCGGGAACGCGCACAGATCGCGCATCGCTTCGGTCTCGCTCAGCAGCCACGTCACGCGGTCGAAGCCCAGCGCGATGCCGCCGTGCGGCGGAGCGCCGTACTGGAACGCTTCAAGCAGGAAGCCGAACTTCTCTTTCGCTTCAGTCTCGTCGATTCCCATCGCCTTGAACACGCGGCTCTGGATTTCCGGATTGTGAATTCGCACCGAACCGCCCGCGATTTCATAGCCGTTTAGCACCAGGTCGTAACGCCAGCACATCACGCGCTCCGGATCGGTTTCGAGATACTGCATATCTGAGTCGCGCGGGTGCGTGAACGCATGATGCGCCGCCGCCCACTTCTTTTCTTCTTCGTCGTACTCAAACAGCGGCGGATCGACGACCCAGAAGCAGTCCCATTTTCCGCCCGAACCGTACTCCGGAATCATCTTGAACTTTTTCGCGATGTGAACGCGCAGGTTCGCCATCACCGTGTGAACCATCGCCGGTTTTCCGAACTGGAAGAACAGCGTGTCGCCATCCTGAGCGCCCATCGCCGCGTTCAGATCCTGGCGCATCTCCGCCGAAATGTTCTTGGCCAGCGGCGACTGCGCCCAGGCTCCCGTCGCGTCGATCTTCGCCCAGGCCAGTCCCTTCGCGCCCATGCCTTTGCAGAACTCTTCGAGCTTGTCGATCTGCGAGCGCGGCAGTTCGTATTCCTTCGGCACGCGAATGCCTTTGACGATGCCCTTGCTGTCGACGGTCATCTTCATCAGCTTCAAACCGCCGCCGTCGTGCTTCTTCACGATGTCGGTCAATTCAACATGCTCGAGTCCGAAGCGCCGGTCGGGCTTGTCGTTGCCGTAGCGCCGCATCGCTTCTTCAAACGGCATGCGTTCGATCGGCAATTTCAGTTCGATGCCTTTGCACTCTTTCAGCAGCGACGCCACGAGTCCTTCAATCACGCGGAAAATGTCGTCCTGCTCTACAAACGACATTTCGACGTCCACCTGCGTGAATTCCGGCTGGCGGTCGATGCGCAAATCTTCGTCGCGGAAGCAGCGCACGATCTGGAAGTACCGGTCCGTTCCTGCGACCATCAGCAGTTGCTTGAAAAGCTGCGGGCTCTCGGCCAGCGCATAAAACTTGCCTTTGTTCGTGCGCGAGGGAACCAAAAAATTTCGCGCGCCGCCCGGCGTGTACTTCACCAGAAACGGCGTCTCCACTTCGGTGAAGCCGTTCTCCGACAAATACCTGCGCGTTGTCTGCGCAGCGGTATGGCGCAACGTCAGTAGCTTCTGCATCGCGCCGCGGCGCAGGTCGAGATAGCGATATTGCAGGCGGATGTCGTCGTTCGCGGTCAGGTCGTCGCGGATTTCGATCGGCGGCGTCTTCGCACGGTTCAGAATCTTTAGATCGCTGGCGTAGATTTCAATCGCGCCTGTCGCGAGTTTATCGTTCTTCGTGCCTTCCGGCCGCACGCGAACCGTGCCTTCCACCGACACAACCCACTCGCCGCGCAATTTCGCCGCTTCGCCATGCAATGCGCCGAGCTGCGGATCGAAGACGACCTGCGTGATGCCGTACTTGTCGCGCAAATCGATGAAGATCACACCGCCCATGTCGCGATTGGTCCCCACCCATCCCGAAAGGCGGACGGTCTGGCCGACGTCGCTCTCGCGAAGCTGGCCGCAGGTGTGGGTGCGGTACTTGTTGGCATGCAGGAAAGACACGGCGTGGCACTCCTTTTTTTTGCGGGGCTAAGAGCCCCGCCTACTAAAAAACGAACGGCCCACACGTTGGGCCGAAGTGCATAGGATAGAGAAGATATGGTCACTTGCAAGGGTGGTTCGATTTCGAGCCGCCGATTTTCACCGGATATCCGCGCAACGCCGGTGTCGCTAGGCGGTATGAAAAACGCGTTAGCATGAGTGGTTCGGATGGAGGCCGTTTCGATGCGCGGGTGTTTCATTCTACTGATCATTGCGATTCATGCGACGGCGGCTGGCGAACCCGCGCCGCGCGTGGAACGCATCATCAATTGGGGCGGCGGGTGGAAAGATGGGCAGGTTCAGGAACCGGTCGTTCTTCCGAATCCCAAAGACCCCGGCAAGCTGATCATGATTTTTGCCGGCGCCATTCTCGCCGAAAAAGGCGGCGTGGGCTGCATCGCCAAAGCATGGGCGAGCGTCGCCGATCCGCTCACGTGGCACGAAGACCCGAACAATCCGATTCTCAAGCCCGATCCTTCCGCTGCGTTCGAATCGCAATCAATCCGGCTCGATTCGGCGATCTACAACGAGGCCACGGACGAATATTGGATCTATTACACGGGCCACAACGGCAAAACGAACGTCGACGCGATCGGTCTTGCAACCTGTCCGGCGGGAAAAGACGGCTACACCGATGTCAGACTCGCAAACGTGAAGCGCAACGCGGGAAATCCAATTCTCTCCCCCGGCGGACAGGGCCGCGACGATGAAAAGTTCGTCTCGCAAGGCGCTATTTTTCGAGAAGGCGGCGTGTGGTATTCCTTCTATTCCTACCGCACCGCGACACAGACTCTGCCGGGAATTCGTCTCGCAACTTCCAGCGACGGGAAGCAGTGGAAAAAAGAACTTGGCCCGGATCTGCTCAGCGCCGCGCCTGAATCGCAATACTACGAATGGCACCAGGTTTACAAAATTGGCGAGCGCTACTACATGATGCTCGAGGCGTACAACGGTGGAAAACGCTGGCGCGCGAACGTGGCCACAAGCTCGAAATTGCGAGAGGGCTGGAAGAAAGCGCCGATCGACCTCATCGATCAGACGAAGTGGCCCGGGTATTCCGACGAGTTGCAATTTCACGTCGCTACGCCGGCGATTTACTCAATCGGCGGCAAATGGTACCTCTTCGTCCAGGCCGCGCATTCGGGATACTACATCGTTCAGCGCTGGGCGATGTACGGATTGGAATTCGATGACTCGATGAAAAAGATTCTCGAATTGCCCTGATCGCCTACTGCAAAGGATCTCGGACGATGCAAATCTACGGCAGCGAAAAATCCAGCGGCAACGGCAAGTGGATTGTGCTCGCGTTTGCCGCGATTGCTTTTCTGGCCGCCGTCGTCGCGGGCTCGCGAGCCGCGCGCAAAGTGACTATAGAACAACACAAAGCAGTGCCGGTCCTCAAACCAACGCGGCCGATCGCGGCTGCCGAAGGAACGGCTCCGCCGGCGAAAGCGCCGTTTACGGAACAAACATGGGCGCAGGCCATTGATCTGCTCAAACTTGCGCAGCTCAGTCGCGACACGGTCAGCGGCCGCTGGGCGGTGGACGATGAAGAACTGCGCAGCGACGCCGCCGAACCGGCGCGCATCGAATTCCCGTACATTCCGCCCGCAGAATACGACTTCCGCATCGAGTTCACTCAGCCTGTCGCCGGAAATGTGGGCCAGGTTCTGTTCGCGAACGGCCACCAGTTCGGCTGGTACATGGGCGCGTATGTGAATTCGCGCGCCGGATTTCAGATGATCGACGGAAAAGCGATGCCTGAAAATCCGACGGGCGTTAAATCCAGCCTGCAAGCCAATCACACGTACGTGTCTCTCGTCTCCGTTCGCAAAAACGGCGTTAAAGCGTATCTGGACGGCCAGTTGGTCTCGCAATGGACCACCGATTTTCGCGACATGAGTCTCTTCCCGGATTCGAAGCTGCGCGGAACGGATGTGCTCGGCGTATGGACTGCCGCCGCGACCACCACATTTCACAAAGTCGAGGTTCGCGAAGTGAGCGGCCCGGGAACTTCGACTCTGCAAGGCCAGCACGCTCCCGCGGATTTCTAATCCGCGTGTTGTCGCGCGCTCTGTAGACTTTTCAATTTCACGATTTCATTTATGCTACGTGGATGAAACGCATTTTACTCACCAACGATGATGGTCTTTCTTCGCCCGGGCTGACGACGCTCGTGCACGAACTTCAGCGCACCGGAAAATACGATCTGCGCGTGGTCGCGCCGGAAAAGGAACAGTCCGGCGTCGGACACTGCATCACGATCCATTGGCCGCTCTATGCCGAACAGGTCACGCTCGCCGAACCGATCGCGAAAGTTCCGGCGTACCACGTGGCGGGAACGCCGGCGGATTGCGTGAAGCTCGCGATCACCAATCTCTTTCCGGATTTTTCGCCGGACCTGGTGATTTCGGGAATCAATCGCGGACCGAACGTGGGCATGAATGTGTTTTATTCAGGCACTGTCGCAGGCGCGCGCGAAGCGTGCATGAACGGCCTGCCGGCGCTGGCGCTTTCTCTCGATATTCCGAGCAACGGCCTGTGGCATTTCGCGCTCGCATCTGAGATTTCGGTGCGCATTGTGGATGAAGTCATGACGCACGGCCTGCCCGAATGGACACTGCTGAACGTCAACATCCCCAACCTGCCCCAGGCCGAGATCAAGGGCACGCGACTGACGCGCCACGGCAAGAGCGGCTTCAAAGAATACTACGTTGAGGAAGCGCGCGAAGGCACACGCCGGCGTTTCCGGCTCGAAGGCAACATGCTTTTTCGTGACAACGATAGCTTTGTCGATGCGGTTGCGCTGCGCGACGGCTGGATCGTCGGGACGCCGCTGGGACTTTCCAATGAGAACGAAGAATCGGCTGCGCGATTTAAGAAGTGGCCTCTATTTGCAGAGAAACCGATCTGAATTGAAAGCCGAAGAACGCCGTTAAAGAATTGCAATTATCGGCGCTCATCGGGGGTTTCAATTAAGCCCCGAGCATCGGGCGCAACGCGACGTAGAGCAGCCCCGCGACGAGCGCGGAAATGGGAATCGTCAGCACCCACGCCACGGCGATATTGCCGGCCAGACCCCAGCGCACGGCCGAAACGCGTTTTGACGCGCCGACGCCCATGATCGAAGCGGAGATCACATGCGTGGTCGAAACGGGCGCGTGAAAAACATGCGATGCGCCCAGGATGACGATCGCGCCGGCGGATTCCGCGGCGAAACCGTGAATCGGTTTCATCTTGATGATCTTGTGGCCCATCGTTTTCATGATGCGCCAGCCGCCCGCGGCTGTACCCAGCGCCATCGCGGTCGCGCAGGCAACGATGACCCAGAGCGGCACATCCATCTTCTGCAAATTCAACCAGGTTGGAACACTTTCGCGATGAACGTTGTAGTAACTGATCAGCGCCATCGTGACGATGCCCATTGCTTTCTGTGCGTCGTTTGAACCGTGTGATAAAGCCATGGCGCTCGCCGAAAAAAGCTGCAGGTGGCGAAACTGCCGGTTGACGCGTTCAGGCGCGCTGCGGCGCACAATCCACAGCAAGCCGATCATGATAAAAAACCCGCCGATCAATCCCATCAACGGTGAAATGACCAGCGCCTTCACGACTTTCAGCAAGCCGTTGCTTTCACCCTTAAACGTGACGAGCCGGTGCACGGCCATGCCGAAACCTACTCCATCGTCCAGCATGGCGTGGCAGAGCACCGCGCCGACCAACCCACCGATCAGCGCGTGCGACGAACTGGATGGAATGCCGAAATACCACGTGACGAGATTCCAGATGATTGCTCCTACCAGCGCCGCGACGACGACGGTCTGAGTGATGGACCTGGGATCGGCGATGTCTCCGCCGATCGTCTTGGCGACTTCGACGCCCATGAAGGCGCCGCCGAAATTGAAGAGCGCCGCCAGCATGATCGCCGTGCGCGGAGGCAGCACATTGGTCGAGACCACGGTGGCGATCGCGTTGGCCGTGTCGTGGAAACCATTGATGTAGTCGAAAAGAATGGCGAGCACCACGACGGCCACGAGCAGGACAAAACCTTCATCCATTTTTCACCACCACCGAGCGGATCAGATCCATGACGTCTTCCGTTGCGTCGATCGACGCTTCCAGCGCGTCGAGGATTTCTTTTTCACGCACAAGTTCGATCGGATCGATAGTCGTGTCGAAGAGCTGTTCAAGCGCCTTGCGATAAATCTTGTCGCCTTCGTTTTCGAGCGAATTGACGCGGATGACGTGAACCTGGATCTCGTCGCTCTTGCCCAGATCCTGCAGCAGAGGGATGCACTTGCAGATTTCCTTGGCCGATTCCTGGCCGACGCGAATGAGCTCTTTCATCGGCTCAGTCAGGCGCGGAAGCTTGTAGAGGACGATCTGCCCCGCTGACGATTCCATCAGATCGATGACGTCGTCGAGCGCCGAGGTCAGCGCATGCAGATCTTCGCGGTCGATTGGCGTCACGAATGTCTTGTCGAGCTCTTCATAGAGAAGATGTGCGAGTTCGTCGGTGTCGTGTTCCTTGCGACGCAGCGATTCGGCAATTTTTTTAAAGTCTTCGGGGCCTTTCGCCGCGCGGAATTCGGCGAAAATGTCTGACGCTTCGCTGACTGATTTTGAAATGTTATCGAGGTAGACAAAAAACCGGTTTTCACGCGGCAACAACCACTTCACAACACGATCTATGATCACATTGACTCCTTGCCCACTGTGGCTGCGCCCGGCGCAGACCTTCATGCATTCTTAACGTAAGATTAACGATTCGGAGTATTGGTTCTGACGGAGCAATAGTCAAGTCAGGGTTGACGGCTGGTGTCCCACGGCCCTTGCAACAACGACGGACTCATCAACGGGCGTGCACGCCGCCACGGGACCAGGTTTCAACCGCGTCATAAAGTTGCGCGAACGAATCGATGACATACAGAATCGGCTGGTAGTGGTCGATCTCAAAATTCTGGCTGATCACGGATTGCAGATCGAATTCGCGCTTCTCCACTTCGTTGCTCAGCGCGTGCGGACCTTCTCCGGCGCTCGACATCAGGCCGCTGCCGAAAAGTTTGACCTGGCCGTTTTCGCGGATCAGTCCGAATTCGACCGAGAACCAGAACAATCGCGCCAGTTCGGTCAGTTCCTGTTCGCCGTGCGTTTCGAGCGCCACTTTTCCATAATGCTGCAGAAAATCCGCGAAGACCGGATCGGCGTGCAGCGGCACGTGGCCGAAAACGTCGTGAAAAATGTCGGGTTCGGGCAGGTAGTCGAGCTGTTGCAGCGGCCGGACCGTAATCGTCGTCGGAAATTTCCGTTGCGAGAGCGAGCGGAAAAAATCCTTGGCCGGAAGATAGCCGGGAACGGGCATCGCCTGCCAGCCGGTCAGCG
>Ga0265314_10002929_pt1 | contig 16934 bp, 15 predicted proteins | sample 4126metaG_FD_203106 | JGI IMG/M metagenome (GOLD analysis project Ga0265314, IMG submission 203106) | Rhizosphere microbial communities from Carex aquatilis grown in University of Washington, Seatle, WA, United States - 4-1-26 metaG | ecosystem: Host-associated > Plants > Roots > Rhizosphere >... | reverse complement strand
AATACAGCCCCTACGCAAAAAGACAGTTTCTACACCCTTGCAAACGTGAAGAGTTCGTATGAGTTCGCTGGTGGCACGTTGCTGGCTGCGGAGAATTCGCGTGCTGGGTGAGGGACCCGGCGGGAGGGGTCCCCAGCGCGCGAAGGCGCAGCAGCTTGGGTTCACGCTGAATCTCGTTCCCGTAAACTCTGAGAGTATGCGTGCTTGAAAGAATTTGCGGACATTTTTTGCTGAAGTGTCGTCTATTACCTATAGAGAAGCGGCTAGAATTATCAAAAATAACCGCCAACTTTTGAGCCTATTTTACGGTATGTACAGTGGTGGAATTCGTCCACATCCGTACCGGTGGCGGGCACTTTGACATGTACATTTACGGAATGTAGCGTCATTTGTGACAATAGTGAAATCTCAAACGTTAAGTATGGTGGGAAAGCACAAAATCTCGGATTCTCGCGAGTCGCCACCCAAACGAGTCAAGGTGGAGCGCAGGAAAAGGAAGATTTTTTTCAGGCTCATTGCCGGGAACTTCTGAAAGCAAGACGTGCCTGTATCGGTGTCGAATCTCGGAAGGCTCGTGGCTGAGCCTGAAAAAAATACTCTTTTCCGAGAACACCTTGACTCGCCATGCCGTTCATAATGGAACTCAGCGTGAAAGCATCCCTGCTTTAACACTCTATGAAGCCCAACGAAAGGAGGCGGGAAAGTGCTGACGATAGATCGAAAGACAGACTGCATTAAGAACGCCTTCATGGCTTGGGCAAGCCGTTCCTTCTACACGGTTTTCTAGCCTCTCACTGATTCCAACCCCAACACTTCAATTGCACGGTTCCGGTGGGGAAACGCGTGCGAACGAATCATCGCGTGCTCACGTTGGCCAACACGCCACGTGCAGCGCTATTGGGCTATTATGCCCGGAGGGGAATAACTATGGAGCACATGGAAAGCCTTCTTTTGGAGCAAACAAATTTACGGGCCGGAGGCCAAGGGGGGCGACTGACTAACAGCCCCCCTGCAAAAAGACAAACGAGTGACATTAAGTACAGACTGGATCAATTGATCACGATTGAAGAGCTCGCCGGAAAGCTGCAGATCTCGGTGCGCACGGTTCGAGATTGGTTGTCAAAACGTAAAATCCCCTTCACGCGATTGGGACGACGTGTATACATCCACACGGGTGTAATCGAAAACTTGTTGCAGCGCGGTGCAGTCGCCTCGTTTGCAATGCTGCCGGGTCCAACGCTCACAGAGCAAGGAGGTGCCCACTAACAGAAAGGGAATGAAACCATGAAGACTGCAAAAGCGTTTTCGTTCGTTGGGCACCAAAGTATTTACCGTGTCTACTTGAACGCACAGACGGGCTACTGGTTTGTTTCGTACCAGGTTGGCGGCATTCGCAAACGGCACACGCTGGGAGTGATGACGAAAGTCGAAGCGGATCACGCAGTAAAGCAACTCGATCTGCGTTCCCAGCCACAGCCAGCCGCGACACTGGGGCTTGTATCAAGCTCGGTTACTTGGGAACAGTTCCAGAAGCTCTATTTGGAGTTCAAGGAGCAACAGGGAAAGGCGCCAAACACTATTGCGCGTTACACATCGGGGTTGGCTGCATTCGGGCGTTACCTGAAGAAGCAATCGATCTCGGCAGTGGATGCCATCTCGCTGATTGTGCTCGAAGGGTATGGCGAGTTCCGCACTAAGCGCGAGAAGTGCGACATAAAAACGGCGTACACGGATGCCCTGGTGATCAAGAACGCGTTGAAATGGGGCAGCAAAGTCAGCCGTGGCCTGCTTCGTGCGAATCCTGGTCTGGATTGGGAAACGCCGAAGCCGATCAAGCCAAAGCGCCGCTGTTACACCGCTGAAGAAGTGACGGCGATGGAGCAAGGTGTTCGCGATTGGCTGAAGCCGGTGGTCAGTGCGTTAGCTTGGACAGGGTTGCGGATCGGCGAGTTGATCAACCTGCGCTGGGCTGATGTGGATCTCGAAAAACGCGTGTTGCATGTGCGGGTGCAGGAAGAGTGGAAGCCCAAAGGCCGTCGCGATCGGGTTGTTCCGCTGCATCCAAACGTCGACAGCGTGATTCGAGCTCAACCGGTGGGTCAGTACGTGTTCCGTGGGCCTAGAGGCGGCCGCATTAAGGAAACGTACGCGCTGGAGTGCCTGAAGGCAGACCAGGAGGATTTGAAAATGCCTTTGGGTGATCTGCACGCCTTTCGACGCTACTTTGCAACGACGATGATGAGGGCCGGCGTAAACGTGGAATCGGTTCGGCAATGGGGCGGATGGAAAAGCCTCGACACGATGCTGCGTTATCTGGCTGATGTGGACGTTGAGGAAAGCGTGAAATCTATGGATCAAGCCGTCAGAAATCTAGCCAGCGCCTAAAAAACGTTGGCAAGATTTTGGCAAGATTTCAAGGTTTCGGCTCCCGATCTTCCAGAAGCTCTTGATGATTCAAGGGATAGCAAAAACTGGCGGAGAGGGAGGGATTCGGAAAGACGGTTTCTGGTACTCCCTGCTCCACCGCGATTAACAGAAGCATCCCTTTGTCGCGCATGAGTTTGGAAGTGGCGGCAACACCTAATGAATGCGGTCTATTACCATCGAGTGCTGCAAACCAACGACAACAATTGACAACATCAACACCAACGACTAGGACGGGTGTTCCTGCGGAATTGGAATAGCCAATGCTTCGTCAAGTGTGTCAACCACATGAAATACGGACGTAATGCCTAGAACATCAAGTACGTTCCTGACGCAAGGCAACGGATTGACTAGTATGATATGTCCGTGGTGCTCTTGTGCCTGGCACTGCGCATCTATTAGCACTCCGATGCCTGCTGAAGAGACGTATGTCACGTGAGTTAAATCCACAATAATTTGGTGAAGTCCTCTGTCGTATACATCGTCCATTACGCATTCAAGCTCTTCAAAAGTCCGGCCATCAATATTTCCGACCGGATGAAGTAGCGCGGCCCCGTTCCTGGTTACCTCTGTATTGATATTAAGTAAACCCATAGGTTGGCTCTCCAAGGCTCGCGATAGTCTTAAAGCTCAAAATTACCAAATGGCAATAAAGCCAATACAATGAGATAGTTTCTATACACCCGTTCCGAAGTGCAACGCGAGAATGCATCCGTGCATTCGCGATTTTGACGCAAGAAAATAGCAAACGCTTTACGCACTACCACTTGCGGTCCTCTACGGCAATGTTTCGCGCCGATTAAACATTAATCGGCCAATTGCCCAGTCCAATACAAAAGGATGAGCTTAATAGCGTCATTGAGTCCGAGTGAGAAAACGCAGGCACCGCCCAGGGCGAGCATGAGGGTATTAACGGAAAGCGCAGGAAGATCACCAATGCCGATTATGCCAATAAGGCTCCCGATGGTTCCAGACGCGAACAATGCAAGCGTCAGTGTTCGACTCGGCGGCGATTTCCAGAACGCTCCACGCTCGCGTATTGAAATGATCGAAAAGAGGGCCATAAAGAGCAAAATCAGGAATGCGAACGTATGCAGCTTCTCAGAACCCAACGCGATCCCCGTAAATTCGATTCCCGCCCAAAGGAGGGCTAGAGACTCGACGACCATAAAGATGCCAAGGGACATCGCCACGATCACCAATGGACGAATGTTCCAAGTGTCTGGCTCCGGTGACGGTCTTACACGATCCGTGGCCAGGGTGATCTTCACGAAATCAGTCATGAAAACGAGCACAATCATGCCGAGCGCCGAGACCAAAAGGTGTCCAGTCAACAGGTATGCGATTCCAACAAAGCCTGTTTTCAATACTGTTCGGCTAACTTTATTCACCATCCAAGTCAAAATACGTTGATAGACAGAACGACCGTTCTGAACCAGATCGACGATTCCGGACAAACCACTTTCTGTGAGGACGACGCTGGCTGCTCCCCGCGCTGCGTCGGTCGCGCCATGAACCGCAATCCCAACTTCGGCCGCCTGCAGCGCAGGAGAATCGTTGACGCCGTCGCCGGTCATTCCGACGATACTGCCGGCATCTTGCAGAGCCTTGATGACTTTATATTTGTCTTCCGGAAAAACTTCGGCGATGCCGTCATTCTGCTTCAAGCACTCGATCAATGCGTTCGAGTCCAAACTTCCAGCCGGTCCAACGTCGTTCATAGTAACAATCGTCTTGAGACCGACCTCTGCGGCGATCTGCCGAGCAACCGGGGCTGCATCACCGGTGAGCATCTTGACGCGAACGCCCAATTCTTTCAGTCGGGCAATCAGCTTGGCGGAATCTGGCCGGGGCGGATCGTAGAGCGCAACTGTTCCCAGCACATGCGTTTGCTCGCCCACTGTTTTCGCGACAGTTAAGGCGCGATAGCCCTTCTTTGCCAACGCGTCCGCGGTTGTCTCTGATGCGGCAAGCCTATCAGTTGTTAGTTTCGCCAACGCTCCGATGGTTTTCAGCGCGCCCTTCATCACTTTGAAAGAACCTTCAGCGCCATTGACTGCCGCTTCCGTTCGACGACTCTGCGGAGAAAATGGGGTGAAGCTGGTTTGCCGATATTTATCCAAGGGCAAAACTTTTTTGCGAGCGGCATCCAAAACAGCCGCGTCGATGGAATCGCGATTGGATTCATTGGATGCCAACGCCGCGCACAGCAGCAGATCGTCCTCGCTGACTCCATCTTCGGGATAAAGCCCTGTGACGACCAACTGATTCAGAGTGAGGGTGCCTGTTTTATCGATACACACGATCTGCATCGTCGCTGCATCTTCGGTCGCGCTGAGCCTGGTCACAAGCACGCCCTGCTTGCCCAAGTCGCGTGCACCCAGCGCAGTGCTGACCGTAAACATGACTGGCAGGGCCACCGGCACGGCTCCCATCAGCAAAACCAGACTCAACGGCAGAATTTCTTTCATCGGCGTGTGTCGAAAAAACGCAGTCACTATCACCGCAAGCACCACGCCGCCGACTATCACAAAAAGCCACCGGACTAATTTCGAAACGACCTCTTCCATATGAAGCTTGGGCCGTGCGCTTTGCAGAAGCTCGACCGTCTTACCGTAGAATGTGCGCGCACCGGTGAAGGCCACCAGGCCTTGAAATTCACCTTGGCGAACGATGGAAGCCGAATAAACCTCGTCGCCAACCGTCTTGGATTGCTCTTTGCTTTCGCCGGTCAAAGAAGACTGATCAACTCGAATGTCGCCACTCATAACCCGAAGATCAGCGGGAACGAAATCACCCATTCGCAGCCGGACGATATCTCCCGGAACCAATTCTCGGGCGGCGACGTCATGCCAGCGGCTGTCGCGAAGAACTCGTGTTTGAACTTGAAGCTTCGACTTGAGCATTTTGACGACGTTCTGAGCTCGCCATTCCTGAAGAAACCCGATGACTGCGTTAAGCAACAGCAACCCCGCCGCGACATAAAAATCTGCTGTTTTCCCCAAGACCAGCGAGAGAATCGCGATGGCCTCGATCATCCACGCTGACAATCCCCAGAACTTCTTGAGAAAACCCAGGAGGATGCTCGTCTGCTTCTCAGGAATCTCGTTTGCCCCGAATTCAACAAGCTTAGATTTAACTTGATTGGCGGACAGACCCGTCTGCTGATTGGCTCCGAGTCGCTCAATGAGTTGCGGTAGCGGCAGATTTTTAAGCTGCGAATTTTCGGATGACGGACCACCCGATGCGGAGCCGTGCATTTTAAGCCTCTCTATCGCCAAAATAGGCGTTATGTCACCGACTGCAAGGTTTGCAACGTGATTGTAAATGTTGAACCCTGACCATTGCCGGCGCTACGCGCAGAGATCGTTCCGCCGTGCAAATCAATAATATGTTTTGTAATAGCAAGGCCCAACCCCAGGCTTTGGGCACCGCTTTCGATGCGTCGTTCCTGCCGAAATCGCTCAAAAATATGCGGAAGGAATTCGGGGCTGATTCCGATCCCATTGTCGGTGATTTCAACTCTAATTTGCTGTTCGCTTTTTTGGCAGCGCACTGCAATCCAACCTCCTGATGAAGTAAATTTCACTGCGTTGGAAAGCAGGTTCCAAAACACCTGTTGAAGTCGGTCTTCGTTTCCCAAAATGTGACAGTTGCACTCGTCGATGTGCAATTTCAATTCAACGCCTTTCTGTTCACAGATGGGATGGAGCAACTCAATTGCAGACTTCAATACAAGCAACAGTTCGATTGGTGCGCGATTCATCTGGATCTCACCTGTTGCAATGTATTGAGAAGTGTCCAGAATATCGTTCAGTAATCGAAGTTGAATCTGAACGTTGCGTTTTATGACGAGGACGGCATCTGCCACCTTTTCCGTGCTAAGTTTGCCCGACTGAAGCAAATGAATCCATACGAGTATAGCTGTCATCGGAGTTCGTAGATCATGTGAAACGCTCGCCAGGACTTCATCCTTAATTTTGTTTGCACGATTAGCATCAATTAGCAAACGGCGATTTGCCTCAGCAGTGTCTGCCAAGCGCCGACGTGTACTGTGTAAAACTTCCGTCAATCCGCTGATGACGAAGCCTTCCGCAATGAAAAGAATAATACGCAAGGCGCGGCTACCTGCTGTAACGGGACCAGAGAGAAAATACAGTTCTACTCCGATCGCACCAAAGGCAGTCGCAAACAACCCTGGCCATAAACCACCATACCAAGCCGAGATGGCAACAGGGATAACGAATAGTAAGAATGGGCTGCGTGATTCAAAATAAGGCCAGAGCAGCATTTTCCCTGCAAGTGTGGCGGTTACCGACAACAGTGCAATCACAATTCCCATCCGGCGTTCGGTTACTCTGCCGCTTCTTAGTAGCCGCTGAATCTTCACCGGCACGCTCCTGACTCATAAAAGGTTTTCGTTAATAACAACCCCCGTGCCGCTGCTGTCCCCGGTCAAAGTCGAATAATGTTAGGAGTTATCGTGGCCCTCTGCGTTTTGAGCACAAGTGGATTCTGCAAATAGTTGCTGGTGGGAAAAAGATTTCAAACACCTTGGAGACCTTTTTCACCCTCCGGCTGGCATCCTTTCATTGTCGGATTGCGCGTGCGCTTGTGATGCTATTGAGAATACAAAGTAGCTTGTTTCCTCAACTCGAAGCTCGGCAAGGTACGTCCCCCTTTGCGCCGAATGAAAACCGGTGACAGCGGATTGGGCGTGTTGTGATTTGCCGTAAGGAATTGGCAATCACCTGGAGGGCTGCAACAAACCACGGACAAATTAAATTTGAAACATCACTTCCGGCTGTGCCTTCTCACGTTCAACACGCGCCAGCACATCGGCAAGGCTGGTGCGGTCGAGGATTTTGGCGGTAGCGTCGCGCACGTCTTTAAAAACCAAGCGCAGGCCGCATGCTTTTTCATCGATACACTCTTCGCAGCGTTCGTAACGCGTAACACTGACGCAGGGCAGCAGTGCGATGGGGCCCTCAATTCCGCGCATCACCTGTCCCACAAAAATCTGTTCGGGGTTCCATCGCAGATAGTAACCGCCGTGCTTGCCTTTTTTGCTACCGACAAAGCCGAGCGCTTTCAAATCGATCAGGATCTGTTCAAGAAATTTCTTCGGGATTCCCTCTTGCGAGGCGAGCGCCGAGATTAGCACCGGTTCTCGACCGGGCTCTTTGGCCAGAGAAATCAAGGCTTTGAGTGCGTATTTTGTTTTGGCTGACAGCATCCGCGATCCCCAAATCCAGCGCGCGATTTTATCGGCAATCCGGATCAGCGCAATGTCGCGAACAGGGTTCGCCCAGCGCGCGTCGTTTTCGGGCATTCCATTTGTCGGCACCGAGTGGGCGCTCCCTCGAAGGAATAACACTCGGTCCAGGGGACATCGTTTCCTGCCGCCGCGTGGCCAAAAGCCGTGCGCTTGTTGCTCGCGGCGTTTTATCGTTCAAGACAGGGCGATCGTGCCATTTGGTCAAACGTTTTGTAGGGGGTTATCCGTCTAATTGATCTAACGTTTCGGAAAATCTCAGCAACCAGTGTTTGCAGCACCGGCGGTCCTGAAGGCACTTCGGCAAGCTTAATTTTTGCCCCCCAACGTTCGGAGATCCTTTGCAGTTCAGGGCGCATTGCTTTCACGATGTCATGACTTTTCATTGATCGGCCGTCCTTCCCCACGAGATTGATCTGCAAGTCGGTGACGTTGGCTCCTTCGCGAAGGTAGTAGTGCCGGACCAATCCGTTGAAATTGAACGGCGATGCTGTACCCGCGTACACCTGTACATTTTCAACCTCTTTGTACGAGGCTGCCGCGTTCGCGAGTTCGTTGACTATTGAAGCTTGGAGCGTTGGGCGGGCGCGCCGCGCAGTATCTGGCCACGCTGAAGCGGAATTATTGGAGATCGCAGCCGCAATCGAGGGGCGTTCGGAACATCCGCTTGCTCGCGCTGTGGCCACGTATGCAGACGCCAAGGGTATTCATCCAAAACCTGCGACGGAATTCCAAGCAATCCAGGGAAATGGGGCAAGCGCCGTCCTCGATGGTAAAGCCGTTTGGATCGGCTCGCATCGTTACCTGGAGGAACGTGGGCAGGAAACATCTGCGATGCACGCGAAATTGGAAGCGCTTTCGTCGGCCGGCTCCAGCGTTGTCGTCATCGGGAATCAGGAGCATGTCTGTGGATTAATCGCAGTAGCGGATCGCATGCGCAACAATGCTCGAACTGCCTTACAAGAAATGAAGTCTGCAGGCATAAAACGCATCGTCATGCTCACCGGGGATAACAAAGGAACCGCTGACGTAATTGGACACTCGGCAGGCGTAGACGAAGTTCAGGCGGAGCTACTACCGGAAGATAAAGTTAGATCCGTTGATGAACTGGTGCAACGCTTCGGGCAAGTTGCGATGGTGGGAGATGGCGTTAATGACGCGCCAGCAATGGCCCGCGCAACAATTGGGATAGCCATGGGCGCGGCAGGCAGTGATGCTGCGATTGAAACTGCAGATATTGCCCTCATGTCCGACGATTTGTCAAAACTACCTTGGTTGATATTACATTCGCGGCGCACTGTTCGAATCATTCGGGAAAACATCTGGTTTTCACTCTCGGTAAAAGCCGTATTCGTGCTACTCACGTTCATGGGCATGGCTTCGCTGTGGTCAGCTATCGCAGCCGACACGGGGGCGTCATTGATCGTAATATTCAACGGATTGCGCCTGTTACGTCCTCACACGCGACCTCCTCTGTAAAAAAGACACTCGAAAGTAATCACACAGTTACTATACTGGGGTATGCTATAGCAGGCACTCCTGGAGGATTCCATGTCTCACACCGTTCGCGATAAAAAGAAGCTGCTGGATCGGACTCGGCGCATCAAAGGCCAAATTGAGGGTATCGAACGGGCCCTCGAAGAAGAAAAAGATTGTTTTGCGATACTTCAGAATGTTGCCGCCTGTAGAGGTGCACTGAATGGGTTGATGGCTGAAATCATCGATGGACATATTCAGTTGCATGTCATTGATCCCAAGCGACCACATACGCATGAACAGCATGAAGCCGCTGATGATCTAATGAAGATCATCAGAACGTACCTCAGATAAAAGGGTACCCCAATGGAAGATCAACTTTCCCTCGTATTTTTTCCTTATGCGGTGGCACTCGGAGCATTGCATGCGCTTGAACCTGGTCATGCAAAAACGCTAACGGCTGCCTACCTCATCGGTACAAAGGGAACCAAGCGCGATGCTATTCTACTGGGGTTATCCGTCGCAACTACCCATAGCATCGTCGTAGTGGGACTGTCAGTCGGCGCATTGTATTTGGGCAAGGAAGCGTTTACCGAACGTGCCACATATTGGATGCAAATAATCAGCGGCGCAGCGGTAGTCATTCTGGGCTCCTGGATGCTTTTCCGGCGATTGGCTTTTATTAAAAAACGTAAGGAAATGGTCGTTCATCATCAACATACGCATAGCGCACCCGATCCATTTCGTTTCAATATCAAAAATCTTTCAGGGCTCTTGGAGATCATCCAGACAGAGCAAGGCGAGCGCTTCAAATTAACGTTGGATCATCCGAAGGGCGAATTGAAACCAAGAGTTGACATCATTCGCGAGGGTGGCGAGATTGAAATTCATCAACTCGTACAATCGCCTGAGGAGCATATTTACATCGGAACTGTAGCGCCCGCCGAGCCGCACGAGTTCTCTGCTGTTCTCATATTAGAATATGCGGAAGGCACTGAAAGTTTATCATTCGCAATGCATGAGCCCGTTGGACATTCCCACGATGAAGGGCATCGTCACAACCACGGCCATTCGCATGATCATGGGCACGCTCACGATCACGGGCATTCACACGGTGTCGACCACGACGATTTGGACGATGATGCGCACGCACGAGCGCATGCAGCGGACATGCCCGAGTATGTAAAGCAAGGTCAGCGTCCGACGCTCGGCCAAATTGTTGCTTTCGGTGCCGCCGGCGGAATGATTCCCTGCCCAGCATCGATCACAGTTATGCTGCTTGCGCTGTCGGTCCGACAGACGGCGTTAGGAATTTTCACAGTACTTGGATTCAGCATCGGTCTGGCGATTACGCTTGTAGGCATCGGGCTAACAGTTGTGGCGGGCCTGACGCGCCTGTCGTCCGATGGACGGATGGGCTGGATTGCGCGTCAGGCGCCGGTACTTAGCGCCGCAATGGTAATCTTGTCCGGTTTGTTTGCGCTGTTGTTTGCACATTAAGTTCGTAGCGGAATGATTTTGGCTCGATGAGGAGGTGCCTTTTCTTCGATTAGCATCTTGAGCGTGTCGAGCATGTCTCCCACCTCGGCGAGGTAATCTAAAGTATATCTTCCATGATGCGAACAGTGCGGGCATCGATAGTCAAAAAAGAATTGAGACCGGGGTAAGAGTGATGCCGCACGCGACGAAGTCGCAGTCGTTTAGGTTCACGATCACCGCCACCGACTCTAGTACAGGATGGCGGAGATTAAAATCGGAACGGTCGTACGTAGCTACACGTACGCGGCGTTAGGCCTGGTGGATCAACGCTCGGGCAAGCGTTCACGCGGGGAGTGGCGTATGCTGCGGAAGTATGCCAAGAATCCGCAGCCTGACGCTTATTACAAATTCCCATTTCGCAAGAACTTGAAGATTGAGATTTCACGGTTTCGGCGATGGTTGCAGCGGCTCTTCGCGATTCCCGGCGATCCATTGCGGCCGTTCAAGTCGGCGAACTGGCTACCTCGATCCAAGATTCGCGCGGATTACGAATAAACTCGCCAGATCGCAATATATGGTAGTGATCGATGCGCCATAAACTACGCGCGTATCTTTTACCACATGCATTGATTTGTTACGGACGAGCTCGCTTCAAAAAATCGTGAATTCTCCTATGAAAAATCAATTTTAGAAACATCGTGCAAGTGGGGTGATTTGATACCAGTGTTTTATATATAGAAGGGTCTTCGAAACTCTGGACGCACTTCATCAAAATCCACAAAAAGGTTCAACTCAATTAATTCGCCACGCGCGCGTGTTGGGCGGGGCACCGCTGCGCGGGGGGGACCCCAGCGCGCGCGCGTGGCGATTTTGGGAAAGGAAGGCTAGCTGGGGTGGCCGAAAACAGGCTCTGCCAAAAATGGATTGAAGCGCCGAAGGCGAAGACGGGGGGCGGACTACTAACAGCCCCCCTTTTAACGTGAAGAACACTGTCTTTTTGCGGGGGTGTTGCAGGAAGCTACAGAATTAAAACGAGTTGTGTTATGTGGTTTGACCCGAGTGGATTCGTCTTGAAAGTCGAATGATGTGACGGGTATGTTGTCGATTGCCAGAATACATATAATGCTGAGTTGGGTTTGCCAGAACTCAATTCACTGTGCCAGTGAAGCACAGAACGCCGCGAATACACCGCTTTCACTCTCGCAGGGCTAATTGCGAGACATCTGATAATTCTTCGAGTGATTAGCCTTTGTCGCCGTGAGCGATGAAACTTCTTGGGCCCAGCGCCGGCCGGCGCACTCACGATCGCATAGCACGGAAAATGTAGGGCACGCGCGGGAATGCTGGAAGCATTCGTCTGATCGCGTGCAGTATCGTCACGGCGCTTTCGGATTTTGGGCCTTGTGCAAGGTCCGCCGCGAGCGCGTGAGTGATGCCGCGTTGTTGCTATGCGATGAAGTAAACGCGCAGATTCTGGCCTTGGAGGCATGGCGATGACGAACGAAAGCAGCAATGGGGCTGCGAAAAGCGGTGGCGAGAGTGAGCTGGCAAAGCAGCGTATTACAGTCGGTGAAGAAGGTCGAGTATTGGGGTCAGGAGTGGACTCGCTCTATATCACGACCGATGTTTTTTGGCGGAACGATTCCTTTTTTGAATCGTTAAGTGCCTTAAAGGCCGAGGCTGCCGCGAAACGGTGTGAAATGCCTTCGTTGTTGAAAGGCGAAGGCTTCGAATGGGCATTTCGCGTCAAAGGTCATGGGGCGGAGGGTTACGAATGGTTGCTGACGAGTGCGGAATACGAGGTCAAGATTGGTAAATGGATGACTCCGCGCTCTCGTCCAAGCATTTCGATACAGATTCATTCGCAGACACTTTGGCTTTACGGCGTGGTGGAAGCCATCGACCGGATTTTAACGCTGCTGACCTGTGCCGGTGCGATGGTCAAGGAAACGAAAGCGAGCCGCATTGACGTTTGCGTGGACATCCTGCTTCCGCGTTCGCTTTGGAACAGGGGTTTGGAGGATCACATTGTTTGCTTTGCTGAGAAAATCTCCTGTCACGGCAAGCGGGAGAAATTCAGCGGCATATCAATAGGTCAAGGCGGAGTGTTCTCGGCACGGTTGTACGACAAAGATCGGGAAATCCGGCAGAAATCGAAAAAGTTCTGGATGTTCGATATCTGGCAGCTGCAAAGCGTCCCTGAAGAATGCCGCGTTGTCCGCGTGGAATTCCAGCTTCGCCGTGAGGCGATTGTTGAGCTGGGCATGAACTCCATCTGGAGTTTTACCAATCATCCGCGCAATGTATGGGCATATTGTTCGCGCGTCTGGTTGAAATTTCAGGACCAGCCGGACTTGCATCACACTCAACAAAGCACAATGCCTTTCTGGAAAACCGTTCAGAATGGATTTCTTGGTGGACAGGAAGAACAGCCAATGCTTCGTGCCAAGATGGTGAACGTCAAGCGCAAGCAGATTTCCCAGCAGCTTATGGGGCAATTGACAAGTTTGATTGCTCTCGACTGTAAAGTGCCCGCACCCAAGTTGGAGCTTGAGCATCAATTGCCGCTCGTCGTGAAAAGCGCCGAGTTGATTGGTATGGATGATAAGGCGCTGTCCGAAAAGGTACGTCGCAAGCAGGGCAAATATCTGAAGGCCATCGAAAAATTTGAGGAGGCGGAAACGCTGCGGAAAGAATTGGGCTTGCCTCAACGCCTGCCTGGCACGGAAGGAGGTGCGGCATGACGTTGCGTTTCAAGCTGGGTGAACTGTTGACGGTCGATGATTTGGCGGAGCAGCTGAAAGTTTCGCTGAAAACTGTTCGAAGCTGGATTTATTTGCGCAAAATCCCGTTCACGAAAATCGGGCGCAGGGTATATTTTTCAGTGGGTGTTGTAGAAGACATGCTGCGCCGCAACGCCGTGCCAGCGATCAGCGGCCAGAGCCGTCTGGATATGGGTCCAGCGGAATCGCCAATTCCAACTCATGCCGACAAAGGAGGTGCGAATGATACAAAGGAGGGAATGAAGCATGGGTAGTCCGAAATCGATCAAGGTCTTCGGTCGCAGTGGCCGCAAATACTGCATCTATTTCAATGCGCAGCGCGGTTACTGGTATGTGGCTTACAACGACGGAATGGAACGCAAGCGCCACACACTGCTCGTCAAGACGAGGCCCGAAGCCGAAGCAAAAGTGCAGGAACTGGACTCGCCCGACTATCAAGAGCGGGTTCAGCCGGTGCGGATACGGTGGTCAAAACTTCAAGAACAATATCTGGAGTACAAGACCAACCAGGGCAAAGCCAAGAGAACAATCAGCAGGTACAAAGCAGCCATGGAAGCGTTTGAGCGGCATCTGACGAAAAGCAATGTTGCGTTCGCCGATGAAGTGACGCTTCCGGTGCTGGAAGCCTATGGCGCGTATCGCACGAAAACCGAGAAGGCCGATGTGAAAACCGCCTACACGGATGCGCTCGTGATCAAGAACGCGTTCAAGTGGGCGAACAAACCGGGCCGCGCATTGCTGACGCGCAATCCGGCGCTCGATTGGGAAACTACGGAGCCGGTGAAACCTAAGCGGAAGTCGTACACCGCTGAGGAAATCGCCAAGCTGGAATCTGGTGTTCGTCCGTGGCTGCGCCCGGTTGTGACGATCTTGGCGTGGAGCGGAATGCGTATTGGCGAGCTGATCCACCTGCGATGGTCCGATGTGGATTTCAAAGCGCAGGTGATCAACATCCGTGTGCAGGAAGAATGGAAGCCCAAGGGACGGCGTGACCGTGCCATTCCGATGCATCCAAAAGTGGAATCCACCCTAAAAACGCTGCGGGTCGGCCAGTATGTTGTATCTGGTTCCCGTGGCGGTCGGCTGAAAGAAACGTGGTGCTTGCAGTGTCTGAAGACCGATCAGGAAAAATTGAAACTTCCTGTCGGCGATCTACACGGCTTCCGGCGTTTCTTTGCAACGACGATGATGAAAGCCGGCGTGGACACGAACACGGTCCGCGAATGGGGCGGATGGAAAAGTCTGGAAACGATGCTGCGCTATCTGGCCGATGGAACTGCAGCGGAAGGCGTACAAGCGATGAAGGCTGCCGCACAGAGGCTTGCGGCATCCTGAAAAAATGACAACATAATGACAACATTTCAGTGCTGGCACACTGAACTGAGTCTTAAGTCTAAAGTAATTCAAGGGATAGCAAAAACTGGCGGAGAGGGAGGGATTCGAACCCAGGAGACCATTGCCAAACGCGTCCGCTCCAACCACGAACCGATTTTTGCTACTCCGCAGCAGAAATATTAGCGCTGATCTTTCACACGTGAGAATGATTGCTAGTACTAGTAAATTGTAGTAGTAAATATAGAAGTTAAAGTCTTTATATGGTAATGACTTGTATATTATAGTCCTCCCTCAAGGGGAGAGGAACCAACAGCAACGGCACCCGCACCACGCCGCCGTCTGCCATCCGCCTTCCGCTTTCTGCCGTCCGCTTTCCGCCTTCCGCCTACGGTCTCCCGAACTTCGGGCGCTGGTGCGGCGGCCGAGTGGTTTTGCGCGGAGCCATGCGGCCTTTGCGCTGGCCGCCGAGATCTTCGCCTTCGTTCGGCATCAGGGTGAGTTCGTCTTCAACCGGCGCGGCGGGCGCGCCGCTGCGCTTGGGCGCGGGAGCCGGGTTGTTCTCCGCGCAGGTGTAGCACTGGCGAATCTTGGGATTGTCGCCCGGCTTCAGCGCGTTCATGAATGGAGTGCCGCAGAGCGGGCATTTGTCTAAGGAGTCGAGGCTCATACTTTGTTATACACCGGTTTCAGCAGGCAGAAGGCGGAAACCGGAACGCCGACGACAGACGTCGAATCTGCGGAAATGCTGCGGGGAAATTTTTGGGGGCGACGCGTCAATTTTCGGCGGAAGATTTTGAGACGGCTTTGAAGAGGCCGCTCTGGATTTCGAGGATGCGGTGGGTTTCGTCGATGCGCGCAATCAGGCGCGCGTTGAGCTGGTCGACTTTTTCGTGCAGGTGCGCGATCTCCATCTCGGCTTTCAGATTCACGTCGTACTCGATGTCCGAGCGCACGCGGTCCTTGGCGGTCTGCCGGCGCTGGCTGATCAATACGAACATCGACAGGATCACGGCTTCGAGCGACACCATCATGCACAGCAGTCCGAACGGAAATGGATCGAACGGCTTGATCGCCGGAATCCATCCCAGGTTGATCGGAAACCAGGAGATGAAAACGGCCAGGTGAAAAAGCAGGAACGGAATGGAGCCTGAGACATGGGTGACGAAGTCCGCTCCGTGTTCAAAAAAAGTGCGATGCTCTTCGGTCTCGGTGTTGACGTTGCGCGTCGCCGTGTGGCGCAGCCGGTCGGTGGTGGTTCTCAGCCTCCGACCGAGCGCGCTCAGCAGCCGCATGGCACTGGCGGGTTGCTCCTTGACGAAACGCACGAAGCCGTCGCGTTCGACGCGCAGGGTTTCGAGATCGTGAAGCACGAGGACGCTCGCGGTGCGCGGGCCGCCATCGAGCAGGGAGACTTCGCCGAAAAATTTTCCGGGACCGAGACGTTCAAGCACGATGCGGTTGCCAGTGTCGTCCTTGTAGAAGACTTCGATTTCTCCGCTGCGGATCAGATACAGGGAATCGCCGGGATCGCCGACATTGAAAACAATCTGCCCTGCGGCGAAACGGTGGGTTTCGACCTGGCCGACCTTGGATTCAATCAAGTCGGCAACGAAAATTTCTGGAGTGCTGAACTCTGAGGACATGCTCATCTCGGATAATGGTTGCGCCCCGCTAGAGCAATCATCTGACCAAATGTGCGTATTTTATACGCTGGGACAACGCGGATGCGCTTGATTAAATCGGGCCTTCGCCGTCGCATATGAAGCGAGCTGATCAAAAGTCTCGCCACCGGAGCTTGAAATGGCCGACCAACGCGACGTGCGACGTATTGCGCTCTCGATTCCCGGCGCCGTCAGCGCCGAAGATCGCTTCGCCTTCGGCGTTTTGGTCAAGAACAAGCTGAAGCATTTTGTGTGGGAGTGGAACGAACGGGTCGACCCCAAAAAGCCGAAAGTGCCGAACCCGGGCGTGATCGTGATTCGCGTTGAAGATGAGGACGCGAAACAAAAGATGCTGGCCTCGAGCAAAACGAAGTTTTTTACGGAATCGCACTACGACGGCTACGCGGCGGTGCTTGTCCGGTTAGATAAACTGAATGCCAGGGAACTGAGAAAAGTGCTGATGGGGTCGCTAAGCTGCATCGCGCCGTCGGCCCCTACAAC
>Ga0265314_10002927_pt1 | contig 16943 bp, 19 predicted proteins | sample 4126metaG_FD_203106 | JGI IMG/M metagenome (GOLD analysis project Ga0265314, IMG submission 203106) | Rhizosphere microbial communities from Carex aquatilis grown in University of Washington, Seatle, WA, United States - 4-1-26 metaG | ecosystem: Host-associated > Plants > Roots > Rhizosphere >... | reverse complement strand
ATAACGCGCGGCGTAGTAGTCGCTGTGTCGCGCGTCGCGGATCGCGGCGTCGGCCTTCACCATCGCGGTGCTATAGGCGTTGGTGAAGCAATGCTCCAGCGGCTGTTGCTTCAGGGGATAGGCGTCGCGCAGCTGGTCGCAAATCTCGCGCACCGTATCGGACACGCGTGCTCTCAGTTCGCGCGCCCCGTCATGGGTGCGCAGGTCGAGGTCGCTGTAGGACACCTCGCGGCGCAGCGACAGCTTGCCGGGCAGGCCCATCGTGTTGCGCTCGAAACGGAACTCCGGCGCGGTGACGATCACCGATTCGCTCGAGGCCGAACTGTCATTGTCATACCGGCCATAATCCTGCGCGGCGGCGGGCAGCGCGGCAAGCGCCACGCCGAACGCGCCGGCCAGAAGGGTGAAGCGGAAAGAGGTCAGGGATCTGGACATGAGCAACTCCTAAGCTTCGCAAAGTCCCGTTGCCCGACTCCGTAACGAACCCGCGAATGCTGCGTTCCGCCCGCGATTTCGGCGGAAATGCGGCGCGGTTCCCGCTATCCCCCATTCGCCCGGAACAGCTCCAGCGTGCGCTGCTTGGCGAGCTTGGCGCTTGCCTCGTCGTAATCCGTGCGGCGGTCGGAATTGAAGCCGTGGCCGGCCGGATAGACATAGACCTTCACGTCGGGATGGGCGTCGCGCACCCTGTTTACGATCTCCATCGGGATGCCGTGATCCTTCTCGCCGAAATGCAGGATGGTGGGGCATTTGGGGTTCAGGTCGATCATCTGGCCGATATTGCCGCCGTAATAGCCCGAAGCCGCGCTCAGTCCCGTGCAGCGCCCCGCCGCCGCCCAGGTCACGGTGCCGCCATAGCAATAGCCGGTGATGAACACATGCCCGCGCTTCTTCAGATCGTCGATGCAGGTCTGGGCGTCGGCGATGGAGAGATCGAACGGATGCTCCGCCCGCGCCAGCTTGATCGCGACCTGGATGTCTTCCGGCGAATAGCTCGCCTGGAAATTCGGATGTTCGCGGTCGTAGAGCGCCGGCGCCAGCACTTCGTAGCCGTCGGCCGCATAGCCGTCGCACAATTCCATGATGTGCTCGGTGACGCCGAAGATCTCCTGGATCAGCACCAGCCCGCCGCGCCGGGCGCCGGTGGGCTGCACGCGATAGACGCCGATCTGCGCGCCATCGCTCATCTTCATTTTTTCCATCTTGCCTTTGAGGGCCATCATCTTCTCCCTGGCTCTTGCCTGGGTGCGATGGTGGCACTCGACGTGCGCCTTGGCGAGGGGTGGCCGCGAAGCAATTTTGTCGCCGCTGCGATCACAACTCTGCCGCAGGCGGCACCTCCCGACGCGCCAGCACCTTGATGACGCGCCGCGTGATCAGCCAACGCCAGAACAGGGACACCAACCAGACGAGGAGTGCGGCGAGGGGAAGCCATGGCAGGACGCCGATCGCGAAGATCAACGCATTCGCCGTGCTGCGACTTAGCGTGTCGGCGGCGTCGCGGCCGAATTGCGCAAATGGCCCGGCCTCGGCGACGCGCTCATTCAGCGTGATCGATACGTCCTCGCGAGCGATACCGTTGGCGAGCTGGCGCTGCTGTCCGGTGGCGTCGTCCAGATCCGTCTCCACCCGGGCACGTTCGGCTTCCAGCTTGATGATGTCGTCGATGCTGAGATTGGATCGCTTGGCGATTTCGGCGAGCCGGTCGCGATAGGCAGCAAGCTGCGCTACTTTTCGCGCGGTGTCGTTCGCCTCGGTTTCGACGCTCTGCGCCTGGGTCGAGCGGGACTGGATGGCCGCGTCGCCGGCCTTTTCGCCGTTCAACGGCGCGAGCAATGCGTGCTCGAAGACATCGAGCTCTTGATGCGGCAGCTGAACTTCGAGCGCTGCCGAAACCGATCCGTCAGAGGCGTCCGTGGTCTGGCTGGCGGATACCAGTCGGCAGTCGAGTGCCTTGTCGCGCAGGCACAGATCGCGGGCGCGAACAAAGCGCGGCGAAACCGTGTCCTGTGCCATCAGAACGGCCCAGCTGTGAGTGTAGCTGAATTGCTGTTCCGGCTCCGTGGTGATCGCCGGTGCCGGTACCGCCGGGCGCAGATCTGCAGTCACCGCGTTGTTTGGAGCATAACTTCGTAGCTGATAAGCGCGATCCTGGCCCGGGCGCGGCAGGCCGTTATCGCCGCATCCCGCCAGCATCGCGGTGCAGGCAATAATGAGAATCGATTTGCGAACCATGACGCATCCCCTCAAGTCGGTCCGGAGGAGAGGCTGGGCGCGCAATGGGGCGCGACTTGGGTGCGATTGCGGCTTCTTTATGCGTTGAAGCGGAAGTGCATCACGTCGCCGTCCTGCACGACATAGTCCTTGCCTTCCAGGCGGAATTTTCCCGCGTCGCGCGCGCCGGCCTCGCCATTGTTCGCGACATAATCCGCGAAGGCGATGGTCTCGGCGCGGATGAAGCCGTGCTCGAAATCGGTGTGGATCACGCCCGCCGCCTGCGGCGCGCGCGAGCCCTTCGTCACCGTCCAGGCCCGCGCCTCTTTCGGCCCCACCGTGAAGAAGGTGAGCAGACCGAGCAGCGCATAGCCCGCGCGGATCAGCTTGTTCAGGCCCGGCTCTTCCAGGCCGAGGCTGCTCAGGAATTCCTCGCGCTCGCCGGCCGGCAATTGCGCGACCTCTTCCTCGATGCGGCAGGAGATCGTCACCGTGCCGGCGCCCTGCGCCTTGGCCATGGCTTCGACCGCGGCGGAATATTTGTTGCCCGTCGCGGCCGATCCCTCGTCGACATTGCAGACATAGAGCACGGGCTTGGAGGTCATCAGCCCGAGCTGAGAGTAGGGCGCACGCTCCTCGGCCGTCAGCTCGGCAGCGCGCGCCGGCTTACCCTCGCGCAGCAGTACGATGGCCTTCATCATCAGCGCGAGCTGTTCCTTGGCTTCTTTCTCGCCGGAATTGGCTTTCTTCTCGAGCGGCTTGATGCGCTTCTCCAGGCTGTCGAGATCGGCGAGCATCAACTCGGTCTCCACCGTCTCGGCGTCGCTCACCGGATCGATGCGGTTCTCGACATGGGTGATGTCGTCGTCCTCGAAGCAGCGCAACACATGCGCCACCGCGTCGACCTCGCGGATATTGGCGAGGAACTGGTTGCCCAGCCCTTCGCCCTTCGACGCGCCGCGCACCAGCCCCGCGATGTCGACGAACGTGATGCGCGTCGGGATAAGCTCGGCCGACTTGCCGATCTTGGCCAGCGTTTCCAGCCTGGGATCGGGCACCGCCACGTCGCCGACATTGGGCTCGATGGTGCAGAACGGATAGTTCGCCGCCTGCGCCGCCGCGGTCTGCGTCAGCGCATTGAACAGCGTCGATTTGCCGACATTCGGCAGCCCGACAATTCCACACTTGAAGCCCATTATTCTTCTGCTTTCTTTTCTTTCTTCATCGGCGGCTTCAGGATCAGCGCCACTTTGCTCATGAACCCCGCATCGTCGTCGGCCGCCAACAGCGGCGCCGCTTCTGCGATGGCCGACAGCATCGGCACCAGCCAATCCTCGTCGGCCTTGCTGAAATTGCCCAGCACATGGCTCGTCACGCGATGCTTTTCGCCCGGATGGCCGATGCCGATCCGCACTCTGCGATAATCCGGTCCGATCGCCGCGGTGATCGAGCGCGCGCCATTGTTGCCCGCATCGCCGCCACCCGTCTTCACCTTCAGCTTCGCCGCCGCCAGGTCGAGTTCGTCATGCATGACGACGATCGCCGACAGCGGCAGCTTGAAGAACCGCATCGCCTCGCCGACGCTGCGCCCGCTCTCGTTCATATAGGTCGTGGGCTTGAGCAGATAGGTCTTGCGACCGCTTAAACTGCCTTCGCTGATCAGACCGTGAAACCGCGCCCGCCACGGCGAGAACGGATAGCTCGCCTGGATCGTGTCGACCGCGATGAAGCCGGCATTGTGGCGGTTGCGCGCATACTCCGCACCGGGATTGCCGAGCCCGGCGATGAGGAGTGGCGTATCGGCCATGGAACGGTCCGGCGCCGGCGCGAAGCGCTACTTCTTCTCCGGTGCCTTGGCGGCGGCGGCCGGTGCGGCACCCGCGGCGGCGGGCGCGGCGCCCGCGGCCGGTGCGGCGCCTTCCTCGACAACCGGTGCAGCGGCAGCAGCCGCGGCGGCGGCAGCGGCGGCCTTCTGCTCTTCGAGCACGCTGGTCGGCGCGACGATGGAGCAGATGGTGAAATCGCGGCCGCGGATGATCGGCTTGACGCCCTCGGGCAGCTTCACGGAATTGATGTGCACCGTGTCATGGATGTCGAGACCGGCGAGGTCGATGATGATCTCCTCGGGGATGCTCTCGGCCGGGCACATCAGCTCGATCTCGTGGCGCACGATGTTCAGCACGCCGCCCTTCTTCAGGCCGGGCGACTCGCCCTGGTTGCGGAAATGCACGGGAATGGCGAGCCGCACCTTGGCGCCCTCGCCGAGGCGCATGAAATCGACATGGACGGGACGGTCGGTCACCGGATCGACCTGCACCTCGCGCGGGATCACGCGCGTCTTCTTGCCGGCGACGTCGAGCATCACGAGCGAGGTCGTGAAGGTGCCAGTCTGGAAGGCGCGCTCCAGCGTGCGGAAGTCGACCGAGACGTTCTGGGGCGCCGTATCGCCGCCATAGACCACCGCGGGCACGAGGCCCTGCTGGCGGGTCTGGAAGGCCGATCCCTTGCCGGTGCCGCTGCGCGGCTGGGCGACGAGTTCCTGGGTCTGGCGCATGGTCTGGAATTCCTTGGGCTTTTCAGGCTCATGACGCATGAAGAGCCCGCGAAGGCGCGGCTTTTAGCGGATGCGCAGGGCGCGTGCAACCGGGCGCTCCGCCATTCCCAGAGGCGCCATGGTATATTGGATCGCCTTAGATATAACCATTTGATTGGAATACGCTTTTTCAATGTCCAACCCGATCGCCCGCACCCTGGAACATCTGGCCATCGCGGTCCGCGACGCCGGCCTGAGGCTGGCCATTCCGCTCATCAATGGCACCATTCCCCGCACCGGCTACCGCATCCTGGCCGACCTTCTCTACGGACCGGACGCCGGGCAGCGGCTCGACCTCTATGTCCCCGACGGCCTTGGCGCCCCCGCGCCGGTGCTCCTGTTCTTCTACGGCGGGAGCTGGCAGAGCGGCTCCAAGGCGATCTATCGCGCCTTCGGCCAGGCCTTCGCGGCGCAAGGGATCATCACCGCGGTCGCGGACTACCGGCTCTATCCGCAGGTGAAATACCCCGCCTTCATCGCGGACGGCGCATTGGCCTTCCGCTTTCTGCGCACGCAGGCGAGCGCGCATGGTGGCGATCCCGGCCGCATCTTCGTGTCGGGCCACTCCGCCGGCGCCTATATCGCGGCGATGCTGGCGGTGAATGCGAGCTATCTAGCGGCCGTCGGCGAGGCGCCCGCCGCGATCCGCGGAATCATCGGCCTCGCCGGGCCGTACGACTTCCTGCCGATCCACGATCCGGTGCTGATCGACATCTTCGGCGGCGACCGTGTGATGGCGACGCAGCCGATCAAGCATGTCGGGCCCGGCGCGCCGCCCATGCTGCTGGCCCACGGCACCAAGGACACCACCGTCGGCGCCGGCAATTCGCGCCGCTTCGCCAAACGGCTTGCCGATTACGGCAACGCGGTCGAGCTGATCGAATACCAGGACATCGGCCATCTCGGCATCCTGCTGTCGCTGGCGCGATCCCAGCGGCACCGCACCACGCTCTACGCCGACATGCTGCGCTTCATCGCGGCGCGCTAGATTCCCGCATTGTTCGGCGCGGTGAAGGCCGACGCGGGCGCGTCGCCGGTGTTCACGATCTCCGCCGGTTCGAAGAGGATGATTTCAGCCTCTTCGTCGGCCGCGGAGCGATGCTCGACGCCGCGCGGCACGACGGTGAACTCGCCCGGCCCCAGCGTCACCACCCGGTCGCGATATTCGACGCGGAACACCCCCCGCCACACCAGGAACATCTCCTCGGCGGCCGCGTGCCGGTGCCAGGGAAACACGCCCTGCACCTTGACCAGCTTCACCTCCTGGCCGTTCAGCGCCGCGACCACCTTGGGCCGCCAGTGCTCGGAGAATTTCGCGAATTTCTCGTCGAGGGCGATCTTGTTCATGCGCGGTCTTTCGCCGAAATCCCGCTCAGGATAGCGCGCCAAGGCATGCAAGGGCCGCAACCCCGCCCATTTGGCGTCTCCTGGACCGCGATCGATGTCGTGCTAGGGGCGCGCCCGCTTGGCAGAGGCTTTCGTCTTGGTTGGGGCCTTCTTCGTCTTCGGCGGCGGCGGCAGGTTCTTCGTCCACGCCTCGCGGATCAGCGCCTCGAGCTCGCGCTTGGAGACCTTGTCGATCTGCACGATGACATTGGCGCGCTTGCCCCACATATACTTGACGAAGGTCTTCGGATCCGCCTCGAACAGGAATTCCTTGCGCTCGTCCGGAAGATCGACATAGAGCCCGTCCGGCCGCATCACGGCGAAGATGCGTTTCTTGGTGCGATAAGACGGCCGCCCGAAATGATCGACCTCGGCGACGCCGTCGAGCGACAGCGCGATCGTCTTCACGTCCTTGGGCGTCGGCATCGGTCGCGAACCTCAGTCGAACAGGCTGGACACGCTCTCTTCGTGGTTGATGCGCCGCATGGCTTCGCCGATCAGCGGCGCGATCGAGATGCGTCTGATGTTCGGGCATTTGCGCTGCTCTTCGGTGGCGGCGATGGAATCCGTCACCACCATCGATTTCAGCTTCGAGCCCGCGATGCGCGCCACCGCGCCGCCCGACAAGACGCCATGAGTCGCATAGGCGCACACATCCTTGGCGCCGTTCTTGAGCAGCGCCTCCGCCGCGTTGCAGATCGTGCCGCCGCTGTCCACGATGTCGTCGATCAGGATGCAGCTGCGCCCCTTCACGTCGCCGATGATGTTCATCACCTCGGACTCGCCGGCCCGCTCGCGGCGCTTGTCGACGATGGCAAGCTCGGTGCCCAGCCGCTTGGCGAGCGCGCGCGCCCGCACCACACCGCCGACGTCCGGCGATACGACCATCAGGTGATCGCCTTGGCCCAGATAATCCTGGATGTCGCGCACCATCACCGGCATCGCGAACAGATTGTCGGTCGGGATGTCGAAAAAGCCCTGGATCTGCCCGGCATGGAGATCGACGGTCAGCACGCGGTTGGCGCCGGCCTCGGTGATCAGATTGGCGACGAGCTTGGCCGAGATCGGCGTTCGCGGGCCGACTTTGCGGTCCTGCCGCGCATAGCCGAAATAGGGCAGCACCGCCGTGATGCGCCGCGCCGAAGCGCGCCTAAGCGCATCGATGATGATCAGCAGCTCCATCAGATTGTCGTTGGCCGGAAAGCTGGTCGACTGGATGACGAACATGTCCTCGCCGCGGACGTTCTCCTCGATCTCGACGAACACTTCCATGTCGGCGAAGCGCCGCACGACCGCCTTGGTGGAGGGCAGCTTGAGATAGGCGCCGATCGCCTTGGCCAGCTCGCTGTTGGAGTTGCCGGCCAGCAGCTTCATTCCCCGCGATCCGTTCGGTTCGGTCATGAAGGCGGCCCCACGCATGTGATGTTTTGATGACGGGCTTGTAGCAAGCGCGCCCGCGCGCGGGAAGGGTCAGCGCAACACGATTGCCGATAATTCGCGTCCGTAATCCGATTCCTTCGCGTGGGTTGCGCGACGGAAGCTGAAAAAATCGGCAGGACGCGCGTAAGTGCAGGCGCCGAGTGCCGCGATGTTATCCACACCCGCGCCGCGCAACCGGTCGGCGGCGAAGCCTTCCAGGTCGAAACGGAAGTACCCGTCGCGCTCGCTCGGCACGAAATAGCGCGCATTGCGCGAATCGGCGGCGACGAAGCGCGCCTCGAATTCCGGACCGACTTCGTAGTTCGCCTGCGAGATGCAGGGCCCGATCGCCGCGGCGATCCGTCCGCGCCGCGCCCCCAGCGCCTCCATCGCGTCCAGCGTCGCTTCCAGCACGCCGCCCAGCGCGCCTTTCCATCCGGCATGCGCCGCGCCGATCACCCGCGCGGCCTCGTCCGCGAACAGTACCGGCGCGCAATCGGCGGTGAGGATGCCGAGCGCGATGCCTGTGGTCGCCGTCACCATCGCATCGGCTTGCGGGTTCGCGTCGAACGCCCAGGGCTCGGTCACCGTCACGACGTTTGAGCTGTGTACCTGCGACAGGGTCGCCAATGCGCCGGCCGCCAGCGCGGCGGCGGCGCGGCGCCTGTTTTCGGCGACATGCTCGCGATGGTCCTTCTCGCCGGCAAGCCGGCTGACGCCGCAATTGAGCGAATCGTAAATCCCCGTCGAGACCCCGCCGGTGCGTCCGAAAAACCCATGTCCGACGCCGGGCAGGGCGGAGAGGTTCGGAGCGGTGAGGATGAGCATCGGTCAAAACCCTGCCGGCATCGGTGCGGTCTTCGGCACGATGGCGAGCGCCTTGAACAGCGTGCCCATTTGCTCGGGCAGGATCAGTCGCTCCAGTTGCCGCCGCGCCTCCGGCGAGTCGCTCAGATGCGCCGTCCAGCGCGTTCCCATGCGCTGGCCTCGCGCCAGCTTCTCCGCCCGCGCGACGATGCCGAGTGTGGTCAAGAACGTGCCCTGTTCCACCGGTCCGCACACGCTCGCGCCGCCGCGCACCGCCGCATCGCCCAGCGCCGTGAAATCGACATGCGCCGACAGATCGCGCGTTCCCGGCTCCGCTAGCACGTCGGCGAATTTGTGCCCCGCCACTGCCTGCAGCGTCTCGCCGAAGCCCGGCATGTCGTAGCCATAGTCGATAATCAGCGCCGCGCCGCCTTGGCGCCCGATGCGATGCGCGATCTCTTCCGCCAGCGCCTCGCCGGCCGGCGAGGTCTCGTAGACACCGCCCATCGGCGCGCCGTCGCGGTTGGGCGGCAGGTTTGCCGACGGGTACGCCACCGGCGAAAGCGCAAAGCCGAGCACGCCGCTTGCGTCCAGGCTCACCATCCGCTCGCACCAGCCGCGTTCGGTCTTCACGAATTGCCGGATCGGCAGCGCGTCGAAGAACTCGTTGGCGATCAGGAACAGCGGCCGGTCCTTCGGCACGTCGTCGAAGCTTGCCACCGAGCGGATCGGCACATTGGCGCCTTGAAGGGTCGTCTGCTGGATCGTCTCCAGCACCGGACTGGCCTCCACCAGCACGACATCCAATTGTCCGCGGAAATTCGGCATCAGATTGAGCGCACGCAACGCGTCGCCCATCAGCGTACCGCGTCCCGGTCCAAGCTCCACGAGCAGCGGCTGCGCCGGCCGCCCCTGGTCCACCCAGGCCTGCGCCAGCCACAGCCCCACGAGTTCGCCGAACATCTGGCTCACTTCCGGCGCGGTGATGAAATCCACGCGCAAGGGATCGCGCGTCGCGTAATAGCCTTCGTTCGGATCGAGCAGCGCCATCGTCATGAACTGGTCGATCCGCATCGGCCCCTGCGCCGCGATCGCGGCCGCGATGCGCGCGCCCAGCGCCGTCATGTCCGTCCGTTGACGCGCGGCTTCAGGGCCGTCCAAAGGAAATAGCCGGCCGCGAACCACAGCGGGATCGACAGCGCCATGCCCATGCTGAACCAGCCGATGAACGGCCCGTCCGGCTCGCGCAGGAACTCGACCAGGAAGCGGAACACGCCATAGCCGGCGAAGAACAGCCCGATCAGCATGCCCGGCCGCTCATTCGCGCGAAACCGGCGCAACGCGATCTGCAGGATCGCGAAAAGCACCAGCCCTTCGAGGAACGCCTCGTACAGCTGGCTGGGATGGCGCGGCTGGCCGTCGGCATGCGGGAAGATCATCGCCCAGGGAACGCTGGTCGGCTTGCCCCACAATTCGCCATTGATGAAATTGGCGATGCGGCCGAAGAACAGCCCGACCGGCGCCACTACGGCGATCATGTCGCCCACCGGCAGAAGCTGAAGCTTGTGCGCGCGGCAGAACAGCCAGATCGCCACCACCACGCCCGCCAGCCCACCATGGAAGGACATCCCGCCTTCCCAGATCGAGATCAGGTGCATCGGGTGATAGAGAAAGCCGAGCGGCAAATTCGGTCCGTCCGGCATATGGCACATCGCCGTTTCCGGCGACACGGCGCACAGCGCGATGCCGTAGAACAGAATCCAGCCCAGCCTTCCGCCCAGGATCACGCCGAACGTCGCCCAGACGACGAGGTCGCCGATCTGCTCGGAGGTGATCGGCGCCTTGCCGGCGAAAGTGGGGTTCTTCCACAGCCGTGTCTCGCGCGTCATCCGCGACGCCGCCCACCAGCCGAACATCAGACCGGCGATGTAGGACAGCGCGTACCAGCGGATACCGATGCCCGCGGGGGTCCAGATCGGGATCGCGTAGCGGCCAATGTCGGGATAGGGCAGCAGGCCAAGGATCATGGGCGAACCACGTCTGTTTCGCGGCTTTCTGTCAAGCCGTGCGCCTTGCCGCGGCCCGCGTCCACCGCCATATAAGTCCCGACAGGAGGCCCTCCATGGCTCAGACCGACAATCCGTTCCTCGACGGCATGGCAAGGCTCTTCACCGACGCCGCCGGCGCCGCCAAGAGCCTGCGTGACGAGATCGACACCTTCGTGAAGCACCGGCTGGAAAAGCTGGTCGCCGACATGGATTTCGTGCCGCGCGAGGAGTTCGAAGCCGTCAAGGCGATGGCCGCCAAGGCCCGCACCGAGAACGAGGCACTGGCCGCGCGAATCGCGGCGCTGGAAGCCAAGGCGACTCCACCGGCCGCCACATAACCGTCATCGCCGCCTCGATCGATCGCTGTTAGTGCGGCCGACGACTCTTGTGGGTAAGAGAGTCCGGGCCGCCCGATTCAAATCGCCGCACCGCCAACCCTGTGGATGCACTGGGCTGTCCAGAGTCTGGTGGAGTCGGACTCTTGTGCGGCCACAAAATCTTGTGCCAGTTTGATTCACGACTGCTTCGCGTTGCGTCGCCGTCGGAATCGGAGCACTCGATGACCGTCATTCACCAGGACACGGCCCCCATCGCCATCCATCCGATCGACATGCTCGAACGGGCGGTCGAGGAGAATGGCTGGGCCTTCGAGCGTGCGGGGCGCGACGAGCTCAATCTCTCCGTCGCCGGCCGCTGGAGCGACCACCATTTCAGCTTCTCCTGGCGCGAGGATCTCCAGTCGCTGCACCTCTCCAGCGCCTTCGACATGCGGATCGGCGACGGCATAAGGCGCAATAACGTCGCCGACCTGCTGATGTATGTGAACGCGCGGCTGTGGATCGGCCATTTCGACCTCTGGCCGGAGGACGGCACCATCGTCTTCCGCCACGCGATGATCTTCCCCGATGCGCGCGCCAGCGCCTCGCAATGCGAAGCGCTGCTCAACCTCGCGCTCGAAGCCTGCGAGCATTACTACCCGGCTTTTCAGTTCGTGCTGTGGGGCGGCAAGACCGCCGAGGAAGCCGTTGCCGCCTCCGTGCTGGAGTGCGCGGGGCAGGCGTGAGCCCGATCCTTCTCGTCGGCGCTGGCCGCATGGGTTCGGCCCTGCTGAAGGGCTGGACCGCGCGCAAGCTCGGTCCCGTCCTCGCCGTCGAACCGACGCCGTCGGCCGAACTCAAAGCCTTCACGCAGAAGAACCATGTCGCGATATTCCCGGCGGTTGATCGTCTCGACTCCCTCCAGGTCCGCGCCTGCGTCGTCGCGCTCAAGCCGCAAATTTTGAAGACCGAGGCGGCCGCCCTCGCGCCGCTGGCGCGTTCGGGCGCGCTGATGCTTTCCATCGCCGCCGGCACGACCATCGCCGCGATGCGCCAGGCCTGGGGACCGCGCGCCCGCATCGTCCGCGCCATGCCCAACACGCCCGGCGCGATCGGCCGCGGCATCACCGCGCTCTCCGCGGCGAAGGGCGTCACCGCGAAGGACAAGACGCTCGCCGAGGCCCTGCTCACCGCGCTGGGCGAGACCGTCTGGGTGCCGCGCGAATCCGATATCGATATCGTGACGGCGGTCTCCGGCTCCGGTCCTGCGTATGTGTTCCTGCTGGTCGAAGCCCTGGCCGACGCGGCGCAAGCCGAAGGCCTGCCGCGCCCCCTCGCCGAAAAGCTCGCTCGCGCGACGGTGGCCGGTTCGGGCGCCCTGCTCGATGCCGACCCGTCGGTGCCCGCCGAACTGCGCCGCGCCGTGACTAGTCCCCACGGCACCACCGAAGCCGCCCTGAAAATCCTGATGGCGAAAAGCGGTCTCACACCCCTGATGCGCAAAGCCGTCGCCGCAGCGCGCAAACGGGCATGGCAACTCGGAAAGTAGCTACACCGGCAATCGGATTGTCGCCCGCAAGCCGCCCATCGGGCTCTTGTCCAGGATGATGTCGCCGCCGTGACTCCGCGCGATGTCGCGCGCGATCGCAAGGCCGAGCCCCGATCCGCCGGTCTGCAGATTGCGTCCCTCGTCGAGCCGATGAAACGGCCGGAACGCTTCCTCGCGCCGCTCCGCCGGGATGCCCGGCCCATCATCGTCGACGATCAGCCGCACGAAGCGGTCGTCGCGCGCCACCGTCACCTTCACCTGACGCCCGTATTTCAGCGCGTTCTCGATCAGATTGGTCAGACAGCGGCGCAGCGCCTTGGGCTTCACGTCCAGCATCACCGGCGCCGGCGCCTCGACCGAGACATTCGCCTGCTCCATGCCGAGCGCCCCGGCACAGGCCGCTGCCGCATCGCGCACCAGATCGCTCAGGTCTTCCGGAGTCGATTGCTCGCCGCCTTCGCCGCGCGCAAAATCGAGATATTCGTTCAGCATGTATTCCATCTCGGCGATGTCGCCGCGCAGCGCCTGGATGTCCGGACTCTCCTCCATCATCGCGAGCTGCAGCTTCATGCGCGACAGGGGCGTCTTCATGTCGTGGCTGATGCCGGCCAGCATCTCGGTGCGCTGGCCGACATGGCGCTCGATGCGCTGTCGCATGGTGAGGAAGGCCTGCGCCGCGCGCCGCACTTCGGTCGCGCCATAGGGCTTGAAATCCGGCACCGCGCGGCCCTTGCCGAACGCCTCCGACGCCAGCGCCAGACGCTCGATCGGCCGCACCTGGTTGCGCAGGAACAGGATCGCGATGGCAAGCAGGATCAGCGAAGACCCCGCCATCCACACGATGAAGATGTCCGGGCTGGTCACCGTCACGCGGCTGCGGGGCACCAGCATTTGCAGCACGCCGTCATGCGCCTCGACCCGGATGTCGATGGTCTTGTCGCCGCTGTCGACCGCGAAATTGCGCTCACCGGGGATCTGCTGGCCGATCACCTCGTCGAGGGCGCGGTCGATCGTGCTGGGGCGGCGGCGATGCGCCGGCGCCTCCAGCCTGGCGCCGGCCGTGAACGTCACGGGATAGCCGAGCGTGCGGCTCGCCTGCGCCCGCAGCGCGGCGCGCTCGGCACCCGTATGGGTGTCCTCCAGCGTGACCAGGAAAGCCGCGTCGGCGGCGATGTCGCGTGCCATCCAGCGCGTGGTGGATTCCAGGTCGCGTTCGAAGAACACGTAGGACACGACCACCTGCAGCAGCACGATCGGCGTCACGATGATCACGAAGGAGCGCCAGAACAGCCCGCGCGGCATGAATCGCTTCACATAGCGGAACGGATCGAAGCGCGCGAAGTCAGCTGACACGATCGGGCACCAGCACGTAACCGACGCCGCGCACCGTCTGAAGATAGAGCGGCAGCTTGGGGTCTTCTTCGATCTTGCGGCGCAGCCGCGTCACCTGCACGTCGATCGAGCGCTCCAGCGCCACGCCCAGCCGCGTGCACAGATCGCTGCGCGAGAAACTGCGCCCGGCATTCGCCGCGAACAGCTTCAGCAGCGCGGCCTCCGAACTCGTCAGATGTACCGGCTTGCCCTTGCGGCGCAATTGCCCGCGTTCCGGATCGTAGACCGCGTCACCCATCTTCACTTCGGCGTGCGCGTTCGACGCGGGCGGGCCGGCGCGACGGAGCAGCGCGTTGACGCGCAGCACCAGCTCGCGCGGCTCGAACGGCTTGGGCAGATAGTCGTCGGCGCCCAGTTCCAGCCCCGCAATGCGGTCCTCGGCCTCCGCCTTGGCGGTCAGCATCAGGATCGGCACGGTGGAATTCTCGCGCACGGATTTGGTCAGGTCGAAGCCGCTCTCGCCCGGCATCATCACGTCCAGCACCAGAAGGTCGAAGGCGAAGCTCTTCATCAGCGCCCGCGCCCCCGCCGCGTCCGCCGCGGCCGTGACGCGATAGCCGTTCGACGTAAGGTAACGATGCAAAAGCGTGCGCAGCCGCTCGTCGTCATCCACGACCAGCAGATGCGGATCTTCCATCGAAGACTGAGCGGCGGTCATGGCAGCTATTCCCGATGCCTTGTTTGCATGCCCTTGTCCGGCGTTATAATAACCACAAAGGACGCTAACCCCTTGCGATAACTAGGCTGAACCCGGCTCCCGGGCAAGGCCGGAGAGACCTAAGATGGCCGACATCCTCCCCTTCGATCAGCGCGAGGGCCACCTCTGGTATGACGGCCATATGGTCAAATGGGGCGACGCCAAGACCCATGTCCTGACCCACGGCCTGCATTACGGCTCCTGCGTGTTCGAGGGCGAGCGCATCTATAACGGCCGCATCTACAAGCTGGAGGAGCATACCGAGCGGCTGTTCGCCTCCGCCAAGATCCTCGGCATGCACATCCCCTTCAGCCAGGACGTCATCAACAAGGCCTGTATCGAATCTGCGAAGGTGCAGGGCATCGTCGACGGCTATATCCGCCCCGTGGTTTTTCGGGGGAGCGAGCAAATGGCAGTCAGCGCCCAGAACAGCCACATCCATGTCGCGATCGCCTGCTGGCAATGGCCGAGCTATTTCGACCCGAAGGAAAAGCTCAAGGGCATCCGCCTCACCATCTCGGACTGGAAGCGCCCCGCGCCCGATACCGCGCCGACCCAGGCCAAGGCCGCCGGCCTCTACATGATCTGCACGCTGTCCAAGCATGCCGCCGAGGCGCAGGGCTATGCCGATGCGCTGATGTACGACTATCGCGGCTATGTCGCAGAAGCGACCGGCGCGAATGTTTTTTTCGTCAAGGACGGCCAGCTCCACACGCCGACGCCGGACTGTTTCCTGAACGGCATCACGCGCCAGTCGGTGATCGAACTCGCCAAGGCGCGCCAGATCCCGGTGAACGTCCGGCATATCGAGCCGAAGGAGCTGATCCATTTCAGCGAATGCTTCATCACCGGCTCGGCCGCCGAAGTGACCCCGGTGAGCGAGATCGGCCCCTATCGCTTCAAGCCCGGCCAGATCAGCGAGACGCTGATGAACGACTACGCCGAAGACGTCCGCGCGGAGAAGAGCCGCGTGGCGCTGCCGAAGGCGGGGTAAGTGGGCATAATTACAGAATCGCCTTCGCCAGAAGCTTCTGCGTCAGTTGTTGTGCGTTCGCGACGCCTTCGGTGACCGTGAAGCGCTGGATCATGCCGACGAAGATGAGATCGTTGGCCCAGTCGACCCAGAACCAGGTCCCCGCCGCACCGTCCCATTCGTAGGTGCCCCTGCCGACCGGAATTCCGGCGGCGTCCGGGTCGGTGAAAACCGCGCCGTTGAAGCCGTAGCCGAAGCCGGGCCGGATCTGCATCGCGCCAACGCCGAAGCCCGCCTCGAGCATCCGGGGCGGCAGGTGATTGGTCGCCATCAGCGCCACCGCCTCGGGCGAGATCACGCGCCTGCCGTCCAGTTCGCCGCGATTGAGCAGCATCTGCGCGAAGCGTGCATAGTCGTCGAGTGTCGACACCAGCCCGCCGCCGCCGCCGGCCAGTCGCGGCGGCGACAGGTAGTCGTTGCCCATCGGCGATTTGTCCAGCTCCCGCAATCCGCCCTTGCGGCTGGTGAGATACATCGCATGCGCCAGCCGCCCGGCCTTGTCTGGCGGCGCCCAAAACGCCGTGTCCACCATCTGGAGCGGTCTGAAGATTTGCTCCTGCATGAAGCCGGCAAGCGACTGCCCCGTGATCGCTTCGATGATCGCACCCTGCACATCCATCGACAGGCTGTAGAGCCATTGCGTGCCCGGCTGATACGCAAGCGGAATGCGCCCGATCCGCTCGGCGAATTCCATCAGCGTCGGCGCGCCCCAGATGTTTGCGTCCTTGAACGGCCTGTCATGCGGCGCATCGCTGCGGCCATAGGTGATGCCCGCGGTGTGCGTCAGCAGTTCGCGCAAGGTCGGCGGATGATCGGCCTTGACCGTCATCGGCTGCTCGGCGTCGTCGAGGCCGGCGAACACGGTGCAATGATTGAACGCCGGGATGAATTTTCCGATCGGATCGTCCGGTTTCCACAGACCCTTGTCATGCAGGATCATCATCGCGACCGCCGTCACCGGCTTGGTCATCGAAAAGATGCGGAACACCGTATCGGTCTTGAGTGGGGTCTTTTTCTCGCGGCTGTCGAAACCGAGCACGCTGCGCCTGGCCACGCGTCCGTGCCGCGCCACCAGCGTCACGGCGCCGGCAAGATCGCCTTTGTCGATCTCGGCCTGCAGCCCGGCATCGACGCCGTCCAGCCCCGCTGTCGAGAGCCCAACCTCTTCCGGCCGCGCCGCCGCCTCGAGCGCCATTTCAACCGGCTTTCGGCGGAATTACCCCGTTGGGCGTCATCGCGTCCACCGCGTGCGGCAGAACCTGGGCGAGTTTTGCGGCCAGATCCTGCGGCGACATTCCGGCCTTCGCGGCGAGGTCGTTGATCGTCTGATTGCCGAAGACGGTCTGGATATGCTGACCAGTAATGGGCGTGTTCGGACCCTGCTTGACCCAAGAGTTCACCGTCGACCCCATGCCCTGGGTCTCGAACTGGTTCACGATGCCCTGCACGCCGCCGTGCTGGTTCAGAAAATCGTTCACCACCCGGTGG
>Ga0265314_10002925_pt1 | contig 16946 bp, 15 predicted proteins | sample 4126metaG_FD_203106 | JGI IMG/M metagenome (GOLD analysis project Ga0265314, IMG submission 203106) | Rhizosphere microbial communities from Carex aquatilis grown in University of Washington, Seatle, WA, United States - 4-1-26 metaG | ecosystem: Host-associated > Plants > Roots > Rhizosphere >... | reverse complement strand
CCCGAGCCGAGCTCGCTCACGTCGCTCGGCTTAGGCCTCGGCTTGCTTGGCTGGTTCGGCCGGCGCAAGATCGCCAAGGGGATTTCCCGCAGTTAAGTCCAGGCTTACACTCCTTCAGCATCGCAGGTCCGTGAGGGCGGGCGCCCAATGGCCCGCCCTATTTTATTTATAGCCGCGCTGGGTCCTCAGTACCGCATCGCATGCTGGTACCAGGCAATCGATCGGTCCGTTGAAGCAAGATGTTTGGTCCTCCATACTTGGTCATCGCCAAAGGAATTTGGTGCGGAAGCCACGGTGTCGGAGGATACAAATGAAAGACTTACGAGAAATTCTGAAAAGGTGTTTTGTGCTGGCGGCGCCGGTGATTCTGTTTGCTGGCGTGGCACTTCCGGCGCATGCTACCAGTTTCAGCTCGGTCGACTATTACGTCGGCGTCGAGGACGCCCCGGTTACTGGATGGGGCGCCGGCGACAAGGATTACAACGATCTAATCTTTACGCTTTCGGGTGCGGGACTGCTGCTGAATAGCAATGGGACCCTGAGCAACCCGATCGCTCCCAACAACAGCGGATCGCCGTTCTGGAATAACCTGTCGATTGACGGTACCGGCAAAAATTTCGGGGACTGCTTGTATACCGCCGCAAAGAATCCGTGCACAGGCGGTGCGCCTATCGATCCCTCGGCTAAATACCTGTCGAATGGCGGCAGTTTCGCGGGATTCTCCTTCTCCGGAGCGAGCGGTTCGGTCACTTTATCGATCGACGTATCTCTCCACACCGACCATGACACGCTCTACTGGTGCACCGATCCCTCCAGTTGCCACGTGATCACCAATGGCGGCAGCTTTAATCCGGGATCCGGGAGCTTCTATTTTTCAGTCATGGACGGTTCTTATTACACCTACACTTCGCAGACTTCGAATTTCGCGGCTGCGCTTAGTCCGATCCAACCGCTCACTCCCATCCAACCAACGCCGGAGCCCTTATCGTTAGCTCTTACCGGTAGCGGCTTGCTGGGATTTGTCTTCCTGCGGCGTCGCCTGAGACATTCGAACTAAGTCGTTCGGCCTTACGGCTGATTGCGCTCCAATCGTCTAAAAGGGCAGGCCACCAAGGTCTGCCCTTTTTTTTCCCCCGGGGCAACTTTCTGCTTGCAGGTTGCGTCGATTCAAGGGCAAGGCGCCGAAAGGCGCATCCGCTGTCTAAGGCAAGTTGATATACTGAAACCGGAGGTCTGGATGCCATCTCGTCGACGCTCTTTTCTTTTGGTACCGCTCTTTGTCGGATTGTGCACGGTCAGCGTGGTCTTGATGACTACGAAGCATGTTTCGGCGGCATCCCCCAGCGATGACGCTGTGGGCCAGAGCATGAAATCCTTCACTACCGTGTTTGACGCGGTGGAACAGAACTTCGCCGACAAGGTGGACGCCGACAAAGCGGTCTACAATGGCGCGATTCCGGGCATGCTGCGCACGCTCGATCCGCACTCCAATTTCTTCGACCCCAAAGCCTATGCGGCCCTGCGTGAAGATCAGCGCGGCCAGTACTACGGCGTAGGTATGCAAGTGGGCCCGCGCAGCGGCAAGACCATGGTGATGTGGCCGTTTGAGACTTCGCCGGCGTATCGCGCTGGCCTGCGTCCCGGCGACATGATCATTCAGGTGAATGACAAGAAGACCGAGGGCTTGAATACGTCGGAGATCGCCGAGTTGCTGAAGGGACCCCGCGGCACCAAGGTGCAGGTCACCGTCAACCGCGAAGGCCTCGCCAAGCCGATCACCTTCGATATCGTCCGCGACGCCATCGCGCGGCCGAGCGTTCCCGAGGCCATCTGGCTGAAACCTGGCATCGCCTACATCAACGTCACTCAGTTCGGCGAAAATACCAGCAAGGAATTTGAAGAGCAGTTCCGCAAGCTGGGTGAGAACAATATTAAAGGCCTGGTGCTCGACCTGCGCGGCAATCCGGGCGGATTGCTGAATGAAGGCGTCGAGGTGGCGGGACACTTTCTAAAGAAGAATGATTTGGTCGTGAGCCATCGCGGCCGCGCCCAGCCAAACAAGAATTACTACGCGCGTTCCGATAACGGCGGCAAGAGCTACCCGGTGGTTGTGGTGGTGAACCGCTCCTCGGCTTCGGCTGCGGAAATTGTCACCGGCGCTTTGCAGGATCATGACCGCGCCTGGGTGCTGGGCGAACCCACCTTCGGCAAGGGCCTGGTGCAAACTGTGTTCCCTTTGAGCGAGAACACCGGACTGGCGCTGACCACCGCGCACTACTACACGCCTAGCGGACGTCTGATCCAGCGCGATTATTCCAACATCTCGTTCCTGGATTATTACTACCGCACGCGCAACGAACAGAAAGACATGACCGACGTGAAGATGACCGATAGCGGCCGCACGGTGTACGGCGGCGGCGGCATCACGCCGGATGAGAAGTACGAAGCGGCCAAGCTCAATAAGTTCCAGATTGAAGTGCTGCGCAAGTTCGGCTTCTTCAATTTCTCGGCTGCCTTTTTCGGCCCCAAGGCCGACGCGCACCTGCCCAAAGGCTGGGAGCCGGACGAGAATCTGGTCAACGACTTCCACGAGTACCTGATGAAGAACGGCTTCGAGTTCACCGAAGCCGATTTCACAGCCAATCATCAATGGGTCAAGGAACAGCTCAAGCGCGAGATGTACATCACCGCGTTTAGCTGGGAACAGTCGGTTCGCGTAGGCATCCAGCAGGATCCGGAAGTCGCACAGGCGATCGAAGCCATGCCCAAGGCGGTCACGCTGATCGAGACTGCCAAGAAGCTGCTGGTTCAGCGGATCACACAGCAAGAACACTTGCCGCGCTAGCGTTAAGATAAAAGTTGCCCCCTCAGATCACCGTCCTCGACGCCGGAGGACAATACTGTCATCTCATCGCTCGTAAGGTCCGTGAACTGGGCGTGTACGCGGAGGTGGCTCCCAGCGAAACGCCAGCCGCGGAGTTGGCAGGACGCAAGGGAATTATCATCTCCGGCGGCCCTTCGAGCGTGTACGATCCGGGCAGCCCTACCATTGACCCGAGCTTGCTCGATTCCGGCATTCCAGTGCTGGGTATCTGCTACGGGCAGCAGCTCATGGCGCATCTTCTACACGGATCGGTCGAGAAAGGCGACAAGGGCGAATACGGATTCGCGCACCTCGACCTGACTGCTTCCGATTCCATTTTCCGGGGAGTCTCCGGTCGCCAGCAGGTATGGATGAGCCACCGCGATCTGGTGGTCGAGCCGCCGGCAGGCTTCGACGTTCTGGCCACCACGGCGACATGCCCCGTCGCGGCCATGGGTTCGGTTGCGCGGAAACTCTATGGTGTTCAGTTTCACCCCGAGGTCGCACACACGCCCTGCGGCAAAACCATCCTTTCGAACTTTTTGTTCGACGTCTGTGGCTGCGCGCGGGATTGGGACCCCGCAGGCCAACTACGTGCGCTCGAAGATCACATCCGCCAGACCGCCGCCGGACGCAATGTGTTCTTCTTCGTCAGCGGCGGCGTCGATTCGACCGTCGCCTACTCGCTGTGCCTGCGCGCGCTGGGGCCGGACCGCGTCCACGGCACCTACGTCGATACCGGGATGATGCGCGAGGGGGAAACCGAATTCGTGCGCGCGCATTTTGCGGCGCTTGGTTCGCATTCCTTCTTCGTGGAAGACGCAAGTGAGCTGTTTCTCTCGGCGCTGGCCGGCGTGATTGAGCCGGAGCGGAAGCGCCACGTGATCGGCGAGAAATTCGTCGAGGTGCAGCAGCGGATTCTCGAAAGTGAACATTATCTCGACGGGCGCTGGATTCTAGGCCAGGGCACGATTTACCCCGACACCATTGAATCCGGCGGCAGCGCCAAGGCCGATCTCATCAAGACGCATCACAATCGAGTCGCTGGCATTCAGAAGCTGATAGAGGAAGGCCGCATCATCGAGCCGCTTTCGTCTTTCTACAAAGATGAAGTGCGGGCGATCGGCCGTGAGTTGGGTCTCGCGCCCGAGCTGCTCGATCGCCATCCCTTTCCTGGGCCCGGCCTGGCAATTCGCTGCCTGTGTACGGATTCCGCAGCACAGCCAGAACGAGTCGACGAAGGTTGGATCATTCCCGTGCGCTCCGTGGGCGTGCAAGGCGACTCGCGCACGTACCGGCCAGTGCTCGCCGTGGAGGCTGTTCCCGCGACTGAGGATCAGGTCTCCGATCTGACCAACTGCCGCCCGGATGTGAACCGCATCATCGGCGTCGCCCACACTTGCGAGCCCATTGCGGACCTCAAGGTGATGCCCGCTCACTTGACCGCCGAGCGCATGCAGCGTCTGCGCCGCGCGGATGCGATTGTGCGTAAGCTCTCGCAGGAGTCGGGTTTCGATCAAACCGTCTGGCAATTTCCTGTGGTGGTGATTCCGCTCGGCACAGCGCAGCGGCCCGATTCCGTGATACTGCGGCCGATCGATTCCGTGGACGGAATGACGGCGCGTGCGGTGCGCCTGCCCGCGGGTTTGTTGGAGCGAATGGTGCAGGATTTAATGCGGGTGGAAGGTGTGGCCGGCGTGTTCTACGATCTCACCAACAAGCCGCCGGCCACGATTGAGTGGGAATGAACTATTCTTTCTTCTTGCCCATGCCGCGGCCCGCGCTCGACGGCGGGACCTTGGATTTCGCGCGTAGATAAACTGCCAGCGTGCCGTACATTTCGTTGTCGTGGATCACGCCGAAATCGAGCACGCCGAACACGGTGCGGTCGCGTCCGAACATCTTCACGGTCTTGACAGCATCGGCGTCGGTCACCGCCGCGTAGATGGGATCGCAGAAATCGAACGCGGTCTTGAGCGCGGCGGTCGCCTCGGCCTTGGAACCTTTCATCTCGTCGATTTTCGGAGCTTCCTTGCCGCTGGCCATGCCGCAAAGGCCCGCCTGCACCGCCGCGATGTGTGCCACTGCCACACCATAGGTCCGGCTGCCGGGACCCGGAACAAAACCGTAGTCGGCGTCCGGCATATCGTCGGCGGCCTTCGTCACGGTGGCCTTGATCTGTGCGTAGTTCTGTTTCAATTCCGTGGTGAGCGGATTCTGCGCATACAGAGCCGTCGCGCCCGCTAGCACCGCGAGCATCATCATCTTGGATTTCATTGTTTTGCGTTCTCTCCCTGGTTATATCTGGTTTGGCTAGCCGCAACCGGCCAGATTCCATTTTACCGGGTTTTGAGAAGGTTATCGATGTTTTGCAGGTTCTGGCGGGCGAATTTGGCTTCTTCGAGATCGCCGTTGAGATCGATCATGGTCTGGAAATGTTTGCGCGCCGCCGCTAGTGTTTCAAGACTGCCGTTGGCCGCCGCTTCGCGTGCGTAGCACAGCGCCAGCGCGTAGTGCGTGTAGGCGTCGTTCGCATCGTAGGCGAGAGACTTCTGGCAGTAAGCGACGCCGAGCTCGAAGTGCCCTTGCTTACGCTCGGAATCGCAGAGGCCGAAATACGCGAGGCTGCGCATGTCGCGCCACGTGTCGGTCTGTGCGGCGCGCTTCTTGCGGCCGACGCCGGCCAGGAATCCGAGGACATAGTAATTCATCTTGCCCGCGAGCTTGCTGTCGTAATCGCTCAGCCGCAGGTATTCGGTGTATTCGCTTGACGACTCGGGAAACTGCGAACTCAGCCGCAGACTTTCGGCAAGCCACAGGTGCGGCTCGGCGGCGACGGGCGTGAGTTTGATCGAAGCGCGCGCGGACTCGATCGATTGCGGATACAAATCCTTCATGCGATAAGCCTGCGCCTGCATGTACAACGCGACGGCGTTAGATTTATCGCGCTGCGTGACGAGATTCAACTGGCGAATCGATTCGTCGACCGCCCCGGTGTCGAGCAGCATGCCGGCGAGACTGACGCGCGCTTCCAGATAATCCGGATCGATCATGATCGCCTTGCGCAACGCCGCCTCGGAGCGCTGCTCATCGAACAGCGAATTGTAGGTGCGGCCCAGGTACAGCGCGGCTTGGCTATAGGTGGGATCGATCTGTAACGCTTTCTCGAAGTGCTCGGCGGCTTTCTTGTAGTTGTCAGCGAAACCTTTGTTATAAAATGCCAGGCCATCGTTCAATTCGTCAACGGCAGCTTTGGTGCGGCGGCGCGCAATCGAAATTTTGATGGTGACGGTCGAATCGCGCCCCGGATAAACCACTTCATCGCGCGGGCCGTCAGGCTCGTAACCCATCTTCACGCCTTGAATGGTATGGCTACCAGGACGCATGCCCGGCAGGCGCAGCGTGGCGCTCTTGCTGACGATACCCCGCGAGGCGCCGTCGACGAACACTTCGACGCCGTCCATGTTGGATTCGAAGATCAGCGTACCGTCAACGGGCGGCGGCTGGTGCCCTACCCGGAGCCCATTAGGTAGAAACGCCAGCAGCATGTTGGGATCGAAACTGCCGCGGTCGGACGTGGGATTCTGCTGCCCTTTGGTGGCTTCACGCACATTGCGGCGGACGTAGTTTGAAAGCTCATCGGCAGTGACGATGCCGTCGCCCGATTCGTCAGCTTCGCCCTCGAGTCCCTTCACCACGTAATAAGTAAAGATGCCGTGGCCGCTGCCCCAATCCTTGCTCTCGAATGACCGCTCACGATCGCGGCTAGCCGTCAGCGAAAACATCGAGCGGGACATGTCCAGCAAACTTTGGTTGAACGCCTGCGCGTCGGCGTCGGGAGTGATGGCGCCGCTATGGCAGGCGTCGGTCAACAGCACCTTCCATTTCGCTTTGATACGCGATCCGGCCACTTGACCCAGCGTGTCCATGGGATAACCGGTCCCAGGGATATTCGCGGGATCGAGATCGTACGGAGCGAGGTACGCGCGGCCTTGGGAAATGAAGCCGTGGCCCGCGAAATAAATCACCACGCGATCTTCTTCTTTCGCCACCGATGGCAGCCACGTCTCAAGCTCGCGCTTCATGTTGGCCATAGTCGCCTGCGCGCCGGAGAGCCGGTGAACGTTTTCCGCGCGGAAATTGCCACCCTCGGGACTGATGAGGATGGAATAGATGGCATCGGCGTCGCGCTCGGAAAATTCCAATTGCGACTTGGACGGCAGATTTTTATAGTTGGCGATACCGACGATCAGGGCATAGCCGCGCGGCACCGTGACCGACGGTGCAGGCGCAGTGTTGTTCTCTTCGTACTTGAGATCGCGGCCCTTCTTCTGATCCTGTTTGGGCGCCTGAGCCAACAAACAGGTCGCGAAAGCAAGCAGACTAGCGATGCGCCAGACGGAGTTCATACACCACCGGTCCTGATAACGGAGCGGGCGAGGACACCACCACACTCTCTTTGCCGAAACTATTGTCCTGAATGAAAAGCAGTTCGCGCCCGGCCGGCTTGACGACGCCGTTCATGTTCTCGGGAAGTTTGCCGGCGGGCTTCACGCCCGCGGAGGTATCCACGCAATCGCCGCGAGCTTTAAAGATGGAATCGTCGCAGCGCGGCGTGATCTGCAAGGGCCGATCGGAGGGCGCCAACGGCGGAGGCAGCGGCTGGTATTGCTTGCCCATGTCGACGGGGCTCACCAGCCAATACACGACGTCTTGTCCCGGAGGGCCGCTCACTTTGAAATACCCTTGCCCGGCGGGCACCACGTAATCTTTCCCCGCTTCCACTCGGTTGTTGCTGCCGGTGTCCGAGCGCGGGAACAGCAGTTCGTAATTGCGCGAGGTCCCCATGTTGATCACGTAGAGATACCCAGCAAGTGACGACGAAAAGCGGAAGCGTAGCTTTTCGCCGGATTCGAACACGTGCGCCGGATTGACGGCAACCCAGCCCGCGGAATCCTGGCGCTCGACCGCAACACGGATACGTTGCGGTTCTTGCGCCCACAGGACGCTCCCGATACCCAACGCGACAATGACCAGCCTGCGCATTACTCGTGTTTCAACTTCAGATCCACCACCAGCCGTGCGTCCGCTGCGGAGCTGCGATTCACTACATAGGCGGCAGTCTCGATCTTGACCGGTGCCCCGTTTTGCGAAACCACTTTTTCGTTTTCGACTTTCTCGAATATCAGATCCCGCGATTGCATCTGGCTGCGGATGCGGGCGATGACGTCGTCGCTCACGCTGGCTTGCGCCATCAGCACGCGGTTCGGCGCGGCCGCAGGTGTCACGACGGTGGGATCGGTTGGCGCGGTCTGGCCGCCCATCGAATAAATCAGTTTGTCGAGACTCAGCTCCGGCTGCCGCGACAGCACGAAGAACAGCTTTTCAGTGCCGGCCTGTTCATCGAAAACGAACTGGCCCTGATTGCCTCCAGGCACCAAACGTGTTTCGCCGCGGTGCACTTGATTGCTGCCATTCGAAACTTCACGTGATGGGAAAAGGACTTGCCAGTTACCGCTCGACCCCTGCGCGACCACGTACAGGTAACCCGTGGAATTCGCCTGCGCCTCCAGGCGAATGCGGTCTCCCGAATGGAAGACGGTGTCCGCGTCCACTTCCTGATACTCGCCCGCGGTGTTGCGCTTGAGCACGCTGTAGCGCATCCCCAGCGGACCCGCCGCCGGCTTGTCGACGACAGCTTCCGTGGGAAGAGATACAGCCGGTTGCGCGGGAGCGGGCGTCTTCGCGGGTGTCTTCTTCGCGATGGTCTTCGGCGTTGGAGCGGGCGCGGGAGCAGCTACAGGCGCTGCGGGAGTTTTCAGCGCGGATGCGGCAGGCGGAGGCGTATAGAACAATTCACGAGCGCGCAAGCTGGCGGTTTCCTGCCCCCAGGCCGCCGCGGCGGTCAGGGCCAGCAGCAGTAACGGTTTCATAGGCACCTCTTGGTCCATGTTAGCTCCACACTGACGTACATCTATTTGGATACGCGCTAATCTATCGGCAATCGGCTCGCGCGAGGCTAGGCCGGGGATCCCGCTAGGGGGTTTTACCTAAGTAGCCGTGCGCCAGGCGAGGCTTTTTATCGTCCATTTCGCGCCGCATTTTGCCCACCCAGTAGGTGGCCAAAAGGCCGGCCGCTATGAAGATCAGAATGCCGGCAAGAATTCCCAGGGCCGTTTTGAGCATCAAGATTGCGCTTTATGAAAAGAGAAGAAGAACAAAGTGACGGTGAGGGCCGCGAAGGCATAGATCAGGGCCGTGAGCAAGGTCACCGCGGCAATCAGGCCGCGCGCCAGGCTCAGCAGATCCAGGATGAAATCGCCTACCAGCAGAATTGTTAACAGGAGCGTTCCGATGAATGCCAATAACGACGCAGACTTGAGTGTCATGACTGGAGTATGAAGGCTGCCGCCGCGGGCCGCAAGGGTCTTGACAAGTTCTATACTTCGATTATTATAGAATTATGGAATCGTCGCGGGACATCGCCCGCTATGCCGATATGTTCACCGCCATGGGGACCGAATCGCGGCTGCGCATCATGCAGCTGCTGTTGTCGGCGCACCCGGAAGGCCTGGTGGTGGGCGAAATCATGGCGGAGCTCGAAGTCTCCGCCTCCACGCTCTCGCATCATTTGGAAAAGCTAAAGCACGAAGGGCTGGTGGATGTGAGCCGCGAAGGAACGTTTTTACGCTACACCGCGAACACTGCAGCGCTGCAGGAGCTGCTCGGATTCCTTTACGCCGAATGCTGCACGCGCAATAAAGCCATTAAGCCCAAGACCATCATGACCCTTTGTAAGTAGGAGAAAACCATGCACGACATCAAGGAAATCGTTCGCGAGAAATATGGCCAGGCCGCGCTGCGCGTGACCAGCGGCGGGAGTTCGTGCTGCGGTGCGGCGGCGTTAGATGGCTGCTGCGATCCCATTACCAGCAATCTATACGACTCCGGCCAGACCGGCAGCTTACCGGAAGCCGCAGTGCTGGCATCGCTAGGCTGCGGAAATCCCACAGCGCTGGCGGAACTGAAACCCGGCGAAACGGTTCTCGACTTGGGTTCGGGCGGCGGCATCGATGTTTTGCTTTCCGCCAAACGGGTCGCCCCGAACGGCAAGGCTTACGGTTTGGACATGACGGATGAAATGCTCGCGCTGGCCCGCGGGAATCAGCGTCAAGCCGGCGTCGAGAACGTCGAATTCCTGAAGGGTGAGATCGAGAACATCCCGCTGCCGGACAACTCGGTGGATGTCATCATTTCCAACTGCGTCGTCAATCTCAGCGCCGATAAGGACCGGGTATTCCGGGAAGCGTTTCGAGTTCTCAAGCCAGGAGGACGGTTTGCGGTGTCCGATGTCGTCACTCGCGGCGAGATGCTGCCGGAGATTCGCGAGAGCATTCTCCTGTGGGTAGGCTGCGTCGCCGGAGCACTCGAAGAGAACCAATACACGGACAAGCTGGCGGCGGCCGGTTTCGCCCAAATCAGCGTTGAGCAAACCCGGATCTATAAAGTGGAAGACGCGCGCGCGTTCCTCAACGGCGAAGGCATCGACGTGGATGCCATCGCACCGCAAGTGGATGGCAAGTGCATGTCCGCTTTTATCCGCGCTGTGAAGCCCGCAACGCACAATGCCTAATCCCCCACGGCTCGCCTTCTTCGAGCGCTACCTTTCTTTGTGGGTCGCGCTGTGCATGGCCACAGGACTGGCCTCGGGAAAGCTTCTGCCGTCCGCAGTCGAAAGCCTGCGTGGACTGGAATTCGGACGGGGCAGCCAAATCAATGTGCCCATCGCGATTCTGACCTGGTTGATGATCACGCCCATGATGATGAAAGTGGATTTCGGAGTCATCCGCAATGTGGGCCGCAGACCGGCCGGCCTCGCCGTCACGCTGGTAGTGAACTGGCTGATAAAGCCGTTTTCGATGGCTTTCTTGGCGTGGTTGTTTTTCCGCCTGATTTTCTCGGCCTTCATCACGCCGGCCGAAGCGGATCAATACATCGCCGGATGCATCATCCTCGCCGCCGCGCCGTGCACCGCCATGGTGTTTGTCTGGAGCCATTTGACCGGCGGCGATCCCGCCTACACGCTGGTGCAGGTTTCCGTCAACGACCTGATCATGCTGGTGCTGTTCGTGCCGATCGTACAGTTTTTGGTGACCGGCGCGTCTTTGCTTACCGTACCGTTTGCCGTGCTGCTGTATTCGGTCCTGGTCTTTATCGTGATCCCGCTCGCTGCGGGCAGCGTTCTGCGAGCGGCGCTTATTCACCGGCGCGGGAAGGATTGGTTTGAAAAAGAACTCCTGCCCCGATTCGCTCCGGTCACGATCACGGCGTTGCTCGCGACCCTGGTCTTTATCTTTGCGTTCCAGGCCGACAACATTAGCAACCGCTACCTTCACGTGATTCTCATTGCCGTACCGATCACGCTGCAGGTCTACCTGAACGCGGCGCTTGCCTACGGATTAATGAAGTTGTTCAAGGTGGAGTATTCTGTGGCCGCTCCAGGAGCCTTGATCGGCGCCAGCAATTTCTTCGAACTGGCAGTGGCGACGGCGATCGCACTATTTGGGCCGCAATCACGAGCGGCGCTGGCAACCGTGGTGGGCGTGTTGGTCGAAGTCCCCGTGATGCTATCGGTGTGCGCGGCGTGCAGGCGCACGCGGCATTGGTTTCCTCTGCGGACGGGAGTGAATGCCTAGGAAATCGAACATCCTCATTCTCTGCGGCGCTCGAAATCCGCCGACGAATTCATCGGGCAAGAACTGGATCTAGTCATCACCGTTATCGACAAAGCTAAGGAATCCTGTCCGGTTTTTCCAAACGCACCTCCGCGCCTGCATTGGTCCGGGACCAAGTCCACGCGCGGATCAGACTCTTCCTCGATAAAGCGATGTGAGATTACTCTGTGCTGCTGCCCGGCCGAAGTGCGTGGTAGACGCCCGGCATGTACGGGTCACCTACCGGAGGAGGCGCCTGGATCAGAGGAGCTCCGGATTCAAAAAACACCGGCATCGAAGCCGATGATTGCGTGGGATTAAATCGGAATGCAAGCATCGAAAGGTTGCCGGTCGCGGAGTAAAATTCAGCCAATCCAAGGTGCCCTAAAATCTCCGGAAACTGCTGTGACAAGACGAAGGTCATATGCCCAAAGGGCGGCACGATGGGGAGCGCGTCGAGGGCGATCAAGCCATCCGTGGTCTGAAAACCGACGCTGACAGATTGCGCCGTCGCCGTGGGGTTCACAACCGCGATGGCGGATACGAACCCGTTGGCGTCGTCGTAGGGCACCAGTATGCGGTTGGTCGCATTGACCGCGGGTGCGGTCGAATCCTGATCCTGGTGCCCCGGCACGCGATTGGTGAAGATGGTGTACGCGACGATGCCGGCGTCGGCGTGCACCTCAGCCCAACCTTGCGTGAGTGTCGCGGCTGTTCCCGGTGTGTGCAGAAACATCGAGGAGCCGCTGATCAAAGCCAATCCGGTGGTCGAGCTGGCCTCGAGAAATGTCGGGGTCCAAGCCTGAGTGTTGCCGCCGCTGGTGTCGCTATGAAAAATCAAAGTAACTGTTGCCGTCGTGGTGGCGCTATTGGTGAGCACGATGGTGGATTGCCAACCGCCGCCATCGACCACGTCCGGGATGATCAGGGATTGAGCGGACTGCCCGAAGGCCGGCAGTCCGCTCAATACGACACTCACGACACTAAGGACCGCTGAAGCAATGTGTTTCATGCCTCAGTATGGGCGCGAGCCCTCCTCTCAGTTGTTATCGAGTTGTGAAATGTTTGTGAATTCGCTCAGCCCTTGAGCCGTGGCAAAATCCGCAAAGCGTTGCCGCGTTCTATGGCCAGCAGGTCCTGCGCCGGAAAGTGCTGCGCGCCAAGGCCGTCGCTCTCCTCGGCCGCGGTGCGATAAGGGTAATCGGTGCCGTACATGATCTGCGAAATAGGAGCCAGCTTCAGCAGCGCCGCCAAAGCTCCGGGATGATTGGCCTGCGCGGTGTCATAGTAAAACTTTTTCAGTTCGTACATCAGCCCTTTAGGAAGGCGCTTTTCGCGTTCCTTCATGTCGGCCTCCTGGCGGATGAAGCGGCCCAGCAGGAAAGGCGTAGTGCCGCCGCCGTGCGAAAGAATCCAACGGAGATCGGGATAGCGCGCGGCAGTGCCGCTGAATAATAGGCTGGCAGTGGTGCGAGTGGTGTCGGTGGCCCACTCGATGGTGCCCGCGCCGACTTCGTCCTTGATGTTGGTGCAGCAGGTGGGCGTGTTGGGATGCGTGTAGATCACCGCTTTGCGGCGGTTGAGCTCTTCCCACACGGGAGCGAAGGAGGCGTCGCCGAGCCAGCGGTCACCATAATTGGTCATGAGGCCGATGCCGTCGGCCTTCAGCGTGTCGAGCGCGTATTCGATCTCGCGCAAGCTGCCTTCGATGTCGGGCAGCGGCAGTGCGGCAAACAGTCCGAAACGGCCAGGCGAGTCCTGACTCATTTTGGCGCCGTAGTCGTTGATGATGCGCGCCAGGTTGCGGGATTGCGCGGCGTCCCCGAACCATATACCCGGAGGACTAACCGAGAGAACCGCGGTCTGAATGCCGCCCTTGTCCATTTCGGCAAGCGACTGTTCGGTGGTCCACGCCGCCAGGTTTCCGGCGCCGATGGAGGCGATGGTGCTGCGGTAGTTGGGCGGAAACAAGTGATGGTGAACGTCAATGCGATGCGGCCGGGCACGGAACCCCTGCCCTTGGAGCAGCGGGAGAGCGCTCATTCCTAACCCGGTGAGGAACGTCCGCCGAGAGTGATCGTGCAGCGAAATTCGATAGCTCATGAAGCGCTCCTTGATGGCCCGAAAGACCGTATAACAGTCTACGCCCGCGAGGGGGTAAGATGCTTTCGCTGCTAGCGCCAATCCCGTATAATCGCAGCAGGCTTAGGGGATCGCTTTCGCCAGGCGAAATGCTGTCCCGAGGCTTTCGGAAAGGGAGGCGGCATGTTGGTTCGATCCACGTTGCTCTTAACAATGCTGACTGCGGCGGGCGCTTTGGCCGCGACCGTTGACGCAGGACTCCCCGATGCGGCCAAGAACCAGGATCAGAAAACGGTTCAAGCGCTGCTGAGCCAGCACGCCGACGTAAACGCACGCTTGGACGACGGCTCGACCGCGCTCCTGTGGGCCGCGCATTGGAACGATCTCGATACCGCCGCCCTGCTACTTCACGCGGGCGCCGATGCCAACGCAATCAACGATTTTCAAATGACGCCGTTGTCGCAGGCCTGCGTGAACGGCAGCGCGGCGCTGGTAGACTTGCTGCTGAAATCGGGCGCGAAACCGAACCTGGCGATCGCCACCGGTGAGACTCCGCTGATGACTTGCGCGAAGAGCGGCAACGTGGAAGCCGTCCGCACGCTGATCGCCCACGACGCCGCCATCAACGCTAAAGAGCCAGTGCAGAATCAAACCGCGCTGATGTGGGCCGCTGCGGAGCATCACCCGGCCGTGGTGAAGGCACTGATAGACGCCAATGCCGACTTGCAGGCGCACAGCAAAAAGGGATACGCCGCGCTTCATTTCGCCGCGCGGGAAGGCGATCAGGAAAGCGTCCGCTTGCTGCTCGCCGCCGGCGTGAACATCAACCTTCGCACGCAGCCCGACGTCGCCGACACGGAACCCGTCGCCGAAGGCCTGGTAGCGGGGCGCGGCCGCACCCGAGTCCGTGGAGGATCGTTCTACCGCAAGAGTCCATCGACGGCGGGTTACACTCCGCTACTGGTCGCCACCGTGCGCGGCAAGATTCCACTGGCGCTCTTCTTACTCGATCAAGGAGCGGACCCCAACGTCTTAGACGCCGGCTTCACGCCGCTGCATTGGGCGTCAACTACCTGGGAAGGCTTCACCGCGAACCCCGTGTACGGTTTTGAAAACCCGATGGCTGGAATTCCGGACCGTCAAGTGAAACTGCAATTCGTCAAGGCGCTCCTTGCGCACCGCGCGAATCCCAACGCACGCATGACCAAGACGCAGCCGACCTTTGCCAGTGGGTTCCTGGACGCCATCGGCGCGACGCCTTTCCTGCTCGCGAGCTCCGTCGACGATCTCGAAATGATGAAGCTGCTTTTGGCCGCGGGCGCTGATCCCAAAATCCCCACGGCCTCGAACACAACGGCAGTCATGGCGGCGACGGCGCTGCATCACGGAGTGGGCGAGAGTCCAGTTACAGAGGCGCAGGCTCGTGACGCCGTGAACTTTTTGCTGGGCCTCGGCCTAGATGCCAAGGGCGCGACGATGACGGGCGAGAATGCGTTATTTGGTCCCGCTTATCGCGGCTGGAATTCGCTGCTTGGGCAGTTGATCGACCTAGGAGTGGACGTGAACGCAGTCAGCAAGGCCGGCGTGACGCCGTGGCTTGCCGCGAACGGGCAAGGCGACCGGCTTGGCGGCGTTCTGTACAACAAAGAAGGCGCGGACCTGCTGCTCAAGCACGGCGCCGATCCCAAACTCGGCCACCCCTGCGAGGCCCAGAACGAGTGCGGCGAGTAATGCGTCACGCGCTTTCCATTCTCTTGCTGGCTGGTGTTGCTTACGGTTTTGAGGTACCCACTGCGCCGGCGCGCGAGCTGGTGAGCAAGTATTGCGTCTCCTGCCACAACCAAAAATTGAAAACCGCGAATCTGGTTCTCGATGATGCGTCAACCTCGGCCGAGACGTGGGAGAAAGTCATCATCAAGCTGCGTAGCCGCGCGATGCCGCCTCCCGGCATCCGCCGGCCGGATAACGCGACCTATGATGCCGTAGCCGATTCGCTGGAGGCGGAGCTCGACCGCGCGGCCGCAGCGCACGTCAACCCGGGACGTACTGCCAGCCTCCACCGCCTGAATCGCACCGAGTACGCGAATGCGGTGCGGGATTTGATCGCCGTCGACGTGGATGCACAGGCGATGTTGCCTCCCGACGAGCAAGCCTATGGATTCGACACCAACGCAGAGGCGCTGGCGATGCAGCCGGCACTGCTCGATCGTTATGTAGCGGCCGCGGCGAACATCGCGCGGCGTGCCGTTGGCGATGCCAAAATGCCCCCGGCGTTTGAACGCTATGGCGCGATCCAGGGCAACTCGAATGAACAGACCTACCTCCGCCAAACGGAGCGCTTGACCGAAGATTTCCCCATGGGATCGCGCGGCGGCATTGCGGTGCGCCACTATTTTCCTGTCGACGGCGAATACGTCTTCAAGATCCGTCTACAGCGGAATTATGAGAGCGTGATTCGCGGCCTGAACGTGGCGAATCAATTCGAGATCCGCGTGGACGGAAATCGCGTCGGACAATTCACCCTCGGCGGCGGAGGGCCCGCTTCGCAAGCGAAGAACTTCTTGTATGACGGCGACGAAGCGCTGCAAGTCCGAGTCCCCGTGAAAGCCGGATTGCGCCGCGTGGTTGCGACCATGCTCAAATCCGAAGATGCGGAACCCGAAGGCGCAGGTCCGGATCGCATTCCGACGTGGAGCCGCGAGTCTGATAACGCCGCGGCGCCCACGGCCATCTCGTCACTGCTCGTCGGCGGCCCGTATGACGCGAAGATTCCGCAAGACTCGCCCAGTAGCCATCTCATCTTCGTCTGCCAGCCCAACGGTGCTAGCGAAGAAACGCCGTGCGCGACTAAGATTCTGACGCGGTTAGCGCGACGGGCTTATCGCCGGGCGGCAAGTGACGAAGACGTACACACGTTACTCGCTTTTTACAAACAAGGCCGCGCGGCCGGAAGTTTCGACGACGGCATACGCGCGGCGCTCGAGCGCACGCTCGTCAGCCCCGATTTTCTATTCCGCATCGAGGCTGATCCTGCCGGAGCAGCTCCCGGCCAGGTTTACCGAATTTCGGATGTTGAGCTGGCTTCGCGCCTGTCCTTTGCACTGTGGAGCAGCATCCCGGACGACGCGCTTCTCGACGCTGCCATCAGCGGGAAACTGCTTGAGCCGGCGGTTCTCGAGCAACAAGTCTCGCGCCTGCTTGCCGATCCGCGCGCGCGTTCATCGCTAGTCCAGAATTTCTTCGCCGAATGGCTGCAGATTCGCAATGTGCGCCTGCTGAATCCCGAG
>Ga0265314_10002923_pt1 | contig 16950 bp, 11 predicted proteins | sample 4126metaG_FD_203106 | JGI IMG/M metagenome (GOLD analysis project Ga0265314, IMG submission 203106) | Rhizosphere microbial communities from Carex aquatilis grown in University of Washington, Seatle, WA, United States - 4-1-26 metaG | ecosystem: Host-associated > Plants > Roots > Rhizosphere >... | reverse complement strand
ACGAGCGATCCGGCGATTGTCGGCGTCTCGACGACGAGCGCGGTGATTGGCGCCGGCCAGGTTCTCGGCACGAATATCCTGCACCCCAACGGCAACCACTTCGATCAAGTGCTCGTGACCGGCACGGCCGAGGCGATCGCGACGCAGGGCGGCCGGATCACCCGCACTTCCTACATCGACCTCAGCGACAACATCGTGCAGGTCGAGTTCAGCGGCGCCGGCACGCTCTCGCTCGTGCTGGACGACGCGACCGGTCCCGCGCAACCGCTGAACTACAACCAGGCGGTCAACTACATGAAAGGCCACGCAGGCATCGTGATCACCGGGGCGAATGAATCGACCAACGTGCTGGTGTTCACCGTCGGCCGGGCCACCGCGTTCGATCCCACGGGCACGTATAACATCCTGCTGGCGCCGAGTGCGACCAATGTGCCGGCGAACAACGGCAGCCCGCTTTTCCAAGGCCACGCCTCGACGAATTACGACGGCGTCGCGGAGATCGCGTTCATCGCGATTGAAACCACCGACGGGAAGTTCGGCGGCGTGCGTGCGTCCAACGCGAGCTTCTTCGCCTCGAACGGCCTGACGGGAGTCTATGCGCCCGGCGTGGCTTTTCAGGGACCGGTTTACATCGGCGACATCGACGCGCATGACAATGCGACGCCGGTGATCGTGCTCGGCTCGGTGAGTGACGCGCGGATCACGGGCGGCGATTTGACGCAGGACAACGGGCAGGCGGTGCAGGTCAGCGGGATCACGCAGTTGAAATTCACCGCGGGCAGCAAGTCCACCGGCGACACGTTGCCAGCGCAAAACAACCACGCCGTCCTGAAGCAGAACGGCCAGGATGTGACGGCGCAGATCGTCGTGAATCCGTAATCTTCCGACGCGCGACGGCGCGGCGCGGGCGAGAAGGGCGCCCGCGTCAGCCGAGTTTGAAACTGCCGCTGACCTTGAAGACGGCGCTTACGATCGCGAAGGCGATGAAGCCGACGAGGATGAACACCAGCAGCAGCACGCCGCTGGCGATGACCTTCGTGAACAGGTTGAGCTGGCCGGAAACGATCCGCTGGTAGCTCCGGGCGATGTCGCGCAGGCTCGGCACAACGTTGCCGGTGTTCTCGCCGACGGCGAGGCGGTCGAGCACGAGGTCGGGGAAGCACTGCGTGCGCGAGAGCGCGAGCGAAAGCGCCTCGCCTTCGAGCACGTGCCCCGTGGCTTCGTCGAAGGCGCGCCGGTGCACGCGGTTCGCGATCTGGCGCTCGGTCATGCGCAGCGCCTCGGCGGCGGTGATGCCGTTGGCGAGCAGCACGGAAAGCGTCTGGCTGAACGAGAGCACCGTTTGCGCCACGATGAACGGGCCGACAAGCGGCAGCCGGAGCAGCCACGCATCCGACGCCTCGCGGCCCACGTCGGTCTGCCGCCATCGCCAGAACGCGACCGCGCCGAACGCCGCCGCGCCGACGACGAAGATGCCATAGTGGAGCACGAAATGGGAGAGGCCCACGAGGATGCGCGTCGAGAGTGGCAGTTCGCCGCCGAGGGAGGTGAGCAGCGTCTGCAGGCGCGGCAGCAGGAAAAAAAGGAAAAACAAAATCACGCCGCTCGCGACGAAGACCATGAAAACCGGATACGCGAGCGCGGCCAGGAGCTGCTGGCGGAGTTCGCGCTGCTCGTGCAGGTGCGCGATGAGGCGCGTGAGCGTGTCGTTGATCGAGCCGGTGGCCTCGCCGGCCTGAATAAGGTTGACCGTGGCCGAATCGAAGACGGCGGGAAAATTTCCCATCGCCCGCGAGAGCGGGGCGCCTTCGCTGACGCGTTCCCAGAGGGCGCCGCAAAGCGCGCGGAGCGCGGGCTCCTTGATGCGCAGCGAGAGCAGGCGGACGGCTTCGCCGGCGGACATGCCGCTGGTGGTGAGGTCGTGCAGCGACTCGAGAAACGGGAGACGCTGCTTGCGGGTGAGCGCGCCGCCGGCGCCGCCATGGCGGGCGGAAAGCGGCCTGGCGCCCGGCGCGGATTTCGCGGCGCGGGGTTTGGCGACGGGCGAGATGGCTTCATTGGCGGAGACGACCTGCAGGCCGCGCGCGGCGAGGAGGCGCAGCACGTCGCGACGGCTGGGCGCTTCGAGCGTGTCGGAGACGCTTTTCCCGGCGCGGTCGCGGGCGGTGTAGGTGAAACGGGGCATCCTACTTTTCCGCGACGGTGATCACGCGGAGGACTTCGTCGAGAGTGGTGTGGCCGGCCTTCACTTTTTCCCAGCCGCTCTGGCCGAGCGTGCGCATGCCGTGGCGGCGGGCGCACTCGTCGAGCGTGCGCGTGCTCTCGCGCTTGAGGACGAGCTCGTGCATCTCGTCATTGAGGCGGAAAATTTCGAACAGGCCGATGCGGCCGCGGTAGCCGGTGCCGCGACAGCGGTCGCAGCCGACGGGGGCCTTGAGCGCGGTGATCAGGTCGGCCTCGGCTTCGTTGATGCCGAGGATCGCGAGGCTTTCGCGGAGCTTGATCTTAGTAATAGGTTCCGGGCGGGAACACTCGTGGCAAAGGCGGCGGACGAGGCGCTGGGCGATCACGAGTTCGATCGCGGACGCGACGAGGAACGGCTCGATGCCCATGTCCACGAGGCGCGTAATCGCGCCGGGGGCGTCGTTGGTGTGCAGCGTTGAAAAAACCAAGTGGCCGGTGAGCGAGGCGCGGATGGCGATTTCGGCGGTGTCCTTGTCGCGGATTTCGCCGACCATGATCACGTCGGGGTCCTGGCGGAGAACGTGGCGGAGCGCGTCGGCGAAGGTGAGGCCGATTTCGGGGCGGACCTGCATCTGGTTCACGCCGGGGACTTCGTATTCGATCGGGTCCTCGATGGTGATGATGCGGAGGTCGGTGGAATTGATTTTGCGGAGAAAAGCGTTGAGCGAGGTCGATTTGCCCGAGCCGGTCGGGCCGGTGACGAGGATGATGCCGTGCGGGTAGTCGAGGATTTGCGCGATCTGGGCCTGCTCGTCGGCGCTCATGCCGAGGCGGTCCATGGTGTAGGCTTCCTTTTTCTGGTTGAGGAGGCGGAGCGAGATGGATTCGGCGTAGATCGTCGGGATCGTCGAAACGCGGATGTCGAGCACGGTGCCTTCGGCGCGGAAGTTGATGCGGCCGTCCTGCGGGAGGCGTTTTTCGGAGATGTTGAGGCGCGACATGATTTTCAGGCGCGAGATGATCGCGTCCTGAAAGCGCAGGAGGTTTTCCGGCACGGGCACGGGCACGAGCAGGCCATCGACGCGGTAGCGAATGCGGAGCTGGCCTTCCTGCGGCTCGAAATGAATGTCGGTCGCCTGATCCTCGACGGCTTGCGAGATGACGTCGGTGACAAAGCGGACGACGGCGGCTTCCTCGTCCACCTCGGCTTCGGCGTGCTGCTGGACCTCGGGCGCGACGTAGGAGGCGTCGTCGTCCTCGAGCGAGCCGGAGCCGACGCCGAAGTTTTCGATGATGAGCTGGTGAACGCGTTCGGGGACGGCGAGGTGCCAGACGGGCGGGCGCGGGGTGAACGTCCGCAGCCAGTCGGCCATCACGGCGTCGGGCAGCCACGCGGTGGCGAGGTGAAGCGGGCGGGAGTTGAGCGCCGCCTCGGGTGAATCGGAATCCGGCTCCTTGTTTTCCGCGCCCGGTTCGCGAAAGCGGATCGGGATGATCTGGTAATCGTGGACGAGGCGGGCGGGCAGCAAGCCGCGGGCTTCGGGATCAGTTTCGAGATTGACGGCGACGTCGAGGCCGGCGGCAGACGCGAGCGCGGCGAGCGCGGCGGGCTCCGCGAGCTGAAGCGCGGCGCCGAGGACGGCGAGGCGTTTGTCGCGCGGGGCTTCGACAAGCGCCTGCAGCTGGGCTTCGTCGAGCCGGGCGGCGAGCGAGGCGGGCAGGGAATCCGTGGCGAGGGCGGCGGGCATGGCGGTCGGCGGCGCGGTGCGCGTCACTTGTAATATTTGTCGAGAAACTTCTGCTTGGGCTCCTTGGACGGGTCCTTGAGATATTGATCGACCTGTTCCTTGTTGGAGAGAGTTTCGATGGTTTTTTTGGCGTCAGCGGTGCCTTGGTCGGGAGGAATCACGTGCGGGCGGACGAACAGCAGCAACTCCGTGCGGGTCGAGGAGTTCGTGCGACCGCCGAGGATGTTGCTGAGGATGGGAATTTCGTAAAGGAAGCCGAGCTTGTTGCGGCTGTTGTCGATTTTAGTCTGTTGCAGGCCGCCGAGCACGACCATCTGGCCGTCGTTGACGTTGATGAACGACGTGGCTTCACGGTGGCCGATGATCGGCTGCTGGTTCGCGTCAACCTGCACCTGGCCGACGATGTCGTCCACTTTCTGGTCGATTTTGAGCTGAATGCTGCCGTCGTCGCCGATGAGCGGAGTCACCTTCACGTCGATGCCGATGTCCTTGTAGGTGACTTGGGAGGAGGTGGCATAAGGGTTGGTATTGGTGGAGGAGGTGGTGCCAATCGGAGTAGCCGTGCTGCCGGTGATGATCGGCTGCTGCTGGCTGACGACGAACTCGGCCTCCTTGTTGTGCGTGGTGACGATCGTGTCGGCGGAGAGCACCTTCACGTTGCTCTTCTGGCCGACGTTGCCCATGGCGGCATTGAACGCCAGGGGATTGATCGTGCCGCCAGTGATGGCCCAACCGGCGATGGAGCCCGCACTCGTTCCCGTGCCGGTGTCGAAATTGGTGATCTGGGTTTTGCCGTTCAGCGCGTTTTTCCCGACGGTGAGGTTGAGCGCGGAGATGCCGTTGACATCGCTGTCGCTGAGGGTGACTTCGGCGATGACGACCTGAATGCTGACTTGGGCGAGGAGGACATCGAGCTTGTCCACGATTTCGCGAAGCAGCCGGATGTCATCGACGGTGCCGGAGACGACGACGGAATTGCTGCGATCATCGGGCAGAATCGTGATGAGGCTGCTGAAGGCGGTGGAGGCTTCCCCCCCAAGCGCGAGATTCGAGCTTTCGACGACCGCAGTAGGCGCGCCGGGCTGGGGTTGCGGCTGGTTGACTTGGATGCGGGTCGTGGCGCCGCCGGATTTTTGAGCGGCGCTGGTCTGGCCGGACACGAGCTGGCTGAGGAGCGGGGCGACGTCCTTCGCCGAGGCGTGCTTGAGATAGATGACTTCGTTGCGGGTGTTGGGATCGGACCGCACGTCGAGCTTGGCGATCAAGTCGTCGAAGAGCGGAATCTGCCGCGGGTCGGCGAGCAGGATGATTTGGTTGCTGCGGTCGTCGGCGCTGTAGGAGACGGCGCTGCCGAGCTGGCTTTGCAGCGGGCCCTGAAACATGCCGTGGAGTTTACCGACGAGGTCGCTGGCCTTGGCGCCGTTGCGCAGCGGGTAGAATTTCGGCGTGAGTCCGGCCATGCTGGGCCGATCGAGCTGCTGGAGCAGGGTCTCGACACGCTGGAGGTTGCTGACCGAGTCGGTGATGAGGGCGGCGTTGGCTTTCTCGAGGGGCACGATGCCGTTGGCCACGCCGGGCGACATGAGCGGGGTGATTTGCGGGATGAATTCCGTGACGCGGAGAAATTCGAACTGGAAAAGCTTCGTCGCGATCCGGCCGCTGGGCGGAAGGGCGAGCGTCGAGCCGATGATCATCTCGGGCGCCTCGGTCTTGATCTGCGCGAGCGCGACGACCTTGAGAAATTTTTCGCCGAGCGGGGCGACGCCGACCTGGTTGAGTGCGAGCACGGTCTCGAGTGCGAGCACGGCTTCGGACTTCGGCAGCTTGCGGTCGATCACGAGGCGATATTCGGCGGTCGGGAGCTGCTGCGGCCGGAGGACGCTGCGGCCAGTGTAGATTTCGAGCAGGCCGAGCACCGTGTCGATGTCGGCCGCAGGAAGCTTGATCGGGCCAACGAGTTCGTCGTCCGCGGTGGTGGACGGGGGAGGCGGTGGAGCGGCGCCCTGGACCGGTGTCTGTGCGTTCAACGCGGCAACAGTGAGACAGACGAGGAGACCTAGGCGGAAAAAGCGCGGGCGCATGCAGAATAGCGGTGAAGTTCGAGTGGCCGGAAATACCAGAGCGAGCATCAGAGGCGAAAGCGCGCGGGTTGTAAACGGCGATGTGCTGTGACGGCGGTTTCCGGCGAAGGTTGCCTCACGCCCGGGGATTGCCGAGGATTTGTCGCTTGCCGGGCTGGGCGGCGCGGCCAACGCTCCCGCGTTGCGATGCCGAACAGCTTCGGAAAACTCTTCACGATTACGACCTGGGGCGAGAGCCACGGCGTGGCGGTCGGGGTCGTGATCGACGGCTGTCCGCCGAATCTGCCACTGACGGCGGAGGAAATCCAGGTCGAGCTCGACCGGCGGCGGCCGGGGCAGAGCGACATCGTGACGCCGCGCAAGGAGGAGGATCGCGTCGAGCTTCTCGCGGGCATTTTCGAGGGCCGGACGACGGGCGCGCCGCTGTCGATGCTGGTGCGCAACACCGACGCGCGGCCGGGCGCTTATGACGAGATGCGCGAAAAATTCCGCCCATCGCACGCCGACTACACGTATCAGGCGAAGTATGGCGTGCGCGATTATCGCGGCGGCGGGCGCAGCTCGGCGCGCGAGACGATCGGGCGCGTGGCGGCGGGTGCGGTGGCGAAAAAAATTCTGGCGCTCGGCGGCGTGGAGGTGCGGGCGTTTGTCACGCAAATTCACGACATCGACGTGCCGGCGGCGGAACTGGAAAAATTTCCGACGCTCGCGGAAGTCGAGGCGAACGCGGTGCGTTGTCCGCATCCGGCGACGGCGGTGGCGATGATCGAGCGGATCAAGGCCGTGCGCGCCGAGGGCGATTCCGTCGGCGGCGTGATCGAGTGCCGCGTGCGCGGCGTGCCGGCGGGGCTCGGCGAACCGGTGTTCGACCGGCTCGAAGCCGATCTCGCGAAGGCGATGCTGTCGCTGCCGGCGACGAAGGGTTTCGAGATCGGCAGCGGTTTCGCGGGCACGCGGCTGAAAGGCTCCGAGCACAACGACGCGTTCGTCGCGCGCGACGGGCGCGTGCGGACGGCGACGAACCGCTCGGGCGGCGTGCAGGGCGGGATCAGCAACGGCGAGGAGATTTTTTTCCGCGTGGCGTTCAAGCCGACGGCGACGATTTTGCAGCCGCAGAAAACCGTCGATGTGCACGGCGCCGAAACGGAGCTCGCGGCGCGCGGGCGGCACGACCCGTGCGTGCTGCCGCGCGCGGTGCCGATCGTCGAGGCGATGACGGCGCTCGTGCTCGTCGATCACTGGCTGCGCCACGCGGCGCAGTGCGGGACGTTCAAGTTTTAAGACGGCGCGATCGTCCGGCTGTCAGCGTCGCGCTGGCCATCGGGGCGAAGGTTGTTAGCTGTTGCAGCCATGTCTCCGGAAAATTCCGCCAAACCTCTCGTCTATCTGATCCTCGGCGCCGCCGGTTCGGGCCGGCGCGCGGTGGTGGCCGATTTGATCGAGGGCGGACTCACGGAAAGCGATCGCGCGGCGGTGCTGGTTTCCGACGCCGAGCCGGCGGATGACGGCGAAGCGAAATTGCCGCGGGTCGAACGCTGGAACTGGGCCGGCGGCGCGATCATCGGGGCGCTGCCGGACGGCGCGACGCATGTGTTCTTCGTCGCCGAAGGGCGCGCGAATCCGATCGACCAGATCGAAGTTTTCAAGGCGTGGCTGGAGGCGCAGGGCGGCGAGCTCGCGCGGATTTTGTGCGTGGTGAACTGCCAGTTTGCCGAGAAGCATCCGCCGCTGCTCGCGTGGTATGAGGCGTGCGTGCACTTCGCGGATGTCGTGCTGCTCAACCGGCGCGAGGGCGTCGGGAACAAGTGGCTGAGCGATTTCCAGGCGCACTTCAAAAAACAGTTCATTCCGGCGCTGTTCGAAATGGTGAAGGCGGACCGCGTGAAAAATCCGGGGCTCGTGCTCGATCCGCAGGCGCGGCGGATGGCGCACGTGTTCGACGAGGAGCAGGACTGGATTTTCACGGACGCCGACGGCGAGGTGATCGACGAGGAGGAGGCGACCGAGGGCGACGAGGAAGTCGAGGCGACGCTGGAGGAGGATTTGTATTTCGCGCGGCTCAACGGCGGGCGGCGGGTAAAGGAAATCCCGGACGTGCGGAAATTTTTGGGCGGCCAATAGCGGCGGTGGTTTCGGCGGCGCTACTCAGTTGATTTGCGCGGGGCCGCGTGTTGCATGGGCGGATGAGTTCGACGCTGTTCCCCCAACACGTGATCGCGCGCAAACGCGACGGGCACGCGCTCACGCGCGAGGAGATCGCGGCGTTCGTGCGCGGCGCGACGGACGGCTCGTGGGCCGACTACCAGTTGAGCGCGATGCTCATGGCGATTTTCCTGCGCGGGATGACGGCGGAGGAGACGGCGGTTTACACGGAGGCGATGATGCGGTCGGGGTTCGTGGCGGACTTGTCGAACGTGAAGCAGCCGAAGGCGGACAAGCACTCGACCGGCGGCGTCGGCGACAAAATCTCGCTGCACCTCGCGCCGATGATCGCGGCGTGCGGCGTGGCGGTGCCGATGATTTCCGGGCGCGGGCTCGGGCACACCGGCGGCACGCTCGACAAGCTGGAATCGATCCCGGGGTTTCGCGTGAATCTTTCGTTCGCCGAGTATCGCGCGCAGGTGGAAAAAATCGGGCTGTGCCTGATCGGCCAGACCGCGGAACTGGCGCCGGCGGACAAGAAACTCTACGCGCTGCGCGACGTGACGGGCACGGTGGAGTGCGTTCCGCTGATCTGCGCGAGCATTTTGAGCAAGAAACTCGCCGAGGGCACGGACGTGCTGGTGGGCGACGTGAAGTTCGGTCGTGGGGCGTTCATGAAGAACCGGGCCGACGCGCGCCGGCTGGCGGAGGCGCTCGTGACAGTGGCGACGGCGATGGGCACGCCGATGCGCGCGGTGCTGACGGCGATGGACGAGCCGCTCGGCCGCGCGGTGGGCAACGCGCTCGAAGTCGCCGAGTCGATCGAGTGTTTGAAAGGGCACGGGCCGGCGGACACGATGGAGGTGACGTTCGCGCTGGGCGAACAGATGCTGCTGCTCGCGAAGGCGGCAGAGTCGAAGGACGAAGCGCGGGGAAAATTGGAGCGGGCGATCGCGAGCGGCGCGGCGCTGGGGAAATTTCGCGAGATGATTGCGGCGCAGGGCGGCGACGCGCGCGTGGTGGACGAGCCGGGGCGGCTGCCGCAGGCGAAACTAAAAGTGCCGCTCGTCGCGCCGCACGGTGGATGGGTGCGGGACGTCGATGCGATGGGCGTGGCGCTCGCGGCGCTGCGGCTCGGCGCGGGGCGGGCGAAGGCCGAGGACCGGATCGACCACGCCGTCGGCGTGAGTGGGCTCGTGAAAATCGGCGAGCGCGTCGAGGCGGGCGCGCCGCTGTGCGTGATTCACGCGAGCGACGAGAAGTCGCTGGCGGAGGCGAGGGCGCGGCTGGAGGGGGCGATTGAAGTGGGTGAAACGTTGCGTGCGGCGGCGAAGCTAGTTGACGAAATCGTCGGCTAGCTGAGCCGGTGCGTCCAGTAGGTTGGATCGCGGTGGAGATTTATCACAGCGATAATCCAAATGTCGTCGGGTCGTTCGACATAAAGAATGCCGTAGGGAAACTCCGCGGTGAAATGACGCCGCACCGACGGCAGGATTTCCCGGTAGGCGCGAGGCCGAACGCGGGCTTCGGCGATGAGTTGCTCGATGGCGTCAAAGAAACGTCCACCGAGTTCGGCACTTATTCGGGCGTAATACTCCGCGGCCTCGGCGTATTCGACGTTCGCATCAGGATGGAACGCGTGTGGTTTCACCGACCAACAATCTTGCGAATGCGTGCCGAGACTTCGTCGCCAGGAATCAGCTTTACCTTGCCGCTTTCGAGTTCGGCAAGACGGCGCTGGGCGGTATCGGTCCAAGCTTTTTCAATTTTTGGGTCAATGCCGCCGTGAACGGCGAGGACGATGCGATCCACGAGCTCGGCGACTTGATCGCGCGGGAGCTGGCGTGTCTCATCTACGATTTGATCGAGAGTCATGAATATGCCGTGAATGAAGCGGAGATTACGAACGGCGTCAATCGGTGGAAATGGCCGAAGCAGCGGCTTATTTTTCGAGCTCGGCCAGATCGCTGGCGGCTTTTTCCCACTCTTCGGTGGCTTTTTGGAGGCGGGAGACGGTGGCGCTGAGTTCGCGGTTCAGGTGGTGGGCTTTGCCGGGCTCGGTGTAGGTCTCGGGCGCTTCGAGGGCGGCGGCGAGTTCGGCTTGCTGTTTTTCGAGTTTCGAAATTTCGGCTTCGAGCGTGGTCACGCGGGCGCGGGCGGCGCGGACGGGGCCGGTGCGGGCGGCGCGGGCTTCGGCCTCGGCGCGTTTTTGTTCCTTGGTCTTCGGGCCGGTGCGTTGTGGCGCGGCGGCGGGTGACGCGTTTTGTTTCGGGCGGGCGTCGGTGAAGCCGGCGGAAACGGTGGCGGCGCGGGCGTCGGTGGACTTCGATTTTTCGAGGTAGTAGTCGTAGTCGCCGGCGTAGGGCGTGAGTTTGCCGGCGTTGATGTGGAGGACCTGTTGCGCGACCTGGCGGATGAAATAGACGTCGTGGCTGATGAAGATGAACGTGCCGGCGTATTGCTGGAGCGCGGTGATGAGGGCGTCGATCGACGGGATGTCGAGATGCGTCGTCGGCTCGTCCATGAGGAGGAGATTCGGCGGGTTGACGATGAGGCGGGCGAGGGCGAGGCGGGATTTTTCGCCGCCGCTGAGGACGGAGACTTTTTTGAAGACGTCGTCCTTGCGGAAGAGGAAGGCGCCGAGGATCGTGCGCGCCTGCTGCTCGGTGAGGTCGTTTTGCGCGGTGCGCAGCTCCATCACGTTTTCGAGGACGGTGGCGTCGGTGCGGAGGTTGTCGGTGCGGTTTTGGGCGAAGTAGCCGGAGGTGACGTTGCTGCCGAGCTCGAACGTGCCGCCCTGGATCGGGACGGCCTCGGCGAGGATTTTGAGGAGGGTGGATTTGCCGGCGCCGTTGGGGCCGACGAGGACGATGCGCTGGCCGCGCTCGGCGGTGAAGTTGAGGTCGCGATAGACGACGTGGTCGCCGTAGGCCTGCTGGACGTGCTCGAGCGTGACGACACGGAGGCCGGAGCGCGGCGGCTGCGGGAAGCGGAAGTGGATTTTCTTGAGATCCTCCTCGGGCGACTCGACGGCAGCTTCCTGGAGGCGCTCGATTTGTTTTTCCTTGGATTTCGCGCGCGAGGCGAGCGAGGCCTTGGCGCCGAAGCGATCGACGAATTTCTGGAGGTGGGCGATTTCGCGCTGCTGGTTTTTGAAGAGCGCGGCTTGCTGGGCGTGGCGGTCGTCCTTCTGGCGGAGGTAGTCGTCGTAGTTGCCGGTGTAGCGGTTGAGCGTGAGCGCGCGCATTTCCAGGATGCCGGTGCAGAGGGTGTTGAGGAAGGCGCGGTCGTGCGAGATGACGACGAGGCCGCCGGGGTAGCGCGTGAGGTAGTCCTGAAACCAGAGGAGCGCGTGGAGATCGAGGTGGTTCGTCGGCTCGTCGAGGAGAAGCAGCGCGGGTTCGGCGACGAGCAGGCGGGCGAGGTGCGCGCGCATCACCCAGCCGCCGGAAAACGTGCGCGCGGGTTTGTCGAAATCGGCTTCGCGAAAGCCGAGGCCGGCGAGGACTTTTTTGGCGTGGGGCTCGCGCTCGTCGTAGTAATGGTCGTGGGCGGCGTCGAGGTTGTGCGCGAGCGTGTGGCCGAGGGCGAGCTGGAGGACGGTCTCCTCACCGGCGGGCGCGGTCTCCTGCGGAAGAAAGCCGAAGTCGGCGCCGCGTTCCCAGGTGAGCGTGCCCTCGTCGGGCGCTTCCTCGCCGAGGATGAGGCGGAAGAGCGTGGTTTTGCCGGTGCCGTTCGCGCCGACGAGGCCGTAGCGGTCGGTGCGCGAGACGAAAAGCGACACGTCGCTGAAGAGCGTGCGGGTGCCATAGGACTTTGAGACATCGGCCAGAGTGAGCATCGAAACCGGCGAAGACACCGCACGACGGGGCGGGCGTCAATGGGGCATTGCAGACCTTCTGCGGGCGTCAGCGCGCGAGCGTGAGGGCGATGCAGCCGGCGACGGCGATGACGCCGCCGAGGACCGAGCGGCGGGTGGGGCGGTCGCCTTCGAGCGAGTAGGCGATCGGGATCGCGAGAAGCGGGGTGGTCGCGGCGATGGGAAGCACGATACCGCTGGGCGTGGTGGCGAGCGCCCATTGGTAACAGCCGACGCCGAGAACGGGGCCGGCGAGGGCGTTGGCGATCATCCAAAGCCGGGCGCGGCGGCGGATGGCGGGCGCGCCGGGCGCGAACACGGGCGGCAGGCGGCCGAGCAGGTGCAGCACGAAAAAGAACGCCGCGGTGAACACGAGGCCGGCGAGAATGCGGTGGTAGGCGGCGTTGAGGCCGAAGGTGGCGTTTTGGACGGATTCGCCGGCGGCGGCGGCGACGTTGACGCCCTTGCGGCTGACGAGCGCGCCGAAGCCCTGGCCGGCGGCGGCGAGCAGGCCGAAGAGAAAGCCGACCGGGCGCACGCGGACGCGCGGCGGGCTGGCTTTGGTGGGAACGAGGGCGACGGCGACGCCGATCAGAATGACGGCGCCCCAAAATGTTTGCGCGGCGGTCAGGCGCGTGCCGAGCCAGAGCCATTCGCCGAGCGCAGCGATCGGCGCGGCGAGACATTGCGTCATGAGCACGGTCAGGCGCGAGCCGAGCAGCGGCAGCGCGCCGTAAACGCCGAGGTCACCGAGGCCCATGCCGATCACGCCGCTGAGCAGAAACCAGCCGGTGCTCGCGCTGGTGAAACCGTGGCCGAGCGTATGGGCGAAGAGAGCGAGAACGATCGTGGCGAGGAGGAGCCGGCCGAGGTTGGCGCGGGCGGGGCCGATGGCGCGGATGCTGTGGCTGGCGCAGGTGGCGTTGAGCGCGAAGAAGAAGGCGGCGAGGAACGAGGCGAGCATCGGCGGGAGGATTGATTCGCCGGGAAAGGCGCGGGCGGCGCAAGACGCATTCGCGGAGCTTTTTGGCGAATTCTGGCGTTTTTGGGCTGCTTTGCGGACGGCGGCTGTCTCAAATTGCGGGTATGAAAGCCAAGAAGTCCAAAGTGAAACCCGAGGCCGTGAATACAGCGCTGGCGGCGAAAAAGGGGGCGGTGTCGAAATTCATCGCGCGGCACTACCGGCATTTCAACGCGGCGGCGCTGCTCGACGCGGCGAAGGCTTACGAGGCGCATCTCGCGGCGGGCGGAAAGATGCTCGTGACGCTGGCGGGCGCGATGTCCACGGCGGAGCTGGGCCTCTCGCTCGCGGAGATGATCCGGCGCGACAAGGTGCACGCGATCGTCTGCACGGGCGCGAATCTGGAGGAGGATATTTTCAATCTGGTCGCGCACGATTACTACGAGCGCGTGCCGCATTATCGGCAACTCACCGCGGACGACGAGCAGGCGCTGCTCGACCGGCACATGAACCGGGTGACGGACACGTGCATCCCGGAGATGGAGGCGATGCGGCGGATCGAGGCGGCGGTGCTCGAGGAGTGGGTTGCGGCGGATCGCGCGGGCGAGCGGTTTTTTCCGCACGAGTTCATGTTCAAGCTGCTGCGCGGCGGAAAGCTCAAGAAGAGTTACCAAATCGACCCAAAAAATTCCTGGCTGCTGGCGGCGTGTGAAAAAAATCTGCCGATGATCGTGCCGGGCTGGGAGGACGCGACGCTGGGCAACATGTATGCGGCGGCGGTGATCCGCGGCGACGTGAAGAACGTGCACACGGTGCGGACGGGCATCGAATACATGACGACGCTGGCCGAGTGGTATACAAAATCGGCGAGAAAGCTGCGGACGGGCGAGGGGTCGATCGGGTTTTTCCAGATCGGCGGCGGGATCGCGGGGGATTTTCCGATCTGCGTGGTGCCGATGCTGCACCAGGATTTGCAGCGGACGGGCGTGCCGCTGTGGGGTTATTTTTGCCAGATCAGCGACTCGACGACGAGTTACGGGAGCTACTCGGGCGCGGTGCCGAACGAGAAGATCACGTGGGGCAAGCTCGCGGCGAGCACGCCGAAATTCGTGATCGAGAGCGACGCGACGATCTGCGCGCCGTTGATTTTTGCGTGGGTGCTCGGGCAGTGAAACGCGGCGCGAAGCCGGGGCCGGCGGCGCTCGCGTTCAGAGGAAGAATTGCTGCTGCCAGCCGAGGAGTTGTTTCGCGCGGCGGTTGTCCATAAGGGTTTCGCGCGCGGCGAAAGGATGGCGGAGATCGGTCACGGTTGGGAGATAGCGGGCAATGAGTTCGCGCGAGGGGCGGTCGGACGAAACGTCGTCGGCGGAGAGGACAACGGGTTCGCAACCGAGGTCGTCTTTCTCGATCGCGAGGCGGCACGCGATGGCGACGTCGCGGGCGTCGATGTAGGACCAGAGGTTGCGCAGGCGGATTTCGGGATTCGGGAACGTCGCGCGGACGCGCGCGTGGTCCTCGGGCGCGAGAATGTTGCCGAGGCGGAAAGAAATAATCTGCATGCCGGTGCGGCGGTGAAACGTGTCGGCGGTGATTTCGTTGACGATTTTCGAGAGGCCGTAGCTGTCCTCGGGGAGCTGCGGGTGGGCTTCATCAACGGGGAGGTATTTCGGCGGGAAAAATTTGGCGGCGAAGCAGAGGCCGTAGGACGATTCGCTGGAGGCGAGGACGGCCTTGCGGATGCCGAGGGCGGCGCAGGCCTCGAGGACGTTGTAGGCGCCGAGGGCGTTGACGCGGAAGACCTCGTCGTTGGGCGACTCGAAGGGGCGCGGGATCGCGGCCAGGTGGATCACGCCGTCGTAGGGCGCGCGGCTCCAGGTGTTGAACGGTGAGAAGGCGGTGACGACCTGGCCGAGCTGCGTGAGGTCGGCGATGATTGTGCGGCATTGCGGGGCGGCGGGGGCGCGGGTGTCGATGTTGACGACCTCGTAGTTTTGTTCGACGAGGTGCTTAATGATCCAAAAACCGGCCTTGCCGCTGCCGCCGGTGACGAGGATGCGTTTCGTGGGCATGGGGAATGGGTGAACTGAAACAGAGCGGCGCGACGAGACAAGCCGGCGCGGTGCGCGTGAGTTTGTTTTCGTGTTGTTCGTGGGTTTCGTCCTTTTTGCACCGATGGCCAACGCGCTCGCCCACGAGAAATCGCCCTACCTGCTGCAGCACGCGGAGAATCCGGTGGCGTGGCGGCCGTGGGGCGAAGCGGCCTTCGCGAAAGCGCGCGCGGAGCGGAAGCCGATTTTTTTGAGCATCGGCTATGCGACCTGCCACTGGTGTCACGTGATGGCGCACGAGTCGTTCGAAGACGCGGAGGTGGCGGCGGCGCTGAACGAGTCGTTCGTGGCGATCAAGGTCGATCGCGAGGAGCGGCCGGATGTGGACAAGGTTTACATGACCTACGTGCAGGCGATGACGGGGCATGGCGGCTGGCCGCTCAGCGCGTGGCTCACGCCGGAGCTGAAGCCGTTTTTCGGCGGGACATATTTTCCGCCGGAGGACCGCGGCGGGCGCGCGGGTTTTTTGTCGATCTTGCGCGCGATCGCGAAGGGCTGGGCCGAGGAACGCGAGAAATTGGTGGCGGAAGGCGAGCGGGTCATCGGCGCCCTCCGGGAGCACGCCGATGAAAGCTCCAAGGACCAGGCACCAAGCTCCAGTCGGGAAGGCGAACTCGCGGAGGCGGGCGGGGCGGCGTTCGAGAAGTGCTTCCAGTATTTTTACGAGGCGTTCGATCCGCGGCACGGCGGATTCGGCGGCGCGCCGAAATTTCCGCGGGTGGCGAACCTGAATTTCCTGTTTCGCGCGGCGGCGTTGCAGGGCGTCGAAAGCGAGGCGGGCACGGAGGCGGTGAAGCTCGCGGCGGCGACGTTGCGGGCGATGGCGCGAGGCGGGATTCACGATCACGTGGGCGGCGGGTTTCACCGCTACTCGGTCGATGAGGCGTGGTTTGTGCCGCACTTCGAAAAAATGCTCTACGATCAGGCGCAGATCGCGATCAATGCGCTCGAGGCGAAGCAGGCGACGGGTGACGAGCGGTTCGCGTGGATGGCGCGCGATATTTTCGACTACGTGCTGCGGGACCTGGCGCATCCGGCGGGCGGGTTTTATTCGGCGGAGGATGCGGACAGTGCGCTCGCGTATGGGCGGCCAGAGCACGCGGAGGGGGCGTTTTATGTTTGGACGCGGGCGGAGATCGCGGCGGCGCTCGGCGCGGAAGCGGAATTTTTCTGCGCGCATTTCGGCGTCGAGGAAGGCGGGAACGTGCCGGCGCAGCTCGATCCGCACGGCGAGTTGGGTGGGAAAAACATTCTGGCGCAGCGGCAGCCGCTGGCGGAAACGGCGCGGAAATTTTCGCTGTCGCCCGAGGAAGCGAACGAGCGGTTGCTCGTGGCGCTCGCGAAATTGCGCGAGGTGCGCGGCGCGCGGCCGCGGCCGTTGCGCGACGACAAGGTCATCACGGCGTGGAACGGATTGATGATCTCGGCGCTGGCGAAGGGCGCGCAGGTGCTCGGGGCCGAGAAGGCCGAAGGGGAAAAATGGTTGGGCGCGGCGACGCGGGCGGCGGAGTTTGTCGAACGCGAACTCTTCGATGCGGGGCGCGGCGTGCTGTATCGGACGTGGCGCGACGGGCGCGGCGCGGCAGAGGGATTTGCGGAGGACTACGCGTTTTTCGTGCAGGGGCTGCTCGATCTCTACGAGGCGGGATTCGATGGGCGCTGGCTGCGGTGGGCGGAGCGTTTGCAGGCGAAGATGGACGAGCTGTTTTGGGACGGGGAACGCGGCGGTTATTTTAATTCACAGGCGGGCGATCCGAACATCGTGCTGCGGTTGAAGGAGGACTACGATGGCGCGGAGCCGGCGGCGAGTTCGGTGGCGGCGGCGAATTTGCTGCGGCGCGCAGCGGTCGATGGGGATGGGGCGCGG
>Ga0265314_10002921_pt1 | contig 16954 bp, 15 predicted proteins | sample 4126metaG_FD_203106 | JGI IMG/M metagenome (GOLD analysis project Ga0265314, IMG submission 203106) | Rhizosphere microbial communities from Carex aquatilis grown in University of Washington, Seatle, WA, United States - 4-1-26 metaG | ecosystem: Host-associated > Plants > Roots > Rhizosphere >... | reverse complement strand
TCAGGCCGCGCTTGGCCAGCACGGTCTTGACGATGTCGAGCGCGTTTTGCGCTGGATCGTTGAAAATGCGGCAGTCGGAGGTGAAATTGAACAGGTTAAGCTTCGGCCTGATCGCGGCCGAGTAGCGCGTGTGCAGTTGTGTGGTGCCCTTCTTCAAGAACTTGGTCGCGACGCCGTGAAAGTAGCGATCTTCACCGTTGTTCAAACGGATGCCCACCGCGAGCGGCTTGCCGAGCACGTCGTTGGGATCGAGGTCCGGCTTTTTCGAGAGCAAGCTGAGATCGAACTTGTACGGCTGCCCCAGCGCCTCGCGCCCGTAGAGCGACTCAAGCAGCAGCACGCCCTTCGGGAAAGGTCCTGTCACCGAGGTATCGCGCCCGAGGAGTGCCATGGCTACCTCGGGACTCTAGCCGTTGGCGTGAACGCGTCAAGAGCGATGGGGATGCACTCTTCGGTTTCCACCCCAATGCGGATCCTAATCAGAACACTGGCTGTTGGCTCGCGGTGTTCCGGCTCGGAGTCTGGCCGAAGGGGCGTCCCGAATCCTGGTCGTGAAGTTTTCGTCGGCGTGGGGGGGCCAACACGTTTCCCGTTTCCGCTTCCCGCTGGGTATAAGGGTGGGCGGGAAACGGGGGGCGGGAAATGGCCGGGAATGCGCTGGACTGGTGGAGGCTCTATGAAGAAGGTGGGGCCAGGACGTAGCCGCCCTCGGCCTTGAGGACACGGCCAGTGTCGACGAGCGCGGCGAGCTCCTGGCAAAGGCGCGCGGTGCGGATCCGGCAGGCCTCACGGATGTCGGCGAGCGGGAGTGGGGTGTGGGCGGCGGCGAGGGCGTTGACGATGCGTTCCGCCGGGTCGAGAGGAGGCGGGTCGTGTGTAACCTTGTCGGCGGTGATCTGGAGGGCAAGGCGGTCAGCATCCTCGTGCAGGTCGAGGGCCAGAGGGGCGATGGAGGGGGCCGCGCGTTGTTCGACGGAGAGGACGAGGCGACCGTCGTGGGTGCGACGGAGATACAGGTTGGAGTCGCCCCAGGCATGAAACTCGCTCGAGCCGCGGAGTGCCTGACCGGCGCGGGCCCGGGCGCCGCCCTTGCGAGCATGGTGCACGAGCACCACGGCGGTGTGGAAACGGCGCTGGAGCTCGCGCAGGAAGGCAAGTAACGGAGCGACTTCCCCACTGGCGTTCTCGTCCACGCGATGCAGGCGCACAAAAGGATCGAGGACGAGCAGGCGCGGGCACAGGGCGGCGAGCGTGTCGATGAGTCGCCGGCGGTGGTCCTCGATGTCGAGCCTGACGGAGACGGCAGTGATGACGTGGACATCGAGGCGAGCGAAATTGACGTCGGCGGCGCGGCAGATGCCTTCGATACGCCGGCGGACGACGTGCAAGGCGTCCTCGGCGGCAAAGAGGAGGACGGGCCCCTTGTCAGCGACGGCAAAACGGCGGAGGCAATGGGCTCCCGAGGCGACGGAGACGGCCATGTCCAAGGCGAGGAATGATTTGCAGCACTTGGGCTCTCCGCCGACTATCCCGACGGCCTGCGCGGCCCAGAGATCTTGGATGAGCCAGCGTTGCTCTTCGGGGACGGGCTTGAGGTCAACGGCACGTCGAAACGGCAGCGGAGAGGCCATGAGGATGTCAGGCCTTGGCGGGTTTGGCAGCGACGGCCGCAGGGGCGAGGATGTCGTCGACCGCCATCTCCATGGTGTGCTCATCGACGAAATCCTGGTCGCGCTCATGGGCAGTGCGCAGGGCAGCGCGCAGTAGCTTGGCGGCGATGCGAAAGACACCCCGGCTTGCGCGAAACAGGATCTCGAGGGCGGGGTCGGACAGGAGTTTCTTCTGCGCACCGACGCTCTCAAGGCAAGCGTGGACGGCAGTCGCGAAGAGGTCTCGCTCGGTCGTGGGCTCGAAGTGGACTTGGGCAGCAAGGCGCATGGCGAGCGCCTCGTGTTGGCGCATCTGGATGGTCCTGCGCAGGGGCGAATGTCCGACGAGCCACAGGGTCAGAAGGTCGCGGCTGTCGAAGGCGAAGTTGAGGAAGCCAGACAGGTCGAGGAGGAATCTTTCACTGAGCAGGTGAACCTCGTCGATCACGACCAGGGGCGCGGTCCCGCGCTCGTCCACCATGTGGACGAGCGTCTTCTTGATGTCGGACCACAGATCCGCCCGTCGGTGAGAGGGGCGGACGCCGATCTCGACGGCGAGAGTGCGATAAAGGTCAAGCGGCGAGACGGCGGTGTCGCACAGGTAAAGGACGAGGTGGTCGGGTTTGGGCAGCGCCGCGCACAGGTTGCGGATGGCGGCGGTCTTGCCGACGCCTGGATCTCCGGTGAGCATGCCGAGGCCAGGGTCATCGACCAAACGCCCGAAGGCGCGGTGGAGACGGTCGTAGTTGGGCGTCTTGTGGAAGAAGGTTTTGCCCTGGGCGTTTTTGGGCATGGGATGGCCGGTGAGGCCGAAGCGCTTTCTGTACATGGGTCACTCCTCGTTATCGTTGTTGTCGTCGGTGTGCTGAGCAGAATCCTGGGTGCCGAAAGGATGGCTGCGGCGGTAGTGCTCGTCGGCGATGAGGGCGAGCGGATCGAGGCCGGTCGGCTTGACGGTCGGCGCAGGCTGGCCGGCAATACGGCGGCGTGGTCTGGTGGCGTTGTAGATGCGATCGAGCAGGACGGTGTCGCACACGAATCGACCATCCTCGAATACGCGAGGCAGAGCGTCGAGGGCGCACGGGTCGAAGCGCAGCTCGATCTCTTTGCCGACCAGCTCTGGGCGCACCTCCAGCCAGCGGCCGTGGTAGCGAATGGTGCCGTCTTTGCGGACGTTGCGTTTGTCGCGGTGGAGAAAGATCTCGTCGAGATTCTTGCCCGCCGGTATCGGTCGCATGTGCTCGACCTGGTCGAGCCAGTGCTCGCGCGGGATGCGGCCGGTGGTGTCGTGCTTGCGGCCGTGGTATTCCGCGCCCAGCCAGGCCCAATGAAGGGAGTTGAGCTCCTCCAGAGTCAGGACTCGGCCGTCGAGCTCGTCCTCGAATTCTTCGCGCCAGGTCCGGTGCCAGCGCTCGATCGCGCCCTTGGCCGCGGCGTCGCCCGGGCCTGTGTGCAAAAGCTGGCAGCCGAGGTCTGCGCAGACCAGGCGCAGCGAGCGCGCCATGTACGCCGGTCCGCGGTCGACGTAGTAGGCGCGCGGGACACCATATTTGAGCATGGCCTGCTTGAGGCCGTGCTCTTGCTCAGCATCGCCCTCGCCCAGCGCCCAGTAGCTGTGGGGCAGGAAGCGAGTCGCGCAGTCGATCTGCGACAGAAGGTACGCCTTGCGCAACTTGCCGCCGGGGCCTTTGACCATCGGGCCATGCAGGGCATCCCCAATCCACAGGTCACCCGCGTGCTCCATGATGAAGGAGCGCCTCTCGGCCTCGGGTCCTCGCACCGGACGAGTCGAGGCACCATGGGCGGCGAGCAACCGATGCACGCTCGAACGGTGGAGCTCACCTTGGCGCGCCAGGCGCGCCCGCTCGAGCATGCGGATGATGCGCCTGATGCTCCGGCGTGGACGCTCCTTTTTGGCGCGCAGAATGATGTCGACGAGCTCGGCACGAATTGCACGGCTGTGACCGAGATCTGCTCGGTCAGTTGGAAACAGCGCCGAGAAGCCACCCCGGCGGTAGGCACGGTACCAGTCTTCCACGGTGCGCGGGCTGATCCTGACCAGCCGTCCGTCTGGGTGCTCGTGCACGCGCCCGGCCGCCAGAGCGTAGTACTCGGCGCGGTCGCCGTGCTCGAGCCGAGCGCTGATGAGGGGGCCGAGCACTCCGAGTCGCCAAAGTGCGATTTTCTCCCTGCGGTCCTTGTCCATGACGAGGACATTTCTCCCGCGGGGGACCGGCCACTTTTGGTGGGAAAACGCTCGACACATCGGCCGTCCCAGATCGCCTGGGCGAACCACGGCGGTTACATGAGACGCACCCCCGGAGCAAGCCTGTGGACCAAGGCCGCCATCTGCATGAGCCTCTGGCCCACGGACACGATGCAGATTCGCGTGTGCGTGTCGACGAGATTTCGTCGAGTGCCCCGAAGTCCGACTGCGCCCGCCACGGCGGCCAGCACGGGCATCTCGGCGGTGGAGAGCGTGACGACCAGGAGCGCAGCGCTCGCACAAAGCCGGGTCAACCATCGCCGGCGCGTACGCTCGGGAATCTCTCTCGTCGCTGGCGCCGAGTCGTTTGCCATCGTCGGCGCCTGCTGTGGCGTCTCGACCGCTCGCTCGACGGTGTGCCAACTCCGCCACAGATGACGTGCCACCAAGGCCGGGAGCACCTGCCAGGTCGCCCCGCACGAGCAGCACAGGAACCGCACTACCGAGATCACCGAGGCAGGATCGGCAAGAAGAACCCGATGTCGGTAATCATGGATGTGCAAGCGCCCGGCGCACTTGGGGCATCCCGTTTGCGGACGGTACCCGCCCGTACGCAACATCTTCTCGTGCTGCTCCAAGGTGAGTACATCTTCCGCGATGAGAGTCCCGCCCTTCTGCCCGGGCGGGTAGCGACGGGCGAGGCACGCTTCTGCTGCCGCGGCTGGTGAGTGGTCGTTGGTCATGGGGGCTCGTACCCTCCATTCCGTTTGAAACCCACGCAAGCCTCCGGTAGATGGAGACCCAAGCCATGCCCAAGCCGAAACGCAATGAGCCCTGTCCCTGCGGCAGCGGCCGCAAGTACAAGAAGTGCTGCCTGTCGAAGGATGAAGCGTCCCTCACGCCGACGACCGGCCATTCCGCCATCCACGACCCCACCGCCAGCACCCATGTGACCGATGCGCTCAACGATTTCGTGCGCGGCAAGGGACGGGGTCGGTCCGCTCGCTCGGTCTCGGAGCTGCTGCGCGAGCAGGGACTCGCTCTCTCACCCTACACGATCGTGCGTATCACCGAAGACCCTCGGTCCGTGGGGCAAGCGTCGCGACTGCGACAGATCATGGAGCATGGCCTTCGAGAGAGGTGGACCATGAAGAAGGTCGCTGCAATGGCCACCGAGGCCATCGAGGAGCAGCTGGTCACCTTCGGCGTCAAGCACACCCGCGAGCGCCTGGTGAAGCTGGCGTCTGGAAGAGATTCGGCATGGACAATATCGGAGGCGTGGCTCGCAGGCGATTCGGTCAAGTGCACTGAGAAGGAAGAAGACTTTCTGGGCTTGGCCGCCTGTGAGTTATGGAAACGCCTCGTGCCCGATCGCCCATCAATGGAGATGCTCGACGATTGGATGCAGGAGGGATACGAGCTGGTCGAGCAAGGAAGGACCGCTGAAGCCTGCAATACTTGGTGGAAGGTCTGGAGCGCTCTCCTGCCGCGCTTCACTCCCGAGATGCGCACGATGAATACCGCGGGGGCTGCCTTCAGTGGTTACCAGTCGGTCTTCAACTGGTCCCAGGATTTTGAGATGCATCTCGGAACCGCTGCTCGTCGGGACGTGCACTTCGCTGCCATGGGACGCCAGTACTGCACTGAGTGGATCGCTCGGTTTCCCGACGAGGACGACGGTATGCAGGTGAGCTTCCGCCGAGCCCTGGCCTCCTTCCTATTTCGGCTCGGGGAGACCGCCGAGATGTCCACCGTGCTCCATAGCCTCCCCGAGCAATGGCCGCAGAACGTGTGGAGCTACATCGCGCTTGCCGACGCGTACTCGCATTTCTTCGCTGGCGAGTACGACCTGCCGTTCGACGTGGGCAAGGCAATCGGATACCTCGAACAGGGGCTCGCTGTGGACGGGCGTACGACGTACGACCGCGATGTCATCGGAGAACGGCTTGCCGAGCTGAGCAAGCCATCGTACGTCCCGAGGTCGTAGCGCCGCCAAGCGCCACCCTGCATCCATCACGCCGCCAGGGGCCGCCGTGACCTGCTGCTGTCCCGTCCCGCGATCAGGCCGTGGTGCGCTCTCCACCGGGGGCTACGAACCACGACGCCAAATCGGGACAATCGCCCGTCAGCTCGCCATTCCTATGCGGGACGGAACACCCGAGCAGCAGGAATTGGTCGCCGACTTTGCTGAACACCTCGCCATGAATCAGGCGCGCAGGCTATTGCATATCGTCCTGGACGAGGCCGAGGACTTCCTGCCGGCCTCCCCTGTCAAGGGGCCACAACTTCGGGCCTTCCACGCACTCGACACACTCATCCGAAATCGGCGAGCGCGGGGAATCGCCGTCAGCACGGTCGCGTCGCGGCTCGCCAACTTGAATAACAATGTGACCTCTCAGGCAGGGCGTTTCATCCTCTTCAGCGCGATCTCGCCGCAGGACCTAGATGCAGTAGCTGGACTCATCCGATACGGAGGATCGCCACAAGGTGCTGAGCAGCTCTCGGGACAGGTCGCCCGGCTGGCCCAGGGTGAGGCCATTCACCTCACCCACGGCAGGGACTACGGACATGCCCGATTTCGCGTCAGAAGGCTGAAAACATTTAATTCCCATCAAATGGCGCCCATCGGCGCAGCCGAGAAGAAGCCGGTCAAGCTGGCGACCATCACCTCGAAGGTCCTGAAGATCGCTCGGGCGACCTTGTTCCCCACAAAGCCCGTGGTGGAACCATCACCGTCCCCGTGAAGTCGTCGGAGACGTGGCGACCGACACCGGGCCCTATCGATGCCGGGGCGGGCGAAGAACCCCAAAGCCCGCGTATATGTGATCGAGCAGGTCAGGTTCCCTGTACTCGTTGACGACTGGCTGTTTCACAGAAGCCGGCGCCGGCTTGGTGCGCACCGCGGCTTTTCCGAAAACCTTCGTCTTCCCCCATAGCCCCATCCGGCCTTGGGTGATGCCACTCACGATGACATTCGCCGTGCCATAGAAAAGTATCCTGCTGAGTTCCCGACGCCAGTTCGACAGAGCATCATTTCCTTGGTTTTCCATGGATTCTTCCTTCCATATTTTCGCTACGATTGGGCAATCGTTCCGGAGCCAACCCGTTGATTATGCTGATGAATCTGCCGCCCCGAGGGCGGTTCCGGAACGATTGCGGCCTCTAACTGTTTGATTTCTTTAAGTCAGTCTAGAAATGGCATTCAGGAGGCCGACAGTTCGATCCTGTTCAGCTCCACAATATTGTTAAGGAATTCGCCGCCGCAAGGCGGCGTTTTTCTTTTGTCGGAACGATTGCGGAACGGCATTCCGGCGAATGCCAGCCCATGAACGTGTTGCACTCGGCCAAGATGTTCTTGAGCGAGTCGACCGCGAACGGCTTCCCGTACTTCGTGTCCCGCTTCTTCAAGAGGTGGCACACGCAGATACCGTGCCCAGTTAGCGGTGACGATGCCAATGGCAGCGTCGAGCGCAATGGTCACCCCTTGACGTAGTTCTCGGTCGGGAAGTGTACATAGAATGCACAGTTCATTCGACATATTACGGTCTTGAAGAACGTGCGCTAGGAGCCACAATGCTTCTTACCTAGCTTCGAGTCTTCTTCACTTATTCATCGCTTAACCATAACTTGACCTAAGGGCCCGAGATCCCCATCTCGCATGCAGGCGCTTGCGAGGTGGGGCGGAGGCCTGTACAGGTTGTGCGCAGGCCCGTTGTCAATTCCGATTGGTTCGGAGTACAACGAGCGGCCATGCATTCCTTGTACGGCTCTAGGCTGGCGATCGCCATCAGGAGGTTGGTCGACCTGACCTCGGACGTAGAGCTATCCAGGGTGCTGCGCGCAGACAGGAGACGCATCAAGGCGCTCCGCCTGAATAGTGACGGCGCGACCCTGTCGCTCGGCGAGCTCAACCGTCTCGATCAGCATCTGCACGGCAAGGGCTACGGAGGAATTGCCGGCTTCATCGACGCAAAACCGACGGTTTTTCAATCGCTCGTTCGCTGCAGTGAAGTTTGCCTTTTGCTGGGTTCGCGAGTCGATGACGCAAGCATAGAACGCATCAGTCTCCATGACTTCAAAGCGGCTATGGATCTGCAAGAAACCCTTACTTCCGCGCGAACCTCGTCCCAGCTGCCACCCCAGGTGTTTCGTACCAAGACCCATATGGTGGGTGATGCCTCTGCCACGGAACTCCCCATCGAATCCCAGCGTGGGACAGCCTGGCTGTCTTTTGGCGCACCCATTAGCAATCCATTCACCGAGGTTCTACTCGACCGGATTCTGGACGGATGGCCTAAGACCCCGTTTCAACTCGTCTTCCCCGACAAGCCAAGGCCACCGTCACGATTCATCTTGCACGCGCCTCGCGGAAGTTACCGTGGAGTCCAGATTTCCGGCAGAAAGCGTTGGGATTGCGACGAGACGCGCAGCTACGGAATTGTCGTGGCGCAAATGGATCCATCGTCGCAGCTCCGCATTGCTTGCCTGGGGACCACTGGAGCTGCGACCAAAGGGGCGGTGCAAGTTCTGGCCGACCTTTCCCGTGAGGTTCCCTCGACCAGCGAGCAAGTCCTTATTGCGGCCGTCGAGGTGGCTGCGCGAGATGCCGGGGATCGCGCAACACGGGGCACAGCCAAAGTGGTGTTCCAGACCGTTCTGGCAAGGGACGACCGAGGCGTTTAGGTATTGGCTACCTGCGCATCACCGAAAAGCTTTGATGAGTGCCCTAACCCGCGCCCCAAGCGACTTGTCGTGTGACGATACGGGCGGAATCTCGCGATCAATGCCAAGCAGCTCATAGACAGCCATCTGGGCGGCTCGCACGGAGTACTCGACTGTAAAGACGACATCATCCGGAATTTCGACGAATTGGCTGATGAACGCGAGGTTCTTGGATTCGCGAGGAACCGGTAGCGGGCGATCCTCGTGCATGCGGGGCATGAACATGCTGGTGATGTAGGGCATTCTGCAGGGAATGCAATTGGCCAATTCAACTGTCTCTGGATCGAATCGCAGATGTCCGCAGAGCTCCTTCAGAATTTCTGTTCCATTGCATTCGGACATTGGCTTGGCGACGAAATTACCAACTCGATCCGGAAACAGCGAGTATCCCCAGAATACTTGCACGTTGCCGGACTGGTTTGCGAAGTGCGGCTGATGAGCCAGCACGATGGACATCAGCCAATTCGAATCTTTGAATGTGACAAGGCCGCCAGTACCCGCCTTATTGCCGCTATACCGCTCCATTTTCTCGAAGAATGTCGGAGTTTCCAACGTGACGGTGAACGACTCCCAGTAAGACTGGGCAATGCAACTATTGAAGACTGCAGGACGACCAAAGTACGGCCTATCTTGCGCCAGCTTCTCCCAGAGGGTCCAACCGCCGCTGTCCGCCTTGGTCAGCTTGCTTGGGGCACTTGTCATCGAACCCAAACTGGAAGCGTCGGTCATGGACCCGTTTTGAAAGAAGACGAAATCACCGTCCTCGACGGCGATAAGTTCGCTCTTATCTCGCCATCTGCAATGGATACCAGTGACGGCGAACTTGCCACCTTCGATCTTGTGATCAAGATCTGTCACAGTGCAACCGGCGACCAAGTGGACGCCCTGAGTTTCAAGCCATGTCTGCAAAGGTCGAACCAGCGAGTCGTACTGGTTGTAAATGGTTCGCTTGACACCCGCAAGGGTTTCGATTCGAGAGAACTCAAGCACAAAGCGATGCAAATACCGCTTGAGCTCAACCGCACTGTGCCAAGGCTGAAAGGCAAATGTAGTCGACCACATGGTCCAAAAGTTGGTTGCGAAGAAGTGAGGCGAAAGCCAATCGGTAATGCAGCTGGCGCCCAAGACAGCTTCGTCGGCATTGTTGAGTTTCAACAGTTCGATGCGGTCTTGCATGGAGAAACCCATCGAAGTCACCGGGACCTTGGCTCGACGGGAATCCACGATCCTCGCCATCGAATGCGCCTTATGCTTCTCGTTAAACTCCACAGTTTCGTCGAACACCGATTTGCCTTCGAAGGTCAGGGATGGAATCGATTTGTAGAGGTTCCACGTACATTCGTAGTTGTCGGTGGTCAACATGCGTCCACCTCGCAACGAATAGCCACCTGTGGGGACCTGGGCGCCGTCCAGGCTTCCACCTAGAGTTAGCCCCTCTTCGAAGATCGAAATGTTTGCACCGGGCATGGCACCGTCGCGGACCATGAAGGCAGCTGCCGCCAAGGAACCGATACCACCGCCAATAAGATAGGCCTTTCTATCTGTGTTCATGCGAATTGCCGAAGCACTTCCTATGCCAATCCAGATCGCAGCCCTCCCCTCGCTGCCAAGGATAGTGCACTCACTCTCTAGGTAACGTTCGCGAGCGATAGGGCTTTCCGCGCTTCATCGTATTGCACGTGTCCGGCTCGTTCGAGCCTCCGGTCTTCGCCGGCAGATCTGCATCCCGCAAAACACTGAGCCGCATTTCAGCAGCCTCAATGATATTGCGACGTCTGTCAGCGCTCTTCATATTCGCATCCATACCAGGTGCAATGATTGAGGACATGCGCGCGAACTAAGCAGCTTTCGGGCCAACCTGCAGAAGCAAGCAACTTCATGGACTTGCAACGCGGGAAGGCTTGGGGATTTGTTTGTTCGACCAATATGATGTTCCGTCACCATCAATTCGATTGGCAACAAGAAGAACTGGGGGCTAGACTTCAAGCCCGATGGCTTGACGAAATCGAACGTCTCGATCAGCGCGCGCACAAGCTCGTGGCGCTGTCCTTGTTCCTGCTAACCGCGTACATCGTCTGTCCAGCGATGCGAGTCACTGCGTGAGCGCTTGATGGACGGCGTGGGTGGCGTTCGGATAGAGCGTCGGATCCGGGACGAACACTTCGATCACGCGTGTGGCTCCGACTGGGCCTGGCACGGTCAGGCCAGCCGGGTGGACGCCCTGGTCGAGCTCATCGAGAAATGTCTCATCGGTGCATGGGACGGGGACCTGCAAGGTGCCCCCACACGCAGCGGCGCCCGCCACGGTTCCGTGGTTGAGATTCTCATACGATCGCCACCACAGGTTGGTCTGCCACAGGGTCCCGATGCCGTATTGATTGGCGTAGCCGACCGTGACCGCGTCCGCCGCCGTTCCGGTCATGAGGAACCAGGTGCCCACAATCAATCGAGAGCCCAGCTGGCGCGCAGCCTCGGCTACCATGGCGTCGTACTGGGCCTGATCCGCTGCTGCTTTGGGCGTCACGACGGTTCCACTGTCGTCGATGGGTGGGAAGCGATCGTTGACACCGGGCCACAACACCAGCTCGAAGGGCACACCCGGAAAATGGGTCGCCCAGGATGTGACCAAGGCCGACCAAGCGGCCTGGATCTTGACCGGGGTGTATCCGGCGGCTTGCCAAACGGCGACGCTGTCTACAGTCAGGCACGCCGGTGGATTGTTCAGCATCGCCGGAGATTGCGCCGGCAGGTGTGTTTCGGCCGTCGATGCGTTCAGTCCAGTCAGGCGCAGGGCCACTACGGTGTCGGAATAGCCGGCCGAAGCGATGTGGCTCGCAAGTTGGGCCGTCATGTCGTCCCATGCAGCCAGGTAGACGGCGTCCCAGGGTGGCGGCGCGATCGTGTCATAGCATCGGTCGGTCGCGCCGTTGTGGGGGCTGTACTGAAGATGAATGAGGGACAGGGGATCGAACCAGGTCGACGGGGTTCCGCCCGCACCGATGACTGAGATCTCGACGCCCTTGCCAGCATCGCGGGCGAGTTGCAACAGCGGATCGAGCGTGGTGAAGTCATAGGTCCTGGTGGAGGTCGCCGCAATGTCGGTCCATGCCAAGTCGACTGCGATGCCGTCTACGTCGAGAACCGCCAGCGCCTGGGCCGCAGTCGAGGTCCAGTTGCTGGCGAAAGTGACGGGGACGAAGACACCGTGGGCAGATGGCGGCAGGCGAGAGGCGCCGTCGTTCGCATTGCTCCCATCGACGGACACGACGACCTCGTACGTGTCGCCGTCCAGGGCACCGCTGGAGCTTGCGTCCGGATGAGCGCCCGTGTTCGGGCCGCAAGAGATCACGAACAGGGCGCCCGACACTGCAAGCCATGCCCATGCTGCCATTGGCGCTCGCCGACGCCTTGCTACGCGCGCACCGTCGTCGATCCGCAGCTCATGAGGCATCATCGCTCTTTCGCGCCATTGTGCTTTCACCTAATCGCATCCAAAAATGACCGACGACACCTCCCCCGTCAACCAGTGGTCGATCCATTGTCTGGATTCGCCCGCTCTTGCGCAGGCCCGGAACTGGCAACGCCTGCCCTGGCTTGGACTCGCCCGCGCTCCCTAGAATCAGCTGCACACTGTCGCCGGACCAAGGGATATTTTCCCGAGCATCAGGGAAATATTCCCGCCTTCGTGGCTTTGCCTGGCAGAAGGACGCTCCAGCTCGATTGATCTGCGTCCGGCATGGGAGTTGCTGTGCCTCAGCACAGGAGGCGCATCATGAGATCATTTCCCAATTCCATGTTTCTTTCCGCCGTGGCGTTTTCTGCAGCTTCTTGCGGGTACGTTGCGCCCTACTCCATTTCCGGGCCTTCGCTATCCAAGGAAGGTGTCGAAATCGCCATCGCCGGAGAGCGCTGCTACGTCAACCGAAGCGGGGAACAGTATCCGACCACCGTTGACGATGACCACCTCAATCTGGACTTGCGATTGCAGATCAAGAACAAGTCGAGCCACGTTGCGGTCCTGACACCGGATCGCGTCGACTTGTCCGAAACCGTGGCCGGAGAGCGCATGGTCATGCACCCACGTGAGACCGAGGCGATCTCGCTTCAGCCCGGCGAGACCAAGCTCATTGCGCTCGCCTTTGAGCAGTCGGGCACGCTCGATTGTCAGCACGATCTAGCGCTCGAAGCTGCTGGCGCGGTCGAAATTGAAGGGGGCAAAGTCAGCCGAGCCGATCCGCTTCCTCGCGTCGCGCTGACGACGGGAGAAAAGCAGGGCAGCGCGAACTTTTCACCCGAACGTCACCTCTTTGTAACATTCGTTCACTAACTTGGCGGTCATGCAAAACACGACAAAATCAGTCCCATATTCACTGATCGTCACGTCGATCCTCCTGACCGTGCCGTCGGCGTGGGCCCAGCCAGACGCAGCTCCATCGGTGGGACAGCCTCGGGAAGAATCGACCGCGGCTGCCAGCTCAACATCACAAAACACCGAGGCAGGCGCACCAGCTCCCTTACCCACGCCTCCACCATCCGCTGCACCGTTGACGGTGACCTCGCCCGCGCCGGCAAGCCCGGTTCCGGCCGCACAGCCCAGCCCTCTGTCGGTCCTGTCGAAATTCAGCACCACTTTCTACGGCTTCGTCGAAGCGGACTTCATCCGGGACTCGACCCAGAGCTTCAACGACCTGGCTGGTAACGCCACCATCGCGAAAAGTGGTTCCTTCGCCGCGAATCACGACCGCATGATCTTCGGCCAGCGCAACTCGCGCTTGGGCTTCAAGTTAAAAGGGCCCGAAACCGAGATGATCAAGTCCTCGGGAATTGCCGAGATGGACTTCCTCGGCAATCAGCCGCAGGGATCGCCCAGCCCGGCAGGTTCGCCAGCCGTGTCGGAGTCAGCCTACTTCGCCAGCCCGACTTTCCGCATCCGTCACATGGCGCTCAAGCTCGAAACCCCGATCGTTGACGTGTTGGCCGGTCAATACTGGGAGCTCTTCGGATGGCAAACCATCTACCACCCGAACAGCGTCCAGATTCAGGGATTGCCGGGGCAAGTGTTTTCCCGCGCGCCTCAGTTTCGGCTCAGCCACATGTTCAAGAGCGACGTCGTGAACCTGGAGATAGCTGTCGCGGCCGTGCGTCCCCCCCAGCGTGACTCGGGCCTACCCGACGGACAGGCTGGCCTACGACTGATCCTCAACGACTGGAAAGGCATGCGAACCGCGGGCGGCGCTGGCACCTCTGTCGATCCTCTCTCCGTGGGCGTCTCCGGCGTCGCCCGCCGATTTCGACTGCCCGAATTCGCCAATGCGCCGTCGCAAACCCAAAACATCAACGGCTATGGACTTTCCTTCGACGGTATCATTCCGGTGATTCCCGCCACGGCCACGAACTGGGACAACGCGCTTACCGTGACCGCTTCGTTCGTGCGTGGACAGGCCATCGCCGATCTCTTCACCGGCCTGACGGGCGGTGTGAGCTTGACGCCGCTGCCAGCCGATTCAACAGGGAAGGCTTCGGGCTTCGCCATGGATATCGACAACGGGCTGGTCATCTTCGACAACAGCGGACAGATGCACGCCATTCGCTGGCAGTCGGTTCTTGTCGGTGCGCAGTACTACCTGCCGACCACGCCGCTTCGGACGTGGGTATCTGGCAACTACTCGCACATGAATTCAAGCGACATCAAGAATGTCGTCATCGACAAAAACGGGTCCAACGTCAACAGCAAGATCTTCGACAAGTCGGACTTCGCCGACGGCAATCTCTTCGTCGATGCCACCCAGGCCATCCGCTTCGGCCTAGAATACGCTTGGTTTCGCCAGAACTATCTCGATGGCATCAAGGGAACCAACCACCGCGTCCAGTTCTCGGGCTTCTACATTTTCTAGTCTGTCCCGCCATCGCTCAGCCACTTCCACAGGGTCTTGGCATCGATGCCTAGCTTCTCGGCGGCCTTGCCCTTGTGGCCGCCAAGTTGGGTCAGGGCCCAGGCGGCATAGCGACGCTGAAGATCCCGGATCGGCATGATGTCCCCTTGAAACTCGGATACCGATGGCCTATCCGGGTGCCTCACGTTGTCGGGAAGATCTTCCAGCGTCACCACATTCGAACGCCCAAGGAGCACGACCTTTTCAAGGACATGGCCAAGTTCGCGCACGTTCCCCGGCCACGCATAGGCTAGCAAGCAGTCGATGGCTTCGCGCGAGAGCTTCTCGGGAAGGGCATTCGCATACTTCTCGCGGGACTGCTTGAAAAAGTGCGCGATCAACTCGGCGAGATCCTCTCTGCGTTCGCGCAGCGACGGCATGCTGATGGAAAGCACGTCCAGCCTGTAGAGCAGGTCTGCGCGGAAGGTTTCGTTCTTCGCGGCCTCGTGGAGGTTGCGATGGGTTGCCGCGATGATGCGGACGTCAATCTCCTTTTCCTTGGTCGAGCCCACGGGACGAATCGTCCCATGTTCGATCACATGCAGGAGTTTGGCCTGTAGGCCGGGCGCCATTTCGCCAATCTCGTCGAGAAACAAGGTGCCGCCGTCGGCCTCGCGAAAGAGTCCCGGACGATCGGTTGCGGCTCCTGTGAAGGCGCCTTTGACATAACCAAACAACTCACTTTCCAGCAGATTTTCTGGCAGCGCGGCGCAGTTGACGATCACGAGGGGGTGGCTCGCCCGCTGGCTCTCGGCGTGGATGGCTTGCGCGACTAGGCTCTTCCCGGTTCCGGTCTCACCCAGGATCAAGACAGGCACTGGCACGGATGCGACTCGCGCGACGATCTCACGCACGTTCCGCATGGCGGGGCTGCTGCCAAGGATGCGCTCCATGGCGAAGCGTTCGCGCAGGGTTCGTTTGAGCGCAGCAGCCTCGCGACGAATCTGCGACTCATCGAGTGCGCGACGAAGGAAGAGCACAAGCTCTTCGGCCTTGAACGGTTTGGTCAGGTAGTGGTAGGCGCCTTGCCGGATGGATTCGACCGCGGTGTCGACGGCGCTGAAGGCGGTCATGATAAGGACCGGGCGCTCGGGCGCCAGGCTGCGAGAGAGGGCAAGCAGATCGAGCCCATCCACGGACGGCATGCGCAGATCGGTGACCAGTGCATCGACCTTTTCGGACTTCAGGTAATCGGCGGCGGCAGCACCCGATCCAAGCGCCACGGCGGCATAGTCGCGGTCGCATAAGCTCTCGGCCAGGGTTCGCGCCATTTCGAGATTGTCGTCGACAACGAGTACGCGGGGCTTGCGATCAGGCATGGGTGGTTTCCTCGGAGGATGGCAACTTGATGGTCGCCCTGGTTCCGTGTGGCAAGACGGATTCGAGGACAAGCGACCCGCGATGGCTGGCTACGATCTCTTGGACAATGGCCAGGCCGATGCCTGTGCCTTGCCCACTCGGCTTGGTGGAAAAGAATGGTTCCAGCACACGACCGGCGTTTGCAGGCGAGATGCCAGGACCGTCATCGACAACGGAAACAATCAGTCCTCGATTTCCATCTCCTGCGCGCGCAAGAACCGTGACGGATCCCTCGTTTGCGCAGGCATCACAGGCATTGAGCAATAGGTTCACGACCGCATGCTCAAGCAAGCGAGGATCCCCGTGAATGATGGGGAGATTGGGTGCCACTTCAATCAGCAGCCCTACGCCGGCTTTGGCGAAACGATGTTCGACGAGCGCGACTGCCCCGGCGACCAGGGCCGCTGGCTCAACAGGTTCGGCAGTGGGCCGATCGCCGCGAGCAAGCCCAAGGAGTCCGCGAATGATTCGGTGAATGCGGTCAATCTGTTCAAGAATGATGCGAACACTTCCCGCCGCCCGTTCGTCGCTCGCGAGTTTGGGAACCAGCTGCTCAGCCCGGCCGGCGATGATCCCAAGCGGCGTGGAAATCTCGTGCGCAACCCCAACCGCGAGCGTTCCCATGGTCGCGGCCCTTCCGGCGCGTTGTAGGCGCTCGTCGCGCTGACCGCTGAGGTCGGCGAGTTCCAGGCGGTGGCGCAGCAGAAGCTCTTTGCGTTGATTGCGCAGCGCCAGGCCGCCGAAGCTCAGCACCAGGCTGCTCGCGGCAGCGACGCTCAACAGCAGGCGCCAGCGAGCCCAGCGCTCGCGATCGCGCTCGCGTTCGGCACTGGCGACGGCTGCAATGCCCCACGATCCCGCCGATCCTGTGTCAAGGCGAGAAAGGCCCGCCAATGCAGTACGCGCTGGCAAGCCCAGGCGGCCCGCCTCGGCTGGAGCCAGACGCAGATAGGTTCGTCCCTCCGCGAGAGCCGCATGGATTTCCGGGGCGTCAATAAATCGTCCGTCGGTGGTGTAGAACTTCGCGGTGTCGGGCGGCTGCAGAAGGACCATGAGACGGTTGGGCTGCTCGGCCGCTCCCGATG